>Ga0209148_1000379_pt1 | contig 54104 bp, 37 predicted proteins | sample AraplaCol_mMF_r2_2_FD_184288 | JGI IMG/M metagenome (GOLD analysis project Ga0209148, IMG submission 184288) | Arabidopsis root microbial communities from North Carolina, USA - plate scrape CL_Col_mMF_r2 (SPAdes) (version 2) | ecosystem: Host-associated > Plants > Roots > Endosphere | place...
GCCGTGCACATGAAAGCTGTGTTTGCCGAGGTCGATACCGATGAGTGTAACGTCTTGCATGATGGCCTCCGTTCCAAAAGAAAACACCCTACAAGCTTAGCCTTCGTAGGGTGGAGGGGGACCATCTCATTAAGCCCGCTCTTCTCGCGAAGAACGGGCCTTGACCGGGGAAACGGTTTAGTACGGATTAGAACGGGATATCGTCATCCATATCCGAGAAGTTCGCCGCCGGTTTCGGCTGCGGACGCGCGGCCGGGGCCGGCGGGGCCTGGCGCGGGGCCGGGCGGCTCGGTGCGGCGTCGTAGCCGCCCATGTCGTCGCCACCACCGAAGCTGCTGTCGCCACCCATGCCCTGGCGGCCGCCCAGCATCTGCATGTTTTCAGCGATGATGTCGGTGGCGTAGCGCTCGATGCCGTCCTTGTCGGTGTATTTGCGGGTCTGCAGGCGGCCTTCCACGTAGACCGACGAACCCTTTTTCAGGTACTGGCCGACGATTTCGGCAAGGCGGCCGAAGAACGAGATGCGGTGCCACTCGGTCAGCTCTTTCTGCTCGCCGGTGTTGCGGTCCTTCGATTTGTAGGACGTCGCCACGGCGATGTTGGCGATGGCGTCGCCGCTCGGCATGTAGCGGATTTCCGGATCGCGGCCGAGGTTGCCGACGATGATGACCTTGTTAACTGATGCCATTTTGTAAAGCTCCTTGGTATCGTCCCCGACTCTGCGTGATGTCTAGGCGTCGGGAAAACTGGTTGAGATGCGTCCGCTATTATGCCTGTTTGGCCGGTTTCGCAGGCAAATTTTTGACCGATTCCCGGGCTGGCGGACACCCTGTTTTGCCACCTCCGCTAAGACACCGGAGATGGGGCCGAAGTGCCTGGATTGGAAGAGATACGCGTCAATAATCTTGATGCCGGGCGCGTTATCGGGCTGCACTGAACCCGGCGCCACGCACTGACTGCGGAACGTGCGAGCACGCTCGGGATATCTGCCGGCCTCTTTACGCATGACTCCGGTACGGTGTCTATCCCCACAAATGATGGCAATAAAATATTGCATTTGTAATAAAATTGCTAATTCTTTACAGAAACTTGTTGACCAATAGGCAAGGCAAAGGTGCGAGCCGATCGAGCGTGCCGCTTTGCCATTCACCCTGAAACGCAACTGGACGGAGCCTGAAGATGAACGGATTGACAAATAGGCGGCGTTTCATGCAGGCGTTGGCCACCTGCCTGTCCATGCCTGCGACCGCACTGGCGGCAGTTCCCTTGCAGGCGTCAACCGCGACCCTGGTCGACCAATTCGTCGCGGCCGGCAGCGCCCTGCTCGGCATAGAACTGGACGATCGCGATCTGGCGCTGCCGTATCTGGCGTTGATGCGCAAGCGGTTCACCGCGGCCCAACTAAAGGCTTTTGTCAGCGCTAACGCACCCGGCAAGGCGCGTGCGCATGCTCCCCGACGCGCAACCAGTGCCATCGAGCGCCAAGCCATGCTGCTATGGCTTACCGGTTACGACACGGATGCCGGCGGCAAGCCCGTGAAGGTAGTGACCTATTCACGCGCGGCAGTATGGGCGGCCCTGCCCTTCACCAAGCCGCCCGGTTGGTGCGGCGGCGCTTTCGGATATTGGGCGGACGCTCCCGCTACGACGTGATGTTGGCGCGCACCTTCGCTCATCCGCCACACTTTTACTGAGATCTCAATGAACAAATCGGCCACTTCGGACGTCATCATCATCGGCGCCGGCGCTGTCGGCGGGATGCTCGCCTACCAGCTGGCGCAGTCAAAATTCCGGGTAACGCTGATCGAGGCCGGTCCGCGCATCGACCGCGGCATGGCCGACCAGCGTTTTCAAGACGCCGTCGACAAGTCGCCCAACGCGCCCTATGTGTCGACCAGGCACGCTCCCCATCCGATGCGTAGCGACGATTATTACGTCCAAGCCGGCCCGGACACCTTCAATGGCTCGTACTTGCGCGGTGTCGGCGGCACGTCCTGGCATTGGACCGGCTTTGCAGCGCGTTTTCGCCCGAACGACTTTCAAATGCACACCCGCTACGGCGTCGGGGTCGACTGGCCGGTCGGCTACGACCAGCTGACCGGCTTTTACGAGACGGTGGAAAAAGAGTGGGGCGTGGCCGGCTTTCCCGAGTTCGATCATGGCGCACCGCGCAGCAAGGATTTCCCCATGCCCGGGATACCCATGTCGTATTCCGATAACCAGATCAAAAAGGCGGTACAGGACCTGGGCTGGACAGTTGGACCTTTCATTCATGCCCGTAACTCGCTGACTTTCGACGACCGGCCTCCATGCTGCGGCAACGCCACCTGCGTGCCCATTTGCCCGATCGGTGCGAAGTATGACGGCAGCGTGCATGTGGCGAAGGCCGAAGCGGCGGGTGCGACATTGATGGTCGATACCGTGGTCGACAAGATCATCGTCGGCAAGGACCGTCAAATCAGCGGGATCCATTTTCGCAAGGCGAATGGCGAAACGGGTACGGCCGTCGCCAAGATCTACATCCTGTGTGCGCACGCGATCGAAACGCCCAAGCTGCTGTTGATCTCGGCCCAGGAGCACGCGCCGAACGGGGTGGCCAACCACAGCGATACGGTCGGTCGCTACCTGCTCACCCAGGTCGACCTCGACACCCGCGCGCTTGCCAGGCAACCGCTTTATCCTTATCGCGGTCCCACGACCACAGGCGGCATCATGGAATTCCGCGACGGTGATTTCCGGCGCGAGTACGGGGCCGTTGGCACATCCTTCATGAACCGCGGCTGGAAGTTCGCAACGGGGCCGATGGAAACGGCAAGCCGGCTGGTGGGCACCGGATTGCATGGCGCGGCGCTCATCAAGGCCCTGAACGACCGTACCCAACGCGAATTGGCAATTAACAGTTCGGTCGAAACGCTGCCCGACCGCGAGAACCGGGTCGTACCCGATTTCAGCCGGCGCGACACGTTCGGCATTCCCCGTCCCAAGATTCATTTCAATATCGATGACTACACGCTGCGCGGCCTGGCCGAAGTGCGCAAGCGTCACGACGCGATCGTCGCTGCGCTCGACTGTACCGAGACGGTGACCGATCCGCATACCACCGCCAACGCGATCATCGCGGGTACCGCACGCATGGGCGTCAATCCGGCCGATTCGGTCGTCGACCCTTACTGCCGCTCGCACGATCACGCCAATCTGTTCATTATCGGCACGAGCAACTTTCCCACGATGCCCATCAATGCCCCGACCATGACTGCGGTTGCGCTCGGTTTGCGCAGCCTCGAACAAATCCGGTCGGACCTGCACGCGGGCCGTTTCAATGCATGAGGATGATGTCGATGAAACGTCGTAACCTGCTCAAGACCGGCGCAGCCGGTTCGCTCGTGTCCTGCAGCGCGATCGCGCGCACGGCGCTCGGCCGGAAACCGAAGTCCGATGCCGCCGCCCTGCGCTATGAAAAAGTCGTGCAGGCAGCGCGCGCCGCGTTTCCAAGCCCCGTTAAGGACGGCGCGAGCGACGGGCGCTTCTCGCGCCTGTTTGCCGACGCGCTGCACGTGTTCGGCATGCTCAGGTCCGGCAAAACCTTCTGGGGCAAGCGCGCTCCGCTCGACTACGGCGCGGCACGCAAAGCGCGCATGGCGAATCCCATGGGCGACGCGCGCAAGGTCGTAAGGGAAACCGCCGGCTATCTCGAAGGCATGTACAACTGGAGCCATCCGGACGTGCACCGTCTGCACGGCTCGGCCACCAGCGTGTCGATCATCGGCCAACTCTATGGCACCCTCGTCGATGCCAACCTGGTCTGGGATGACCTGAGCTACCGCGTAGCGGAAGCCGAAGTCAAGGCCGTCTCCATCGTGGCTGGACTGGTCGGCTACGACCCGGACAAGGCGTCCGGCGTATTCACGTTCGGGGGAACGGGCACGACCTTTTATGGGATCAAGATCGGACTGGAAAACGCCCAGCCGGGTGCTTTCGCCCAGGGCGTCAAACAACCGATGCGCGTTCTGTCGTCGGATGTGGCGCATTACGCCAGCATCAGTTCCGCAGCGTGGACGGGTCTGGGAACCGATGCGGTGGTCCCCGTCAGCTCCGGCGACGACAACGCGATCGATTTGAAGGCACTGGAAGCGACGCTGCGCGCCATCATCGGCCGTGGCGAGAAGATCGCCGCCATCGTCGTCACCATGGGCACGACCGATGCGTTCGGTATCGACGATATCGCCAGTGTGCACGCCTTGCGTGCCCGTCTCGTACAGGAGTTTCATCTCGACTATACGCCGCACATCCATGCCGACGCGGTAATCGGCTGGTCATATTGCGTTTTCAACGACTACGATTTCGCCGGGAATCCGCTCGACATTCCGGCATCGACCAGCGAGTCCCTGCAGCGCATCCGCGCGCGCATGCAATATCTGGCGCTGGCGGATTCCATCGGCATCGATTTCCACAAGGGCGGCTATACGCCTTATATGTCGAGCATGTTCATCGTCAAGGATGCGCAAAAGATGGGGCTGATCCGGCGCGACAATACAAGCATGCCCTATCTGTTCCAGTTCGGCGAATACGATCCGGGCGTCTATACGCTCGAATGCTCGCGCTCCGGCGCTCCCGTCCTGGCGGCCCTCGCCAATCTGGAGCTGCTGGGCAAGCAGGGGTTCCAGGGCATCCTGTCACATAGCATCGGCATGGCGAACCTGATCAAGCAACGCGCCGAGGCGATCCCGTGGATGGTCGTGACCAACGGTGGCAATGATGGTGCGGTGGCTGTCCTGCGGGTCTATCCGGACGGCGTGGACGCCAAGGCGGCATACGAGAAGGAAATGCGCGATCCGGCGGCCCGGCCTCAACTGGTCGGCACGAATGACTTCAACAGGAAAGTCTACGATGAGACGCGCCGCATGGCAGAAACCGGCCGGACGCCCGTTTTTGTCGAGACCAGCCGTTACCGCAAGACACCATACGGCGAGCCGGTGGTCGGCATCAAATGCTTCACGCTGTCGGTCTTTACCGACCTGCAATCCATCGACAACGTCTTCGATGCGCTGCGCACCGCGCGCGCGCATGTCATCACCGCAAAGGTCTGAGCCATGAAAATGATCCCGTCGATTTGCATGGCGCTGACCCTGTTGCTGGGCGACGCCGGCAACCTGGCGCTGGCCGGCGGCGAACTCCCGGTCTCGCACGGATCGCTGCCGCTGGCCGCACCGCAAGGCCAGCAACGCCTGTTCGCCAGCGGGCGGCGCGCTCCTTACTGGGTCCTCGCCAATTATTTCGAAACGCAAACCAATCAGGCCTATTGTTCGGTCGCCAGTTCGGTCATCGCGCTCAACGCCTTGGGCGTGCCCCGCCCGATGACCAGCCAGTACCCCGACTACCCGTTCTTTACCCAGGCCAGCTTTTTCGCCAGGGTTGCCCCTGGCAGCCTGGATGTGGACGCGGTCGCCACGACCGGCCTGACCATGGAGCAGCTGGCCGCGGTGCTGGCGACCTATCCCGTCACGGTGCGGCGCAAGTACGCCTCCGACATGTCGCTCACCGCGTTCCGCGCCGCGCTCAGACAAGAGCTCAGCATGAACGACCGGGTAGTGCTGGTCAATTTCGATCGCAAGGCCCTGCGCGAATTGGGGGGCGGCCATTGGTCGCCTTTGGCCGCGTACCATGCCGCCAGCGACACCGTTCTTTTGCTGGACGTGGCGCGCTATAAATATCCATCGTTGTGGGTGCCCGTCTCTGAACTGTATGCCGGCGCGCGCAGTATCGACGACGCAAGTGGACGTTCGCGCGGCATGCTCATCCTGGAGAGAAACAGGTGAGCGCATCGCCTTTGAAGCGGAAATTTTCCATGATCTCCTGCGGGCGCGACCATACCGTCGCATTGCTCGACAGCGGTGCCGTGTTCGGATGGGGCGGTGATGGCAGCGGCCGCCGCCCACCCGATACGCCGCAATACTGCGCCACGCCGCGAGCGGGCGGTGCCCCGGTCGAAGTGCCGCTCGGCGCGCCCGTCGCCAAGCTTGCCGCAGGCCATGGCGTGACGCTGGCGATCACGGAACATGGACAACTGCATATCTGGGGCGCCAACGCGTGTGGTGTCGCGGGCCGCCTCGACGCGATCGGCCTGGCGACGCCGCAATCGTTGCCGGGGCTGACAGGCATGCAGGCAGTCGCAGCGGGCGAGTTCCAGAACGCGGCCATCGACGCCGAGGGCCGGCTTGTGACATGGGGCTTGAATACGGAAGGGACGCTCGGCCGGCCGGTGCAGCAGCATAACGCCGGCCCCGGGCATGTACCCGGCATCGCCGGCGTGGAACAGGTCGCTGTCGGACGCGGCCATATGCTCGCCATCGATGCAGACGGCATCCTGTACGGTTGGGGTAGCAACGGTGCGGGACAGCTCGGTTTGGGCCACCTGATGTCGGCCGTGTCGCCGCAGCCGATCCCGGCGGGGGACCGGCGCTTTTCCCGGATCGCCGCGGGCGCGAGCCACAGCCTGGCCTTGAGTCGCCTCGGCAAGGTGTATGCGTGGGGCAGCAACCACCACGGCCAGTTGGGCCACGACGCACCCCGATATGCAAGCGGATTGCTGCCGGTGCATCTGCCCGAGCAGGTCAAGGCCATCGGCGCCGGCATGCATTATTCGGTGGCGCTGGGTGCAAGCGGAACTGTCTACACCTGGGGTTGGAACGGTTACGGCCAGCTCGGCATCGACGGCGGCGACCGCCATCGGCCTGCCACGGTCGACCACCTGGCGCCAGCCAGTGCAATTGCCGCCGGCGAAGCCCACGTGGTCGCGCTGACCTCATCCGGGCTGTATGGCTGGGGCAATAACGCCAGCGGCCAGCTCGGCATGGCCGGGCTGCGCCAGCCTGTTCCCACCTTGTTTTTCTAATCGCGATCCAACGAATGAGTACGTCAAACAAGATCAACCGCCGGGATTTCCTCCATATCGGCTGGACCCTGGGCCTGGGCACCATACTGCCGGCCGCACTGGCCGGCTGCGGCGGCGACATCGGCGACGTGATGGAAGCGTTGCCGCCCGTTTCCGGCGAGACCTTCGTTGCGCCGGCAATGGTGACCCCGGTCGACGGTGTGCTCGACATCACGCTGACCTTGTCATACGTACAAACTACGCTGAACGGCAAGCTGGTGAATCTGCGAAGCATCAACCAGAGCATTCCTGCGCCCACGTTGTGCGTGAATGCCGGCGATACGTTGCGAATCAAAGTCGTCAACCAGTTGCCGCCCAATCCGTACAGCAATGAACCGGCACGGCATTTGCGCTATCCGAACAGCACGAACCTGCACGTTCACGGCTTGCACGTGCATCCCGGACTGGTAAGACCCGGCGTGTACGGCGACTATGTGATGGACGATCCGACACTCGGTATCCAGCCGGGCGAGACGCGCCTTCACGAATACGGCATCGATGCGTCTCATCCGGCCGGTGCCTATTGGTACCATCCGCATCTGCACGGCTCGACGGCGATCCAGGTGGGCAGCGGCATGGCCGGCGCCTTGATCGTACGTGGCGAGATCGATCGCGTACCGGAGATCGCCGCCGCCCTGGAACGCATCTTCATGTTCCAGGCGCCGCTCAGCGGCAAAGGCAGCCCCGGCCAGCTCGAATCGTTTTCGGACGTCACCGTGGCGGTGCCCGATGCGGACATCCTGATCAACGGGGTCAAGCGCCCGACCATTGTGATGCGCCGCGGCGAAGTGCAGAACTGGCACTTCATCAATGCTGAAATCGCCCGTTACCTGAACCTGAGCCTGGATGGCCACGTCATCCATTCGTATAGCCATGACGGCAATACGCGGCCCCGGCTGCTCGAATATCGCGGAAATGGCGTCGATGGATTGGTCATGGCGCCGGGTAACCGTGAAAGTGTGCTGATCCAGGCAGGCTTGCCGGGCACTTATTACCTGCGTACGCAGGCTTACGACATGGGCAGCGATGCCCCACTGCCCGAAGAGATATTGGCCGTGATCGTGGTGACCGACGCTGCCAAGCCGATGGCGCTGCCATCCGGCCCGCTGCCCGCGCCTCCCGTACTGGCGCATATCGACGATGCGGAACTGGCCCGTGGTGGCGGTCTGAAGCGCAGCATCGTCATGCGAGGCATGTCCGATCAAGCCAGCGTCCTTCATCCGCCTCCCGACGAATTCCCGGATTGGCACTATGAGACAGATAACACGGACTTTGCCGGCACCGTCTTTGCCATGGGTAGCGCGGAAGAATACTCCAGCTCGGCTCCTGGCATGCCGAATGATTTCGAGCCGTTCCAGTCGCGCAACGCGAAAAAACAGGTCGTGGCGCTCGGCAGCGTCGAGGAATGGACGATCTATAACATGAACAGGGTCCAGCATCCCTTTCATATCCATATCAACCCGTTCGAAGTCATCAAGATCAATGGCGCCGCGGTTGATCCGTTCTGGGCAGATACCATCGGCTTACCGGCTGGTGGCACCCCGGAAAATCCGACCTCGGTAACCTTCCGCACACGCTTCCTCGACTTCAGCGGGGCTTACGTGATGCATTGCCATATCTTGTCCCATGAAGACATGGGCATGATGCAGACCGTCGAAGTGACGGGCGCCGAACGCGTCGCGCGCAAGGCCGACGCCTAGGGCAGGCCGGCGCCAAAAAATTTTTCGGCTTTCTGGTGAGTCTGCCATTGAATTGCCGCGCCTCCCATCCACATACGGGACACGCTCGTTCCCTGGCGCGGCATCTTTATCCAATGCGTTAATTTTATAGTGATAACGCCGACACGCTTTTTTCGTCGGCCGGCATACCACTGTAAATAAAAACAGTTAAACTAGTGCGCTTTCCCGTTCGGCCCGCTCACCCGTGCTCTGCGTGCGCCGGCCCCGCAACCATTCGAAAGCCTTCAAAAAATAATGGAAGAAATCCGTATCCGCGGCGCCCGCACGCACAATCTCAAGAACATCAACCTCGACCTGCCGCGCAACAAGCTGATCGTGATCACCGGCCTGTCGGGTTCCGGTAAGTCGTCGCTGGCTTTCGACACCCTGTATGCCGAAGGCCAGCGCCGCTACGTCGAGTCGCTGTCGGCCTATGCGCGCCAGTTCCTGCAACTGATGGAAAAGCCGGACGTCGACATGATCGAGGGCCTGTCGCCCGCGATCTCCATCGAGCAAAAGGCGACGTCGCACAACCCGCGCTCGACCGTCGGCACCGTCACCGAGATCCACGACTACCTGCGCCTGCTGTACGCGCGCGTCGGCACGCCCTACTGCCCGGACCACCCGGAAGAGCCGCTGGCCGCGCAGACAGTCTCGCAGATGGTCGATGCCGTCCTGGGCATGCCGGAAGGGACCAAGCTGATGATCCTGGCGCCCGTCGTCGCCAACCGCAAGGGCGAGCACAGCGACCTGTTCGAGGCGATGCAGGCGCAGGGCTTCGTGCGCTTCCGCATCCAGAGCGGCACGCACGCGGCCAAGATCTACGACGTCGACGACCTGCCGAAGCTGAAAAAGACGGAAAAGCACACGATCGACGTCGTCATCGACCGCGTCAAGGTGACGGCCGAGATCAAGCAGCGCCTGGCCGAGAGTTTTGAAACCGCGCTGCGCATCGCCGACGGCCGCGCCGTCGCGTACGAGATGGACACCGAGAAGGAGCACATCTACTCGAACAAGTTCGCGTGCAACGTCTGCGGCTACTCGCTGCAGGAACTGGAACCGCGCCTGTTCTCGTTCAATAATCCGATGGGCGCCTGCCAGGAGTGCGATGGCCTGGGCCACATCGAGTTCTTCGACCCGAAGCGCATCGTCGCGTTCCCGAACCTGTCACTGGCGTCCGGCGCCGTGAAGGGCTGGGATCGCCGCAACCAGTTCTATTTCCAGATGCTGACGAGCCTCGCGTCGCACTACGGTTTCGACCTCGACAAGCCGTTCGAGCAGTTGCCGAAGCCGGCGCAGGAGGCCGTGCTGTTCGGCTCCGGCAAGACCGCCGTGCCGTTCGCGTACGTGAACGAGCGCGGGCGCACGGTGATCCGCGAGCACACGTTCGAGGGCGTCGTGAACAACCTGCAGCGCCGCTACCGCGAGACCGATTCGATGGCCGTGAAGGAAGAGCTGGCGAAGTTCATCAACGAAAAGGAATGCCCGTCGTGCGGCGGCGCGCGCCTGCGCACGGAAGCGCGCTACGTCAAGATCGGCGCTGGCGCGCAACAACGCGCCATCTACGAAGTCGCCAGGACGCCGCTGCGCGATTGCCTGACCTATTTCGACGGCCTGGAACTGACGGGGGCCAAGCGCGACATCGCCGAGCGCGTCATCAAGGAAATCGTCGCGCGCCTGAAATTCCTGAACGACGTCGGCCTCGACTACCTGTCGCTCGACCGCAGCGCCGATACCCTGTCCGGCGGCGAAGCGCAGCGCATCCGTCTCGCGTCGCAGATCGGCTCGGGCCTGACCGGCGTGATGTACGTGCTGGACGAGCCGTCGATCGGCCTGCACCAGCGCGACAACGACCGCCTGATCGGCACCCTGAAGCACCTGCGCGACATCGGCAACAGCGTGCTCGTGGTGGAACACGACGAAGATGCGATCCGCACCGCCGACTACATCGTCGACATGGGCCCGGGCGCGGGCGTGCATGGCGGCGCCGTGATTGCCGAGGGGTCGCTCAAGGACATCATGAAGAGCAAGGAGTCGCTGACGGCGGCCTACCTCTCCGGCAGGAAGAAAATCCACGTGCCGAAGAAGCGCACGCAGGCCGACCCGGAGCGCCAGCTCGTCATCACGGGCGCGACCGGCAACAACCTCAAGAACGTCTCGCTGGAACTGCCGGTGGGCCTGCTCACGTGCGTGACGGGCGTGTCGGGTTCCGGTAAATCGACGCTCGTGAACGACACGCTGTACCCGGCGCTGTCGCGCCACCTGTACGGCTCGCAGACGGAGCCGGCACCGCACGACGCCATCCACGGCCTGGAACACTTCGACAAGGTGATCTCCGTCGACCAGGCCCCGATCGGCCGCACGCCGCGTTCGAACCCGGCCACGTACACGGGCGTGTTCACGCCGATCCGCGACTTGTTCGCGACGGTGCCGACCGCAAAAGAGCGCGGTTATTCCGCGGGCCGCTTCTCGTTCAACGTCAAGGGCGGCCGCTGCGAGGCGTGCCAGGGCGACGGCGTCATCAAGGTCGAGATGCACTTCCTGCCCGACGTGTACGTGCCCTGCGACGTCTGCCACGGCAAGCGCTACAACCGCGAGACGCTGGAAGTCCAGTACAAGGGCAAGAACATCACCGAAGTGCTGGACATGACGGTCGAGGATGCGCACGAGTTCTTCAAGCCCGTGCCGGTCATCGCGAGAAAACTGCACACGCTGCTGGACGTGGGCCTCGGCTACATCAAGCTGGGCCAGAGTGCGACGACCCTGTCGGGCGGCGAGGCGCAGCGCGTGAAGCTGTCGCTGGAACTGTCCAAGCGCGATACGGGCCGCACGCTGTACATCCTCGACGAGCCGACGACGGGCCTGCACTTCGCCGACATCGACCTGCTGCTGAAGGTGATCCACCGCCTGCGCGACCAGGGCAACACGCTCGTCATCATCGAGCACAACCTGGACGTCATCAAGACGGCGGACTGGATCGTCGACCTGGGTCCGGAAGGCGGCGCGGGCGGCGGCACGATCGTCGCGCACGGCACGCCGGAGGATGTGGCCGTGAATCCGGCCAGCGTGACGGGTAAGTACCTGAAACCTCTCCTCAAAGCGTGATACGTCGTCCCCGCCTGCGCGGGGACGACGGTTTTATGTGTACGGGCCGAAGCAAGCATCCTCTCAGTCCACACTATTCATCGCCCTACTCCACCGTATAAAACGGCTGACGCACCCGCACCGGCCGCACGTCCATCCTGATCCGGTAGATCGAATACGCATCCTCGCGGTTCGTGACGTATTCCGCGCTGTCCGGCACGCGCGTGAACGTGAACTCGAACCCGCGTTCCGGAGACTGGCTGTCCGGACCTTCGAAGGCCACGCCGACGGCGCGCTGCAAGTCGCTGTCCGCCAGTTTTTCGAGCAGGTCCGCAACCGCCGTGTTGCCGAGGATGTCCGTGTAGAAGATCGGCGCGCGGTGCTCGACGTAGCGCCTGTCCACGGGCTCCTTGCCCGGTCCCGGGACATAGGCGCGCGTGGCCAGGTTGAAGCTGTCGCCGCTGTCCAGGTAGCTGATGCGCGCGGTGGATACATTGAACCGCGGCTGCGCCTTATCCACGGTCGCTTCCAGCAGGTCGAGCACGAGCGCGCCCCGGTAGCCGATCACCGTGACGTCGCGCGCCGGCCCGACGACCGCCGCCGTGTTCTCGTCGATCCCCAGCCCCAGCGTATAACCCTTGGCCAGCATGGCGGGCAGCATGCGGCCGAAGCGGCCGCGCGCGAGCAGGTGCTGGTCGACGAAGACGTCGGTGCCGATGAAGCCCAGTCCCGGCGCGACGTCGCGGCCGTCCGCCACGCCGGTCTTCAGCACCGGCATCACGTCCAGCGGCGGATCGTAGAACATGGTGCTGCTCATGATGGCGGCGCCGGCGCTCGTACCGGCGATGACGCCGCCGCGCCGGTACAGCGCCCACAATGCGTCCAGCACGGCCGTGTTGCTGCCGTCGGCGCGCCGCAGGGCGCCCGTGATGCGGGCTTGATCGCCGCCCGTGAAGAATGCGCCGCCGGCCTTGCGGATGGCATCGGCCAGCGCGGGATCGTCCGCGGCCTTGCGCACGTCGGTCCCGGCCAGCCGCGGCGCGACCGGCACGACGAAGGCATTGGCGCCGTAGCGGTTCAACGCCTCCATGGTGAGCTGCGCTTCCTTCGCGGGGTTCTCCGCGGCCGTCGGCAGCACGGCGATGCGCGCTCCCTTGCCGCCCGCCAGCGCGACGACTTTTTCCCACACCTCGGCATTGGTCACGCGCAGGCCGCCGCCGATGATGACCAGCGATCCGCGCGGCCGGTCCGGCGCGGCCGCGGCCCATGCGCTGACGCCCGCGAGCGCCAGCGCGACGCACAAGCGCTTCAGCATGTCAGCGGAACGCGTAGTTCACGCTCACGAACGCGCTGCGGCCGCGCGGGTCGGTGTAGCTCGGGTCATACCCGGCCAGGAAGAACCAGGCCTGGTTCGAGAACGGCGGATCCGCGTTGAACAGGTTCAGCACGCCGGCGCGCACCTTGAGCTGCTTGCTGACCGTCCAGCTGCCCGTCAGGTCCCACAGCGAATAGTATTTCACGTGGTTCGGCGCGAGGAGCTTGTCCGTGTACGGGTCGTAGGTCGTGTTCTGGTCCGTGTAGCCGGTCGAGTACTGGTTCGCCAAGGTCAGCGCGAGGGGGCCGTCGTCCCATTCGAAGTTCACGCGGTGGCGCCACTTCTGGATCACCTGGTCGTTCAGGAACACGCCCAGGTTGCTGCGGTACGGCTCGTCCGGGCCGAACTGGCGGTCGTAGTGCAGGATCAGCGTGCCGGACAGGTTGACGTCGAAACGGCCCCACGGTCCGCGCTCGGTGCGCCATTCGCCGCCGATATCGAAGCCCGACGTTTTCAACCGGCCCTGGTTTTCCTTCATCAGGAGGATATTCGAGATGAAGCCGTCCTCGTCGCGCTGGATGTACTTGCCGTTGTAGGCTGCCGGGTTTTCGATGATGACCTGTTCGCCCAGCGTGCTGATGACGTCCTTCTTCTCGATGTTCCAGTAGTCGATCGAGAGGCTCGTGCGCTTGACGGGTTCGAACACGGCGCCCAGCGTGAACTGGCGCGATTTCTCCGGCTTGAGGTTCGGGTTCGAGCGGCGTTCGACGTTCCACTGGTCGGTGCACGTGTCGATGCTGCCTTCCTGCTTGACGCACTGCGGGTCGGTCAGGATGCCGGCCGTCGTGCCGAAGATCGTCGGGCGCTTCAGGTCCGACAGCGACGGCGCGCGGAAGCCCGTCCCGGCGGACGCGCGCAGCAGCAACGACTGCATCGGCTGCCAGCGCAGGCCGATCTTCGGGTTGGTCGTGTTGCCCACTTCGCTGTAGTGGTCCCAGCGCAGCGCGAACTGCATCTCCAGTTCCTTGGTGAACGGTGCGACCACCTCGGTGAACACCGACGCCACCTTGCGCGTATTGTCGGCCGTCTCGACGTCGGCCAGCTCGCCGGCCGGGATCGTGCTGTCGCGGTCACCGGCGATGTTGTTCGACTTGAGCAGTGCCGACGGCGTGAACGTCTGGTGCTCGTGCCGCAGTTCGCCGCCGACGGCGAGCGCGAGATCGCCGCCCGCCAGCGCCATCAAGGCGCGCGACATCTTGCCGTCGAGCGAAGTGGACACGCCCTTCGCCTTTCTCGCCTCGTCGTTGATCTTGATGCTGTTGACGAGGTCCAGGCCCGCCTGCGACGACGGGGCGAACGGGTTGATCGTCCCCGCGCGCACGCCGGCCTCGAACTTGTCGTACAGGACGTAGCCGTTCACGTACTTGTCGACGGCCTTGTTCTCGGCGCGGCCCAGGGCCGCGTCGTAGTCCCAGCCCGCGAGCGTGCCGGTTGCGCCCAGCAGCAGGCGCTGTCCGGTGCTCGTCACCTCGTTGCTGCGGTTGCCCGCTTCGGCCATGCGGTAGCGGATGCCGCTGAACGTGGCCGGCAGGCCCGGTGCCGACAGCGCCGTGCGATAGGCGTCCGGCAGGATGCTCACCGGCAGATTGCGGATGCGGACGGGGTTCGGCGACAGCACGTATGTCGACGTCGCCTCCGTCTGCACGAGTTCCGCGAACAGCTGGTTGTCCGCATCGAGCTGGAACGTGGCGCGGCCGATGAAGCCGATCTTGCGCGAGTCCGGATAGATCTCCGTGTCTTCCATGTAGTCGTAGCTGCAGCCCGCCGCGCCGCCCGGTCCCTTTTCGGCGTAGACGGTGGCGGGCGGATTGCACTTCGGCGAACTCGGATTCACCCGGCTGGACGTGCTGCCGGCCGGCAGCAGGCCCGCCGCGATCAGGGCGGCCCGCTGCGCGCCCGAGATGTCGACGTTGGCCGGGAAGGTGTTGCTGGACATCTGCGCCGGCAAGGTCGTGGCGAGCGGGCGCTCGGCAATGAAGCGGCGCTGGCCCGAACGCAGGCGGTCGAGCTGCTGCACGTCGAGCACGCCGAACACGTTGAAGCGGTCGGTGGACAAATCGCCCGTGCCCCCGCTGAGACTCAGGGTACGCTTGCCCGCGCCGCCCTGCTGGGTGCCGGCGGCCGACGCGGCGAGGTCGATGCCCGTGTAATCCTTGCGCGTGATGAAGTTGATCACGCCGCCGATGGCGTCCGTGCCGTAGATCGCCGATGCGCCGTCCTTCAGCACCTCGACGCGCTGGATCGCGCCGGCCGGGATGTTGTTCAGGTCGACGCCCGAGTTGTCGCCCGGGGACGCGAAGTTGGCGAGGCGGCGGCCGTTCAGCAGGATCAGCGTGGACGACACGCCGAGGCCGCGCAAGTTGGCGCCGTTCAGGCCGCGCTGGCCGGAGGTGCCGTCCGAGATGCTGGGACCATCCGTCAGCGGCGCCGTGTTCGCGCTGATGTTTTTCACCAGTTCCGCGGCCGTCGTCGCGCCCATCTTCTCGATGTCCTCGCGCGAGATCAGTTGCACGGGCAGCGCCGTCTCCGTGTCGATGCGCTTGATCGACGAGCCGGTGATTTCGACGCGGTGCATTTTGGGCTCGTCCGCCGGCGCCTGGGTCTGCGCCTGCGCGGCGGCGTGTTGCGCCATCAGGCCGGCGACGGCCGCCGCCAGGACGGTCGGTTGCAGGGCTCTCATAATAGGCTTGGGCATGCGGGGCTTCCTCTCTCGGTGTCTGGGTGGTGACTCAGGACTTCTTCACGACGGGACGCTTGCGGACGCCCTCTTTTATCTGGTGCTCGCCATACAGGTAGGCCGCGATGGCCTCGGTGTGACGCGCCGCCTTGGCGACGTTGGCCTTGTTGGAGGTCATCAGCGCCACGGCCAGCGCCTCGATGACGGCCAGCGCGGCGCTGGAACTGCTGGGCAGCACCGGATGCGCGCTGTGCGCGTACAGCACGTGGTGTCCCAGCTCGGCGAGCGGCGACGCGGGAGAGTCCGTGATGGAGACGATGGTCGCGCCGGCGTCGCGCGCGAACCGGGTCAGCGACGCGGCGTCCAGCGTGTAGCGCGGCAGCGAAATCACGACCAGCACGTCCTTGCCGGTGACGGTGGCGAGGTGGCTGGCCGCCACCTCCGTGCCGCCGCTCGCGGCCACTTCCACCACGTGGCGGCAGAACGGCTGCAAATGCATCGCGAGCGCGCCCGCGAGGAACGACGACAGGCCGAACCCCAGCACGTACACGGTGCGCGCCCTGGTGAGCAGCGCGCCGACGCGGTCGATCTGGGTGCCGGCCAGCGCGCGGCTGGTGGCCGTGATGGCCGCTTCGGCGTAACTTAAACTCTCGAGCGCGGGCGCTGCGGCCGCGGCGCGGCGCGCGATCGTGCTGCGCAGTTTTTCGACGGGCTGCAGCACCGACTGCAGCGTCTCGGCCACCGCGCCGCGCAGCGCCGCGTAATTCTTAAAACCGAGATCGCGCGCGAAGCGGCTGATGGTCGCCGTCGACACGCCGCACGCGTCGGCCAGTTCCTCGACCCCGAGCGCCGTCACGCGCACCTGGTTGCGCAGCACGTAATCCGCGATCGCACGGTTCGACGCCGAGCCCTCGGCCAGCACCCGCCGCAGCGACTGGCCGAGCGAAGACTCGGCGAAACCGATGTCGGGCGAAGCGCTGGACGGGGCGGAAGGGCTCATCGAATTGGATGTCAATGAATAAACATTTTTAAATGTAAAACAGTTGCGGCGACAAACTCAACAACATTTTGAAAATAATCTTTCATCGATTTACGTTGTGTAAAAATTCATACATAATCGGCGAGAGCAGCCGACGCCAGGAGACCTGCGCATGCATACGAAGACACATCCGATCGCCGCCGAACCGGGCGTCGCCGCCTACCAGCTCACGTCCTGCCACTACGGCAGGGCGGGTAGCGGCAGGAAGGTCTACATCCAGGCCGCGCTGCATGCGGACGAAGTGCCCGCGATGCTCGTGGCGCATTTTCTGCGGCGCGAACTGGAGCGGCTCGATCTCGATGCCCGCATCCACGGCGAAGTGATCCTCGTCCCGGCCGCGAATCCGATCGGCCTGTCGCAGGTCGTGCACGGCATGCCGTGCGGACGCTTCGACCTCGGCACCGGCATCAATTTCAACCGCGCTTTCCGCCACGTCGCGGACGAACTCAAAACGGCGCTGGCCGGCACACTCGGCCACGATGCGGCCGCGAACGTCGCCGCGATCCGCGCACAAGCGCGCGCCGCCGTCGGGCGCTGGGAGCCGGCCGACGCGACCCAGGTCTTGAAGAAGACGCTGTTGGCAATGGCGATCGACGCCGACATCGTGCTCGATCTGCACTGCGACAACGAAGCGCTGCTGCACGTGTACACCGGCCCCGCGCTGGCGGAACAAGTCAAACCGCTGGCGGCGCTGCTCGGCGCATGCGTCCTGCTGCTGTCGAGCGGATCGGGCGGCGAGCCGTTCGACGAAGCGTGCAGCCGCTTGTGGTGGGACCTGGCCGCGCACTTCGGTCCGGAGACACCGATCCCGCCGGCCTGCGCCGCCGTCACGGTCGAACTGCGCGGCGAGATGGACGTGCGCTACGATGTCGCGGAACAGGATGCGCACGCGCTGCTGCAGTACCTCGCGCGCGAAGGCGTCGTCGACATGCCGCACACCGCGCTGCCCGAGCCGCTGTGCGCGGCGTCTCCGCTCGAAGCCGTCGAGCCGCTGCACGCGCCGCAGTCCGGCGTGCTCGTGTTCTTGAAAGCGCTGGGCGACGAGGTCAAGGCCGGGGAAGCCGTCGCCGACATCGTCAACCCGGTCACCGGCCAGACGGCCACCGTGCGCGCAAGCCGCGACGGGCTGCTGTTCGCCAGTACCGCGCATCGCCACCTGCTGCGCGGCATGCACGTCTGTAAGATCGCGGGCACGACGCCCTTCCGTTCCGGTTCCCTGCTGAGTCAATGAGTATGCGCCTGCGAATGCCCAACACCTTCGTCCTGCTGTTCGCGATCCTCGCGCTGATCGCGCTGGCGACGTGGCTGGTCCCCGGCGGGAAGTACGAGACCCATCTCGTGAACGGCAAGCAGCTCGTCGATCCGGCCTCGTTCCACTACGTCGCGAACGCGCCGCAAGGTCTCGTGGCGCTGATGAAGGCGCCCATCAAGGGTTTCGTGGAGGCGGCGCAGATCATCGGCTTCGTGCTGGTCGTCGGCGGCGCATTCGCCGTCGTGCAGAGAACCGACGCGATCGACACGGGGATCCGCTCGATCGCCCGCATGCACGAGCACTCGGCGCTCGTGCGCGCCGCGCTGATTCCGGTCTTCGTCACCCTGTTCTCGCTCGGCGGCGCCACGTTCGGCATGAACGAGGAGGCGATTCCGTTCGTCCTGATCTTCGTGCCGCTGGCGCTGGCGCTCGGCTACGACACCATCGTCGGCGTGTCGATCCCCTTCCTCGGTTCGCAGGCCGGTTTCGGCGCCGCGTTCCTCAATCCGTTCAACGTCGGCATCGCGCAGGGCATCGCGGGCGTGCCCGTGTTTTCCGGGATCGGGTATCGCCTGATCGTGTGGGTGGCGGCGACCGTCGTCACCATCCTGTTCCTGATGTGGTACGCGGCGCGCGTCAAGAACAACCCGGCGCTGAGCCCGACCTATGTGCTGGACCAGACGCGGCGCCTCGAACAGCCGGCGGCGGTGGCGCTCGACCGCATGACGGTCCGGCACAAGGCGGTGCTGGCGATCTTCGCGCTGGCGCTGGGCGCGATGGTGATCGGCGTGGTGAAATTCGACTGGTACATCGACGAGATCGCGGCGCTGTTCTTGTCGATGGCGATCGTCGTGGGCATCGTCGGCCGCCTGGGACCCGACAACTGGGTGGCGGCGTTCATGCAGGGGGCGAAGGACCTGGCGCCGACGGCGCTCGTGATCGCGGTCGCGCGCGGCACGATGATCCTCGCGCGCGACGCCCACATCATCGACACGATGCTGCACGGCCTGATGCCGCTCGTGCAGTCGAGTCACCCCGTGTTCGCGGCGCAGAAGATGTACCTGATCCAGTCGGTGATCAACTTCTTCATCCACTCGGGCACGGGCCAGGCCGCGCTGACGATGCCGATCATGGCGCCGCTCGCCGACCTGGTGGGCGTGACGCGCCAGACCGCGATCCTCGCGTTTCAACTCGGCGAGCTGTCCACGCCGATGATCCCGACGTCCGGCATCACGGTCGGCGTGCTCGCGCTCGCGCGCGTGCCGTGGCTGACGTGGGCCAAGTGGATGATCCCGCTGCAGCTGATCTACCTCGTGCTGGCCCTCGCCCTGCTCGTGCCGCCCTGCCTGATGCAGTGGGGCTGAGCCCAGATCGTGCCGGACATCGTTTGGGACAGATGAAAACCGTCGTTCCCGCGCAGGCGGGAACCCAAGCTGAAGTACCGAAGTCAGTTCGTCGAGAGACCTACGGAATTTTTGACATACAAAATTTTGTAACTCAGCATGGATTCCCGCTGTCGCGGGAATGACGGCTTACCGTCAACGCGCGATCTTCACCAGCACCACGTCGTTCACGCGCATCGGCACCTGCACGCTGGCCGTGCCGTTCGCCGCGACTTTTACCTTGCGCGTCTCCGGCTTGTCCACCGTCTGCGCCTGCAGCTGCGCGACCTGCTCATTGGTGAGCGTCTTCGGCTTGCCCATCTCGATGTAGGCGGTGTGCGCATCGTTGGCCTTGAAGCCCGTGCGGTAGACCTGCATCGTGTAGGTGCCCGGCTTCATTCCTTTCAGCGCGAGTTTCAAGGGCGTGCCGTTCTTCGTCGGCTGGACCACGCCGAAGAACGGACGGTTGCTCTTGTTGCCCATGTCCGGCGTCTGGAAGTCCCACGCGAGGACTTGCACGCCGTTCGCGTCACGCGTCACCCAGCTTTGCTTGTCGGTCGTCTGCACCTGCTGGTCGCCCAGCTCGTGCATGTATTTGTAGGCGAACCAGGCCGGCTTGCGGATGCCCTGCGGGTTCATGAGGCCGAAGCCGCCTTCGAACGGCGCGGTCGGCGGACCCGGTTCCTCGAACAGGTCGGTGTAGGTCCAGTAGCTCATGCCCTGCGCGATGCCTTCGGTCGCCTTCAGCTTGGACAGGATGTAGGCGGCGCTCATGTAGGAATCGTGCACGAGGTCGCGCGGCGAGTAGCTGGTGCTCCATTCGGTGAAGTACAGCGGCAGCTTGGGCAGGTAAGAGGCTTCGATTTCCTTCCTCACCTTGCGCACGTCGCCGACGATGCCGTCCGGCGATGGCGACAGCTTGTTGTCGCCCTTGCCTTCCTCGTCCAGGAAACCGCCGTTCACGCCGTAGGTATGCGTGGTGATGAAGTCGACGGCCGCGCCGCTCTGCTTCGTGTGCGCGAGGAATTCCGGCACCCAGGCCGCACCCGCCGTCGACGGACCGCCCACGCGCAAGGCCGGGTCGATCGCCTTGAGCGTCTTCGACGTCAGGTCGAACAGCTCAAAATATGCCTTCTGGTCGGCCTTTTCCCAGAAGCCGTCCAGGTTCGGCTCGTTCCACACTTCGAAGAACCAGGTGCGTACTTCATCCTTGCCGTAGCGCTGCTGCACGTGGCGCACGAAGGCGTCGACGAGGCCCGCCCACTGGTCCGGTTTCGGATGCGACGTATTGCCCTTCCAGTAGAAAATCGTCTGGTCCGACGTCTTCATCGCGTCCGGCGTGAAGCCCAGCTCGACGAACGGTTTGACGCCCATGCCCAGCAGCTTGTCGTACAGATAGTCGAGCTTCGTCCAGTCGTACACGGGCTTGCCGTCGACCACTTTATAGGTGCCCAGCACGTCGTGGAAAATGGCGTGGAAGCGGATGTAGCGGAAACCCAACTCGTCCTTCGCAATTTTGAGCTGGGCCAGGCTGTCGTCGCGGATCAGCGTGCCCGGGTAGTCGGAGCCCACCGACAGGTCGGCGAAGTGATCGCGCGCGACGGTCGGCGCCTTGGCATCGATGACGATCTGGCGCGCGGCGTCCGCGGCGAGGGCGGTGCCGACATGGGCAAACGAAGACGCGAAAGCCAGCGCGAGTGCGCTGCCCAACAACTTGCGGCGGTGTCTCATGATTATTGTCCTTTACGGTGTCTAATGACTGGGCGATGAAATGTTTGCGCTAACACTCATCCAGACGCAAAGGATAATGGATAACGATGTTTCAGTAAAACGAAAAATAATCGCCGACGCGTCGCCGCCTACTCCTTGGGCGGTGGCTTCGGGACGAGACCCATCCATACGCAGGTCGCGGTGCAGATGAAACCCGCGCGCTTGGGATCGCTGATGTTATAAACCCAATGCTCCTGTGCGCCTTGGTAACTTATCTGGCATAAACCCTGTTGCGGCAGTCGCACCGCACTGAGAAAACACGCATGCGCGGCCTCCGAATCCGGGATTTCCTTCCAGGCACCATTCGTGACTTCGTCCAGGGAAACATTCCGAGCATTCGCGATCGTGATATCGAAGCCGGTCACCTTTCCGAGCAGCTGCTTGCGGTTTTTTTCGGCTTCCGCCTTCGCGCGCTCGCCGTCGGCGGTCATCCGGTTGTCGAGGCAACTCAGGGCCGCCTGGACATCGCCGATTTTTTCCATCGTGCTGATTTTTGCGCTGCAATCCTCCTGCGCAACAAGGCCGGATGACGCTCCGGCCAACACCAATGCCGCCACCACGCTATGTAAACGGGACTTCATGGCCGCCTCCGATTATTTTTTAACAAGCAGTCGATACGTCGTGCGCTGACATCGGGATTGTTGCAATTGTCGGTTGCCGCAGTCCGTCTGCCTGCTGCCTGCTGCGTGACGACTTTGCGTGCCGCGGGAGCGCGCGCATGGATGTCGGGGCCTTGGATCGGTGCGTCGTCGGCCTTGTCGTCGACGAGCGAGGGCGCGGGCCCGGCGCCATCCGGTTTCGACGCCGTCACCGGTGCGGAAGGCTGCGGCGAGATCGATGGCCTCGGCAAAGGCGGGTTCGGTGATGACAGCAATATTGCCGATGGCTTCGCCGGCGACGGCGCTGGGCGGCCGCGGGCCGCCACGCAGACGCCGGTCGCGACCAGGGAAATCGCGGCCAGGCCGGCAGCCGGCCAGTACCTGGCAAGAATTTTGACAAGCGGGCTCTTCTCCTCCTCGGGCGAGATGTTCACTGCCGGCCTGGGCGGAAGCATCACCGGCTCGTCGGGCAGGTCGAATCTGGGGTCCGGTCTGAATGGCGGCGTCGGCGCCGATATGTCCAGTTTCGGCTCCAGCTTGATCGGCGGGATAGGTTCCTCCACCTTGACCTCCCTGGCTTTCTTGCGTTCCCCCGAACTCGGCGGCGGGTGGAGCGACGACGGATTTTCCTTTTTCGGAGGATCCTTTTGCCGCTTCCGTTCGGCCAGGCCCGGTTCGGGCCGCGGCTTCGGCGCCGGCGCCGGCGTATTGTCCCGTGCCGGCATCTCTCTTTGCCGTTTGCTTCTTTCGTGCACGGCCGGTTCCGGCCTGGGCAATACGCTCTCTTTTATCGGCACCTCTTTCGGCGTTTTCAGCTCGTTGAGGTTCGCGCCCGGCTTGAACAATTGACCGCTCAGTGCGCGCATATACAGTACCGGCGTGCCCCATTCGATGGGATGGCCGTTTCCCTGCATGCGCAGCCGTGCTTCGGTCAGGGAAGCGTCGACGGTGCCGGTCTCGATCAGGTCGCGATAAAAATAGCGGGTAAAGATCAGCGCGGTGTCATCGGTGATCGATGCCTGCATCGCCACCACGGCCGGTACGCCCTGCCGCAGGAAGCCTTGTGCCAGGCCCGAGAAAGGCATGTCTTCGCCGATCGCGCCGGAACAGGAATTCAGGACGATGAGCCGCGGCAGCGCGCCGCTGGGAAAGGCTGAGCGCAGATGCGTCGCCTCCATTTCCAATCCCTTGCCGGTCTCCTGCTCCAGCACGAGCGCGCCCGGTATGCCATGCCCGATGAAATGGAAGATGTGCGCACCAAAATGGCGGAGCGAATCCCGCAGATTGTCGAAGGTACAGCGGCCCGGCACGCGCCGCAATTCGACCTGGCCGGCGGACACCGGCGCTTCCAGCGCGTTCATCAGTATTTCCCATTCGCGCGCGATGTCGAGCCGCGGATGGTCCGTGGGTGCGGCCAATGCCACGAGGATGCGCAATGGCCCCTCCACCGTAATGGGCGGGATCGGTTGTGCTACCGGCAGGTAACGGACGAGGGGGGTATGTTCCCTGACCGCCAGGAATTCCCGGCTCTCGGTATCGAACAGGAATTCCCATGGCCTTGAATGCAGTGTGCTGTCATCAGGCAAGCGCAGGCGGATGCGCAAGCCGGTCCCTGCGCGACACGCCGCATCCAGCGAGGCACGGAACAGGTGCTCGATATCGCCCGTGAACACCGCATCGAACAATTGTCCGCCGAAATCCTGGATGGTGTTCAACTTGATCGAGCGCGCGCGACGCTGCCTCAATCCGCCATAGATTTCGCAAAGGAATTCGTTTTCCTCGTCGTTCTCGAACGGCCATTTGATATCGATGAATGGCGAGTCGCCCTGGGGAGATTCGAGCACCCTGGCATGCAGGCTCTGGTCACCTTGCGAAGAGATAATTTCTAGATCAAAGTTCTGATAATTCATCGAACCTCCAAGGCTGATGGGACGGATCCCGGCGTCATCCTTGCGGAGGCGTCGCTTCCATATGCCTTGGACAGCGCAATTCTCCCGTGGTTGTACCTTTTACAGGGGGAAAGGAACGTCGGCCGGCCCGGAAAACGGGCCGGGGCCGGTCTATGCCGGCTTCCAGACCAGCTTGATGTGCAGGCTCGCCTCGGCCTTGGCCTGCGCAATGAACGCGCCGATACTGCCATTGAAGTTCAGGCCGAACTCGATCTCGACGGAGGCAGGTGCCGGCGCCAGTTCGCGGAGGGCGGCGAACGTGGCGTCGGCAATCGGATGCACCACGGATAGCGTATCGTCCAGTGACATGCCGACTTTTTCCGTGAGCTTGCCGATGCTCGAGCCACGTACCACGTTTCCCGGCCCGGCCTCGGCGGATTCGACGACAACAGTTCCGCCTGGAACAGTAAATTCAAGAAGCTTATTCATGAAATTTTCGCTCCGTTCGTCGGTCGCCAAGGGGGACATCTGCTGACCCATTATGCGCAAAGGGTCAGACACGCTGGTCGATATCGACCATGTGATTAAGCCAAATCAATCACCCATCCCCCTCCCGCGCCATCGCCTCAACCGTCGATACGCACGGACACGCCCGTGTTGCTGTAGATGACGGTCGATTTGTAGCCGTCGGCGACGACGTTCGCGAACACGCCCTTGCGGCTGGCGGCCGACAGCACTTGGTACGTGGCGCCGACGGACGGCTTGAAGCCGCCGGCGAATGTCACGTGCAAGGTGCCGCCGAGGATCGTGGCCGTGCCCTGCACCGCCACCGTGCCCGCGTTATTGGCGCCGAGGGAAATGTCCAGCGTGCCCTTGTCCAGCTGTGCATAACTGCCGCCGATGGCGAGCGGGCCCGGCGCCGCGCTCGCAAGCGTGCCCGCGCTGCCGACGTACACGTCGCCCGTACCGAGCGCGCTGTTTGCATCCGCCTCCAGCGTGCCGCCGGCGATTTCCGTGCCGCCCGTCCAGCTGTTCTTGCCATACAACGCCAGCCGGCCCGTGCCCTTCAGGGTCAGCTTGCCGTTGCCGGAAATGTCGTTGCGCCACGCGTCCATCGCCCAGAAGCCGCCGCGCGCCGCATCCATCGTCACGACGACGCTGCCGTTGAAGGCGCCGTAGCCGTCCGCCGCGGCGAACAGGTTCAAGCGGCCCCAGCCTTCGACATCGTCCAGCAGCGGATAGCCCGACGGCAGCGCCGTGCTGCGCAGGACGGCGCGGCGCTGCATCGCGTCGAGGTAGGGCAGGCGCGTTTCCAGGATGGCTTCGGCGCCCTTGGGCACGACGGCAGGCACGTTCGTCGCCTTGATGGGCGCGAAGCCGAACGTCAGGCGGCGCAGATAATTCGCCTTGTTCGTGTCGTGGTCGGCGAAGCGGTCCGTCGTCGTCGTGCCGCCGTGCGCGTAGGCATACAAGGTATTGGCGTTCGTGCCCGTCTGCGCCTGCAACCAGGCGTGGGCGTCGGCATAGGCCTTCTGCTTCAGGGCCGCGTTGGCGGGCGCGTTGATGTTGCCGGTGAAGATGGCATGCGCCAGCATGCGGCCGCCCATCACGTCCAGCGGCGAGTGCATGCCGGCCAGGATGCGGTTCTCGCCCAGCTCCAGGCCGCGCGAGATCATTTCCTGGAAGCGTTCCGGCAGCGCGTACGCCATCGCCAGCGAGTTCAGCATCGCGGCATTCGTGTGGCCGCTGGGGAAGCCCCCGTCCGTCGCCGGCGTCGGGCTTTTCGCCGGTTCGAGCGCCGGCACGACCTTGACGGCGCTGCTCCAGCGCCACGGACGCGGGTATTTGTAGAAACGCTTGGACGGTTCCGTCGAACCATTGCTGCGCATCGTATTGATGAATGACACGACAGAGCCGAACTCGGCCGTGGTTGCATCGCCGGCGCCGTTGCCGCCGTCGTCGTATTTCACGGTCGTGGCGTCCGCCGCCACGCCCGTGATCGTCGTCGTCGCCTTCGAACCGGCACGCCAGGCGGCCGTCAGCGGGCCCATGCCGTCGACGATGCTGTAGGCCTGGTTCTGGCGGTCGTCCAGGTAGGCGTTCGTCGCCTGCGCGGCCGTGCGCTGCGTGGTCGCGTCGACGACGTACTGGATGTTCTTGTCGTGCACGGCCTGGTTCAGCACGGTGCCCTGGCCCGGCAGGCCGTTCCACGTGCTGACGTCGACGGTCTGCACGACGGGTTGCCACAGATCCAGGAACGGCGCCAGCACGCGCACGCCCGCGTTGACGTCGACCGTCAGCTGGCTCTGTTGGTTAGTTGCGGCATTGTCGACGAAGGCGGCGACGGATGGCGCCGGCACATTCTCGACAAAGCCCGGATCGGCCGGCGCGGCTGGTGCGGTCGAGACCGGTGCGACATCGATGTAGTCGCTGCTGCCGCAAGCGGACAACAGCATGAGGACGGCGACCGCGATCGCGTGGCGGGACAGAACGGCGTGGGAACGTTGCATGGTTGCTCCGGAGACAGTGGAGCCGCGCATTATTCCTTTGCAATATGACGAGAACGTGAAGCCTGGCCACGTGCGCCAGCATCATGAAAAACCCATGAAACAGCGGCCCGAGCACGGCGCGATTACTGAAATTTCAATGAAAAAAAGGGACAGGCGCAGGCCTGTCCCTTCTTCCATTTTTTTGCGGTTGCCTCATTGGGCACCCGTCGTCTCCCCACTCATTATTCTCCGGCCGGTATTACTCGGCCAGGCGTTTCTCCAGCTGCTGCTTGGTGGCCACCAGTTCCTGCGGCAGGCGGTAGGCCAGTTTGTCGAACAGCTCGGTGTGCAGCTTGAGTTCTTCGCGCCACGCGTCCTTGTCGATCGACGTGATCCAGTGGAACTGCTCGCTCGTGAAGTCGATGCCGGTCCAGTTCAGGTCGCCATACGTCGGCGTGGTGCCGAACATGTGCTCGACGCCGCCGGCCTGGCCCTGGGTGCGGTCCAGGATCCACTTCAGCACGCGCATATTGTCGCCGTAGCCCGGCCACACGAACTTGCCGTTGTCGTCGGTGCGGAACCAGTTGACGCAGAAGATCTTCGGCAGCGCCTGCGGGTTCTTGTCGGCCACTTTACGACCGAGGTCGAGCCAGTGCTGGAAGTAGTCGCTCATGTTGTAGCCGATGAACGGCAGCATGGCGTACGGGTCGCGGCGCACGATGCCCATCTGGCCGGCGGCGGCGGCCGTCGTTTCCGAGCCCATCGTGGCGGCCATGTACACGCCTTCGGTCCAGTTGCGGGCTTCCGTCACGAGCGGGACCGTCGTCGAGCGGCGGCCGCCGAAGATGAAGGCCGAGATCGGCACGCCGGCCGGATCGTCCCACGCCGGGTCGATCACGGGATTCCGCGTGGCGGCCACCGTGAAGCGTGCGTTCGGGTGCGCGGCCTTGGTGCCGGACGCCGGGGTCCAGTCGTTGCCCTGCCAGTCGATCAGGTGTGCCGGCGGCTCTTTCGTCATGCCTTCCCACCACACGTCGCCGTCGTCGGTCAGCGCCACGTTCGTGAAGATGACGTTGTCGCGCAGCGAGGCCATGCAGTTCGGATTGGTCTTTTCGTTCGTGCCCGGGGCGACGCCGAAATAGCCCGCTTCCGGGTTGATGGCGTACAGCCTGCCGTCCGCGCCCGGCTTGATCCAGGCGATGTCGTCGCCGATGGTCGTGACCTTCCAGCCTTCGAAGCCGGCGGGCGGGATCAGCATCGCGAAGTTCGTCTTGCCGCAGGCCGACGGGAACGCGGCCGCGACGTATTTCTTGTCGCCCTGCGGCGATTCCACGCCCAGGATCAGCATGTGTTCGGCCAGCCAGCCGGGACCGCCCTGCTGCGCGTCTTGGTAACCCATATTGGAGGCGATCCGCAGCGCGAAGCATTTCTTGCCCAGCAGCGCATTGCCGCCGTAGCCGGAGCCGAACGACCAGATCTCGCGCGTTTCCGGGTAATGCACGATGTATTTGGTGGAATTGCACGGCCAGCGCACGTCCTGCTGGCCCGCCTGCAGCGGCATGCCGACAGAGTGCACGCACGGCACGAAATCGCCGTCGCTGCCCAGCACGTCGTACACGGCGCGGCCCATGCGGGTCATGATGCGCATATTGACGGCGACATACGGCGAATCGGACAGTTCCACGCCAACGTGGGCGATCGGCGAGCCCAGCGGGCCCATCGAGAACGGCACGACGTACATCGTGCGGCCGGCCATGCAGCCGTCGAACAGGCCGTTCAGGGTCTGGCGCATCTCGTTCGGGTCGACCCAGTTATTGGTCGGGCCCGCCTGCTCCTTCGTTGCCGCGCAAATGAAAGTGCGGTCTTCCACGCGCGCCACATCGCTCGGATCGGAGCAGGCCAGATAGGAATTCGGGCGCTTTGCCGGGTTCAGGCGCTTCATCGTGCCGGCCTCGACCATCTGTGCGCACAGGCGGTCGTACTCGTCTTCCGAGCCGTCGCACCAATAGATGGCGTCCGGCTTCGTGAGGGCCGCAATGTCGGCCACCCAATTGATGAGTTTGTTGTGCTTGATGTAAGCTGGGACGTTCAGTGCGGCGACGCCGCCCATCACGGGCTGGTTCATACATACCTCCAATGCCAATTAAGAATTCCTGGCGATTCCAAACCCTTTTTTGCGGCAGAGGCGGCGGCCTGCAATGCGCGCGGTGATCGGAATCCCGTTAATCTTGTCCCGGCAGGATCGTCGTCAAGGATGGCCTCGTGGGCCCGCGCCAGGGAATCCGTGCGGTTCACGGCGTGGCGCTACGGCGGTCATGTCGCCAGCCCGGGGACGCGTGTGCGCGGTGCCGGCGGACTGGTTGGAACGTGTGTTGCTGGCCTCAAGTAATATCACTCTGACATCATGGGCTCTTATGTCTGATCGATTCTACACCTGCGCAAACCCGTTTCAAATGCTTCAATAACAAAAATGTAGGAATTTTTGTTGAGTAAAGTAGTAGGCTATTTCCCACCGTTCAAATTCTGTTATTTCATTACTTTCTTACCGATAACATCTGCCAACACCCATGAAAATTGCGATCCTTGACGATTATCAAGACGCCGTACGCGGCCTCGAATGCTTCCGTTTATTGGACGGCCACGACGTCAAAGTGTTCAACAGTTCGGCCCGTGGACTGGGCCAGCTGGCGATCCGCCTGGCGCCGTTCGACGCCCTCGTGCTGATCCGCGAGCGCACCACGTTCCCGCGCGCGCTGCTGGCCAAGCTGCCCAACCTCAAGCTGCTGTCGCAGACGGGCAAGGTCGCCGGCCACATCGACGTGGCGGCCGCGACCGAGCACGGCGTCGCGATCGCGGAGGGCGTCGGCTCGCCCGTCGCGCCCGCCGAACTGACGTGGGCGCTGATCATGGCGGCCAGCCGCAAGATCGTGCCCTACGCCAATAACCTCAAGGACGGGCTGTGGCAGACGGCCTCGATCAATCCCGAGCTCAACGGCCTGGGCCGCGTGTTGAAAGGCCGCACGCTGGGCATCTGGGGCTATGGCAAGATCGGGCACCTGATCGCGGGCTATGCGCAGGCGTTCGGCATGCAGGTGATGGTGTGGGGCAGCGAAAAAAGCCGCGCCGCCGCGGTCGCGGACGGCCTGGTCGCCGCGCCGACGCGCGACGCCTTCTTCGAACAGGTCGACGTGGTGACCCTGCACCTGCGGTTGAACGAGGCGACGCGGGGCATCGTCAAGGCCGCCGACCTGGCGCGCATGAAGCGCGATGCTCTGTTCGTGAACACGAGCCGGGCGGAACTGGTCGAGGAAGGCGCGCTGGAGGATGCGCTGCGCAAGGGCCGCCCGGGCCAGGCGGCACTTGACGTGTTTGCGAGCGAGCCGTTGGCGGCGGATGCGCCGTTATTGAAAATTCCGACCGTGCTGGCGACGCCGCACCTGGGTTATGTCGAGCGGGACAGTTATGAACTGTATTTCCGGGCGGCGTTCGAGAATGTCGTCAATTTCGCGAACGGGAATGCGACCAATATTCTGAATCCGTAGGGTGGGCGGCCCTCCGCCCACGCGTGACGTCAACAAATCGCGCATGTCAACAAATCGCGTACGTCACGCGTGGGCACGAGGTGCCCACCCTACGCCGATTACCGTAGCTCCGGCTCGCCCGTGAGGTTGGGCTTACGCATCGGCATCTCGTGCCGCCGCGTCCACAACCCGGCCCATCCGGGCGGCCATTCGATCACGGGTCCGGCATACGTGGGCAACCCGGCGCGCACGGGCACGATCGGCACCGGCGGCATCTCGATGAGGCCGCCGTTCTCGTTCTTTTGCATCGGAGCCATGTCGAAGGAATACATGTAGCCCGGCAGCAGCGCATCGCACACGTTCGCGAACCAGGCCGTGTGGTCGTCGTCGCGCCCGAGCGCGCGCGCGAGGCCTTCGGGATCGAACATCGCCAGCGCATGGATCAGCTCGTCCGTGCCGGCGCCGGGCGCGTCGCCCCAGCCCATCACGGGGTTGTTGTTGTAGTCGGCGCCGGAGCCGTACCAGCCCTCGCGCCACGGACGCTGCATCCAGTCGCGCTGGCCCGTGAACAAATGCCAGCGCCAGTGCAGCCCGGACGGTTTCGGCCAGGAATACAGGTACAGTTTTTCGTAGCCGGCCTTGTGCAGCGCGCGCACCATCGCCATCAGGCGCGCATGCGGCATGCGGTCGGGCGGGGAGCGGCGGAACAGGATCGCTTCGCCATCGGCGTGCTGCACTTCGTCGGTCGACAGGTTCAGGTCGAGCGTGCGCGTTTCGTTGCCGAAGCGCGCGGAAATCCACCCCGTCAGCAAATTGACGTGGGTGATGACGCCATAACCGCGATGGCGGTGGAAGATGACGGTTCCGGGTGCGACGGGTTTCATTGGAAAGGCGGGCTCGGCCCAAAAAGGAGAAAGGATACTCATCCGATCCGAACGATTCTAGCGCAGACACATACGGATACACTACGGTTTGCGGCTATCATTACCCACCTTTTTTTACCGAGTTTTCAAATCATCATGACTTTGCGGATCATCGCCACCGGCGGCACTTTCGACAAACACTACAACGAACTCAACGGCGTTCTGGGCTTTGCCGAAAGCCACTTGCCGGAGGTAATCGCGCGTTCCCGCATGACCATTCCCGTCGAGCTGCAAGTGGTGTCCCTGCTCGATTCGCTGGACATGCAGGACGCCGACCGCCAGAACGTGCTGGCCGCCTGCCAGGGTGCCGCCGAACAGCAGATCGTGATCGTGCACGGCACCGATACGATGCGCGAAACGGCCGAGGTATTGGGTGCGGCGGTGTCGGACAAGACCATCGTCTTCACGGGCGCCATGATCCCGTACGAAATCGCCAACTCGGACGCGCTGTTCAATCTGGGTTTCGCCTGCGCCGCCGCACAGACCCTGCCGCCGGGCGTCTACGTGGCGATGAACGGTAACGTGTTCAGCTGGGATAACGTCACGAAGAACCGCGCCGCGGGCGTGTTCCAGGCGCTGTAACCACCGGGGTCAGAGCCCCGATTTTGGCAATTTCCCAAAATCGGGCTCTGACCCCGGTGTTTCGGCCGCAGCCAGTCGGGCGCTGCGCATCGTCGTCGCTTCCTATAATGATTCTCCCCACGAGCCAGGAGGATTCAGCGATGAGCGAGCAGCGCCCCACCCTGACCACGCGCCAGGGTCATCCCGTCCGCGACAACCAGGCCATGCGTTCCGTCGGCGAACGCGGCCCGGCCACCCTCGAGAACTACCAGTTCATCGAAAAGATCACCCACTTCGACCGCGAACGCATTCCCGAGCGCGTGGTGCATGCGCGCGGCACGGGCGCGCATGGCTATTTCGAGGCCTACGGCACCATCGGCAACGAACCGGCGAGCAAGTACACGCGCGCCCGCGTACTCAACGAGACCGGCGTGCAGACGCCCGTGTTCGTGCGCTTCTCGACCGTGATCGGCGGCAAGGAATCGCCGGAGACGGCGCGCGATCCGCGCGGCTTCGCCGTCAAGCTCAAAACGGTCGACGGCAACTGGGACCTCGTGGGCAACAATCTGAAAGTCTTCTTCATCCGCGACGCGATCAAGTTCCCGGACATGATCCACGCCTTTAAACCCGACCCGGTCACGAACCAGCAGGAGCCGTGGCGCTTCTACGATTTCATCTGCAGCCATCCGGAAGCGCTGCACATGGTTACCTGGGTCAAGAGCCCGTGGGGCATCCCGGCCAATTACCGCGAGATGGAAGGTTCGGGCGTCAACACCTATAAGCTCGTGAACGACCAGGGCATTGCCCACCTCGTCAAATTCCACTGGCAACCGAAACAGGGCGTGCGCAACCTGACGAGCCGGCAGGCCGCCGAGATCCAGGCGCACGACACGAGCCACGCCACGCGCGACCTGTACGACGCGATCGAGCGCGGCGAGTTCCCCGAATGGGAATTCTGCGTGCAGGTCATGAGCGACGGCGAGCATCCCCAACTCGACTTCGACCCGCTCGACGACACGAAGCGCTGGCCCGAAGACCAGTTCCCGCTGTTGCCCGTGGGCCGCATGGTGTTGAACAAGAACCCGGACAACGTGTTCGCCGAAACGGAACAGTCGGCCTTCGGCACGGGCGTGCTCGTCGATGGCATCGATTTTTCGGACGACAAGATGCTGCAAGGCCGCACGCTGTCGTACTCGGACACGCAGCGCTACCGCGTCGGCCCGAACTACCTGCAATTACCGATCAATGCCCCGCAAGAAAAAGCGGCGGCGCGCACGAACCAGCGCGACGGCCAGATGACGTTTTATGTCGATGGCGGCGGCGCGGAAAAACACATCAACTACGAACCGAGCCTGCTGGGTGGCCTGGGTGAAGCGCCACAGCCCGGGAAGGACTATCACCAGCATGTCGAAGGCCACCTGGGACGCTACCAGACGAGCCGCACGGCCGACGATTATCGGCAGGCCGGCGACCGCTACCGCACGTTCGCGGACTGGGAGCGCGACGAACTCGTCAACAACGTCGGCGCCGACCTGAAAAAATGCCCGGACGTGATCCAGCTGCGCATGGTGTGGCATTTGTGGCATTGCGACGAGGACTACGGCCGCCGCGTGGCGCAGGCCGCAGGTATCGACCTGGAGCAAGCCAAGGCCTTGCAACCGCTGCCGGGCAAGCCGGCGCCCGGCGAGAACCGCCAGGGATCAACCTATACGAGCGGCCAGCCGGAACAGGGCAGCGGCAAAAAGGAACCCGCCACCACGGAGGAAATGGCCAAATAGGGTGGGCACCACGTGCCCACGCGTTCAACCGGCGCGTGATTCCGCGTATCGCGTCCATTCATGCAATGGTTGAACGCGTGGACGGCCGCAAACGCCGTCTTCACACGAACTTCGCGGTGTAGCCGTCCGCCCTACGCTTTCGCTTCACCGCCCAGTGCCTCGACGAGGTCTGCCAGCATCTTGGCCAGCTCACCGGTCATCAGCATGACGTCGTTATCGAAACGCTCGTCATCGCTGTAGGTGATGGTCTCGTTTTCCTTGATCACGTCCAGCGGCTTGATGCCCTTGACGGCCAGCTGCTCGGTCAGCACGAGCGAGATGCGGCTGTTCCACGTCATGGCCAGGCGCGTGCACTGCTTGCCGGCGGCAATGTGGCGGCGGATGTCCTCCGGGTCCAGCGAGTGCTTCACGTAGCGCACGGCGGCCTTGCTCTCGCCCGTGGCGCGCAGTTCCGTGTCCTGGTCGATCGTGAAGTTGTACGGCGCCTCGTCCGATTCCAGCCAGCCCGTCATCACGGCAACGGGCGAGCGCTGCACGCGCAGCGATTCCAGCGGCATCTTGTCGACGGCCTTCAGCAGCAGCTTGATGACGTCGTCGGCCTTGCTCGGGCTGGCCGCATCGACGATGAGCCAGCCGTTGACGGGGTCGATCCAGGTCCACACGTTGCCGCGGATCGAGAAGGCGCGCGGCAGCAACTCGTCGGCCACGCGCTCCTTGAGTTCCTTCATCGCCTTTTTGCCCGGCGGGAAGCCCTGCTGCTCTTCCAGCTCGGCGGCCTTGGCCTTGGCGACCTGATTGATGACCGAGCTCGGCAGCAGTTTCTTTTCCGTGCCCAGCATCATCAGCATCTGTTTGTTGACGACGTGAACCAGCTTGCCGTTGCCGCGTGGCGAATCCCAGCCCTGGCGCAGCAATTCGTTGCTGGTGGCGGGCGTAAACGCCTGCGACTGCAGCGCCTCTTCCATCTGTTCAGGGGAAAAATTCCACGGTGCGGGCAGGCGGTAGATCTGAAGATTCTTGAACCACATAACGTTGCTTCCAGTTATCTCGATATATCAAAGGAACGACATTCTACACGCTGACTGGCGGCAAAATTCACGTCGTTGGCGATGGTTTTTCAATGTGTTGCACGTCAAACAAGCTCAACTGCTCGACGGTTTCGGTGTCGCTCAGGCGCACGCCGACGCCCAGCAGGCGCACGGGACGGCTCGCGCGCAGCCAGCCCGTTTCCATCAAATGACGGTACGTGGCCATGTTCGGCGCATAACCGACGCACTCGACCGTCGTGCGCTGGAAATCGGCGAACTTGATTTTTACGAATAACTTGTTGATGAATTTTTCTGCATTGTTGCGTTTGATCCGCCCCAGCAAGTGCTCGTACAGGTCGGGCAGCAGCGCGAGGCAGGTGTCCAGGTCGGGAACGTCCGGCGTGTACGTCTCCTCCGTGCTGATCGATTTGCGCTCGCGCACCGGGTTCACGTCGCGGTAGTCGATGCCGCGGCACAAATCGTGCAGCCGCGCGCCGAACGAGCCGAAGTGTTGCTGCAGCTTGTCGATGCTCCAGTCGCGCAGGTCGCCGCAGGTCTGCGCGCCGAGGCTATGCAGCTTGGCGGCCGTCACCTTGCCCACGCCGAACAATTTTTTCACGGGCAGCGCGGCAACGAACCCGTCGACCTCGCCGGGTTTGACGAGGAACAGCCCATCCGGCTTGTTCCAGTCGCTGGCGATCTTGGCCACGAACTTGTTCGGCGCCACGCCGGCCGACGCCGTGATGCCGACCGTTTCAAAAATGCGTCGGCGGATCTCCTGCGCGATCAACGTGGCGCTGCCCTTGCAGTGCGGCGAGTTCGTCACGTCGAGGTAGGCTTCGTCCAGCGACAGCGGTTCCACGAGGTCCGTGTAGTCGCGGTAGATGTCCGTGATCTGGCGCGACGCGACCCGGTACTTTTCCATGTTCGGAGGGATCAGGATCAGGTCCGGGCACAGCTTGACGGCTTGGGCGGTCGCCATCGCCGAGTGGATGCCGTAGCGGCGCGCCTCGTAGTTGCAGGTGGCGACCACGCCGCGCTGCTCGGCCCGCCCGCCCACGGCCAGCGGCCGGCCGCGCAGGGACGGGTCGTCGCGCATCTCGACGGATGCGTAGAAACAATCACAATCGCAGTGGATGATCTTGCGGACGTGGGCATTCACGATAACGGTCGCCCGCGCCGAGCGACTACTGTAATTGCATACAGTATCGTCGGTTTGTGAATTTAGTGCAAGTGAGAACGCCGCCGCAGGACGCGGCGGCGGATGAGGCCGGTATTACTTCGTGACGCTGGAGTAGCTGCACGACTTGACGATGCCATGCGCCGGGTCGCCGAACACGGCGTTCGTGCAGGCGACCTTGCTCGTGAAGGTCTTCGTCACGAAGCTCGTCGCGGTGCCGTAGCGCACGTCGCGCGTGCCGCTGAACGAGCAGGTGCCGCCTTCGGTGGCGCAGGTGGTCCAGGTCACGGTCGTCGTCGAGGGCGGCGTCGTGGTCGCCGAAGCCAGCGCCGCGTTCACGGCAGCCGCCGCGTTGACGATGCCGGCGCCGCAGCCCGAGCACGGGGCCGGGAACGCGCGCGCCGTCGACTTCAACCTGGCGGCGACGTCGTCCGGCGTCAGGTTCGGATTCGCCGCCAGCATCAGCGCGACGACGCCGGCCACGTGCGGGGTCGCCATCGACGTGCCCATATAGTAGGCGTAGTTGTCGGAGGCCGGCGTCGTCGTGCCCGAGTTCAGGGTCGACAGGATGCCGGCGCCGTTGTCGCCGCCCGGCGCCGCGATCGTCACGTTGGTGCCGTAGTTCGAATAGGATGCCTTGCCGCCCGAGCGGTTCGTCGCGGCCACGGTGATCACGCCGGAACAGTTGGCCGGGTTGGTGTTCGATGCGTTGGTGTTCGCGTTGCCGGCCGCGACGACGACCACGGCGCCGCGCGAACGGGCGCTGTTGATCGCGTTCTGCGTCGTGGTGTCGCAGGCGCCGGTGCCGCCCAGCGACAGGTTCAGCACGCGTGCCTTGTTGGCATTGGCCGGCACGCCGGTGACGGTGCCGCCCGACGCCCAGACGATGGCGTCGGCGATGTCCGACGTGTAGCCGCCGCAGCGGCCCAGCGCGCGCGCGGGGACGATCTTGGCGTTGTAGGCGATGCCCGCGACGCCGAGGCCGTTGTTGGTCCTGGCGGCGATCGTGCCGGACACGTGGGTGCCGTGCCAGCTCGAATTCTGGTCCGCGGCCGGAATGCCCGTGCCACAGCTGCCGGCCGGCGCCCAGTCGCCCGGATCGCTGGCGTCCGTGTCGCGGCCGCCGCCATCGTTGGCGATGGTGGCCGTGGAAATGAAGTCGTAGCCCTGCACGATCTGGCCGGACAGGTCGGCGTGGGGCCGGTAGCCGGTGTCGATCACGGCCACGTTGATGCCGGCGCCGGTCGACTTGTCCCAGGCGGCCGGCGCGTTGATGCCGCCGGTGGCCTCGTACAGGTCCCACTGCTGGCTGTAGCTGGGGTCGGTCGGGGTGGCCAGCGGGACCATGATGCGGTCCGGCTCGGCGTACTCGACGGTGGCATCGCGCGACCTGAGTTCGGCGGCCAGCTGGCGCGCCTCGTCGAGCGACATCGTGCGGTTGAGCTGCAGGACGTTCGCGCCGTTCGCCGTCGCGCGCAGCGCGCGCAGGGTCGCGCCGTACGTCTGGCCGGCGCGGTCGATCAGGGCCTGGCGCGCGCGGTCGATGCCACGCGCCGCCACGCCGGTCTTCGACGTGTCGCCGTCATCCTTGTACTTGACGATCAGGCGGTCCGTCCGGGCCACGTAATGGGTGGCCTGGGCCGCGTCCTGGCCGGCGGCGCCGGCAACCAGCGGAGCAGCGGCGATCAGGGCCGCTGCACAAATTTTCAACAAAGGAGAGATCTTGTGGCGCTGCGTCATGCTGCATCCTTTCCGGGCGTACCGAACTAAGCGAACTGGGCAGCGTAACGAAAAACGGCCCGCAGGGGGCCGCTTTCGTGATTTTTACAACAGGAAAATTTTAGTTAAGTGATTGAATTTTAATGGTAATTATTGAAAATGAAATGCAGATGTTCTTGTGATAAATGGTGGGCGGGGCCACCCTACGAATGGCATATCACGTAGAGCGGACACCCCGTGCCGCGAACGGCATATCACGTAGGGTGGGCACCCCGTGCCCACCGACATCCATTACCAGGTCAGCTTGAGCGTGTACTTGCCACTGGTCGAGCCGGTTCCCCCGGCGTAGTACACGACGCGCACGTAGCGGGCCGACGTGGTCGAGCCCGTATTCGACGACGTCGCGCTGTCCACCGCCCCCGTGCCGTTCTCGCTGTACGACAGCAGCGTGCCCGCGCTGTTATAGATGTACAGGTCGTAGTCGGAGCTTGCGTTCGGCGTCATCGTCGCGCTCAGGGTCTTGCCGGCCGGCAGTTGGACGACGAAATAATCGGAATCCGTCGTGCTGCCCATCGTGCCGTTGACCGTCGTGCCGGACGTCGTCACGCTGTCGGCGGTGCTGACCGTGTTGTTCGACTCCGTTTCCGAGATCGTCGTGCCGCCGCCGCCCGTGCCGGCCGCCGCATCGATCGCGGCCGAGGCATCGACGATGCCGGCGCCGCAACCCGAGCAGCTGGCCGGGAACGCCCGCGCGCTCGACTTCAGGCGGGCTTCGACGTCGTCCGGCGTCAGGGCCGGGTTCTTGGCCAGCATCAGCGCGACGACGCCGGCCACGTGCGGCGTCGCCATCGACGTGCCCATATACGAGGCGTAGCTGTCAGCGCCCGGGGACGTGGTGCCGGCGTTCAGCGTCGAGAGGATGCCGGCGCCGGTATCGCCGCCCGGTGCCGCGACATCGACGATGGTGCCGTAGTTCGAGTACGAGGCGCGGCCGCCGGAGCGGTTCGTCGCCGCCACCGCGATCACGCCCGCGCAGTTGGCCGGGTTGCTGTTGCTGGCGTTCTGGGACTCGTTGCCGGCCGCCACGACGACGACGGTGCCGCGCGAACGGGCGCTGTTGATCGCGTTCTGCGTCGTCGTGTCGCAGGCGCCGCTGCCGCCCAGCGACATGTTGATCACGTGGGTGCGCGCCGCGATGGTCGGCACGCCGGACACGGTGCCGCCCGAGGCCCAGATGATGCCGTCGGCGATGTCCGACGTGTAGCCGCCGCACTTGCCGAGCACGCGCACCGGCACGATCTTGGCGCCGTACGCGATGCCGGCGACGCCGGTGCCGTTGTTCGTCAGCGCGGCGATGGTGCCGGCCACATGGGTGCCGTGCCAGCTCGAGTTCTCGGCCGGCTGGCCGGTGCCGCACTCGCCCGCCGTGACCCAGTCGCCCGGATCGCTGGCGTCGCTGTCGCGGCCGTTGCCGTCGTTCGACACGGCGGTATCGGAAATGAAGTCATAGCCGGCCAGGATCTGGCCCGACAGGTCGGCGTGCGGACGGTAGCCCGTATCGATCACGGCCACGCGGATGCCGCTGCCGGTCGACTTGTCCCAGGCGGCCGGCAGGTTCATGCCGCCGGTCGCTTCGAAGTAATCCCACTGCTGGCTGTACATCGAGTCGTTCGGCGTGAACAGCGGGTGCATCATGCGGTCCGGCTCGGCGTACTCGACGGAGGCATCGCGCGACTTCAGGTCGGCCGCCAGCCTGGCGGCATCGGCCAGCGACACCTTGCGGTCCAGCTTGAAGATGCGGGCGCCCGTGGCGATCGAATGCGATTCCTTCAACAGCATGCCGAACTGCTGGCCGGCGCGGTCGACCATGGCCTTGCGCGCTGCCGCCAGCGGCGCGGCGGTGCGGCTGACGGCCGCCATGCCTTTCGCGCCCTTGACGACGACAGGTGCGCTCTCGTCCTTGTACTTGACGATGATGCGGTCGGTCAGATCCGGGACGGCCACACGCTGCGCGGCGGGCGCGGCCGTCACGTTCGTGGGCGTCCCCGCGCCCGCGACGCCGGCGCCGAGACCGAGGACGGCCACGGCGCACAGTTTCAACATTGCCGGATACTTCGATTGCTGAGACTTCATGTTTATTCCTTTTTAGAAAAACACAAAAGTTTGATTTTCCGCAGGCAGGATTGCCTGAGATCTAGTTGTTCGGCGTCATTTTGTGAGCGCCGATTGCCCGTCTGAAAGCGGACACGGCAGATTAGCGCGAAAGGAATAACCGTGTAGAAATTTCACAATTGAATTCGATGTATATACAACACATCGGCACACTGGTAGCGCTAAAACCTAGATTCTTCGGGGAAGTGTGAACTCAACAAAAGAAGATATCGCGCAAATAGGCCCCATGAATTAACAATGTTCCGTGACTATCAGGCGTTGCCTATACATCTACACGATGCATGTTGAGATATCTCAATTGTGCTGCGTAGCTTCATCAATAGCCACACCTGAAGTCGTCAATTCGGGGTCAGAGCCCGGTTTTAGGCACGATCTTTGAAGCAAAAAAGGCCGCGATCACTCGCGGCCTTTCTGTCTGACGACTTAATAAAACTTAGAAATTACCCTTGAACTGAACACCGTAGGTGCGCGGGTCGTTGGTGAAGCCGGTCAGGTTGTTGAAGTCGATCGCACCCGTGATGCGGCGCTGGTCGAGGATGTTGCGGCCGAAGGCGGCCACTTCGTACTTGCCGTCAGCCCAGATATAGCCCAGGCGCAGGCCGCCTTCGGTCAGCGGCTTGCCCGTGAACTCTTTCGCTTCGTACAGGAAGAAATTGATGTTCGAACGGTACGACCAGTCGGTGTAGACGTAGAACTCGCCGTCGCCGACCGGCATGCTGTAGCGGGCGTTCAGGTTGACGATCCACTTCGGTGCCTGCGGCAGCGGGTTGCCGTCGATCAGGACGTTGCCGGCGGCGTTGAGCGGATCGGTGATCGTGCATGCCGCGCACTTGCTCAGCGACAGGCTCGGGTCGCGGATTTCCGTGAAGTTGTACGAGGCGCTGGCGCCGACGCGCAGGTCCGGGGTCACGAGGCCTTCGAAGTCGAACTCGGCGCCGCGGCCTTCGGTCTTCTTCGCGTTGATCAGCTTGGTGACGTTGGTGTTGCCGCCGACCACGGTCAGCTGCTGGTTCTTGACGTCGTAGTCGTACAGCGAGAACGCGACGCGGGCACGGCGCTCGAACAGGTCGGCCTTGATGCCGCCTTCGTACGACGTAATGGTCTCGGCGTCGGCGACGGTGATGCCCACCGGTGCGAAGGTCGAGGCCGGCGCGATGCTCGGGGCGCGGAAGCCGGTCGCGATGCGTGCGTACAGGTTCACGTCGGCGTTCAGCTTGTACGTGCTCGACAGGTCCCAGTTGATCTTGTCCTTGCTTTCGCCGACGCTGTTCGGGCCCACCGGCGTGAAGCCGATCGCGGTGACGGTGCGGAAGTCCTTCTTGTCGTCCGTGTAGCGGATGCCGCCGCGCACCGACAGGGCGTCGTTGATGTTGTACATCACCGAACCGAACGCGGCCCAGGCCTTGTTGTTCTGCTCGCTGGACTGGCGCGACGTGCGGGCGCCGGTGGCGCTGCTGTAGCCGTCGCTGCCGCCCGTCACGTCTTCCTTGAAGTAGTACACGCCGGCCTGCCAGTGCAGCGGGCCCGCATCCTTCGACTCGACGCGGAATTCCTGCGAGTATTGCTTCAGGTCGTCGATGAAGCCGCCCGTCTCGGACTGGAACGGGATGAAGCCCGGGCCTTGCGGCGTGCCGCCGTCGATGTCGCCGCGGCTGTAGTAATTGCCGACCGACTCGTAACCGGTGATCGAGTGGAAGATGACCGGGCCCAGGTCCCACGTCACGCGGGCGTTGGCGCCGTTCGTTTTGAGGTTCTGGAAATTCTGGGCGTTGGTGACGATGCTGTCGAGGTCGTAGCCGTCGACGATGTCGTTCGTGCCCTTCTTGATCAGGTTCGCGCGGAACAGGCGAGCGCTGCCGGTGGTCGTGCGCTGGTGCACGTTGAACAGGGCGCTGAACGTGGTGTCCGGCTTGTACAGGAATTGCACGCGTTCGGCGTGTTCGTTGTAGCCGTCCAGTTCGCCGGTCTTGTTCGTCTTCGCGATGTCGCTGTAGTTGTCGACGAAGTCGTCGCGGTGCTGGCGCAGGGTCGATACGCGCATCGCCCATTTGTCCGACAGCGGCACGTTGACGGCGCCTTCGACGTTGGTGGTGCCGTGGGTGCCGTACGACAGGTTGTAGTAACCCTCGACCTTCTTGAAGTTCGGCTTTTCGGATTCGAATTTCACGACGCCGGCCGGGGTGTTGCGGCCGAACAGCGTGCCTTGCGGACCGCGCAGCACTTCCACGCCGGCCAGGTCGAAGATCGGGAAGCCTTTGAGGATCGGGTTTTCCTGGACGATGTCGTCATAGATCAGCGACACGGGCTGCGATGCGAATTCCGAAAAGTCGGTGTTGCCATAGCCGCGGATATAGAAACGCGGGAACGTGCGGCCGTTCGAGGACTCAACGTTCAGGCTGGGGGTCTTGCCGGCCAGCAGGCGGATGTCTGCGCCGCCGGACACGAGCACGTCCAGCTTTTCGCCCTTGATGGCGGTGACGGACACCGGTACTTCCTTGATGTTTTCGGTACGACGCTGCGCGGTGACGGTGACCGTCTGCAGTTGGGTCGCCTGCGCAGTCTGGGCCAGGGCCACGCCGCCGGGCACGACGGCCAGCGCCAGCAGGGCGCCATGCGCGGCGATGACGCGCTTGTGCATCTTGGACATCTTGATCATTGAGTTTTTCCTAGGGAAGAGTGAAAAAAACTGCCGCGTTGTCTCCGCATGTCTCTCCTGAGGCACCCTGGTGGGGCAGGCCATCGGCCTCGGCAAACTCGCACCTGATTGTTGATGTCTAAATATTGCCGGCTTGTAAGCCAGCAATTGTCGAATATACGTCGATGCTTATGCAAGAAATACAACCGGCCGAATACATCCTTACAACAGTTTGTTGTATATAAGAAAGTGGCACTTTGCATCCCTGTTCATTTTTTTCTGAAAAACCCTTGCACGTTTTTGAAGGGATACGCTATGATTCGGGCCTCTTCGGACGTGATGACAAACGTTGGCAAGAAACCGGAACAAAGTGACGGGCGCTTAGCTCAGTTGGTAGAGCGGATCCCTTACAAGGATTAGGTCGGGAGTTCGAGCCTCTCAGCGCCCACCAGTCAGTTTCGGAAGTCTTGCAAAGTGAAGCGCCGATCAGAGTAAACGGAGCGGTAGTTCAGTTGGTTAGAATACCGGCCTGTCACGCCGGGGGTCGCGGGTTCGAGTCCCGTCCGCTCCGCCAGTATCAAGAAAAAAGGTCCGATTCGTCGGACCTTTTTTCGTTTAATACCCCGTACTCTATCGATGACGCACCCCTACACCCGGTTCCGTCTGCGCCTCGCCCGCCACGCCGTGGCGCAACTGGCCGCGCGCCTGCGCAGCTCCGCCGAGATCGTCATGTTCGTGCTGGGTCCGGCACTCGTCGGCCTGCTCGCTTACGCCGCCATGCCCGCGATGCTCGCGGCCTCCGAACCGCTGCCGCTCGCCCTGCCGCTGCTGTGCCTGCACGGCGTCGCGATGAGCCTGCCCGTCATCCTGCTGCGACCCAGGGTCGTGCCCGCGCACGTACGCGCGTGGCTGCATCCGCTGCCGGTGCCGCCCGGCCTGTTGCTGCGCGCCTCCGCTGCCGTCGCCACCCTGCTGACCGGACCGCTGGCCCTGGCGTACACGGCCTCGCTGGCGGTCTGGTTGTATCAACGTCCCGACTGGCTGGCGCCGCCGCGCGCCGTCGGCGGGACCATGCTGTCCTTCCTGCTGACCTGGACATGCGCGACCTTTGTCCTCGTACGCGGCGCCGGCCTGCCGCAACAGGCGCAAAGAACGCCGGCGGACGCCACTGCCGGCACCCATCCTCCTGCATCCCGCGCCGGCGCGCTCATCCTGTGGCGCCGGCTGTTCTGGCTGTCGCTGTGGCGCGGCAATGTCGGTGGCGCGCGCCAGTGCGCCTTGCTGGCCGCCGCCGTCGGCGCCGTCGCACTGTGGATGATGGGGCCGCAGGCCATGCCGCGCGCGCTCGGCGCGGTGCTGACGAGCATCCTGCTGGTCCTGCTCGTGCACGAGGCCGACCAGGCGCAGCGAACCCAGCTGGCGCGCGTGCGTGTGCTGGCGGCGGGCTGGCCGATCGACGTTGCCGCGCTGGCCCGGCGCGCACGCGCCATGACGTTGCTGACCTTGATGCCGGCGCTCGCCATGCTGACCAGCATCGGCGCAGCGGTCCGCGCGTGGCACGGCACGGCCGGCCACCTGTACCTCGCCTTGGCCTGGGGCATGCCGCCGCTGCTCGTGCTGACGCCTCCCTTCACGGCACGCGGCCGCATGGCGCTCGTCGCGTTCGCCATCGTGCTGCTGTGCGCCACCGGAAGCAAACTATGGGACTGAATCCATCCGTCGACGTCGAGAACCTCGGTTTTCACTTTGCGACGCGCAGCGTCTTCCTCGGGCTGAACCTGCGGCTCGGCCCCGGCCTCACCTGGCTGCGCGGCCGCAACGGCCGCGGCAAGACGACATTATTGAAATTGCTGGGTGGAGCGCTGGCCCCGAGCCGCGGCCACATCCGCCTGGATGGCCTGGACAGTGTAACGGACGCACTTGCCTACCGGCGCCTGAGCTTTTATTGCGGCGGCGAAGCACCGGCACTGGACTGGCTGACGGCGCGCGAATGGCTCGAACTGCACCTGGCGCTCTACGCCGACGCCGACCGCGACGCGCTGGGCCACCACTTGAACGCCTTCCACATCGCCGACATCGGCACCCAACCGGTCGCGGGCCTGTCGCTGGGCCAATATAAAAAGCTGCAACTGGCGCTGGCGCTCGCACTGCCGGCGCGTCTGCTGCTGGTGGACGAACCGTTCAACGGCCTGGATGTCGAGGCGGTGGACGTGCTGGAGACGGAACTTGCGCGCCGCGCGCAGGCGGGCACCTGCTGCATCGTCCTGACGAGCCACCTCGACCTGCGCCTCCCGCCCACGGTCACGCTCGACCTGGACGCACAGCCTGGTGTGCCCTGAACGCCGTCGGCTCAGGCCCGCTTGAGGAGCGGTCCGCCGATCTCCACGCGATTGCGCCCGCCCGTCTTGGCCGCATACAGGGCATGATCGGCGCGCGCCAGGGCGGCCGTCAATTCCTCGTTCGGATCGATCATCACGACGCCGATGCTGACGGTCATGCGATACGTCGCGGCGCAGGCCAGCGCAGGCGCCTCCGCGACGGCGACGCGCAGGCGTTCGGCCGCCTGCTGCGCACCCGCCAGCGACGTGCCCGGCATCGCCAGCGCGAACTCCTCGCCGCCCAGCCGGCCCATCACATCGTTCTCGCGCAGGCTCGCGCGCGCCGTGTCGGCGAACAGGCGCAGGGCCTCGTCGCCGCAGGCATGGCCGAAGCTGTCGTTGAGCTGTTTAAAATGGTCGAGATCGAGCATCATCAGCGCGATCGGCTTGCGCAGGCGCACCGCCTGCTGGCGCGCTTTCTCGGCCCGTTCGAAAAAGGCGCGCCGATTCAGCATGTCGGTCAGGCCGTCGATCGTGGCCAGGTGGTGCATGCGCCGGTCGTCCTTGAGCTTACACAACAACAAGAAGCCGAAGCCGTTGACGATCATCAGCAGATAGCTGGCCAGGTAGGCGAAGCCATACACCGGATTCGCATCGAACATGCCGACGCCGCCGTTGGCCACGGCCATCCAGGTCCAGATCGCGATGGCGAACACGGCATCGTTGGCGCCGATGACGCGCTGCAGCAACGGCGCGTCGGCCTGGGGCCGCAGCAGGATGGCGGCGGCGCCGGACGCGAACAGGGCGACGATCACGGCCACCACTTGCGTCATCTGCTCGCGCGACGCCTGGGCCATCGCCGCGGCGGCGACGATGAACAGAGCGGCGACGGCGGCCGGTGCAAGCACCCTGCGCCAGTTGCGGAACCCGAAGAACATGCAGTACGACGCGAGTTCCAGTGCGACGCCGCCAACCCAGCCAAAGGCCGCCAGTTCCTCCGCGATGGGCAGTCCGGCATGCGGCGCCATCCAGCAGCAGATCTGCGCCAGGCCGGACGACAGGCGCGCCCACATCCAGGTGCGCAAGGCGGGATTCGATACCGCGCCGCGCATATAACCCGCCATCAGCAGGGCAAACGCCGTGTTACCGACGCCGAGCGCCAGCATGAAGGTCTGGATATCGATCACTCGGTGCCTCCTGGTCGGAAGTGGTGAGATGATGCCATGAAGATAATGAATATTTCCCAAAGGAATTATATTACACGCTTTTCGAGCGGACACACGCACGATTCGTATCAACTCTTGAGCGATATGCACCGTGGTTGCCGGGCGTTGCGTGGTTGCTGCGCAAGCACAAATGAATCGTTCATAATTGACGTACAGCCACTCGGCTGCATTGTCCCGGAGCTTTCGTGATCTTTGGTTTCCTGAAATCGTCCACGTTGTCCCCCCGCCAGCTCCGGCTGCAGAACACGCCGCTGTTCCGTTCCCTCAAACCCCTGGAAATCAAGTTCGTCGACGGCCTCATGCACGAACGGCGCTACCTGCCGGACGAAATCGTGTTCGACGAGGGCGAGGAAGGCCAGGCCCTGTACTTGGTGATGAGCGGCCGCGTACAGATCAGTCGCAGCCACAGTAGAGGCCGCCAGATAGTCGGCGAACTGGGCCCCGGCAGTTTCTTTGGCGATTTGGCCCTGCTGGACAATTCGCCGCGCAGCGCCCAGGTGCGCGCCCTCGACGCCTGCGAACTGGCCGTATTCTTCCGCGACGACTTCCTAGCCTTGATGGAAACCGATGCGGTGATCGGCTACAAGATCTCGCTCGCCCTGGCGCGCCATATCGGCCAGCGCCTGCGCGGCTGGCTCGACGGCCACGCCCAGGTGGAGGCGCTGTGATCCACGGCGCCCTCCGCGACGAGCGCAGCGGCCCATTCGTCTGGATCGGCATTGTCGGCATCACCTGCCTGCTGCTGGTGCTGCTCGAACACATGCTGTGGCTGGTCCTGCCCTTCATCCTCGGCACCGTCCTGTACTACATCCTGCTGGGCCCGATGCAACGCCTGCTGCGCGCCGGCTTCACGCGCAACGTCTCGGCCACGCTCGTGTGCACCGTGTTCTACGGCGCCAGCGCCCTGCTGCTGATGGTGGCGATGACCTGGACCGCCTCCCCCGGCGACGCGGACAGCTGGCACAAGACGGGCGCCCTGTACCTGGACGGCGGCGTCGCCTTCGTGCGCAACACGATGACGATGCTGGAAGCCAAGTTCCCGCTCCTGGCCGAGATGCACCTGACCGCGATCGTCAACAAGCGATTCAAGGCCTACACCGACAACTTCGCCCAGCGCCATCTGACGTCCATCCTGCTGGGCGCGGCCGGCTGGCTGCCGTCGCTGCTGCTGGCCCCGTTCCTCGCCTTCTTCTTCCTGCGCGACGGCCTGCGCTTCAAAAAATTCCTCGCCCGCGCCGTGCCGAACGCCTATTTCGAACGCACCTTGTTCCTGCTGCACCAGGTCGACCAGACCGCGCGCCGCTACTTCGAGGGATTACTGAAGCTGACCGTGCTGGACACCATCGTGCTCGGCTTCGGCCTGTGGGTGATCGGCGTCTCGTCGCCGCTGCTGCTCGGATTGATCTCGGCGCTGCTGGCATGGGTACCGTTCGTCGGCTCGATCGTGGGCTGCATGATGGTCGTGGTCGTCGCCGCCACCGACGCCCCGGCCAACCCGTTGATCGCCTATGGCGCGATCGTCGTCTTCATCCTGGCCCGCCTGCTGGACGACTTCGTCTTCATGCCGCTGACGCTCGGGCGCAGCCTGCACATCCACCCGCTGGTGACGGTGCTGATGATCTTCATCGGCGGCGCCCTGTCCGGCGTGGCCGGGCTGATGCTGGTACTGCCGCTGCTGGGCGTCGTGATGGTGGTCGGCGAGACCATGGGGCGGCTGATGACCAATCCGCGGCTGCGGGCGCGGCATCGGTATGCGCGCAGGCTGAGGGACAAGCAGGCGAGCGCCGACCTGAGCGTCTGAAAACCGTGAAACCGGGGTCAGAGCCCGAAATTTGGAAATGGCTTCCGAGCTTTTTCCAAAAAACGGGCTCTGACCCCGGTGTTGCTTACTTGCGCCCTGCCTTCGGCTTGGACTTGATGGTCGACAGGATGCCCGCCTTCGCCTTGGACGGCGGCGCCATGAACGGCGCGGATTCGCCGCGGCGCCCGTTGCGCCGGGTCGCCACCTCGATCACGCGGCCCTTGGGCGCGTCGTTGCGCGGGCCCGCTGGCGGACGGCGCTCGCCGCCACGCTGCGGTGCGGCGTCCTGCTCGGCGCCCGCCGGCGGCACCAGGTGGCGCTCGCCGTTGCCGATCAGGTCGCCACGGCCCATGCGCTTGAGGCCCTCGCGCAAGGTCGGCCAGTTTTCCGGATCGTAGTAGCGCAAGAAGGCTTTGTGCAGTTTTCTCGTCTTGCCGCTCTTGGCCGTGATGACGTCTTCCGAGTCCTCGGTGACCTTGTGCAGCGGATTCTTGCCCGAGTGGTACATCGTCGTCGCCATCGCCATCGGCGTCGGCGTGAACGTCTGCACCTGGTCGAGATGGAAATTGTTCTTCTTCAGCCAAAGGGCCAGGTTCAGCATGTCCTCGTCCGTCGAGCCCGGGTGCGCGGCGATGAAGTACGGGATCAGGTATTGCTTCTTGCCCGCTTCTTTCGAGTACTTGTCGAACAGCGCCTTGAACTCGTCATACGCGCCGATGCCCGGTTTCATCATCTTGGAGAGCGTCGCCTCTTCCGTGTGCTCCGGTGCGATCTTGAGCAGGCCGCCGACGTGGTGCGTGACCAGTTCCTTGACGTATTCCGGCGAGCGCACGGCGAGGTCGTAGCGCAGGCCCGAGCCGATCAGGATCTTCTTGATGCCCGGGATCGCGCGTGCCTTGCGGTACAGCGAAATCAACTTGCTGTGGTCCGTGCCCAGGTTGCTGCAGATGGTCGGATAGACGCACGACAGGCGGCGGCAGGATTCCTCGATCTTCTTGTCCTTGCACGCGAGACGGTACATGTTCGCGGTCGGGCCGCCCAGGTCCGTGATGGTGCCGGCGAAATTTTTCGTCGTGTCGCGGATCAGCTCGATCTCGCGCAGGATCGACGGCTCCGACCGGCTCTGGATGATGCGGCCCTCGTGCTCCGTGATCGAGCAGAACGTGCAGCCGCCAAAGCAGCCGCGCATGATGTTCACCGAATATCGGATCATTTCCCAGGCCGGGATGTGCGCCTTGCCGTAGCTCGGGTGCGGCGCGCGCGCGTACGACAGATCGTAGACGCCGTCCATCTCGTCCATCGCGAGCGGCAGCGGCGGCGCGTTCAGCCAGACGTCGCGGTCGCCATGCTGCTGCACGAGCGCGCGCGCATTGCCCGGGTTCGATTCCAGGTGGAACACGCGCGACGCGTGCGCATACATCACCGGGTCTTCGCTGACGGTTTCAAAACTCGGCAGGCGCACGACGGTCTTTTGCGCCTTCTCGCGTGCGGCGGCCTGGCGCTGTTCGCGCGTCATGATGACGACAGGCTTCACTTCCGGTTCCGGCTGCGCATTGTCCAGCGCGCACTGCTTCGGATCCTCGAGCGCCATGGCGTACGGGTTCGGCTGCGGGTCGATGCGGCCCGGCACGTCCACACGCGTGGAATTGTGCACGCTCCACTCTTCGTCCGGCAACCAGCCGTGCGGCACGAGGAAGGCGGTGCCGCGCAGGTCGCGGATGGTTTTGACGTTCTCGCCGGCCGCGATGCGGCGGGTGATGTCGACGAGCGCGCGTTCCGCGTTGCCGAAGATGACGAGGTCGGCCTTCGATTCGAACAGCACGGAGCGACGTACCTTGTCCGACCAGTAATCGAAGTGCGCGATACGGCGCAGCGACGCCTCGATACTGCCGGCGATGACGGGCACGCCCGGAAACGCTTCGCGCGCGCGCTGGCAGTACACGGTGACGGCGCGGTCCGGACGTTTATTCGGCTCGGCGTTCGGCGTGTAGGCGTCGTCCGAGCGGATCTTGCGGTCGGCCGTATAGCGGTTGACCATCGAATCCATATTGCCGGCCGTGATGCCCCAGTACAGGTTCGGCTTGCCCAGCGCACGGAACGGTTCCACTGACGTCCAGTCCGGCTGGCTGATGATGCCGACGCGATACCCCTGCGCTTCCAGCAGGCGGCCGACGAGCGCCATGCCGAAACTCGGATGGTCGATGTAGGCGTCGCCCGTGATCAGGATGATGTCGCACGAATCCCACCCCAACTTGTCCATCTCGGCGCGGGACATGGGCAGGAACGGGGCGGCAGGAGCGCGGCTGGAACGTTTGGCGACGTTCGCGAAAAGATTGGCAGGGGAGTTCATTGGCCGGCATTTTACCGGAAAACGCTGGTTTAATCCGCCGGCCGCCGTAAAAATGGCTTAATTTTCAATGGCTTGTCTCATCCATGGCAGGTATTTTGGTCTTAGATGCCCATGCTCGCCAGGATGTTGCCGAGCTCGCGCAAGGCAGGTTCCAGGTGAGGATGACGGAGTGCGAAGCGGGCCGTCAGCTCCTGCGTGCGCGACGCCAGGCCGTACGTGCTCGCGTCGGGATCCTGGGCGCGCTTGTTCAGCACGTGCTTGATGTCGCCGTCGAGCTGGCGCAGCAGCATTTCCAGTTCGTCGTCGACTTCGCCCCGCTCCTCGAGGCTGCGGTGGAGGGCTTTCAGGTGCGCTTTCAGGGTGTCTTCGTTATCGGGCAGCATGGCTTTCTCACGTTAGAGTGTTGTGAGAAAGTTTATACCTGATGGGGAAGAATTGGGGCGCGTGGACCCAAGATACTTGCACTTAACGTCGTCCCGGCCCTCGCCGGGCGCCTTGGCGGGGACCCAATGTTGCGTACGTCGCGGTACGTTGACTTGGGCTCCCGCCGCCGCGGGAGCGACGTTCAGGATGAGCGAGCCGCAACGTCGTTGCCGACCCGCTCGCCCAGCGGACTTACTCGCCCGTCAGTCCGCGACGCTCCAGCAGCGGCTCGATCTTCGCATCGCGGCCGCGGAAGTTGCGGTACATGTCCATCGCGTCCATCGTGCCGCCGCGCGACAGCAGCATCTGGCGGAAGCGGTCGCCGTTCTTGCGCAGCAGGCCGCCGTGTTCCTTGAACCACTCGACGGTGTCGGCGTCCAGCTTTTCCGCCCACAGGTAGCCGTAGTAGCCGGCCGAGTAGCCGCCCGAGAACACGTGCGAGAAATACGTCGTGCGGTAGCGCGGCGGGACGAGCGGGAAGTCGACGCCGGCCTCGGCCAGCGACTTCGATTCGAAGCCCAGCACGTCGGTCGGGATCTGGTCGGCGCCCAGTTGGTGCCATTTCTGGTCGAGGATGGACGCGGCCAGGTATTCCGTCGTGCGGTAGCCCTCGTTGAACTTGGACGACGCCTGGACTTTATCCAGCAGCTCCTTCGGCATCGGCGCGCCCGTCTGATAGTGCTTGGCGTAATTCGCCAGCACTTCCGGCCAGGCCATCCACATCTCGTTGACCTGCGACGGGAACTCGACGTAGTCGCGCGGCACGCGGGTGCCCGAGAAGCGCGGGTATTTCACGTTCGAGAACATGCCGTGCAGCGCATGGCCGAACTCGTGGAACATCGTGCGCACTTCGTCGTACGTCAGCAAGGTCGGCTCGCCGGCGGCCGGCTTCGGGATGTTCAGGTGGTTCGCGATGACGGGGTGCGTGCCCATCAGCTTGTTCTGGCCGACATAGGCATTCATCCACGCGCCGCCGCGCTTGTTCGAGCGGGCGTACGGATCGTGCAGGAAGATCGCCAGCTGCTTGCCGTCGGCATCGAACACGTCGAACACGCGCACGTCCGGGTTGTACACCGGCAGGTCGTGGCGTTCCTTGAACGTGATGCCGTATTCCTTGTTGGCGGCATAGAACACGCCGTTCAGCAGGACGTTGTTGTACTCGAAATACGGGCGCAGCTGGTTTTCGTCGAACGCGTAGCGCGCCTGGCGCACCTTGTCGGTGTAGTAATTCCAGTCGTAGGCGGTTGCCTGGAACTTGCCGCCCTCGGCATCGATGACCTTCTGGATCTCTGCGGCTTCCTTCTTCGCGTTGCGCACGGCCGGCTTGGCGAATTCGGCCAGCAGCTTGTTGACCGCGTCCGTCGTCTTCGCGGTCTGGTCTTCCAGCATGTAGGCGGCGTGGCTCGGATAGCCCAGCAACTGCGCACGCTCGGCGCGTGCCTTGACCAGGTCGAGCACGACCTGGCGGTTGTCGTAATCGCCGCCGTGGCTGCCGCGAGCCAGCGACAGCGCCAGCAGTTTTTCGCGCGTGGCGCGGTGGGTCAGCACGGACAACGGCGCCTGCTGCGTCGTGTTCACGACCGGAACCTTGAACTTGCCGTCGAGGCCATCCTTCTTCGCCAGCGCGGCGGCGGCGTCGATGGCCTTGTCGGACATGCCGGCCAGTTCCTCGCGGGTGTCGACGACGAGCGCCGACGCGTTCGCTTCCTTGAGCACGTTCTGGCTGAACTGGGTCTGCAGCGCGGCGATCTTGCCGTTATACGCTTTCAGCTTTTCCTTGTCGGCGGCCGACAGCTTGGCGCCGGCGCGCACGAAGTCGGTGTGGTAGCGCTCGAGCAGATAGGCCGATTCCGAATCGAGGTGCAGCTTGGCGCGCTTGTCGTACAGGGTCTGGATGCGCTTGTAGAGCTTGGCGTTCAGGCGGATCTTGTCGCTGTGGGCGGCCAGTTTCGGCGCGAGATCCTTGTCGAGCGCGTCGAGCGTCGGATTGGTATTGCAGCCGACCAGGTTGAAGAACGTGGTCGAGACGCGGTTCAGCAACTGGCCCGAACGCTCCATCGCGACGATCGTATTGTCGAAGGTCGGCGCCGCCTTGTTATCGGCAATCGCCTCGATTTCCAGCGATTGCTGGCGCATGCCTTCGTCGAACGCCGGCGCGAAGTCGTCGTTCTTGATCTTGTCGAAGGCCGGATACTGGAACTGCAGGGTGCTCGGCTTGGCGAACGGATTGGACGCCGGCAGCAGCGAAGCGGGGGCGGCATAGGCCAGGTTGGCGACGGCTGCGGTAACAGCGACGGCCAGGATGTACGAACGGTTCATTCTTTGGGCTCTCCGGAGGGTTGTCGGATCGGCCCATGCTTGTGCCACGGGCCGATCGCTTTCTGTGCTACGCGCACACCCATCCGTGCCGTGCGGCTTATTGGTCACGTACGGACACTGGAATGGAAACCGCCGGGGCGAGCCCGGCGGCAAGTGCCCGTAAAGCATAGCAGGGATATTGCCGTATGTTACATATTTACGACCGAAAAAAGGGTTTACGAGAGGCTCAGCCCCGTTCGGATTGCTCTTCCTGCTCGGTCTCCTCGGCAACTTTTTCCTCGATGCGCCGGTCCGGAATCAGCCACACGATGGCCACGGCGGCATAGACGAGGAAGCCCAGCCAGGCGGCAAACCCCGCCAGCGCCACGCCGGCCAGGTACAGTACGCACGACAGCTTGCCCTTGCGGTCCTCGCCGATCGCCTCGGCCAGCGTCGCGTTCTTCGGATGATTGGCGATCAGCCCCCGCGCCAGCAGCAGATACGCAACCGAGCACATGAACAGGACGAAGCCATACGCCGCGGTCGGCCCGGCCTCGAAATGGTTCTCGCCCATCCACGCGGTGACGAACGGAATCAGCGACAACCAGAACAGCAGATGCAGATTGGCCCACAGGACACCGCCGCTGACTTCCTTCACGGCATGCATCATGTGGTGGTGGTTGTTCCAGTAGATGCCTACGTAGATGAAACTCATCACGTAGCTCATGAAGACGGGCCACAGCGGCAGCAAGGCCTGGAAATCGGGGCTGTGCGGGACTTTGAGTTCCAGCACCATGATGGTGATGATGATGGCGATGACGCCGTCGCTGAAGGCTTCAAGCCTGGTTTTTCCCATTAATTGTCCTTTTGGCGAATTTTTGTACACTGAGATCAATCCGGTCAGTGTCGACGATATTCAGTTATTCAGTACATAGATAGATTTCCCGCTTCCCAGCGGTGCCTCGCCACGTAATTATCCGGCGTGAGATGCATTTCGTGCGTCACAGTGGAGAGTCTAACGCTGGCGTAGCGATAAGCCACCGGTGAATTACGATATCCGCTGAATTCACCTGCGTTGATGTTTCCATACAGCTCGCCGTTAATGACTAACTGATGGAACAGGTGCGGCGAGTTATTGAGGATACGAACCTCAGAACTTGGTGATACCGGATTTAATGAAATGTTTGCGACAACAAAGCGCGCGCGATACCAGTCGATCCGTTCAACGACCTGTTCAGAACGGCTGGCCTCGCGTGCCCAGATCCAGGCGTCGAGCACACCCAACGGCTCGCGTCCAGCCGATCTCCGTCGTGTCATGGATGAACAGCATCACAGGACACAGGATGCGCTTACCGTTGAAAGTTAACGGATTTCTGTATAACGAGATGGCCGGACAGGGTGCGACTACCGCTTCAACGCAGCTGTAATGTTCCCGGAGCGGGCCAGGTCGGCGGTCGCTGTCGCGAGCGACTCCACGAGGGCGACCAAGACGCGCGGGTCGTTGAGATCGCCCCAGCCCGAGTCGTCCGCTGCGACTGGTGGCGGCGCGAAGCCACCACTCACCAATGGGACGCCTCGGAACCCCTCACCCCCGTTGCCCCAACCGGTCTCGTCGGCGCCTCCGCCTCCGGCCCCCTGTCCGCCGGTCACGACGCCCTGGATCTCCCCGCCGAGTGCGTCGCGCCATTGGTCGTTGCGACTGGTAGCCTCGTCGTCGTCACCGCCGCCAGTGCCGACGCCGGCAAAGAGGTCGCCGAAGCCGCCGCCGCGGTGACCGATCTTGCCCCACGGGATGCCAGGGCGCCCGTCGTCGGCGCCGTTGCCGTCGTCGGTGTCACGTCCGGAATCGACGCCTCCGTCTGGAGCATCGGGCGTGTCCGGCTCCGGCGTGTCGTCCGGGTTGTCGTCCGGGTTGTCGTCCGGGTTGTCGTCCGGGTTGTCGTCCGGGTTGTCGTCCGGATTGTCG
>Ga0209148_1000380_pt1 | contig 53968 bp, 48 predicted proteins | sample AraplaCol_mMF_r2_2_FD_184288 | JGI IMG/M metagenome (GOLD analysis project Ga0209148, IMG submission 184288) | Arabidopsis root microbial communities from North Carolina, USA - plate scrape CL_Col_mMF_r2 (SPAdes) (version 2) | ecosystem: Host-associated > Plants > Roots > Endosphere | place...
CTGGGTGACGCGCGCGCACGGGCGACGGCCGAAGCGGCGCTGCGCGCGGCCCCGCGGCGGCCGGACGTGATGGATACGCTGGGGTGGATCCTCGTCGGCGCGGGCGACGCCGCGCGCGCCGTGACGATGCTGCGCGCGGCCCACGCGCTCGCGCCCAAGGCGCGCGACATCCGCTACCACCTGGCGGCCGCGCTGGCCGCCAGCGGCGACAAGGACGGCGCCCGCAAGGAGCTGGACAGCCTGCTCGCGGGCGACATGCGGTTCGCCCAGGCGGACGACGTGCGCAAGCTGTCGGCGCGCCTGAAAGCGGGTGGCTGACGGCAGTGTGAAGAACGAAAAAAACCCATCACCAACTGAAAAAGTTGTCACTGGATGAATAAGAACGTCACTTGCCTCGGTGACAACTTCGACCGTACACTGCTCGCTTGCCAAGGTCCGCAATCGGCTGCGGATTCAACATAATCGTAGAAAGCGGTTGATTAAAAGGTATTAACTGAACGAACAAGTGGCTTAGCGATATCGAAAAAGGTGCAAGCTCAATCCGAACCCAGCAAGCAAGGACATGGAATGACCGTTAAGCGTATGGACAACGTCGGCATCGTCGTGGAAGACCTCGGGGTTGCCGTAGACTTCTTTATCGAACTTGGTCTAGAGGTCGAAGGGCGAGCAACGATTGAAGGCGAATGGGCGGGCCGCATCACCGGACTGGGCGACCAGAACGTCGAGGTCGCCATGATGCGCACACCCGACGGCCACAGCCGGCTCGAGATTTCCCGATTCATCAGGCCGTCGGTCGTGGCCGACCATCGCACCGCGCCGGTCAATGCCCTCGGGTACCTCCGCGTCATGTTCGCGGTGGAGGACCTCGACGACACGCTCGCGCGGCTCCACAAGCGCGGTGCGCAGCTTGTCGGTGAGGTAGTGCAGTACGGGAACTCGTACCGTCTCTGCTACATCCGTGGTCCCGAAGGGATCCTGATCGGCCTTGCTCAAGAGCTCGGTGGCGCCGCTGCAGGTTAAGAAAGCGTCGAGAGCGGCGGCAAACGTGCCCAGGTGTTGGCACTCGCCTGGCAACTTGGTAGCTTGTTGCCGCAAGCGAAATGCTATGTTCGCTTTCTTCGAGCCGACCGTGGTCGTTCGCGAACGACCGAGATCGGCCAGGAGCGGCCGTTCAGCCTAGACGCTGACGTCAAATCGGGCTGCCTTGCCCGCCCGATGGCCACGTTTACGCCCCTGACCGCGCAGAGCGCTAGGCTCAGTGCTCGCGCTCGACCGGGTCGAGCCGCAGCCACTGGCCGGTGTGGCAAGCCGCCGGCTCGCTTGGCACGCGCATGCAGGCGCGCGCGAGAATCTGGCCGGCGTCGTTGATGTCCTGCGCCGCGAGCAGGTGCCATCCAGGCGGGAGCGCGACCAGACGATCGAGGTCGAACATGCGGTGGTGTGCGTACACGAAGGCATGGGACAGCGGGTCGTTGGCGGTATCCGACTGACCGACGATTATCCCGGCGTCGTTGATCGCTTGCGCGGAGGCGAAGTTGCCGCCGAGGGTGCCGAGGTCGTTCATCCTGCCGTGTTCGTATAAAAACGGATGGAAGACGCCGGCGGCGTTGTCGGCCAAGCCCACCACTTGGCCACGGTTGTTAATGTCGTAGGCCTCACTGTTTATGCCACCGAAGGTGCCCAGGTCCTGCATAGAGCCATTGTGGAACAAGAAGGCGCGGTGGTGCTCGTTTAGCGCGGGACCGCCCTCGTAGGCGGCGTAGCCGGCGACCACGCCCTGGGCGTTGATAGCGGTGGCCCAGCTCCAATCGCCGCCCAAGGTCGGGATAATCTGGACCCGGCCCTTGTAGTAGACAAAGCCGCGGTAGGACTCGCCAACCTCCGGCAGCGCCACGCCCGCGATGACGCCGGCGTTGTTGATGTCCATGCCCTGCGAGCCGACAAAGCGCTCCGGCAGCGCGGGCTGGAGATCGATGAGACGGTCCTCGCGGTAGGCGAAACCGTGGCGGCCGCTGGGCCCAAATGTGCCCGGCGGCGTCAGCTGGCCGACGACGTCGCCGCGGTCGTTGATGTTGCGACCCGTGCTGCTGGGAATTGGCAGGACGACGGTACCGCGGGCGTCGAACACGGCCGCCGTGGCCTGGGCCGTGCCGACGATCTGCCCGCGATTGTTGATGGCCTGCGGGGCGAAATCGGACGGCAAGGTGGTTGGGGTGTAGCGTGCCTGCGCCAATGTCGCCAACGGGGCGGCCGACAGCAGCGCAATGCTGCCCGCAAGAAGGGTTTTCAGGGTGGTCATGGCGGTTCCTCGTCGATCACGGTCAAGTGTGCGCCGACGGGGCGTGGGAAGCGTTCAGGTGCCGACCGGCGCAGTGCCCGTTGGCGGCACCAGCGCCAGTCAGACCGGCTGCGAAGGGGCAGAGTTCAGATTTCTGGACGGGGCGCCGCAGGTTCGGCCGCCGACGGCTGGCCGGCCCCCTAGACTTCGGGCATGGATGCGCAGCGAACCTGCGCAGCGTCGTCGTGCAGCAGTACGAAATTCAGGTCGCACAGCGGCACGACTCCATCGAGCTCCGGGTTGGAAATGGCAGCGGACGGACAGACGCTGGCGCTACTGCCTCGCGAACCGCGCTGCTTCTACGCAGGCGCTTGACGGACGACTGCTTTGGGTCGGTTGCTGCCGGTCACGACAGGCGGCAACCGGCCAACAGCGGGCTATCGCTGATGAGATTCCACTGCACCTAACGTTTAGATATGCCAAATGATGCATGATGAAGCGCGATTTCACTTCTCTCGACTCGGCAATTGTTGAAACGCTCGCGAACCGTCCGTTCCGGCGTGATGAACTGTCGGGAGTTCCAACTGTCCGTAATCAGGCATTGCGCCTTAACATTCGACGGTCCGGTGTATCGCCAAGTGATAGTGCAGATACAACGATCAATGAACGTTTACAGGCTCTTCGACGGAGCGGCAGGGTTACGTACGATTCTGCGACAAGTCGCTGGTGCACTATCTAATCGGCGCGAGCTTCTAAGCCGAACTGCGGTTCCTAAAATCATGGATGTCCGCTTCGGGTCGGGTTCTGCCTGTCGCCCTCAGGCAGAAGTCGGCCAAAAGCCGACTTTGCATCACGGGCGCAAATTTATGTAGGTAAGGAATCAGAGTATATTGGCGGAGGAATAAAACGATGAAAGCCGTGGAAACAGTAGCTGCGCCGAAACTCTATAGCTGGGAACGAAGAATTTTAGTTGCGGGTTTTCTTGCGCCATTGATATTTCTGTTGCCACTGAGCGCCTCGTTATTCGCCAACTCCGCGAGCCTTTCATGCGCGGCTGCGCTTGTAGTTGAGTTTCTTCTTGCGAGAAAAATGTACGATAAATATCAAGCAAATATCGAACGTGCCGAAGAGAATTGGTACGCTTTGCCATCGCCCGAATCCCAGGCTCTCCACCGCAAGTGCCTTGCTCTAGGCATTACGGCGTCTTGCTTTGGGGTTTTGGTTCATATCTGTTTACGTGTTTGGCGGGTTTAGTATCTATTCGAACTTGATGTCTAACCTTGCGTCGCATCCCCGGCCGCAAGCAGCTGCCGCTAAGCTCCAGTTGAATGGCTGTTCTTCGGAAATACATGGGCCACTATCAACCAGACGGTGATGCTGGGCTTGGCCCAATGCAATGCCGAGCGTCCCCGCAGCACGCGTCGCTAATGTTTCCATTGATGGAGAGTTTTTCGTCCTCCCAGTTCTTGAATAAGCGCTGCCGCAGCTGCTGAAACTACATGAGTCGGGTTTTTCCCGCAGTATATGTCTAGCCACAGCTCAATTGTAGGCAAATCGGACAGTGGCAACTGTGCCAGTCCGCGATAGTAGAGATTTTGGTTTTCTGAAGACAAGTAACCAGCGACCCACTGGACTATTAGCTCTTCATTTCGTTGATAGGCGTATGAGTACATACGCGACTGAGCCCACACTCCGCAGGTCCACTGCCCGACGCCAATCTCAGACACACCGACCGCAGATGCGCGACCGGCTGGAGCTAGTGCAGCTAGAGCTAGACAATAAGCGATGGGAGCGAGGCGCATTTAGCTCATCTACTGGGACTCGTTTGGAATTTGACAAAAAAAGGCCCATCTTGTTCATCCTTTCCACCTGCTCGCCTCGGCTACCATCGACCAAAAAGTATCAGAGCTAAGCAATCTGTAGGGCAAACGTGGGGGGCGTTTCGATGTGCATTGTCTGCTTTGGGTCGAACTCAGCCGGTCGCGACAGACAGAACCCGGTCCAAAGGTGCCTTTAGGCCCTTTATACTTTATATCCTCGACAGGAAGGCCGCAGCTAGCCGAAAGAATTATTTAATTAATATGCCTTGAAGGAAATTAACTCAACCCAACATTAGCGTTATCGTTGAGCAGGATAGGCCGTATCTGCGCCTGCGTTCCCGTTGACGAGTCGCGGACATTTTCGTTCGTGAACATACAGTAGCGTAGAGACACTTATCAATCTCACTCAAGGCAATATGAATCGCTATCCTCTCTGGAAGTACATACTGATCCTGGTGACAGTATTGCTGGGCCTGCTGTACACGGCGCCGAACTATTTCGGTGACTCGCCGGCGCTGCAGGTCACGACCGGCAAGCAAACGGTCCGCATCAACAGCGACACCAAGAACCAGGTGGCCGACTCGCTCAAGCGCGACGGCGTCCCGGCCGAGGACGTGAGTCTCGAAGGCTCGGGCGACAGCACCTCGGTGCGCGCGCGCTTCACCAGCAACGACGCCCAGTTCAAGGCCAAGTTGGTGCTGGAACGCGACCTGAACCGCGATCCGGCCGACCCCGACTACATCGTCACCGTCAACCTGGTCAAGAACACCCCGCTGTGGATGCAGAAACTACGCGCCCTGCCGATGAACCTCGGCCTGGACCTGCGCGGCGGCGTGCACTTCCTGCTGCAGGTGGACACCAAGGCGGTCGGGGAAACCCGCATCAAGGGCATCCAGGCCGCGGCCAGGGCCCAGTTGCGCGAGCAGAACGTGCGCCATACCGGCATCGACCGCGTCGGCAACAGCGTCGTGATCAACTTCCGCGATGCCGCCACGCGCGACCAGGCCCGCAACGTGCTGGCGCGCCAGAACCAGGACCTGCAGTTCGCCGACGCCGCCGACGGCACCGACCTGAAACTGATCGTCACCGTGAAGCCTGAAGCGCTGCAGCGCGTGGTCGAAGATGGCGTGAAGCAGAACATCAGCACCCTCGGCAAGCGCATCAACGAACTGGGCGTGAGCGAGCCGGTGATCCAGCAGCAGGGCAAGGACCGCATCGTGGTCGAGCTGCCGGGCGTGCAGGACGTGGCCCATGCGAAGGACATCATCGGCCGCACCGCGACCCTGGAATTCCGCATGGTCGACGATTCGGTCCTGCCGGGCACCGAAACGACCGCCGCCATCCCGCTGAACTCGGAGCTGTTCACCGGGCCGGGCGGCCCGGCCGTCGTGTCCAAGGATGCCTTCCTGACCGGCGACTACATCTCGAGCGCCACTGCCAGCTTCGACCGCAACCAGCAGCCTTCCGTCAGCCTCGACCTGAACGGCGACGGCGGCCGCAAGATGCGCGAAGCGACCCGTCCGCGCGTCGGCAAGCGCATGGCCGTGCTGCTGAACGAAAAGGGCAAGTACACCGTGCTGTCGAACGCGACCATTCAGGAAGAACTCGGCTCGACCTTCCAGATCACCGGCCTGGGCACGCCCGAAAAGGCGGCCGAGCTGGCCCTGCTGCTGCGCGCCGGCGCGATGACGGCGCCGACGGATTTCGTCGAAGAACGCGTGGTCGGCCCGCAGCTGGGTGCCGAAAACATCGCGCGCGGTCTGCACTCGACCGTGTGGGGTTTTGTTGCGATCGCGGTCTTCATGATCGTCTACTACCAGCTGTTCGGCTTCTTCAGCGTGGTGGCGCTGGCCTGCAACCTGCTGTTCCTGCTGGCCATCCTGTCGCGCCTGCAGGCGACGCTGACCCTGCCGGGTATCGCCGCAATCGCGCTGGCGCTGGGCATGGCGATCGACGCCAACGTGCTGATCAACGAGCGCATCCGCGAGGAACTGCGTAACGGGAACACGCCGCAGGCGGCGATCGCGGCCGGTTTCGAGCGCGCCTGGGCCACCATCCTGGACTCGAACGTGACCACCCTGATCGTCGGCCTGGCGCTCCTCGTGTTCGGCTCGGGCCCGGTGCGCGGCTTTGCCATCGTGCACTGCCTGGGCATCCTGACCTCGATGTTCTCGGCGGTGTTCGTCTCGCGCGGCGTGGTGAACCTGTGGTACGGCCGCAAGAAGAAGCTCGGCAAGATCGCCATCGGCACCGTCTGGACGCCGGGCATCGCGGGCGCGGGCGCGGGCGGTAAGAACGTCGCCGTCAAGAAATAAGCTCAACGGGATAGAACATGGAATTTTTCAAGATCAAGCGGGACATCCCGTTCATGCGCCACGCGTTGATTTTCAATGTGATCTCGGCGCTGACCTTCGTCGCCGCGGTGTTTTTCCTGGTGACCAAGAACCTGAATTACTCGGTCGAATTCACGGGCGGCACCGTGATGGAGCTGCGCTATTCGAAGGCTGCGGACTTGGAAAAGATCCGCCACAGCCTCGAAAAGCTCGGCTATGAGCAGCCCACCGTGACTCCCTTCGGCACCGCCAGGGACGTCATGCTACGCCTGCCGGTGCGCAAGGGTTCGAACGGCGTGGTCGGCTCGAACACGGTGTTCAACACCCTGTGCGCGGCCGAGAGCGGTGTGACGAAGCAGGTCCAGGAAACCACTGCCAAGGGCGAGAACATCACCCGCACCAGCTGCGCCAGCGCGGCCGGCGCCGAGCTGGTGAGCCTGCAGCGCGTCGGTTCCGTCGGCGCCCAGGTCGGCGACGAACTGGCCACCAACGGCCTGAACGCGCTGATCATGGTGGTGATCGGCGTGATGGTCTACCTGGCCGTGCGCTTCGAATGGAAGTTCGCGGTGGCGGCGATCGTGGCGAACCTGCACGACGTCGTGATCATCCTCGGCTTCTTCGCCTTCTTCCAGTGGGAGTTCTCGCTGACCGTGCTGGCCGCGGTGCTGGCGGTGCTGGGTTATTCCGTCAACGAGTCGGTCGTGATCTTCGACCGGATCCGGGAGACCTTCCGCAAGGAGCGCAAGCTGTCCGTGACCCAGGTCATCGATCACGCGATCACCAGCACCATCTCGCGTACCATCATCACCCACGGCTGCACCCAGATGATGGTGCTGTCGATGCTGTTCTTCGGCGGCGAGACCCTGCACTACTTCGCGGTCGCGCTGACGATCGGTATCTGCTTCGGTATCTATTCGTCGGTGTTCGTGGCCGCCGCCATCGCGATGTGGCTGGGCGTGAAGCGCGAAGACCTGATCAAGCCGATCAAGGAGCGCGACGAAACCGGTGGAGCAGTAGTGTAGCGCGCATGTCACAATCTAAATGTGGCTGACTTTGATTGACAAATACTCCCGACCTAAAATTTATGCGAGCTAAGGATGATCTTGAATCGGGGGAAGTCCACTGAATAGACCCAGAGCAGACGTTAGCGCGACTGGTCAAACGCTCGCTTCGCCTGATAGATATGATTGCGGTCAGCGGGAAAAGGTCGTTGCGCGGGACGTAGCTAGAGCAGAAGCTACCAAACTGCGTTTGGGTTTTAGCAAAGCTTCCGTTGCAGGATCGAAGAGTTGTCCACCTAGCTCACCAGCAAAGGCGCAGACCGCGTCAAGTTGTTGCTCCGTTGTCGATGCGTTGAGACGAACGCGTATCTCTACCTCGACTGCTGCATTAAACATGAGGTCAACACGAGTGCCGCTTTCGCTCCGAAGACCACCCAATCATCCATCATCAACCACGGATAGCCCAACAAGCCCACCAGGGTTAGTTGCGCGCTCAGCGTTGACGCAGCAGGAAATTGAGGCAAATCCCAACCGCAATCCGTTAAAACCGAAAGAGCATCCCTTTTACCAACTAAGAACAGATCGTATTGCCATGCGTCCATCACAGGTCTCCTTGGATGGTCTCGCTACGTCCGCTTCGGGTCGATCTCGGTCGGTCGAGGCAATGCGTAATCTTTTTCTATCCGGCAAGATGCTATGCTGTGCCCAACGGCCGGGTTCGGCCAATAGCGATCAATCACTCAGGATTGCTTTGCCCACGAGATGGGTTCTCCAACCCTTCGACAAGCGCGCGCAAGGCCGCATCCAGCGGCGTCGATCCTACCTTCTCGGGAACGAGGAGTCCGTCAATCGCGAGCATGGTCATTCCGTGGACGAGTCCCCAGCAGGCAGCCGCCTGGCCCTCGATCGGCCGCTCGCGGACGTGCCCCATGGCCTGGCCGTGGCGGAGCAGGTCGAGGACAACCTCGAACACCGCCATCGCACGCTCGTTGAGGTGCATTCCGACTGCTTTCCCTTCCTCCGCCCCGAACATCAACCGGTAGAGCGCCGGGTTGTCCATTCCGAACGCGACATAGGCGCGGGATATCGAGCTGATTTCCTCGAGCAGGGTTGCGGGCGCTTCGGCCTTCGCCGCCGCTAGGCACTCGCGCAGTCGGTCGAAGCCGATCATTGCCAGCTCAACCAGGAGCGCAGCCTTGTCGGGGAAGTGCTTGTAAGGGGCCGCGTGGCTCACACCCGCCCGGCGGGCGACTTCCCGCAGGGTGAACTGCCAGTTCTTCTCCTCCCGAAGCATGTCCAGCGCCGTCTCGATGACGGCTCGGCGAAGGTCGCCATGGTGGTAGCGACGGCTGGATGAATCCTGCATGGCACCTCAAAACGTTCCGATGAAATATGTTGACAATGCCTACTTTGGTGCCTATAGTCAAGTGCGATGTTTCTACTGTCTACATTTGAGCGCCATGAACACCGTTGCAAAATCCACCGACGCCGATCGGCTGAACGGCCTCCTCGTCAGCCAACGTGCGGCCTTCCTGCGTGAGGGAGCGCCTTCGTTGGCGCAGCGACGCGCTGACCTGACCAAGTTCCGGGCCACGGTCATCCGCCACCGCAAGGAAATCGAAGACGCCATCAATGCCGATTTCGGGCACCGCTCGCGGCACGAGACCTCGATCATGGAGGTCGGAGGGGTTGCCGAAGGCACGAAGTACCTGATCCGCAACCTTCGTAGGTTCATGGCGCCAACCCGGCGCCACGTTGTGCTACACATGCGCAGCGGCAATGGCCGCATCGAATACCAGCCGCTCGGCGTCGTCGGGGTGATGTCGCCCTGGAACTATCCGGTGAACCTCGCGCTGATGCCGGTGATTACGGCCATCGCTGCCGGCAACCGGGTGATGCTGAAGCCTTCGGAGTTCACGCCCGTCACCAATGCGCTGCTCGCGAGGATGCTGGGGGAAATCTTCTCCGAAGAGCAGTTCGCCATCGTGACCGGCGATTCGGACGTGGGGGCGGCGTTCTCAGCCTTGCCGTTCGACCATCTCGTCTTCACCGGCAGTACCGGGGTAGGACGGTCGGTGATGAAAGCCGCCAGCGACAACCTTGTCCCGGTCACGCTGGAGTTGGGAGGCAAGTCACCGACCATCGTCGCGAAGGGCCACTCCCTCGATCAGGCGGCGGCGTCCATTGCTTTCGGCAAGCTGCTCAGTGCCGGCCAGACCTGCATCGCCCCCGACTACGCACTCGTCCACGACAGCGATATCGAGGCGTTCGTCGCGGCGTATGGCCGGACAGTGGCCTCCTTCTATGCCGACGGTCCGACTAGCGAGCACTACACGTCGATCTTCAACGTGCGGCATCACGCGCGGCTGCAGAACCTGGTCGACGATGCGCTCGCGAAGGGGGCGCATGTCATCGAGGTTGGGAATCGGCCCGGCGATGCATCGCTACGCCCCAACACGATGGCACCGACCGTGGTGCTCGGCGTCACCGACACCATGCGCATCGCGCATGAGGAAATTTTTGGTCCGATCCTGCCGATCTTTGGCTACCGCGACGTCGGCGATGCAATTTCCTTCGTGAACTCCAGGCCGCGGCCGCTCGCGCTTTATTACTTCGGTCCCGATGATGCAGACCGGCGCAAGGTGCTGAGCGAAACAACCTCGGGCAACGTCACCATCAACGGGACGATCATGCACATCGCCCAGGACGACTTGCCCTTTGGCGGCGTCGGGCCGAGCGGCATGGGTGCCTACCACGGCGTCGAAGGCTTCCGAAGCTTCAGCCATGCTAAGGGAATCTATGAGCAGGGGCGCTGGAACGTTGCCAACCTGCTGCATGCGCCTTTCAAACAACCGATCGACACCATCCTCAACCTGATGCTTCGCTGATCGGAATGCCATTTCCCAAAGAATTCAAGGAACATCAGCACATGATTGCCGATACATCATTGCCGCTAAGCGGCTCCTGCGAATGCGGCGCCTGTTCGTTCGAAGTGCATGCGTCGCCGAAAGCCAGGTTCCGCTGCCACTGCCTGATCTGCCAGTCCTTCAACGGCAAACCCTTCGCAGATGTGGTTGCCGTGCGCGCGAAGGATGTCGTGCTGAAAAACGCGGGCAACATCTCGTTCGCGAAGTACCGCCCGCCACCGAACTTCAACCGTGGCGTATGCCGCACTTGCGCCAGGCCGGTCGTGGAGGTTGCAGGCATCGGACCGTTCAAGGTGATGTTCATCCCGGCCACCAATTTCGACCTGCCAGATCGGCTGCCACCGGTCCGGATGGACATCTTCTATCACCGCCGCGTGCACAACATGCCCGATAGCCTGCCCAAATACAGTGGCTATTTCGCGAGCGAGCTGGCGGTCGGCAAGTTGATCATGCGCGGGCTGTGAAACGGCGTCGCTGGACAGGTTGCGGGCGGCTGCTTCGGGTCGAACGCGGACGCTACCACTAGTGTCTGGTGACGGTTTTATTCGTTCACGGCTCCGTTGCCCGCACGAATACTTCCCCACTTAGTGATGATTTTCTTGGTATGGCGTGCCGATGCGCACGCCTCAGCTCAAGGACATACGCGCTCGCGTAGCGACAATTTTATTCATCCGTCACAGGCAGGTCCCGCAGCCGCATTCGGCGCGACGCGGGTAACATGCGGTATCGTTGCGATGCGCCGCATGCGCCGGCGCTTTCCTGTCATCAACTCTGTGAAGCGGAGGCGATTGTGGACGAGACCGAAGTATTGATCGCGGGCGCCGGACCGACCGGCCTCGTGCTGGCCCTGTGGCTCGTGCGCCAGGGCGTGAAGGTGCGGATCGTGGACCGCAGCGAGGGCCCCGGCACGAGTTCGCGCGCGATGGCCGTGCAGGCCCGCACCCTGGAACTGTACCGCCAGCTCGACCTGGTGGACGAGATCGTGGCGGGCGGCCTGCGCAACCCGGCCATCAACATGTGGGTCAAGGGCGAACGGCGCGCGCGCCTGTCGTTTCGCGACGCCGGCCGCGAGCTGACGCCGTATCCGTTCGTGCTGATCTACCCGCAGGACCGCCACGAACGCGTGCTCGTGCGCCGGCTGGAAGAAGCGGGCGTGCGGGTGGAGCGCAACACGGAGCTGGTCGGCTTCGAGCAGGATGCCGGAGGGGTCGTCGCGCGGCTGCGCGGTCCCGCGGGCGAGTCGGTGTGCAAGGCGGCCTGGCTGGCCGGCTGCGACGGCGCCCATTCGATCGTGCGGCACCAGCTGGGCACCGGCTTCGAGGGCGGCACCTACGAACACACGTTCTATGTGGCCGACGTCGACGTGGCCGGACCGTCGGCGAACGGCGAAATCCACCTGTCGCTGGAAGATGGCGATTTCGCCGCGCTGTTCGCCTACGACCTGCGCGGCAGCGCGCGCCTGATCGGCGCCGTGCGCGACGAGGTGCTGCAGGCGGGACGGGAGCTCCAGTTCGACGACGTGCGCCAGCGCGCCATCTCCAGCCTCGGCCTGACGATCGGGCGCGTCAACTGGTTCTCCACGTACCGCGTGCACCACCGCATCGCGGGACAGTACCGGTCCGGCCGCGTGCTGCTGCTGGGCGACGCGGCCCACGTGCACAGCCCGGCCGGCGGCCAGGGCATGAACACGGGCATCGGCGACGCCGTCAACCTCGCGTGGAAACTCGCGCACGTGCTGCGCGGGCGCGCGCCCGACAGCCTCCTCGACAGCTACGAAGCCGAGCGCAAGGCGTTCGCCCGCAAGCTGGTCGAGACGACGGACCGCCTGTTTTCGTTCGCGATCGCCGAGGGCGGCTTCGCCGACTTCGTGCGCACCCGCATCGCGCCGCTGTTCGCGTCGGCCGCCTACGGCATCGACCCGATCCGCTCCTTCCTGTTCCGCGTGCTGTCGCAGATGGGCATCCATTATCCCGACAGTCCGCTGTCCGCGGGCCACGTCGGCCACGTGCGCGGCGGCGACCGGCTGCCGTGGACCGGCTACGGCGGCCCGGACAACCACGAGCCACTGTCCGCCATGGCGTGGCAGGTGCACGTGTACGGCGATGTGCATCCGGCGCTGGAAGCGTGGTGCGCCGGGCGCGGCGTGGCTTTGTACCGCTACGACTGGTGCGACGCCTGCCAGGCGGCCGGCCTGGCGCGCGACGCGGCCTATCTCGTGCGGCCGGATACCTACGTCGCGCTGGTCGACCGCGCGGCGGACCGCGACACGCTCGAAGCGTATTTCACGACGCGCGGCATCCACCCGGCGGACGCGCCCAACCCGGGGAACGGCGCCCGACCTTAGGCCGCGCGCGGCTGCGCGTCCGCCGTCTCCGCGCGCAGCACGCGCGCCGCCGCCACCATATTGCGCAGCGCCGCTTCCGTCTCCGGCCAGGCGCGCGTCTTGAGGCCGCAGTCCGGGTTCACCCACAGCCGGTCGGCCGGGATCACGGCGCCCGCCTTGCGCAGCAGGCGTACCATGTCGTCCGTCGTGGGCACGCGCGGTGAGTGGATGTCGTACACGCCCGGGCCGATCTCGTTCGGGTACGCGAACGCGCCGAAGCCCGTCAGGAGTTCCATGTCCGAGCGGCTCGTCTCGATCGTGATGACGTCGGCGTCCAGCGCCGCGATGGCCGGCAGGATGTCGTTGAACTCGGCGTAGCACATATGGGTGTGGATCTGGGTCGTGTCCGCGACGCCGCTGGCGGCGATGCGGAAGGCGCGGCCGGCCCAGCCCAGGTAGGCGGCGCGGCTGGCCGCGCGCAGCGGCAGGCCTTCGCGCAGCGCTGGCTCGTCGATCTGCACGATGCCGATGCCGGCCGCCTCCAGGTCGGTCACCTCGGCGCGGATCGCCAGCGCGATCTGGGCGCAGGTGAGGGCGCGCGGCTGGTCGTCGCGCACGAACGACCATTGCAGGATCGTGACCGGGCCGGTCAGCATGCCCTTCATCGGCTGCTCGGTGAGGCTTTGCGCGTACGTGGTCCAGCCCACCGTCATCGGCGCGGGCCGGGCCACGTCGCCGTACAGGATCGGCGGCTTCACGCAGCGCGACCCGTACGACTGCACCCAGCCGTTGGCGCTGAACGCGAAGCCGTCCAATTGTTCGCCGAAGTATTCGACCATGTCGTTGCGCTCCGCCTCGCCGTGCACGAGGACGTCGAGCCCGAGGTCTTCCTGCACGCGCACGGCATCGGCGATCTCGGCGCGCATCGCGGCGTCGTACTGCGCGGCGGGCAGCTCGCCGCGGCGCCAGGCGGCACGCGCCGCGCGGATGGCGGGGGTCTGCGGGAACGAGCCGATCGTCGTCGTCGGAAACGCGGGTAGTAGGTAGCGGGCGCGCTGCACGGCCTGCCGTTGCGCGAACGGTGCGGCACGGCGGTCGGCGTCGGCCGGCAGCGCCGTCAACGCGGCGGCGACGTCGGGACGGGCGACGCGCGGACTGGCGCGGCGGGCCGCCAGCGCGGCGCGCGCCGCGGCCAGTTCCGCGATGGGTTCGGCGCCGGCCAGCGCCTGCTTCAGGATGCGCAGCTCGTCCAGCTTTTCGCGCGCGCCGGCCAGCCAGGTGCGCAGCTCGGCGTCGAGGGCGGTGTCCTGGGCGAGGGTGAACGGCACGTGCAGCAGGGAGCACGACGGCGCCAGCCACAACTCCCCGGCGCTGCGCTCGCGCAGGGGACGCAACCGCGCGAGGCAGTCGTCCAGGTCGGCGCGCCAGATGTTGCGGCCGTCGACGATGCCGACCGACAGCACCTTGTGGTCCGGCAGCCAGTCCGCGACGGGACGCAGTTCTTCCGGCGCGCGCACGCCGTCCACGTGCAGGCCCGCGACGGGCAGCTTGCACGCGAGGCTGAGGTTTTCCTGCAGCGGCGAGAAGTAGGTGGCCAGCAGCAGCGGCACGCCGGCGCCGTGCAGCAGGTGATACGCGCGCTCGAAAGCGAGCGACCAGTCGCCCGGCAGGTCCAGGCCGAGGATGGGTTCATCCAGCTGGACCCAGTCGGCGCCGGCCGCCTTCAGGCGCGCCAGCAGCGCGCAGTAAACCGGCAGCAGGGCGTCCAGCAGCGCGAGGCGGTCGGCACCGTCCTTGGCCTTGCCGAGCCACAGGAAGGACAGGGGCCCGATCAGCGTGACCTTGACCGGATGGCCCAGCGCGCGGGCCTGCGCCACCTGGTCCAGCAGGCGGTCCGGCGCGAGGTCGAAGCGGGTGGCCGCGTCGAATTCCGGCACGAGGTAGTGGTAGTTCGTGTCGAACCACTTGGTCATCTCCAGCGCCGGCTTGCCCGCCGCTTCATGGGCGTGGCCGCAGCCGCAATCGCCGTGCGCTTCCGTGGCCACGCCGCGCGCCAGCGTGAACAGCTGCTGCAGCGGCGTCTCGGCGCCCGTGAAACCGAAGCGGGCGGGCGCGCAGCCGAACAGCAGCACGTGGTCGGCCACCTGGTCGTAGAACGCGAAGTCGCCCACGCTCACGAAGTCCAGCCCGGCGGCGCGCTGTTCGGCCCAGTGGCGCGCGCGCAGGTCGGCGGCGACGGTTTCCAGCGCCTGCTCGTCGATCTCGCCGCGCCAGTGGCGCTCGAGCGCGAATTTCAGTTCGCGCTGGGCGCCGATGCGGGGGTAACCGAGAATATGAGTTTTGATCATGTTGTTGCCTAATCTGGATGAATAATGCTTGTCATCATCGATGAGCAGCCGGCATAATTCAAACGAATTATTTTTCTGTCCAGATGAATTCCGCTCATGCCGACCTCGATCCTCGACCTGCGCCACCTGCGCACCCTGCTGGCCCTCCTTGAATCGGGCAGCGTGTCGCGCGCGGCCGCGCTGCAGAACGTGACGCAGTCCGCGTTGTCGCACCAGTTGAAGGCGCTGGAAGAGTTCTACGGGCTGACGCTGTTCGAGCGCAAGTCGGCGCCGGTCGCGTTCACGCCGGCCGGACGGCGCCTGCTGGAACTGGCCGAAGCCGTCGTCCCGGCGGTGGAAAAGGCCGAGCGCGACGTCGCCCGCCTGGGCGGCCGCGGCGCCGGCAAGTTGCGCATCGCGGTCGAATGCCACACGTGCTTCGACTGGCTGATGCCGGCGATGGACGCGCTGCGCCTGCGCTGGCCGGAGGTCGAGCAGGACATCGTGTCGGGCTTCCAGTCGGACCCCGTTGGCCTGCTGCACCAGGACCGGGCCGACGTCGCCATCGTGTCCGAGGTCGACGCGGACGAGCGCGACGTCGCGGTGCATCCGCTGTTCGAGTTCGACATCGTGGCGATCCTGCCGCTGGGCCATCCGCTGCTTGCGCGCGACCACCTGGACGCGGCCGATTTCGCCGGCCAGACCTTGATCACGTATCCGGTGCCGGACGAGATGCTCGATCTCGTGCGCCAGGTGTTGCGGCCCGCGGGCGTGGAACCGCCGCGGCGCACGACGGAGCTGACGGTGGCGATGCTGCAGTTGGTGGCGAGCGGACGGGGTTTCGCGGCGCTGCCGCTGTGGGCGGTGCAGACTTACCTGCAGCGCGGCTACGTGGCGCAGCAGCGCATCGGCCGCAACGGGCTGACGGGGCGCCTGTACGCCGTCACGCGCGAGGCGCGCAAGGACGCGGGCCGCGACGACGCCTACCTGGACGATTTCGTGCAGGTGATGCGCGAGACGTCGTTGCGGAATCTGCCGGGCATCCGGCTGCTGTGAGCGGGGCTCAGGCCGCGTAGGCCCGGGCGGTGCCGTAGCGGTTGGCCTTGCCTTCCTGGGCGAGGAACACGATCAGGACGATCCATCCGACCAGCGGGACGAGGCAGATGAGCTGCCACCAGCCGCTGCGGTCGGTGTCGTGCAGGCGGCGCGTGGCGACGGCAATCGACGGCAGGATCATGGCGAGCGTGAAGATCACCGACGGCGCCCTGCCGATCTCGCCCAGGATCACGCCGGCGACGACGTTGAACAGGAAGAACCACCAGTACTCGGACCGGCCCGCGGTGCCGTCGAAAGTGGCGTATTTCCGGAAGCAGGTCTGGATGGATTCGATGAACGTCATGGTGTCCTCGTGATGGCCGGCCGGGAATGGCTTGTGCCGCATCGTACGCGAAAGCCCGCGCGACAAACTCTCCAATAGTCACCGCACACGGTGTCATCCGTGCGCAAGCCGGATCGCTTATAGTAACGGAGACAATATTTGCGGGGGAATGCATGCGTTACAGTCTCGTTTCGGCGGCCGGCAAGGGCCGGATCAACGAGGACGTCGTCGTCGTGTTCGAGCGCGACGGCTGCACGGACCTCGTGCTGATGGACGGCGCGACGCCGCTCACGCCGGAGCGCTGCGTGGCGGCCGGCGCCAGCGATCCGGCGTGGTTCGTGCGCAGGTTCGCGCACGAGCTGGGCCGCGTGCTGCGCGCCGATGCGAGCCAGGAAGCCCTCGTGCTCGACGCGTTGGAGGGCACCCGCGCCGCGTTCCGTGCCGCCGGCGGCAACGCGGACGTGCCGCCGTACGCCTGGCCCATCGCGACCCTCGCGTGGGTGCGCGTGCGCGACCCGGACGCAACGGGGGGCCATGCGATTGAGCTGTTCTGCCTGGGCGACAGCAAGGTGCTGCTGCAAGGCCCGGACGGCAGCGTGCGCGACCTCGACCCGTTCGAGAATCCGCAGGAACAGGCGACGCAGGCGGCCGTCGCGGCGCTCGTCGCGGCGGGCGTCGCCGATCCGGCCGAACGCTGGACCCGGCTGCTGCCCATGCTGCGCGCACGCCGCCACGAACAGAATACGGCGCCGCGGCCGGCCGTCCTGTGCCTGGACCCGCGCGGCCCGTTCGCGGCGCGCACGGCGCGGGCGACGGCGCCGCCGGGCGCGCTGCTGCTGGTCATGAGCGACGGCTTGTATCGGCTCGTCGACACGTATGGCCTGCACGGCGACGCCAGCCTGCTCGATGCCTGCCGCGCGCGCGGACTGGATGCGCTGCTCGACGAGCTGCGCGCATTCGAGGCCGGCAAGGATGCCGCCGGTCTCGCGGCCAAGACGGCGGACGACGCCTCCGCCATCGCCTGGCGCTTCACCTGAACCACGACGAGGAGAACGGCATGACCTACCAGACGATCGCCCCGGCGGCCCTGGCGCTCATCGAGCGCTACGTGACCGCCTACAATGCCTTCGATGTCGACGGCATGCTCGACACCTTGACCGCCGACGTGCGCTTCGAGAACTGGTCCGGCGGGCAGCTGACGGCGGCCAGCGACGGCCGCGACGCCTTCCGCGTGCTGGCCGAACAGGCGCGGACGCTGTTCGCCGAACGCGAGCAGCGCGTGACGGCGCTCGCACCCCGGGGCGACACGCTCGTCGCGGCGATCGCCTGGCGCGGGCAGCTGGCCGTCGACGTGCCCGGCGGGCCGGCGGCCGGGACCCGGCTGGCGCTGCGCGGCGAATCCGAGTTCGTCGTCCGCGACGGCCAGCTGGCCCTCGTCGTCGACCGCAGCTGAGCGGGTGTGACCGGGTGTGACAATCCGCGAGAAACGAGGGCATGCCGCCGGGTTACGATGCTTGTTTTGCCCGGAGGAATGTTCAATGATGTCGAGATACTGGAAAACCGCCTGCCGCGCCGCGCTGTCCGCCGGTGTGCTGGCCGCGCTGCTGGGCGGCTGCGTGATCGCCACGGACAGCCATCCGCACTCAGCAGCCGCGGCGGAGGGACGCGGCGGCGCGAGCCTCTGTGAGCAGTCCGCCGACGGACGCCAGGTCGCGTGCGGCGGGCGGGCCACGGCCTGCGAACAGTCGTCCGACGGACGCCGGGTCGCCTGCGGCGGCATGGCCAATTACTGCCTCAAATCGTCGTCCGGCAACGACGTGGCCTGCGGCGGGCAGGCGAGCTACTGCGACAAGTCGGCGGATGGCAGCGCCGTCGCGTGCGGCGGCCAGACCACGTTCTGCGAGCGCGCCGCCAACGGCAGCGCCGTCGCCTGCGGCGGCGGCCGCTGACCCGCGCGGGCGTGGGAAAAAACAGACGATTTTACGGAATTCACGTTTGTCTTAGATCTGGATCATGGAATTGTATCGCCTGGAGGTGTAATCTGATCTTTTACCCACACGCAATTTAGCTTGTGTGGGTGGCATCGGTTACGACGAGGAATCCATGCGTGTCGCGGGTTTCTCCCACTCCATATTATGATTGGTTTATTCATATCACATGAAAGGACTTCCATGAGCAAAGATGCAGGATTCCGCGTTTCCCGTCTGGCGGAACAGAAACAGCGCGCCCGTCGTGTGCGCATCGGCGTGATGCTCGTGCTGTGCGCCTTGCCCGTGGCGATGGCATTCGCCAAGGGCGTCACGACTCTGGCACATGTATCCGTGCTTTGACGTGCTTGAGGTTGGCCACGATCGTGAACGTCATGATGACCAGTAGCGACCACGCACTCCACTTGCCGACGTGGACCGCCGACCAGGCGCCCAGCTGGTTCGGATAACGCCACAATCCCCAGAACGTGCCGAGGTTCTCCGCCAGCCAGATGAAGAACCCGATCAAGACGAAACCCAGCAACAACGGCATGCGCCGCTCGCGGTCCAGCGGGCGGTAGCTGACCGTGGTGCGCGCGTACAGCCCGAGCGCGACGGCCGCCAGATACCAGCGCGCGTCGCCCAGCGCGTGATGGGTAAAAAAATTCACGTAGATCAGCACCGCCACCAGCGCGGCCATCCAGTACGGCGGATGATGCCGCACGTGCAGGTCGAGCAGGCGCCACGCCTGGATGATGTAACTGCCCACGGCCGCGTACATGAAGCCGGAAAACAGCGGCACGCCCATGATCTTCGTGTACGCGAAGTCGGGATAACTCCATGAATGCACGCCGCCGGACGTCTTGAACGCCTCCAGCGCGAAGCCGAGCGCATGGAACAGGCAGATGGCCTTGAGTTCGTCGCGCGTTTCCAGGCCGCTCGCGAGCATCCATGCCTGGATCGCCAGCGCCGCCACGAGCAACACGTCGTAGCGCGGCACGCCGCACAGGCCCGCGCGCGGCACCAGCAGGACGCTCGCGAAGAACATCCCGGCGAACAGGCAGGCCCGCGCCTGCTTGATGCCGAACACCAGGAATTCGACGGCGCCGCGGCGCCAGCCCTCGACGCCGCGCGAGCGGCCGTCCGTCAGCAGCGCGTCGAACGCGGTGAGCGAGGGCAGGCTGCGGCGCGGGTCGGGTGAAGTCGGGGCGGGCATGGGATCCTCGTCAGTAGCAGTCGGCGCCATCCTCGGTGACGCAGATCGAGGCGCTGCGCTTGCGCTCGACGTAGTCCGGGCTCGCGACGCTGGCGTCGTCCGCGGGACACGCGGTGCCGAGGTTGCAGGCGGTCGCGCCGAGCTCGAAGATGTGCTTCGTCAGCGCCGCGCCCGCGGGCGTCTGGCCTTCGGAATACGTCAGCATGGCGCACGTCAGCGCGACCCGGTAGCCGGTTTCGGCGATGAAGTCGGGCACGGGCGCGGCCTGCACCGCCGTGCAGGTGGCGTGCGGCGTCTTGAGGCGGTAGAACGCCCATTCCAGTCCCGCGCGCGCGGCCTGGCCCGCGCGTGCGCCCAGGATGCCCTGGTTGACCGTGACCTGGGCCGATTCGGACAGGCGCAGCGCGGCGAGCGCGAAGCCCGCCAGCACGACGAGGAACACGATGGCCGCGATGTACGCGAAGCCGCCGGCGCGCCGGGCCGTCATGGCACGTTCTCCACGTGGGCGCCCATCGTCAGCCTGGCCGCTTCGCCGCCATCCGCGAGGCCCAGGCGCAGTTGCAGGTAGCCGCTCTGCTGCGTGGCGCCTTCGCTTTCGTGGTACAGGATATTGCAGTCGCTGACCTTGCTCACCAGGATCGCGGGGCCGGTCGGGCAGGCCTTCCACGGCGTGGTGCCGGGCGTGTAGCCGGTGACGCGGTAGATGGTGCCGGTGCCCGTGCCGTTGGCGTCGAGGCCCGGGTTCGTGCAGGTGTAGGTCACGGCCCGTTCGCTGTGCGGGACAACGACGAAACGGCCGCCTTCGTAACCGGCGGGGAAGGTCGTCGCCGTCTTGAGGTTGATCGTATGCTGGGCCAGGACCGTCGTGCCGTCGAGCGACTGGCCGTCGACCGTGTCGATCGTCCCGACCTTCGCGGGATCGTAGGCGTCGTCCCGGTTGACGTTGCCGACGACGACCAGGTCGCCTTGCAGGCTGGTGGACGCCAGGTCGGTCAGCACGTCGAACTTTTGCGTGGCCGCGCCGGGCACCAGCGGGTTGCCTTTTCCGTTGGTGGTATCGATGTCCGTCCGGAACCGCCCGCCGTCGCTGGTCGGTACGAATTCGATGCACTGGGCCTGCTGCGACGCCCACGTGTAGCGCAGCGAATTCGGCACCGCCGCATGCACTTCCGCGATGATCCGGCGCAGCGCGGCGTCGGCCTGGCTCGTGAGGTTGGCGCGCTGGCGGACCGCGAGGTAGGACTGCATGGCCGGCCGGATCTGCAGGACCATGACGCCGGCGATGACGCCGACGACGACCATCACGACGATCAGCTCGACGAGGGTGAAGCCGCGCTGGCGGGTCATGATGGGTTGGTCCTCCAGCCGGTCAGCACGATGGGCGGCGGGAGGCTCGCGTCGTTGGCGGGATTCGCGACCGAGACCGTGACGGTGACGCGCCGCGCGTCGTCCTGCGCGATGCCCGCCAGCGGGGCGTTTTCCACCCGCACGAGGACCGAGTAGCGCTCCAGGCCGGGGATGGCGTTGCCTTCGACGTCGCGGATGCCCTGCAGGTTTTCGCCGTAGCGGTCGTAGTCGCCGACCTCGTCGAAGTTGACGCGCGCGCCGCCCGCGGCGCTGCCCGGCGCATTGCTCAACGGATCGGGCGGCGCGAACGGCTTCATCAGGATCTCTTCCATCATGTTGTCGGCAATGGCCTGCATCTGCTGGACGATCACGGGATCGACGCTGGAGCGCGTCGTGGCCGTGTACACGGCGACCATGCCCGCCAGCGCCACGCCCATGATGACGAGGGCGACGATCAGTTCGATGAGCGTGACGCCGGCGCGGCGCGTGAATCTATTCGACATAGCCGGTCGTTCCTTCCACGTGGATGGTGCGGAACGTGGTGGGTTGTTCGCCGACGTCGCCGGCAATGGCGACGGCGCCGCCGGCGACGGCCGTCGTGCCCGCGGCGTCGGTCGTGATGCGGCCGTCCGGCTGGAAGTACAAGGTCGTCGTCGTGACGGTCAGCACGCCGTCGGTCGTCGCGAAGTCGCCGTCGGACAGGCCGGTCACGGCGAGGCCGGCGCTGCCGCAGGCGTTCAGGCGCAGGGTCACGGCCTTGGGCCCGACGCTCGCGCACACGACGCGGCGGTGCCCGGTCGCGATCTTTTGCGCGCGCCGCAGGCCGCTGACGACCTGGTCGCCGAACACGGCCGCCTCCATGTTCTTGTCGCCCAGCAGGCGCGGGATGCCGATGGCGCCCAGCACGCCGACGAGGATCATCACGACGACCAGTTCGACCATCGTGAAGCCGGACGCGCGGGCGCGGACGTTCACCGGAACACCTCGCGCATGTGGATGATGCGCTTGGTCTCGGGCGCGTACACGCCGAACGTCGCCAGCGCGGACGGATCCGCGGCGCCCGCCGCGGTGCACGATGCATCGACGCTGCGCAGGAAGGTCAGCGCGGCGCCCGTGCTGGACGTCATCGGCTGCTTGTTCGCGTAGCACGACACATTGTCGCTCGTGGTGCCCAGGTTGAGCGCGACCGGGATGCTGCCGCGGCCCGATGCCGCGGGCGGCGTCAGCGTGAGCGTCGCGCCGCCGTTCGCGAATGGCGAGAGGCCGGTCGCGATCGTGCCCATGCTCGTCCCCACCGACACGGCGCTGGCGAGGATGACCGTCGTCGAATCCTCGGCGTTCAGGACCCAGGTCTGGCCCGTGTAGTATTCGAGCGAGACGGGAATCTTGAGCGGGGTGGCGGCGCCGCCGAAGCGGCTCGGGATGCGCACGCGGCCGCTGCGGATCAGCAGCGTGGGCTCGACGCCGGCCGTGACCGTGGCCGGAATGGCGGCCGAACTGGCGGGGTGCGGCAGGGACGGGAGCTCGGACACGCGCACGCGCAGGCGCGCCGGGGCCGACGGCGACTTGGCGAACGTGTAGCTGCCGGTCCACGTGGCCGTGCCGGGCACATCGCCGTTGGCGCCGAAGTCCTGGGTGCGGATCTGTGCGGTGCTGGTGGCGTCGGTGGCCGGATAACCGGTCGAGCGGCTGAATGCCCCCGTCACCCCCACCAGGGCACCGCCCGCGGGGTCGATCGCGGTGAACACCAGGTCGTGCGCATTGGTGCCGACGTAGTTCTGCGTGACGCCGTTCTGCAGGTTGCGCGCGGTGACCGTCAACTTGATGGCGGGTTCGCCCGAATAATATTGCGGCGTCGTGCCGGCCGGCGTGCTCGCCGTGCGTTTCCAGTTCGGGTCGACGTCGAACGTGAAGTAGGCGGGGCTGAACGGCCCGACGTAACCCGTGCACCCGGTCGTGGCCGTGTTGGTCGTCGCGGCGGCCGGCTTGACGCCGCTGCCCAGATAGCTATCGTTCTGCAGGCTCGCCACGAGGTCGATGTTGCCCACCTCGCTCCACGTCGCCTTGAAGGTCTGTATGCCGTCCTTGAGCGTCGACGCGGCGGCGAGCAGGCCGTTGTTGTTGTTCGGCTGGCAGGCCATGGCGGACAACTTGACGCTCTCGGCCGCCGACTCCCTGCCGAAATTGGGGGTCGTGCCGTCGGCGCCGTTCTGCGCCGTGACCGTGGCGGTGAATTCCTTGCCCGCCACGTAGGGCGCGCCCGCCAGCGCGATCTTGAACTTCGCGGGGACGAACGTCGTCGTGACGCTGGCCGGGCCGGGACTGCCGCTGCCGGAGTCGGTCGCCGTCACCGTCACCGCGCCGGCGTCGGCGTATTGCATGGGCAGCGCCGCCGTCTTGCCGTCCGCGTCGAAGTCCAGGAGCAAGGTCACGCCGGTGCTGTCGCAGGTGCCCGTGGTGCCGTCGTTGAGCGCCTTGCCGTTCAGGCGCACGGGCACCGTGCCGGCCGTCGGGTTGGCGTAGTGGCACTTGAAGTTGACGCTGCGCCTGGTGTTGTTAAACAGCGGTACGCAGGCGTTCGATTTGGCGTCGTAGCGGACGGCCGCGAGGGTGAGCGCCGGCGTCGTCTGCGGCGCCTGCGCTTCCGCGTAGAAGGCCGTGCCGTTCGTCGTCATCGTGTACGCCGAACCGGCGACGGTGACCTGGCAGTTGGCGCCCGGCGCGGCATCGCCGTTGCGGATGCACGCCGTCGGCGCGCCGGACACAGCGAGCGTGTTGGTGCCGGTCTGCGTCCACTGCACGGCCGCCTGGGCGATGCCGGACGTGGGAATCGCCACCGCCTGGCCCGTCGGCGCGAGGGTGACGCTGGCGCCGCCGCCGTACGTGGCCGTGCAGGCGGCGTTCGCGCACGCGGTGATCGTCACGGTCGAGGGCGCGCACACGCTGCCCGTCGGATCGTAGGCGATCAGGTAGTGGTCCAGCGCCACCGCGTTGCCTTCGCAGTGCGGGCCGTAGTCGGTGTTCACCTCGTAGCCGCTGTTGTTGGTCACGCAATCGCACCGGCCGGACGTCGTGCCGCCGGTGCAGTGGATGATGTCGGTGACGCGCGCGTGCGGGCCCAGGACCGCGCTGTCGACGGTCGCGTTGCCGTCGATGATGGAAAACGCCGGATTCAGCGTGAGCGTGCCGGCGACCACGTCGCCTTCGACGGACACCTGGGAGCCCAGTTCCAGCGACACCTTCGCGGTGATGTTCCCCGTCACGACCGACTGGGCGGGCAGCAGGCTGACGACCGGGGCCGTGATGTTGCCCTGGACCGTGCCATGCGATCCGAGGGTGAAGGAATTCGTCGCGACGATGTCGCCGTACAGTGCCGCGCCCGGATGGGCGTCGACGGTCGCCGCGTTGATGGTGCCGTTGATCGTCGCATGCGTCGCGATGTCGACGGTACCGGTCGCGCTGACGTTGCCCGTGATCGTCAGGCCGGAGCCGGTGCCGAGGTCCGCGTCGCCGGCCTGGATGTTGGCCGTCAGCGATTGCGCCTGGCTGCCCACGCTGAAGGTGTGCGCGGCGATCAGCGTGCCGCCGCCGATCTGCAGGTTGTCCGCCTTGATGCCGCTGATATCGAGGTCGCCGGTGCTGGCGAGGACGGCGCTGCCGCTCATCGCCAGGCCCTGGTTGTAGCCGAAACTCACGTCCGCCGTGATCTTGACGGTATAGCCGCTGGCGATCACCATGCCGTCGTCCCCGCCCGGCAGCGGCAGGCTGGCGCACGTGTACACGGCGCCCGCCAGCGTGCAGCCCGCGACGGTGCCGCCATCGAACGTGTACGTGGTGCCCGCGGACGCGCGGCCGCCTGCCGCGAACAGCATCAGGGCAAGCAGCAAATGATAGAGGCGGCGCGGGAGCATGGCCGCCCGATTATATCTTGGCGGAACAGGTATTTCGCTAAATCAAGAGTGAGTGAGGGATGATCGCCACACCGGCGCGCCGGCGGCGTAACCGGCAAGGGCGCGCGCATCGTCCCGGCCGGACGGGGCGGCCCAAATCGTCCAGTGACAAACCGAGCGTTTCCGTTTAGCATAATTCGTTAGCTTATCGAACCAATCGGCGCACATGCTGGCGCCGCACGTCGTATTGACGCCATCATCCACTCTGAAGATGCATTCCACCGCTCTCCGTCTCGCCATTGCCGCCGCCTTCCTGTGTCCCGCCGCCGCGTCCGCGCAATCCGCGCCGCCGGCCGACAAGAACAAGGACAAGGACAGGGACAAGACCATCCAGCGCGTGGAAGTGAAGGGCGCGGCCGCCGACTACGATCCGCGCCGCGACGACACGGCCAGCAAGACCGTGCTCTCCGCGGAAGAGATCCGCAAATACGGCGACGACAACATCTTCGACGTGCTGAAACGCGCGCCCGGCGTCACCGTCACGGACAAGACGATCCGCATGCGCGGCTTGGGCGCCGGCTACACGCAGATCCTCGTGAACGGCGACCGCCCCCCGCCCGGCTTTTCGCTGGACGCGCTCACGCCGGACCAGATCGAGCGCATCGAAGTGATCCGCGCGGCCAGCGCCGAGTATTCGATGCAGGCCATCGCCGGCACCATCAACATCGTGCTGCGCAAGGTGGTCAGCAAGCCGCAGCGCGACCTGCGCCTGAACGCGACGGGATCACAACTGCAGCGCAGCGGCACCGTGGGCGGCACCTGGGGCGAGAAGGTGGGCAGCCTGTCGTACTTCGTGAACGGGACGGCGTTCGGCGGCCACAACACATTTCATTCGCGCGGGTCGGACCGGCTCACGCTGCCGGACGGCGGGCTGGCGCAAGCGCGCCTGTCGAACTACCGCGGCGGCGGCGCCTACCGCGGCATCGTGATCTTCCCGCGCCTGAACTGGAAGATCGACGACGCGAACGAGCTGAACCTGTCGGCCGGCATGCAGGCCAGCAGCCACGCGTGGTCGGGCGCGTCGCACAACGACGTCCTCGTGGGCGCATTCGGCAACCCGGACTGGATCGACATGCCAGGCCGGACGTCGGGCGACCAATGGATGATGCGCGGAGAGATCGGCTGGATCGCGAAGGTCGGTGGCGGCAAGCTCGACTTGAGCCTGTCGGGCGAACGCAGCCGCGACGACAACGACAATGCCACGGATTATTTCTCGGCCGGCCAGGCCCACCACCTGGCGCGCGACTGGGACACCGTGGTTCGTCCGCGCCGCACGTCGTTCCGGAGCAAATTCACCCGTTCGCTGTTCGACGGCCATTCTCTGGCGACCGGCGTCGACGCGAGCCGCCAGCGCAACGACGACACGCGCGACCGCCGCGACCAACAGGACGATGCGCCCGCGACGCACGTCGTCGAAGGCTACCAGCCGGAAGTCACGCGCCTGGCCGCCTTCGTGCAGGACGAGTGGAACATGACGAAGCAACTGTCCATGTACGTGGGCGGGCGCTGGGAAGGCGTGCGCACCGACAGCGCGGCGACCGGCATGGCGGAGACGGCGTCGCGCAGCCACGTCCTGAGTCCCGTCGCCCAGACGCTGTACAAATTCCCCGACAAGAGCGGACGCCAGCTGCGCCTCGCGTTCACGCGCACGTACAAGGCGCCGACGGTCGACCAGCTGACGGCGCGCCGCTACCTGGCGGCGCTGAACACCCGCTTCAGCCCCGATTCCAGCGGCAATCCGGCCTTGAAGCCGGAGCTGGCGAACGGCATCGACGTCGCCTTCGAGCAGTACTGGCCGGAAGGCGCGATGGTGTCCGTGAGCGGCACGCAGCGGCTCATCGGCGACTATATCCGCACGCGCCTCGACCTCGATCCGGACGGCCGCTGGATCTACCGCCCGCTGAACGACGGCGACGCGCGCGTGCACTCGCTGCTCGCGGAGCTCAAGCTGCCGCTGCGCATGGTGAGCCCGGCGGCGGCCGGCGTCGACGTGCGCGCCAGCGTGGCCCGCAACTGGTCGGAAGTGAAGGTCGTGCCCGGCCCCGACAACCGCCTCGACGCGCAGACGCCGATGTCGGCGAACGTCGGCCTCGATTACCGCCGCGACCGGCTGAGTTTCGGCGCCAGCATGGCGTACCAGCAGGGCGGCTGGGTGCGCATCTCGGAAGCGCAGAGCCGCCGCCAGCAGACGCGGCGCGACGTCGACGCCTATGCCGCGTGGAAGCTGGACGCGCACCTGCAGCTGCGGCTTACGCTCAACAACATCCTCGGCATGGACAACACGTCCGAAAGTTCGTACGAAGACGCGGGCGGATTGTCGCGCCAGGCCAGCTGGCAGCAGGGCGCCACGCGCGTCGGCTTGAACCTGGAAATGAAGATGTGACGCGGAAAGAAATGTTCCCGCCGTTACGGTTTGGAACAAATTTGAAACGTACAGATGTCTTGCGGCGTTTAGCATTGCCGCATGAACTTTACTTTTTCGTCATCGGAGCACGGGACCTGTGTCGTCAAGCTGTGGGCGACAGGCCGTTACGGGTTTTCCCTGCCGAAGAAAGTCGACATCACCACCGCGTCCGGGGTGTCGTGTACATTTCTCTACTTTAACAAGAAGATGAGCCTGAAGGCGGAGCCGGGTAACCGGATGATCGTCCGCATCGCCATCGACGCCTTCCTCGCGGGTGCGGCGCTGCCGGGCGGCACGGTCGAGATCGACCCCGACATGCCGCCCTATGCGGGCAAGCTGACCCCGGTGCGCCTCGACGCTCCCCGCGCACCGATGCGGGTGCGGCCGGGAAAGTCGCATGCCCGCGCGCGCTCGGATGCCGCGTGCGGGTCGACCTGACGGTGCAGGCCGCGCCTTAGCCATTGAGGCTTACAATCCATGGACCGCCTGTCACAAAACAGGCCCCCCGTCCGTCTCATGGATATGGAAACCTTGACCGCACCTGCCGACACCTTCATCCGCCTGCGCCCGCGCCTGTTCGGGATCGCCTACCGCATGCTCGGCATCCGCGCCGACGCCGAGGACATCGTCCAGGAAGCGTGGCTGCGCTGGCAGAACGACGGCGCCGGCGCCCACACGCCGGAGGCCTGGCTCGTCACCGTCGTCACGCGCCTGGCGATCGACCGCCTGCGCGGCGCGATGACGGAGCGCGAACGGTATGTCGGGCCGTGGCTGCCGGAGCCGCTGGTCGAAGAGACGGTCGACTCGCCCGAAAGCGCGCTGGAAGCGGCCGGCGACCTGTCGACCGCGTTCCTGCTGATGCTCGAACGGCTGGCGCCGGAGGAGCGCGCCGTGTTCCTGCTGCACCAGGTGTTCGACTTCGATTATGCCGACGTCGCCGCGATGGTCGGCAAGACGGAAGCCGCCTGCCGCAAGGTGCTGCAGCGGGCCCGCGAGCGCGTGCGCGCGGAACGTCCCCGGTTCGCCGTCAACCGTGAACTGCACCTGGAATTGCTGGGGCGTTTCGTGCAGGCGTCGCGCTCGGCCGACCCGGCCCAGGTGCAGGCCCTGCTGGCGCTCGACGCCACTTACACGGGCGACGGCGGCGGCAAGGTCAGGACGACGATCAAGCGCGTCTCCGGCGCCGACCGCGTCGGCCGCCTCGTCGCCGGCATCGAGCGCAAGTGGTCGGACATCGATACCCGCCACGACGTCGTCACGGTCAACGGCGCGCCGGGTTTGTTGACCTGGCGCAATGGTGTACCCGATGCGATCACGTCCATCCACATCGAGGACGGCCGGATCGCCGCCATTTATGTGGTGCGCAACCCCGATAAACTCGGCAGCGTGGCCGGCCTGCGGGCCTGATCCGTGTCCTGAATGGCAAGGTTTTGTCTCTGCGCAATATATTTTCCTGATAACACGCACATCGGCGCTGTACCGTTAAAAAAATCCGCCGACCGACCTTATGCATGGCGCAAACGAAGGTATGCTGGAGGTTGCCGCAACGCGATCCGTGGTCAACCATCTCGAGGGCGTGTAACACATGGCAGGTGACATCTCGTTGTACAAGAACCATGTGTTGTTCTTGTCACACCGCTTTTTCATCAAGGACAACCGTGACGAATTGCGGTTGCACGCCCACAAATACGACTTCGACATCCGCTTTTTCCACGAAGTCAGCGATTTCGTGACGGCCGTCGAGCACGACGTCGCCAACAGCCTGTACCTGATCGACCTCGATGCGCTGTACAACATGCAGTCCGACATGCCCGCGGCGCGCAAGACCCTGCTGTTGGGCGAGTTGCTGCAGCGCCTGCCGGAGGGCCACCGCTACGTCTACCTGCAGACCGTACGCCAGGGCAGCCGGTTCGCGCTGCAGCAGCGCCTCGTCGACAGCAACTGCCTGGCCTACGCGGAAAAACCGATCGCCAACGACGTCCTCGTCGACAAGCTCTTCAACCTGTTCGTGCAGCAGAAGCGCGCCGACGTCGTGCGCGTGGCCATGCTGGGCGCACCGCCGGGCTGGGACGAGGCCGCGCTGAGCGCGCAGCGCGTGGACGTCGTCCACCACACCGACCCGACGACGCTGCACCTGCGCGTGAAGGAGCTCCAGCCCGACATCGTGCTCATCACGGACGTGGAATACGAGCGGACGGAAGCCGTCGTACGCGTGCTCAAGCGCAATATCGAGGCAGACCCGGTGCGCGAGATCACACTGCTGCAACGCCGTGCCGATCCGGTGCAGGCCAGGCGCGCGCTCGACAGCGGGTTCGACGCGCTGCTGGCGATGGACGACCCCGACCTGCTGGCTCGCCAATTGCTCAACCGCGCCGACAAGATCCGCATCAGCCGCGACCTGATCGGCAAGGACCGCGCCACCGGGCTGCTGAACAAGATCGGCCTGCAGCAAAAGACGCAGTCCCTCATCTGCCGCGCCGTCCTGGAAGGCAAGCCGCTGTGCCTGGGCGTCATCGACATCGACAAGTTCAAGACCATCAACGATACCTGGGGCCATTATTTCGGCGACATCGTCATCAAGCGGCTATCGCTCACGCTGGCGGCGCGCATGGAAGAGGGCGATCTGCTGAGCCGGTTCGGCGGCGAGGAATTCGTCGTCGTGTTCCGGGATTGCACGCTGGAGCAGGGCTGGCGCCGGCTGGATGCGATGCGCCAGGCGTTCGGCGCCGCGGCGTTCGAAGTCAAGCCGGGCGACGTGCGCCGTTTTTCGTTCAGCGGCGGCCTGGCCGCCTATCCGGCGTACCGCAGCGAGAACGAGCTGTTCCTGCGGGCCGACGCCATGCTGTACGAAGCGAAGGAAGGCGGGCGCAACCAGATCCGGCCGCTGCCGGAACGCATCGCCCAAACGGGCTGATGCGATCAACTGTGACATGACTCGTGCGGCGCGTCGCTCGCGCAACACTTGTGCTGTCAAGCCTGCGGAATTTCTCTACGGGAAGTATCATACGCGTTCCAGAAATTCACCAAAGCAGGAGTCAAGATTTATGGCAGGCCAAGAAGTCACATTCGACGACGTTGCGCGCGCAGCCGAAAGTTTGCAGGAAGATGGCGAGGCGGTCACCATCGAAGCGGTGCAGGACTTCCTCGGCGAGGGTTCGCCGAACGCCATCTTCAAGCACCTGGCTGCATGGCGCGCGGCGAACGTCAAGCCGTCCGCGCCGCCCAAGGCCGAGCTGCCCGAGGAATTGCTGGCCGGTCTGGCGGACTGGGCGCTGAAGTTCGCGGAACAGAGCGGTGCCGGCGACCGCGAAGCGCTGGCGCGCAACGAGGCGGACATCGAGGCCCTGCGCCGGGCCGGCGAGTCGCTCGAAGACGAACGCGACGCGCTGCGCGAGGAAATGGCCAGCGCCACGGCCGCGTCGGAGGAAGCCATCGCGGAACGCGACGAAACCATCGAACGCCTGAACGCGGAGCTGAAAAACGCGCGCCAGGTCGCGATGGATGCCCTCGTCAGCAAGGCGAAGGACCAGCTGGCGATCGACGGCAAGGAACAGCAGTTGACGCAGCTGCGCCAGGAACTGGAGCGCAAGGTGGCCGACACGGCCGCGGAATCGGACGCGCGCCTGCGCGCCGAGATGGAACTGGTCGGTGCCACGACGGCGCGCGACAGCCTGTCCGCCGAACTGGACGACATGCGCGCGAAGCTCGACAAGTCGACGGCGGAGCGCAGCAAGTTGCGCGCCGAATTGACGGAGCTGAAATCAAAAAAATGATCGCGTAATACGACGGTCGAACGGTGGGCACGGCTGCCCGCCCTCCGTCGATGCGTGCCCACCAATCGCGGGCGCGCCACAAGCGGGGGCACAATGCCGTTGCCGTCAAATGGCGATCACGGGGTGACCGACGGCGCGCGTTTCAGGCAACGCAGCGTGAACGTCGAGCGCGTGCGCGTCACCCCCGGCAGTTTGTACAGTTTCTGACGCAGGAAGCGCTCATAGCCTTCCGTCCCCGACACGGCCACCTTGATCAGGTAGTCGTATTCCCCCGACAGCAGATACGCCTCCATCACTTCCGGCAGGTCGGCCAGCGCGTCCTGGAACGCCGTGAAGATCTCGTCGTCGTGGCGGTCGACCGTCACCTCGATGATCACCGTGTCCGGCATCCCCAGCGCGCGCTGGTCCAGCATCGCGACATAAGCGGTGATGTAGCCGGCGTCCTCCAGCGTCTTGACGCGGTGCCAGCAGGGCGTCGGCGACAAGTGCACCGTTTCCGCCAGTTTCTGGTTGCTGATGCGTGCGTCGCGGCTGAGCGTGCGCAGGATCTGGCGGTCGGTCTCGTCCAGCTGGCCGTCTTTCATCGCAGTGCTTCCTTCGTGGTTTCCGTATAGGTCTGGATATTTTATCGCCATTTTGGCGGATCGCTAGACGATCCTTCTGAAAAAGGCCGTGTTATCGCTATCGAATAGAAGCACATTCTGCGCGTGCTCCCTTACCATTGCGGCTCGCTTACCAGCTTTTTTGCGGCGCACCATTCCCGACCCGGGCGTGGCTGTGCCGGCCGCTTTTCGTTCAGGAGTCCACGTGTCGAATGCAGTGTCACGGGCGGGCGCCGGCTACCGGGGAGATCCCTTCGCAGCCGAACTGCCGCTCATGTTGATCACCCCCGCGCTGTTCGCGGCCAACCTCGTCGTCGCCCGCTGGGCGCAGGGCGCGGGTATCCCGCCCGTCTTCCTCGCCTTCGGGCGCTGGATGCTGGCCTTCGTGATCCTCCTGCCGGCGTGCGGTCCGCGCCTGTGGGCGCTGCGCTACACGCTGCGTGCGAACTGGCCACGCATCCTGCTGCTGGCGGGCCTCGGTATGGGCCTCGCGACCGCCCCGCAATACGTGGGCGCGCGCCACACCAGCGCGGCGAACGTGGGCATCATCTTCGCCGCCTGCCCGGCGCTCGTGACGATGATCGAGACGCTCGTGTGGAAGGCGCCGCTGGCGCGCCGCCAGGCCGGCGGGCTGTTCCTCGCGATCCTCGGCGTGCTGGTCGTGCTGTCGAAGGGCGACGTGACGGCGCTGGGCCAGCTGGAATTCGGCCGCGGCGATCTGTGGGTCGTGCTGGCCGCATGCGGCTGGTCATTGTACACCGTCTTCAACAAGCGCCTGCCGTTGCCGCCGCTGCCGGGCACGGTGAAGCTGGCCGCCCTGATCGGCGGCGGCGCGCTCGTGCTGGCGCCGTTCGCCGCATTCGAAGCGGCGACGGGCAACGTGGCGGACTTCGGTGATCCCCGCCTGTACGCGGCGCTGGCTTTCCTCGCCGTCGTGCCGAGCCTGGGCGCCTACTTCTTCTTCGACCGCCTCGTGGCGGCGGCCGGACCCGCGCGTGCCAGCCTGACCGTGTATCTGATTCCCTTGTTCGCGACGCTGGCGGCGTGGCCGTTGCTGAAGGAACCGCCGCATCCGTATCACGCGGCCGGATTCGCCGTCATTCTTGCCGGCGTCGTCGTTGCCGGCATGCGCCGGCGGTGATGCCCGTGCCGATGAAGACGTCGACATTGTCGGTGCGGTCGGCCGCGTGGGCGAAGGTGGCGGCGCACAGGGCGGCGATGGCAAGGGGCAGGGTGGCCTTGCCGAGGGAACGGGAACGCATGGTGTCTCCAGTCTGATGCCGGGGATGGCCCGGGGCCAGGTCGAGGGCGCGCCCGATCGGCGGCGCTGCCCGGTCAAACCGGAACCATAACGCGACACTTTCGAAAATGGCAACAGGAACGTGCGCGGGCGCCGGCGGCCGCATGACGGCCCGCCCGGCGCCAGCCGCGAGCCGGCGCCGGGGACCGGCGGGCGCCGCTACCGGGACGGAACGGGAATCTTCATTCCGCCCGTGCAGCGCGCGCGGCGTTCAGCGCGCGCGAGGACGGTGCGCCGCGAGGTGCAGCGTCGCGCGCGCGGCGCGGTGCCGGGCCTGCGCGTCCGCCGGCTGCGCGGCCGCGGCCAGCGCCAGGTCGGCGCTGAGCCGGTGCAACGCGAGCACCTCGTCCAGCGCGGTCAGCACCTGGCGGCCCAGCACGTGGTCGCCCCGTTCGACGTCCGGCAGCACGCGGTGCAGGGCCGACAGGACGACGGCATTTTCCTCGCGGTGTTCGTGCAGGCGAACGTAGCCCAGCGTTTCCATGATCAGTTCCTCATGGCGGAACGCCGCCTCGACGGCCGCGACGAGGCCTGCGAAACCCCGGCCGACCATGTCGTCGGGTCCCGCCGCAATCTCGGCGATGCGCCGGCACAGCATCTTGCGCCCGTGCCGCAGCGCGGCGCAGAGCGCGCGTGGACGGTTCGGACTGACACGATTCGTGGACATCCTGCTCTCCCCGCGCCGATGGGCGCCTGAAAGTGGGAATATTCTTAGACTTTCGATAACATGAAAAAATCCCTCCCGTTTGATATCTCGCAACGTAGCACTGTTGTGTTCAGTTAGCCTAGTTGACGGAATACATAACGAAAGCGAGAAATGAGCGATGTACGACCCGAACGAGCGCACGGTGGTCACTGATGGGTGCACGCATTCTATTGATCCAGGGCCATCCGGATTGTCACCGCCCGCACCTGTGCCACGCGCTGGCCCAGGCTTACGTGGATGGCGCGCGCGCCGCCGGGCATGAGGTCGAGGTCGTCGAGCCGGCGCGGATGAGTTTTCCGCTGCTGACCAGCCCGTCCGAATGGTGGCACGGCTCGCCGCCGCCGCAGCTCGCCGCCGTGCAGGATGCGATCCAGCATGCCGACCACCTCGTGTTCGTCTATCCCCTGTGGATGGGCGACATGCCGGCGATGATGCGTGGCTTCATGGAACACGTGACGCGGCCCGGCGTCTTCATGGACGATCCGCAGCAGCCGTTCGGCGCCGGCCTGCTGGGCGGACGCAGCGCGCGGCTCGTCGTCAGCATGGGCATGCCGGCGGTCGTGTACCGGTGGCGCTATGGTGGTTACGGGGTGCGGATGATGCGCCGCCAGATCCTCGGGCGGGCAGGCATCCGGCCCGTGCGCACGACGCTGATCGGGCGCGCCCACACATTGTCGGCGGAGCGGGTCGACATGTGGCGCGATCGCCTGCGCCGCCTGGGCGGATCCGCCGCCTGAGCGCGCCGCGCGCCCTCCGCCGGGCGTTCAGCGCACGACGAGGACGGGGATGTCGCAATGGGTCAGCACGCGCTGCGTTTCGCTGCCCAGCAGCCGCGCGGCCAGGCCGTGGCGGCCGTGCGACGCCATGACGACCAGGTCGCACCCGCGCGCGCGCGCCGTCGCGATGATGCCGTCCCACGCCGGGCCGGGCGGGGCCAGCACGGTTTCGCACGGTACGCCGGCCTCCGTGGCGCGCCGGACGACGTAGTCGAGGGCGTCGCGCCCGACCCGGTCCGCCTCGTTGCGCCACGCGTCATAGAACGGTCCGCCGATGTCGCCCGTCGCGAGCAGCGGCGTCTCGCCGGCCACGTGCACGCCGACGATCGTGCCGCCGCCCAGGCGGGCCAGGCCGAGGGCTGCGCCGAGGGCCGCCGTGGCCCGCTCGGTGCCGTCGACGGGGACGAGGATGCGCCGGTACATGGCCTACCCCTTGTGCGCGGGCTGGGGACGCATCACGAGCACGGGCACGTCGGCCTCGGCCAACACCTTCTGCGTCACGCTGCCGGCCAGCAGCCGGGACAGGCCGCGACGGCCGTGCGAGCCCATGAAGATGAGGTCGCAGTTGCGGGCGCCGGCCGTGGCGAGGATCGCGTCGGCCGGCGAGTAGTCGAGCATGGCCAGCGGGCTGCAGCGCACGCCCGCGGCGGCGGCGGCGTCGGCCACCCGGCGCGCATGCTCGTTGGCGCGGGCCAGCAGGACTTCGTCGTCGAGGCCCGGATCGATGGCCATCGCCGCTTCGGCGCTGGCGATGGGCGGTTGCGGCTGGCCGACGGCGAGGACGACGATCTCGCTGCCGTGGGCGCGCGCGAAGGCGATGGCGGCCCGTTCGGCGGCGGCGGAGACGTCGGAGCCGTCCGTGGGCACGAGGATGCGGTCATACATGGTGTTCTCCCGAGGTCCGATGGGACCGATTCAGGATGACCACTATGCGCTAAAAATTCCTTGATGTGGATCAAACCGTGCGAAAGCTGCCCTCGGCCACGACGCGGCCGCCGCCGCCCACGGCAAAGCTGCCGGCCGCCAGGTCGGCGCCCAGCACCAGTTCGCTGCCGAGCGGCGCCGGCGCGCGGAAGCGGCCCTCCAGCGCCAGGACGCGCCGCCCGCATGCCTGCTCCAGCTCCGCGCATGCGCGCGCCAGGGTGTGCATGCCGTGGATGATGGGCCGCTTCAAGCCCATCAGGCGCGCCGACCACGTCCACAGATGGATCGGATTCCAGTCGCCCGAGATGCGCGCGTAGGCGCGGCCCGTGTTGCGCGGCAGGCGCCAGCCGGTCAGCACGGGCAGGTCATTCGTGTCCTGGCCGCGCCGCTGGCCGCCTTTGCCCCGGCTTTGGCCGCGCACGACGAGATAGGTGCTGCGGCAGCTGAAGATGGCCGTGCCGAGCTGGCGGGCCACGGTGTCCAGTTCCGCGACGACCGCGCCGGTCTCGGTCGGCGGACGGATGGTCACGGTGGTCGACAGCACCAGTGGCGCGTCGTGGCGCGGCTCGGCCAGCGCCCGCAGCGTGTTTTCGGTGTGGACCGTGCCGGGCAGGCGGAACGGGAACGCGTCGTCGAGCATCGTCGCCACGTGGGCGCGCTGGGCCAGCAGGTAGTAATAGGTGAGGGGAATACCCTCGTCACGGAAACCGAGGGCCTGGCGGTAGCGCCGCAGCTGGTTGGGGTCGATGCGGTCGAGGACGTAGGCGGTGCGGGGTGTCGGCACGCCGTTGAGCCGGCGCGGATGCTTGAACAGGGCGCGCAGCAGGAGGGCGGCGCCCAGCCTGGGTAGCGGTGACGGGGAGTCGGCGGTCATCGTGGACTTCAGGAACCAAAACCCCATTGTGCCTGAAAACTTTGGGTTTCATCGCAAGACTTGTGAATTCGGCTCATCCACGTTACCCTTGTTATTTGGTATATAGAATCACTGTTTTAGATGAGGATGGAATGAAGAAGCAAGCGTTGTTGATGTTGGCGTTGTCCGCGGCCGGCCTGGCCACGGCCCAGGAGACCGTGAAAATCGGCCATGTGGCCGCGATCACGGGCCCGGTTGCCCATTTCGGCAAGGACAGCGAAAACGGCGCGCGCATGGCGGTCGACGCACTGAATGCGCGCGGGGCGACGATCGCCGGCAAGAAGGTCAAATGGGTGCTCGTGCCGGAAGACGACGGCGGCGACCCCAAGCAGGCGACGGCCGCCGCGCAGAAGCTGGCGGATGCGAAAGTGAATGCCGTGATCGGCCACGAGACGTCGGGCACGACGATCCCCGCCGCGAAGATCTACAACGACGCGGGCATCCCGCAGGTTTCGCCGTCGGCCACGAACCCGAAATACACGCAGCTGGGGTACAACACGGCGTTCCGTGTCGTCGCCAACGACGTCCAGCTGGGCCGCGCGCTGGGCCGCTACGCGCTCAAGACGATGGCCGCGAAACGCATCGCCGTCATCGACGACCGTACCGCCTACGGCCAGGGTCTCGTCGCGGAATTCGCGCACAGCCTGCGCCAGCAGGGCGTCACGCCCGTCGCGCGCGAATTCACGAACGACAAGGCGACGGATTTCGCCGCGATCCTGACGCGCATCCGCGCCAGCAATCCGGACCTCGTGTTCTTCGGCGGCATGAACGCCGTGGCCGGTCCGATGCTGCGCCAGATGAAGCAGTTGGGCATCAACGCGCGCATGATGGGCGGCGACGGCATCTGCTCGGATGCGCTGCAGCCGCTGTCGGGCAATACGATGACGGACGGCCAGGTCGTGTGCGCGGAAGCGGGCGGCGTCGAGGAGAAGGGCAAGGCGGGCATGGACAAGTTCCGCGCCGACTATAAAAAACGCTACGGCATCGACGTCCAGATCATCGCGCCGTATTCATACGACGCCGTGATGGCGATCGCGCAAGCGATGGACAAGGCGGGTTCCAGCGTGCCCGCAACCTATCTGCCCGCGCTGGCGAAGGTGCGCTACCCCGGCGTCACCGGCACCATCGCGTTCGACGCCCACGGCGACATCCGCGACGGCGTGCTCACGCTGTACACGTTCAAGGGCGGCCACCGCACGCCCATCGGCGTCACCAAGTAAAAGTCAGCCGTTGCCGGCGCCGGACGATCAGGCCGCGGGCCGGTCGTCCACGCACACGGGCACGGGTACGGGCACGGGTGCGAGCATCAGCTCGTCGAGCTGGCGGCGGGCGGCCTGCAGCACCTGTTCGGACACGGCCGGATTGCCCTTGGCGGCGCCGCGCGCCACGGCCAGGCTGCCGATCATGGTGGCCACCACGACCATCGCGCGCCCGAGCGCATCGCCGCCCGGTTCGTTCTCCGCGATCTGGCGCTCGAACGCGCGCACCATCACCATATAGCCTTCCGCGAAACGGGCGCTGATGGCCTGGTCCTGGCGGCCGATTTCGCTGGCCGACGCCGCCATCGCGCAGCGGTCGCCGTAGTCGTCGCGGAGCTCCAGGGCCAGGTAGCGGTCGAGGAAACGCGACAGGTCGGGCATGCCGTCCGACGTCGCCGAATACATGCGCGAATTGGCCTGGTCGAGGCCATACGACAGGGCTTCCAGGGCCAGCGCTTCCTTCGAGCGGAAATGCGCGTACAGGGCGCCATGTGTGAGCCCGGCTTCCTTGCTGATCTCCGCGACGCCGACGCCGTCGATGCCGCGCTCGCGGAACAGCTTGCTCGCTGCGCGGATCAGTGCGGTTCGGTTGTCGGCGGCCTTCTCTTTGCTGATTCTCATTCTGTGCTTGTGATGCCAGGAGCGCGCAGCCGGGCGGGGTCGTCGCGTTCCGTATGATGGAATTATGATGATGCCTGCGAGTATAACGCCTGGGGGCGCGGCTGAGGGTCGCAATATTGTCGACAATGCCAGGCACACGCAAACGGAGGGCGTCGCACCGGCCTGGCAATCGGGTGAGAATGAGATTACGTTCGCCACGGGTGGCCCAGCCGGTTGTGCCGTCGGGCAGCCGTACGCTCGTCGCAGCGGACGCAACGATGCGGCCCACCACGCGGGCGGGCCGGATGAAGTGGAAAGGGCGAGCGGGTCAGCGCTGCAGCAAGTCGTCGGAATCGAGATCGTCGCGGTCCAGCTGGTTCCGGCCCGTCCGGCTGCCCTGGCCGCCGCTCTGCAGGTTGCCGCGCTGGTTATCGCTCTGCTGGCTGCGGTTCAGGTTCCCGCCTTGCCGGCCCTGGCCCCGCGAATTGTCGCCGGGGCCGCTGCCCAGGTCGGACTGCGATTGATTGCCCTGGCCCGGATTGCCGCTTTGCTGGCTGCCCCAGTCGCCGCGTTGTGCGTTGTCGCCCGGCCCGCTGGCCAGGTCGGAATTCTGTTGGTTGCCCTGGCTGCGCCGGGACTTGCTCTGACCGGCCGACTGCTGGTTGCCCGCCTCGCCCATGCCTTTCATACCCTTGCTTTTGTCGTCCTGCTTGCTCGGCATAATCGCCTCCTCGATCGGTATGTGAGTCCCCATGGTAGGCCGACTGGCGAAGCCGACAATCGGAATATGCGTCAGGAGGTTGTAGGACCCGTCGTACAGGGCCGCGCGGGTGTTAAAGTGAGAGGGTGCAATACGTCGCGGAATTGGGAACGATTGCGTGTCAAACATTGACAAAATGTCCAATCCGTGGCGGAATCCATGGTCGGCTCGCGTGGCGGCCAGTAACTACAAAAAAGACAATGAGCAGAAGCAGTACGGGTAAGGTAAGGGGAACGGGGCGCACTACGCTGGAAGAGGTGGCGGTGCACGCGGGCGTATCGACGATGACGGCGTCGCGCGCGCTCAGCCAGCCGCAACTGGTGTCCGACGCGACGCGGACCAAGGTCGAGCAGGCCGTGGCGGAACTGGGCTATGTGCCGAACCGGGCCGCGCGCGCGCTCGCGTCGTCGCAGTCGCGCGTCATCGTGGCGCTCGTGCCGTCGCTGTCGAACGTCGTGTTCACGGCCGTGCTGGACGGCATCCACGACGCGATCGAGCATGGGCAGTACCAGCTCCTCATCGGCAACACCCGCTATTCCGATGCCGAGGAAGAAAAGCTGCTGCACACCTATCTGCAATCGGACCCCGACGGCATCCTGCTGTCCGGTCTCACGCACAGCCCGCAGGTCGAGCGCATGCTGGCCGGATCGCGCATGCCGGTCGTGTCGATGATGGACCTGGCCGACGGCCCGGGCGAGTTGTCGGTCGGGTTTTCGCAGCACGACGCCGGCAACGCCATCACGCGCCACCTGCTCGAACGCGGCTACAAGCGTATTGCGTTCGTCGGCGCCCAGCTGGACGAGCGTACGCTGCGCCGCGCCGACGGCTACCGGCAGGCGATGCAGGCCGCGGGGCTCGCCGACCCGCGGCTGGAAATCATGGTGCAGGACCCGTCCACGATCGCCCTCGGCGCCGAGCTGATGCGCCAGGCGCTGGAGAGGCTGCCGGACTGCGACGCCGTATTCTTCTGCAACGACGACCTCGCGCACGGCGCCATCTATTACTGCCAGCGCCACGACATCCGCGTGCCGCAGGACGTGGCCATCGCCGGCTTCAACGACCTGCCGGCGTCCGCCTGGATGGTGCCGTCGCTGACGACCATCGACACGCCGCGCTACCGCATCGGCTACGAGGCCGCGTCGCTGCTGCTGGACGTGATCGGCGGACGCGAGCCGCGTGAACGCCGCATCGACCTGGGTTTCACGCTGCGCGCGCGAGAGAGCACCTGAGCGGTTCGCCGCGCGCGAAAAAATCATCCGGTTGAGCTTTACATTTTCTGTGGAAACGTTACACTGACGGTATTGCTTGTTAGCGCTATCAGCCGAGTGGCCGAGGGCGCGGATAAGTGGTGCGGGGTGCGCGGGGGGCTGCGCACTCTTCTAAAATCTCCTCTTAGAGCTGGGTGCAGATGTGCTCCCGGCTCTTTTTTTGGCTGTGTGCGGCGCTGCCATGAAAAGCGGTCGTCTCGCGGCCGCCCCGCTCATGGAAGGCTTTCTGAAGAACGATCCCGTTCCGCTGCCGCGCCAGCCCGCGTTTCCGCTGGCGCAACGGGAATCAGGGCACCGTCACGTCGAGACGATAGGTGCGGCCGGCCTCGATGCCGGCGATGTGTGCTTCCGCCACCACCGTCCCGTCGCACACGACGGTCGTGCGTTCGACCGGGCCGCGGGTCACGCTGACGTCGAACGTGGCGCCGCGGAACACACGGCGCACGCGCATGGACGGCCAGTGCGACGGCAGCTGCGGATCCACGACCAGGCCCGCCGCATCGCCCTTCAGGCCGCACAGGCCCTCCACGATCGACCGGTACACCCACGAGACGGTGCCCGTGTTGAACAACTGGCTGGAGCGGCCGGCCGTGCGCGGATATTCTTTCCACGCGCCGCGATAATAATTCGGGATGAACACGGGCATCTGGCCGCGCCGCAGGTAGTCGTCCGCATCCGGTCCCGGGATCATCTTGCGCAGCGCATCCCACGCGCGGTCCGCCTCGGCGATCGTGTACAGGCTGTAGACGTAGAACACGGACGCGTGGTTGTAGACCGCGCCGTTCTCGGCCGATCCCGGATGCTTTTGCGTGACGCGTCCGACGTCTTCGCGCATCGCGCTGTATGGCGGGGCGAACATCTGGACGCCGTACGGGGTGTCGAGCTGGCCGTCGATCTCGGCCAGCATCGCGCCGCGCTGGCGCGCGTCCGGGGCGCCGCTGAGGAAGGCCCAGCTCTGCGGGTTCAGGTAGATGCGGCCCTCGGCGTCAAGGCGCGTGCCGAAGACGACGTTATCGTCCGTGATGCCGCGCGCGTACCAGGCGCCGTCCCACAGGTGCAGGTTGGCGGCCGTGTTCATGGCGCGGGCGCCGGCGCGGAAGTGGTCCGTGCGCCCGTCGTCGCCGCGCGCCGCGCACACGTCGGCCCACAGGTTCAGCGCGTACGCGGCGGCCACCGTCAGCCAGCCGGACACGCCGCGTCCCTTGTAGCCCACCATGTTCATCGGATCGCACCAGTCTCCTTGCTCGATGTAGGACAGGCCGCGATGGTCGCGCTTGTGCAGCAGCCAGTCCATCGCGAGCGAGATGCGCTCGTACGCGGTGAGCGCCGTGCCGTCGTGGCCCGTGACCGGTTCGTCGAGGACCGCGTAGTCGGCCGTCTCGTCGAGATAGGCCTGCAGGCACACGGGCAGCCACACGCAGTGGTCCGTGTGCGGCACCTGGTTGATGTATTTGAGCTCCGCGCCTTCGAACAGCAGGATCCCGTCCGGCATCGCGCCGTTGCCCGCCTGCTGCGACAGCGCGTGCAGGAACGCGGCGCGGGCGACGGCCGGCTTGATGAACGCCATGCCCATATTGTCCTGCAGGTAGTTGCGGGTCTGCGGGTCGGTGCTGAGGCGGTTCACGTCGCCGTGATAGAACACCTGGCGCGCGAGCCAATGGTTCACGAAGTTGTCGAATTCCGGATCGGGCGTTTCGACGGTGACGCAGCCGGCGCCCTGGTCCGCATACGCGGCGTACGCGCGCGCGGCGGCGGCGAAACCCTGCGCGCTCAGGTAGCGGGCGCGCATGGCGGCGATCTCGGCGTCGTCGCGCGCCGGGCCGAACAGGAAGCGGCGCGTGACCGCTTCTCCGGCGCCCAGCGCAAGGCGATACTGCACGGCGCCCACCGGTGTTTCGTAGCGCGCATCGCCGCCGGACAGGCGCTCGGCGCGCAGCGCATCGGGCGCGTGCAGGCCGCCTTCGCCTTCGAACCGGCCCTGGTTCGCTTCCCACGCATCCGGCGCCGTCTCGCACGCGAGGAACGTCTTGTCCTTGAATTCCTTGTTCTTAAAATAGTCCTGCAGCTTCTGGTACGGCGTCACGCTGGACGCGACGATGGCCTGCAAGTCAGCGCGGTACTCGGCCGACTGGTTCATCCACGACATATAGCCGATCGTGAAATAGGGATAGACGCTGACCTTGCGCGGGCGGCCGCTCGTGTTGGTGACGCTCAGGGTCCACAGCTCGGCCACATCGTCGACCGGAAGGCCGAGGCGCAGGTCGACGCGGATGCCCAGCTTTTCCACGGTCCACGCGAGGTCGTCGCGGCCGATCGAGAACGCGAAGCGGTCCGGCGCCGCGCGCACGGGTTCGTGCGGCGCCGAGAAGATCTCGCCCGTCTCCTCGTCCTTCACATAGAAAAAGCGGCCCGGATGGTGCGCGTAATAGGCCTGCTCCGGCTGCATGAAGGTCTTCGCCTCGAGGTTCGGCGCATGCGAATACTTGGCCGGTTCCGGCTGCATGAACTGGGCGGTGGCATAGCCGCGGCAGGTCATCTGGATCATCATCCGGCGGTTCCACAGGAAGCCGCCGGCGTTCGGCATGGCGGTCGGGCTGGCGAGGTCGTAGCGCGCGCCGTTCTCGGTCGGTTGCAGCATGGTGTGTCCTTGTCGGTATTATCAAGAGGCGGTCTTGCGCGCGTCCAGGTCGGCCTGGATGCGCGCCAGCTGCCTGCCGTTCAGGTTATAGAAGCACATGACGGCCACGGCGGCGACGGCGAACGCGGCCGGGATGAAGGACATGAGCCAGACGATGCCTTCGCGCGACCCGCTGCCCTGCACGGCGTTCGGGACGTAGCCGAGCGCCGTGAACACGGACCCGATCACGGCGACGGCGACCGCGGTGCCCAGCTTTTGCGAGAACGTGGCGGCGGCGAAGGTCATGGCCGTGGCGCGGCGGCCCGTGCGCCATTCGTTGTAGTCGGCCGTGTCGGCGTACATCGAGAACGCGAGCGGCGATTTCGGCCCGAGCACGAGGCCGAGCGCGCCCTGCAGCACGAACATCAGCCCCACCTGGTCGGGCGGCACGGCGTAGAACGCGGCGGACAGCGCGGCGGTCGCGCTCATCAGCATGATCATGAGGGTCTTCTTGTCGACCCAGCGCGTGAGCAGCGGCGTGAGCGCGGCGCCGACGGCGGCCGCCACCATGTACGTGGGCACGAAGGTGCGCATCAGTTCCGGGCGGCCGACGACGTATTTGAAGTAATACGCGGCGCTGGCGGTGCGCAGCGTGATCGTGACCATGATGATCAAGGCGAGGAAGAACAACACCATCCAGGGCCGGTTGCCGGCGAGGTCGCGCACGTCGCGCCATACGGCATTCCTTTGTCCGGCCGGCGGCGCGATCCGTTCGCGGGTATTGAAGAACGTGAGCACGAACAGCAGCGAGGCGGCGACGGCCCACACGAGCATCGTCAACTGCCAGCCGCGCGCGTCGTTGCCGGCGCCGAGCCAGCGCACCATGTCGGGCGTGGCCGCCGTCACCAGCGTGCTGCCGGCAAAGGCGAAGATGAAGCGCAGGCCGTTGATCGTGGAGCGCTGCTGCGGATCGGCCGACATCACGCCGGACAGCGCGTTGTACGGGATGTTCACGCACGTGTAGCACACCATCATCAACAGATACGTGCCGTAGGCCCAGCCGAGCTTCGCATCGCCCGCGAGGCCGGGCGTCGTGTACGTGAGGACGGCGGCGCCGGCCAGCGGCACGCACATCCACACGAGCCACGGACGGAATTTGCCGAAGCGGGTGTCCGTGCGGTCGGCGGCGGCGCCGATCAGCGGATCGGTGAACGCGTTGATGATTTTAATGGCCGACATCATGGTGGCCGCGGCGGCGGCCGAGATCCCGAAGGTGTCGGTGTAGAAGATCAGCAGGAAGGTGGCGACGTTGGTCCAGTAAAAATTGAACCCCATGTCGGCCACGCCGTACGCGAGCTTCTCGCGCCAGGGCAACGGCGCGTGCACCGTGCCGGCGTCGGGCGCGGCGGCCGCGCGGGGGAGGGCGGCCGTCACCGGACCGCTCCGGCAGGCGCGGCGGGATAAGGGAATGCGGTCGGACAGGCCATCTGCGTCTCCGGTGAATGAATGCGGTTCTGCGTCCGCTGGATTGATAGCGCTAACACCGGCGAGTATGCCGCCGCCGCGACATCATGTCAACCGGCGGTTGCGCGGCCTGTCCACAAGATCAATCGCCCGGATACGTGACGCCGACCTGCTTGCGGATCTCGTCCAGCACGCCCATCAGGTGCAGGGTCTGCTCGTGCGTGATGGCGGGACTTTCGATCAGGCCCGCGCTCCAGCAACGCTGCGCTTCGATCGCTTCGTGCACGTAACCGTTGCCGAGGTAGGGCGTGGGGATCACGCGCGGCGGTTCGCCGGCCAGCATCAGGGTGATCGTGGGCGGGCGGTGGAACGGCGCGTCGAGGCGCAACTGGCCGTGGCGGCCGGACAGCGTGAGCAGGCCCGGCGTGCGCGCTTTCAGCGAACAGGCGCACGTGGACAGCGCGCCGCCCGCATGGCGCAAGGTGAACACGGTCTGCAGGTCGACGCCGGTGGGGCCCAGCTCGGCCTGGGCGCGCACGGCGTCGACGGCGCCCAGCAGATAGGCCGTGATCGAGAGCGGATAGATGCCCACGTCGAGCAGCGCGCCGCCGCCGAGGGCCGGGTTGAACAGGCGCGCGTCCGGTCCGCCCGTCGCCGCGAAGCCGAAATCGGCGCTGGCCTGCGACACCTCGCCCAGCACGCCGGACGCGAGGATGCGTTTGGCTTCGTCGAGGGCGGGCATGAAGCGCGTCCACATCGCCTCCATGAGGAACACGCGGCGGCTGCGCGCCAGGGCCACGACCTGCTCGGCCTGGGCGCGGTTCAGCGCGAACGGTTTTTCGCACAGCACGCCCTTGCCGCCGGCGAGCATGGCGAGCGCGTTTTCGGCATGCATGGCGTGCGGCGTGCCGATATAGACGAGGTCGACGTCGTCGCAGGCGGCCAGGCCGTCGTAGCCGGCCAGGCGCAGCGGGACGTGGAATTCGTCGGCGAATTCGACGGCCGTCGCGTGTTCGCGCGAGGCGACGGCGGCGATCGCGGCGCCGGGCGTGTCGCGCAGGGCCGTCGCGAAATCGCGGGCGATCCTGCCGGTGCCGAGGATACCCCAGCGTACGGTTTTGGTCATGTTGACTCCATGGAAAGGAAGGGTGAAGCCGGGGCCGGCAAGTCTGGAGGATGGCCGAAAAGCCGGATACCTGTCTATACTGACAGGTAATTGATAGCATTTTGTTATCAATGTTTGCGCTATACTTGAAGATGGTCCTTCATAGTACAGAAAGGAAAGCCATGGCTGCAGAGTCCCCGCGCGCGGCTGCGAGCGCATGGTGCCGCCCCCTGTTCGAAGGGACCCAGCTGTCGATGCTGGTCTGCGATCCCGTGTCGCAGGAAATCCTCGACGCCAACGACGCCGCGCTCCACCAGCTCGGCCACGTCCGCGCCGGCCTGCTGGGCATGCGCCTGCCCGACCTGTACGTGGTCGACAGCCTGGAGCCCGACGACCGCCTGGCGCCGGAAACGTGCCAGCTGCACTCGCACGTGCGCCGCATCGCCGGCACGGGCGGCGAGGTGCGCCACGCGATCCTGCAACGCTGCGCCATCGAATACGGCGGACGCGACGCGGTGCTCGTCGTGCTGCAGGACGTCACGCGCCACGTCGAGGCGGAAGGTGAACTGCGCGCGATCCAGAAGGAGCTGCACCGCGCGCAGGCGCTCGCCATGATCGGCAACTGGATCTGGGACGCCGCCAGCGATTCGCATGTGACGTCGTCGCCGGAAGGCTACCGCATCCTGGGCTTCCGGCCCGAGGAGACGCCGGTGTCGACGGCCGAGATCTATGCGCGCATCCACCCGGACGACCGCGCGCTGGCCGAGCGCGCGCGCGAGCGTGCGCTGCACGATCCGGACTACAAGTACGACATCGAATTCCGCCTGATCCGGCCGGACGGCGAGGTCCGCTGGCTGCATTCCGTGGCCGAGGTGCAGTACGACGCGCTCGGGCGCGCGGTCAAGATGCTGGGCCTCGTGCAGGACGTCACCGAGCGTCGCCGCGCCGAGGACGACGTGCGCCGCCTGGCCTATTACGACACGGTGACCGGCCTGCCCAACATGAACTTGTTCGAGCGCGAAGTCGAGGACCGGCTGGCGCCGTTGCGTCGCGGCGCCGGACGGGGGCGCAGCCCGGCGCGGCTGGCCTGCCTGATCGTCGACCTCGTGCGCTTCCGCGACGTCAACTACGCGCTCACGCACATGTACGGCGACGTGCTGCTGGCGCTCGTGGCGGACCGGCTGGCCGCCGTCGTCGGCCACGCGGGCGTCGTGGCGCGCTCCGATGCGCGCTTTCCGATCGTGCTCGACGGCGCCGACGAGGACGAGGCGCGGCGCTGGGCGCAGCACCTGCTGCGCGCGCTGGAAGCGCCGTTCGCCGTCGCCGGCATCTCGTACGAGATCGGCGCGCGGATCGGCATCGCGCTCGCGCCGCTGCAGGGCGAGGACTACCACACGCTGCTGCGCAAGGCCGACATCGCGCTGTACCAGGCGGCCGGCGCGGCCCGCAACGTCGCGGTCTACGTCGCCGAGGACGACCCGCACACGCCCGACCGCCTGGCGCTGATCGGCGACTTCCGCGCCGCCATCGAGGCCGGCCAGATCCAGCTGTTCTGCCAGCCCAAGGTGACGATGGCATCCGGCGAGATCGTCGGCGCCGAAGCCCTCGTGCGCTGGGTCCACCCGGACAAGGGCTGCATCGGTCCGGAGACCTTCATGCCGCTGATCGAGGCGACGGACCTGATCCACGTGCTCACCCGGCACATGCTGGAGTCGAGCATCGCCCAGTGCGAGGCATGGCGCGCGCAGGGCGTGCGCCTGCCCATCGCCGTCAACCTGTCGGCGCGCGACATCGCGGCGCTGTCGCTGTCCGAACACCTGCGCGAACTGCTCGAGCGGCACGGCTCGTGCGCGGGCCTGATCGGGCTGGAAATGACGGAGAGCAGCCTGATGCAGAATCCGGCCGAGAGCATCGCCGAGCTGGAACGCCTGTCCGCCATGGGCTTCCGCCTGTACATCGACGATTTCGGCACGGGCTATTCGTCGCTGAGCTACCTGAGCCGCCTTCCCGTGGACGTCATCAAGATCGACCACGGCTTCACGATGCAGATGATCGAGGACCGGCGCGCCGCGTCCATCGTCAAGTCGACCGTGCACCTGGCGCACGACCTCGGGATGACCGTCGTGGCCGAAGGCGTCAGCAACGCGCGCATCTGGGATGCGCTGCAAGTGCTGGGCTGCGACGAGGCGCAAGGCTTCCACGTGGCGGCGCCGATGCCGGCCGCCCAATTGCTCGACTGGGCGCGCGCGTCGCCCTACCGCCTGCTGGACGAACACGTGTGCGCGTGAGCGCCCGGCCATACTGAGGTAGCATGGCGGGGTCCTTGCCGGACCGGCAAGCGACGGCGGGGCGCCGGCCGGCGGCGCCGTGGCGGACGACGAAGGAGGGAGCATGGCCAAGGTACTGGTGCTGTATTACTCGACGTATGGGCACATCGAACAGATGGCGAACGCGCTGGCGGAGGGCGCCCGCGCGGCGGGGGCGACCGTCGACGTCAAGCGGGTGGCGGAAACGGTGCCGGACGACGTCGCGCGCAACGGGCACTTCAAGCTCGACCAGCCGGCGCCCATCGCGACGGTGAACGAGCTGCCTGGCTATGACGCCATCGTGATCGGGGCGCCCACGCGCTACGGCCGCATGCCGTCGCAGATGGCCGCGTTCCTGGACCAGACGGGCGGCCTGTGGGCGAAAGGGTCGCTGAACGGCAAGGTCGGCGCCGCGTTCACGTCGACGGCGACCCAGCACGGCGGCCAGGAGACGACCCTGTTCTCGATCGTGACGAACCTGCTGCACCTCGGGATGGTCGTCGTGGGCCTGCCGTACAGCTTCGCGGGGCAGATGACGCTGGACGAGATCACGGGCTGCAGCCCCTACGGCGCCAGCACGATCGCCGGCGGCCAGGGCCAGCGCCAGCCCAGCAGGAATGAACTGGACGGCGCGCGCTTCCAGGGCGGCCTCGTGGCGCAGACGGCGATCAAGCTGTTCGGCTAGACCTCGAGCACCGACGCGTAGCGCGGGCACCCCGTGCCCGCCGAATGCATGCCCTGCGTCGATGCGGTTCGTCGAGACCTTCATCGGCGGGATGACGGCGCGTCCGGCTGCGGGGCCGGCGTGGGGGCCGGGCAGGACGGTGGCGCTGCGGTAGCCGCCGCCTCCAGTCGGGTACGGTTCGATCACCTGGTCGCAGGCGAACGCGATGACGAACCCGGGAGCCACCGTCGCGAGGGCGAGGTAGAGTCCGAAATGGGCGTGCCCGCCGCGCGCCTTGAAGGCTTCTTCGGGACCGCAGGCCGATGACGACATCGTGTAAACGCGCCCGATTTTTATGCCGCTTTTACGGGCGATCGCTTACCATCCACGCATGCAGAGTTCCGAATCGACGTCATCTCCAGGCTTCGGCGCCGTCCTCGCCGTGCTGCGCGCGGATGCGTGCGATGAACGCACCGTCGCCTATGCCGCGCGGCTGGCGGCGCTCGCCGGGGCGCCGTGGCACGCCGTGCTCGTCGAGAACGCGCCGATGCGCCGCCGCGGCGAAGCGGCACGCCTGCGTACGCTCGAACTGCTGCGCGGGGCGCAGGCCCAGGGCGCCGTGACGACCGTGCTGGAAGGGCGCGATGCGGCCGCCGTCATCTCCGCCTATGCGCGCCGCCACGGCTGCGCGACGGCGGTGCTGGCGCGCGAGCGTGCATCCCCGTGGTGGCACACGCCGTTCGCGCGCCGGCTGGCGCGGGCGGCGCCGGGGCTGGATCTCGTCGAGGTGGCGGCGCCGGCGTCAAGCCCGGCTGCGCCAGCCGCCGGCCTCGCGCGCGAGGCGCACGCGGACGCCACGCCGGCGCCGCGCCGCTACCTGGCCGCCGTCGGCGCCAGCCTGGGCACGGCGCTCGTCGCGCTGCCGCTGCTGCCGCTGCTGGACGTGGCCAACGTCGGCATGCTGTTCCTGTTGACGGTGGTGCTGGTCGCCATCCGGCTCGGGCGCGGCCCGGCGATCGCGGCGACGCTCGTCGGCTTTTGCGCGCTGGTGCTCGCGGCCCCGCGCCACCGCTACGACGTCAGCGAATTCAAATACACCGTCGCGCTGGTCGTGATGCTGGCCGTGGGCTGGATCACGGCGCGCCTCACGTCGGACCTGCGCGAGCAGGCCCAGTCCGCCATCGGGCGCGAGGCCCGCACCCGCGCGCTGTACGAATTCGCGCGCGCGCTGTCCGTCGCGCTGCAGACGGAGCAGGTGTTCGAGATCACGCGCCGCTTCCTGGCGCGCAGCTTCGATGCCCGCGCCGCGATCCTGCTCCCGGACGACGCCGGCCGCCTGCGCTGGCCCGGGCCCGGCGCCGACGCGGACGGGAAGGCGCCCGTACTGAGCGTGCTGGACATGGCGGCCGCGCAGTGGGCGTTCGACCACGCGGCGCCGGCCGGCGCAGGGACGGCCACGTTGCCCAGCAATCCGTATTTGTACCTGCCGCTGCTGGCGCCGATGCGGTCGCGCGGCGTGCTGGCCGTGCGCGTGCCGGACGTCGCGGCGCTGCTCGTGCCGGAGCGGCGCGAATTGCTGGACGCGTTCGCGGCGCTGGCCGCCATCGCGCTGGAACGCGTGCATTACGTGGACGTCGCGCAGGATGCCGTCGTGCGCATGGAGGGCGAACGGCTGCGCAATTCGCTGCTGGCGGCACTGTCGCACGATCTGCGCACGCCGCTGACGGGACTCGTCGGCCTGTCCGAATCGCTGACGCTGTCGCGCCCACCGCTGGCCGCCGCGCAGATGGAGCTGGCGGCTGCCCTGCGCGACGAGGCCCGGCGCATGAGCACCCTCGTCGCCAACCTGCTCGACATGGCGCGCATCCAGAGTGGCGGGGTGAAGCTCAATCTGCAGTGGCAGGTGGTCGAGGAGACGATCGGCAGCGCGTTGCGCGCCTGCCGCTGGCAAATGGGGGCGCGCACGGTCGCGACGCGCATCCCGCGCGGCCTGCCGCTCGTGCGCTTCGACGCCACGCTGCTCGAACGCGTGCTGTGCAACCTGCTGGAAAACGCGGGCAAGTACACGCCGCCCGGCGCGCGGGTGACGATTGCCGCGCGCGCGGACGACGGCCAGTTGCTGGTGTCCGTGAGCGACGACGGCCCTGGCCTGCCGGCGGGCCGCGAAGACGCGCTGTTCGAGAAATTCGAGCGCGGCCAGCAGGAATCCTCGATCTCCGGCGTCGGCCTGGGCCTGGCGATCTGCCGCGCCATCGTCGAAGCCCACGGCGGCGGCATGCGGGCCTGGAACCAGCCGGATGCCGGCGCCTGCTTCGAATTCAACCTGCCCCTGGGCGAGCCGCCGCCGCTCCCCGACGCCGATCTCGAACCTCACGACACCACCACCGACAAGCATGAGCATTGAACCCGCCGCACCCGTCGCCCTCATCGTCGAGGACGAGCCGCAAATCCGCCGTTTCGTCCGCATGGCCCTGGAAGGCGAGGGCTGGCAAGTGCACCAGTCCGAAACCCTCAAGCGGGGCCTGATCGACGCCGGCACGCGCACGCCGGATCTCATCATCCTCGACCTCGGCCTGCCCGACGGCGACGGCCTGCAACTGATCCGCGACGTGCGCGGCTGGAGTCCGGTTCCCATCATCGTGCTGTCCGCTCGCATCGACGAGGGGGACAAGATCACGGCGCTGGACGCCGGCGCGGACGATTATCTGACGAAGCCGTTCGGCATCGGCGAACTGCTCGCGCGCGTGCGCGCGGCGCTGCGCCGGCAGCACAAGGCGGGCGGCGAACCGTCGGCGCGGATCGTGTTCGGCCGGGTGGAGGTGGACCTGCACAAGCGCACGGTCCAGCGCGACGGCCAGCCCGTGCACCTGACGCCGACGGAATACAAGCTGCTGTCGGTGCTGCTCGCGAACCTGGGCCGCGTCGTCACGGCGCCGCAACTCTTGCGCGAAGTGTGGGGGCCGTCGAATGCGGACAACGGCCACTACGTGCGCATCTACATGGGGCATCTGCGCCAGAAACTGGAGGACGATCCGGCGCAGCCGCGGCACCTGCTGACGGAGACGGCGGTAGGTTACCGATTACAGCCATGATAGCGCTATTGTGTTAATTAAAACATGCATATGTGAAATTTGTTCAATATTCTAGTTATAATGTTAAGTTGCTGGACCTGTTAGCAACCTGATATGAAAGATGAACTAGGAATCATGAAAAAGACATTTGCAGCCCTGGCGCTCGCCGCCGCATTTCTCCCGCTCGCCGCCGCGCAGGCGGCCACGGTCAGCTATACCGACAGCAAGGCGCTGACCACCACCAACTGGACCGACGCCCTGTCGTTCTCCAAATTCGACACCAACCTGGGCACGCTGACGGCTATCCGTTTCGACCTGAGCGGCGTCGTGGAGGGCGTCGGCAACGCCGAGAGCCTGGACGGGTCCGCATCTACCGTGAAACTGTCGCTGGGTTCCCTGCTGGGCCTGACCCGTCCGGACAACAGCACGCTGGTGGTGACGAACCCCGTATTCAGCCAGACCTTCAATTTCAGCGCGTTCGACAATACTTTCGACTTCGGCGGCACGTCGGGCGCAACGACCGGTAGCGTCTCGGCGACGGGCGCGGACTTCTTCGTCTCCAGCAGCGCCAGCGATTTCGCGCTGTTCTCGGCACTGGGCGGCGGCACGATCAACCTCGGCCTGAACGCCATCGGCAATTCCAGCGGCACGGGCTCGGGCAACCTGATCACGCAATTCAACACGGCGGCATCGGGCGTCGCGAAAGTGACCTATACGTACGCGCCGACGGTGGCCGTTCCCGAGCCGGCCAGCCTGGCGCTGGTGTTCGGTGGCCTGGGCCTGCTGGGCGTCACGCGCCGCCGCAACAAGAAGGCCTGACGCGTCATCGGGGCGCAGGCCGCCGCAGCGAAGGATCGTCCTTCAACGCGAGCGGCAGCGCCCTGGCCCAGCGGTTGGCGGACAGCGAAAACGTCAGCGCGCGCACCTGGTGATACCACCCGGCCGGCACATACAGCAGGTCGCCGGGATTGACGATGCACTCGACCAGCGCCGCCTGGCGCGCGAGCGGAAACCGCTCGAAATCCGGATGCTCCGGGTCGAACGGCGAGCCATACAGCACGGGATTCGCCTCGCGCGGGTACAGGAATTCGTCGTGGTGGGGCGGGGCGAGGAAGATCCGCTTGCTGCCCCACACCTGCGCAAAGATATTGTCGTCGTAATCGCAATGCAGCGGCGTCACTGTGCCGGCGGGGCCGAGCCAGAAGCGGGGCGGTCCCATCTTGCTGAAATAGCCGGGCCAGTGGCACATCCCGTTCAGCGCATTGATTTCCAGGTTGCCGACATACGGCGGCAAATCGTCCGTGCCGGCCGCCACCAGATCCAGATAGTCGCGCATCGACATGTCCCGCATCGCGCGGTCGGAGGCGAATGCCGTGTTGATGTAGTCGCCGGTGCGGGCACGCACGGGAACGTCGCCGAAGCGCTCGCGCAGCATGTGCGGCGTGAGGGCACACAGGGGCCAGCGCTCGACCACGCCGGTGACCAGGAATGGCAGGCCCTCGGCCGCGCGCGCCTGGAACGCCGCGCGGCCGGGCACGCGCGTGCGCGGCACGGCGGCCAGCGGCGGCAGGGCGCGCGCGGCGCTGCGGATGGCGGCGCGCATGTCCGCGATGGCGGTCACGCCGCGCACGGCGGCCGCCTTGTGCGCGCGCGCCTCGGGCGCGGGGATGGGAGGATGGGGCAGCGGCGCGTTCACGGACATCGTCCTTGCGGGGTCAGGCCCCGCATCATACGGGAAGGCGCGGCGGCGCCGCAAGCGAACCGCGCGCCGTCAGGCGGCGACGCGCTCCTTGACGATCCCGCGGTACACGAGGAAGGTCGCCACCAGGCTGATCGCGCCGGCGCACGCCATCCAGTAGCCTGGAGCCGCCTTGTCGCCGGTGGCTTCGATCAGCCACGTGGAGACCAGCGGCGTCATGCCGCCGAACAGTGCGGTCGCCAGGCTGTAGGCCAGCGAGAACCCGGTCGTGCGCACCTGGACCGGAATGATTTCCGTGAGCGCGACGATGGTGGCGCCGTTGTAGCTGCCGTACAGGAACGACAGCCACAGCTCGACCAGCACCATGTCGCCGAAGCTCGGATGCGCAATCAGCCACGCCAGCGCGGGATACGCCGTCACGGCCGCGAGTGCCGAGCAGACGGCCATCACGGGCCAGCGTCCGATGCGGTCCGACAGGGCGCCCATGACGGGCAGCCAGATGAAATTCGACACCCCGACGCATAGCGTCACGAGCAGGCTGTCCGCGGTGCTCAGTTTGAGCACGCTCTTGCCGAACGTGGGCGTGTACACCGTGATCAGGTAGAACGCGACCGTCGTCATCACGACGAGCATCGCGCCGACCGTGACGAGCGGCCAGTTCAGGGCCATCGTGCGCATCATCTGGCGGAAGGTCGGATGCGTCTTCTGCGCCAGGTAGGCCTGCGTCTCCTGCAGCGAACGGCGGATGTAGAACACCACGGGGATGATCGAACAACCGATGAAGAACGGGATGCGCCAGCCCCAGTCGGCGATGACGTCCCTGGCCATGGTCTGGTTGAGGGCATAGCCCAGCGCGGCGGAGCAGATGACGGCGACCTGCTGGCTGGCCG
>Ga0209148_1000381_pt1 | contig 53384 bp, 50 predicted proteins | sample AraplaCol_mMF_r2_2_FD_184288 | JGI IMG/M metagenome (GOLD analysis project Ga0209148, IMG submission 184288) | Arabidopsis root microbial communities from North Carolina, USA - plate scrape CL_Col_mMF_r2 (SPAdes) (version 2) | ecosystem: Host-associated > Plants > Roots > Endosphere | place...
TACTCATTGCTGAGCAACGTATTTCTTTTGTGTGAACATTTGATAATTTAAGCATTCAGTATCGCCGAAACGATACTGGCACCTCATCAAACGCCCACACTTATCGACTGTTGATTGTTAAAGAACTGTATTCGGTACTGCCTTGCTGCATCTGCGAATCGTTTTGTTCGTCAGCAGCAGAGAAGCGAGATTATGCAGTGTTTCGCGATGTTCGTCAACTTCTTTTTTCTCTCCGTCGAAGCGTTCAGAACCGTTGAAGTTCATTTCGTTTTCGACGAGGGAGCGAATGATACCAGCGTCGAAATCAGACTGCAAGGCCCGCACGACTGGCGAACGGCGGCAGCGTACAATGGCCGCTTTGCCGTCCTCCCCGCATCGCCATGACCATCCTGCTCGCCACCCTTAACGCCCGCTACGCCCACGCTTCGCTCGGGCTGCGCTACCTGCTGGCCAATATGGGCACGTTGCAAGAACAGACGGGCCTGATGGAATTCGTGATCGGCGCAAAAACCACCGAGATCGTGGAACGCCTGCTGGCGCTGAAGCCGCGCATCGTCGGCTTCGGCATCTATATATGGAACGTCGAGGAGACGACGAAGGTCGTCGCGATGCTCAAACGCGTGGCGCCCGAGGTGACGGTCGTGCTGGGCGGCCCGGAAGTGTCGCACGAGACCGGCGACCAGGAGATCGTGCGCCTGGCCGACTACGTCGTCACGGGCTGGGGCGACATCACCTTCCCCAAGCTGTGCGGCGAGATCCTGCACGGTCCCAAGCCGATCATGAAGGTGCACGCGGGCGTGCAGCCGCCGATGGCGGACATCCGTCTGCCGTACTCACTCTATACGGACGACGACATCGCCCACCGCACCATCTACGTGGAAGCGTCGCGCGGCTGCCCGTTCAAGTGCGAGTTCTGCCTGTCGTCGCTGGACAAGACGGCGTGGCCGTTCGGGCTCGACGCCTTCCTCGCGGAGATGGAGACGCTGCACCGGCGCGGCGCGCGCCTGTACAAATTCGTCGACCGCACGTTCAACCTGAACGTCAAGACGAGCCAGCGCATCATGCAGTTCTTCCTCGATAAGATCGCGGCCGATCCGGACGACCCGGTCTACGCCCACTTCGAACTCGTGCCCGACCACCTGCCGGAAGCGCTGAAAGAAACGATCGCGAAGTTCCCGCCCGGCGCCCTGCAGTTCGAGATCGGCATCCAGAGCTTCAACCCGGACGTGCAGGCCCTCGTGAGCCGGCGCCAGGACAATGCCAAGGCCGCGGACAACATCCGCTGGCTGACGACGCATTCGCACGCACACCTGCACGTGGACCTGATCGCCGGCCTGCCGGGCGAGGATGTCGCATCGTTCGCGCGCGGCTTCGACCAGCTCGTGGCGCTCGGTCCGCACGAGATCCAGTTCGGCATCCTCAAGCGCCTGCGCGGCACGCCCATCATCCGTCACACGGAACCCTTCAAGATGGTGTACGACCCGTATCCGCCGTACACCGTGCTGGCCACCGACCGCATCGACTTTCCCACCATGCAGCGGCTCGTGCGCTTTGCCCGCTACTGGGACCTGGTCGCGAACTCCGGCCGCTTCGCCCATACGATCAAGGCCTTGCTGGGCGCCAGCCCGTTCGCCAACTTCATGGCCTTCTCGGACTGGATGTACACGCAGCTCGACGCCACGCACCGCATCGCACTGGATCGCCTCGCGAAACTGGTGCAGGCGTGGCTCCAGCTGCGCGGGATGCCGTCCGCGGACGCAGCCGCCCTGGTCGCGAGCGATTACGCGGGCAGCGCCCACAAGCCGGCCGCGCAACCCAAACCGGCCGCCGTGCCGGAACGCCAGGTGCGGCACCTGGCCGCGTAAACACGCCAACCCGCGCCAACCCATGCCAATGTGCGCCAGCGTACGCTCTATGGCACGCAAGCGTAACGCTGGTGGCGGCAGTCGCGAATCTCTTTTACACTGCCGCAATGCAGATTGAAAATGCGCCAACATTAAGCGTCGAGCATCCCAGTCCGGAGGGCCGGACCACGGGTGCGGAGCAATCCGTGGTGGCGCGCGGCGTATGGCAGGTGCACGCGTTCTCGCGGCGCGGCTTCAAGGACATCGAAAAGACGATGAAATCCCTGGCCGGCAAGCCGGTCGCGTGGGACCTGTCCGAAATCGCCAGCCTCGATCACATCGGCGCCCAGTTGTTCTGGAGTTCCTGGGGCAAGCGCCGCCCCGAGCAGCTGAAGCTCGACCCGCGCCAGGAAGAGCTGTTCGAGCGCATCGAAAAATCCGGCCGCATCGACCTGCCGCGCACCCGCAAGAGCCGCCTGCAATGGGTGATCACGCTGGGCAGCGGCGTATTGTCCTTCTTCGAACACCTGCGCGGCGCGATCACCCTGATCGGCCAGGTCGTGCAGGACATCGGCCGCTTCATCCGCCATCCGCTGTCCGGGCCGTGGCGCGAGATCTCGGCCAACGTCTACCACTCCGGCTTCCAGGCGCTCGGCATCACGGCGCTGGTGGGCTTCCTGATCGGCGTGGTGCTGTCGTACCTGTCGGCGCAGCAGCTGCGCATGTTCGGCGGCGACATCTACCTCGTCAACATCCTCGGCATGAGCATCATCCGCGAACTGGGTCCGCTGCTGGCGGCGATCCTCGTCGCGGGCCGCTCCGGTTCGTCGATCACGGCGCAGTTGGGGGTGATGCGCGTGACGGAGGAACTCGATGCGATGCTCGTGATGGGCATCTCGCACGGCTACCGCCTGATCATGCCGAAGGTGCTGGCGCTCGCGCTGGCGATGCCGCTGCTGGTCGTGTGGACGGATGCCATGGCCCTGATCGGCGGCATGGTCTCGGCGAAGATCGAACTGGGCCTGACCATGCGCTACTTCGTGCAGAAGCTGCCGTCGGCCGTGCCGATCGTGAACTACACCATCGGCCTGGGCAAGGGCGTCGCGTTCGGCATGCTGATCGCGCTCGTGTCCTGCCACTTCGGCCTGCGCATCAAGCCGAATACGGAAAGCCTGGGCCGCGGCACGACGACGTCGGTCGTCACGGCGATCACCGTCGTGATCCTGGCCGACGCCGTGTTCGCGATCGTCTTCTCGGGGGTGGGCTTCTGATGGCGAACCAGGCCCCGCAACCGGGCACGCAGCCCGCCGCGAAAGGCGAGCGCCCGCCGCAGCAGCTGAACCGCAAGCCCGAGGAAGACGTGGGGCCGCCGGTCGTCCAGATCCGCAACCTGTGGACGCGCTTCGGCCGCACCGTCGTCCACCAGGACCTGAACCTCGACATCTACGCGGGCGAGATCCTGTCCATCGTCGGCGGTTCCGGCACGGGCAAGACCGTGCTGCTGCGCCAGATGCTGGGCCTCGAGCGGCCGTCCAGCGGCTGCGTCAGGGTGTTCGGCGAGGACGTCAGCAGCGCCAGCCCGGAGCAGCTGCAGCGCATGCGCAACCACTGGGGCATGCTGTTCCAGCAGGGCGCGCTGTATTCCGCGCTGACCGTGTTCGACAACATCGCGCTGCCACTGCGCGAGCTGCGCGCCCTGCCCGAGGACGTCGTGCGCGACGCCGTGCTGCTCAAGATGGACATGGTCGGACTCGGCCCCGGCGACGCCAACAAGATGCCGTCCGACCTGTCGGGCGGGATGATCAAGCGGGCCGCCCTCGCGCGCGCGCTCGCGCTCGAGCCGCAACTGCTGTTCCTCGACGAGCCGACGGCGGGCCTCGACCCCGACCTGTCGGATTCGTTCGTGGCGCTGATCCAGACGCTGCACAGCGAGTTGCACCTGACCGTCGTGATGGTCACGCACGACCTGGACACCCTGTTCGCGCTGTCCTCGCGCATCGCCGTGCTGGCGGAGAAGCACGTGATCGCGGTGGGCCCGTCGTGCGACGTGCTGCGCGTGCCGCACCCCTTCATCAAACACTTTTTCCTGGGGCCGCGCGGCCAGCGGGCGCTGGAAGTGCTGGAAGAGCGCATCGCAAGAAAGGAGTCGGAAGACTGACATGGAAAACAGATCGTATGCCCTCATGACGGGCTTCTTCACGGTCGCGCTGCTGGTGGCCGCCATCCTGGTCGGCCTGTGGCTGAACCGCGACCGCACCGAGACGCATCCGTACGAGATCGTCACCACGCAGACCATCCCCGGCCTGAATCCGCAGGCGGCCGTGCGTTACCGCGGCCTGGAAGTGGGGCGCGTGGACGACATCGTGTTCGACCCGCGCGTGACCGGCCAGATCCTCATCAAGCTGTCGATCGAAGACGGCGCGCCCGTCACGACGACGACGTTCGCCTCGCTCGGCTACCAGGGCGTGACGGGCATCGCCTTCATCCAGCTGGACGACGACCGCACCGGTTCCCCGCTGCTGAAAAGCGACAAGGGCCACGTGGCGCGCATCCCGCTGCGCCCCGGCCTGCTCGACCAGCTGGAAAAGCGCGGCCTCGCGATCCTGGAAAAGACGGAGCGCATCACGGACAGCCTGAACAACGTCCTGAGCAAGGAAAACCAGGACAAGATCACCGGCGCCTTCGACAGCATCAACAAGGCCGCGGCCGCGTATGCCGAGATCCCGGGCCAGTTGCAGCCCACGCTGGCCCGCCTGCCCGCGCTGACGGACAAACTGGATCGCACGATGGGCGCCGTGAACGACCTGTCGACCAGCGCCACCGCCGCCGTGCGCAACTACGACCGCCTCGCGACCAGCCTGCAAGCCCCGGGCGGCCCGCTCGAACGCGCCGGCACCGCCATCGATTCGCTGGGCGGCGTGACGTCCGACCTCGAGCTGCAGACGCTGCCGCACGTGGTCGACATGGCCGACGAAGCCAAGACCTCGCTGCGCGCCGTGCGCCGCACCGTGACGAACCTGGGCGACCGCCCGCAAAGCATCCTGTTCGGTGCCCCGGCGTCCGAACCCGGCCCGGGCGAACCCGGTTTCGTCCCCCCGACCCAATGAGGAATCCAGCGACCATGCACCCGACCCGCTTCATTCTCGCCGCGGCCCTGGCCCTGACCATCTCCGGCTGCGCCTCGCAAAAAGGCCAGCCGACGACGCAATTCGACTTCGGCCCGGCCGCGCCGGCGACGGCGCAGGCAAGCGCACCCGCCGCGCTGGCGCCGGCCGGGCTGGCGTCCGGCCCGCTCGGTCCGGTGGTCGTCACCGACGTCACCGGATCGAGCGCCCTGGACAACGAGCGCATGTTCTACCGCCTCAGTTATGCCGACCCGCTGCAGGCACGCACCTATGCCAACAGCCGCTGGACGGCGAATCCGCTGCAATTGCTGACCCAGCGCTTCAAGACGCGGCTCGCGCAGGCGGGTGCGCGCGTGCTGTCGGAAACCGACGCGTCGATCGGCATCCCGCTGCTGCGCATCGACGTCGACGAATTCATCCAGGACTTCGGCGGCACGAGCCGGAGCACGGGCGTGGTTGCCGTGCGCGCCTCCATCTTCCAGGGCCATACGCTCGTCGACCAGCGCAGCTTCCGCCAGAGCGTCGCCGCGCCGAGCGCCGATGCCGCCGGCGGTGCGCGCGCGCTGGCGGCCAGCACCGACGCCATCGCGGCCGACGTCGTGGCCTGGCTGGGCACACTGAACATCAACCGACGATGACCGATACGGAAGACGAGGCCGGCCCGCGCGCCTCGCCGGTGGCGCGCGCGGCGCTGCTGGCCTATTTGCTGCTGATCGTCTACGCCAGCTGGTATCCCCTGTCCGGCTGGCGCAGCAGCGGGCTGTCGCCGTTCGCCTTCCTCACCCTGCAAATGCCGCGCTGGTGGACCGGCTTCGACGTGATGGTCAACGTCGTCGGCTACATGCCGCTCGGCGTCCTGGTCGTGCTGGCGCTGCATCCGCGCGTGCGCGGCATGTGGGCCGTGCTCGTCGCGGCCGTCGTCGGCCTGCTCGTGTCGGGAACGATGGAGACCGTGCAGAACTACCTGCCCAGCCGCGTGCCGTCGAACCTCGACCTGCTGACCAATGCGGCCGGCTGCCTGGCCGGGGCGCTGCTCGGCGCCTGGTTCGCGCCCATGCTGCTGGACCGCAGCCGCCTGTATCTGCTGCGGCAGCGCTGGTTCGCATCGCATGCGAGCCAGGGCCTGGTACTCATCGCCCTGTGGCCGCTGGCCCAGGTCTACCCGCAGAACTACCTGTTCGGCAACGGGCAAGTGCTGCCGCTGCTGTCGGAATGGCTGTCCGAATGGCTCGACACGGACATCGACCTCGTGACGCTGCTGCGCGGCGACGTGCCGATGAGCGTGGAGCAGTACTGGCTGTCGGAGACCATCATCACCGCGTGCGGCATGACGGGCGCCGCCCTCACCCTCCTGTGCCTGACGCGCCGCGGCGCGCCGCGGCTGGCGCTGATGCTGGCGCTGGTCCTCGTCGGCATCGTCGTCAAGACCCTCGCGAGCTCGCTGTTCTTCGCGCCGGACAACGCCTTCGTCTGGGTCACGCCGGGCGCGGAAGGCGGCTTCCTGATCGGGTTGATCATGCTGGCCGGCCTCGCGTTCGCGCCCCAGGTCGCGCAGCGCCGGCTGGCCGTGGTGACGCTCGTGCTGTCGCTCATCGTCGTCAACACGATTCCCGCCAACCCGTATTTCGTCTCGACGCTGCAGGCCTGGCAGCAGGGTAAATTCCTGAATTTCAATGGGGCCGCCCAGTTCCTCGGCATGGCGTGGCCGGTCCTCGCGCTGTGGTTCCTGCTGCTGCCCTCGCACCGCCTGAACCGGCCCTGATTAGGGCGTATCATATTGGCCGACAGCGCCGCCGCGGCCGCCAACTCATCCGGAAACGACATGAACGACGACAAACCCTTTTATCAACACCACGTGTTCTTCTGCCTGAACGAACGCGAAGGCAAGGACTGCCGCCCCAGCTGCGGCAAGAGCGGCGCCGAGGCGGCGCAGAAGCACGCCAAGCAGCGCATCAAGGAACTGGGCCTCGCCGGTCCCGGCCAGGTGCGCATCAACAAGGCCGGTTGCCTGGACCGCTGCGAGGAAGGCCCCGTCGTGGTGATCTACCCGCAGGGCACGTGGTACACCTACGTGGACAACGCCGACATCGACGACATCATCGACCGCCACCTTGTAAAAGGCGAGGTCGTCGAGCGCCTGAAGATCTGAGCCGACCCACGCAATGAACAAGAATTCGCACAAGTTTTACCTGACCGGCCGCGCCGGCAAGATGGAATGCCTGCTGGACGAACCGGAAGGCGCGCCTCGCGGCATCGCGCTCGTCGCGCACCCGCATCCGCTGTACGGCGGCACCATGGACAATAAAGTGGCGCAGACGCTGGCCCGCGCATTCGTCGGCCTCGGCTACGTGACCGCGCGTTTCAACTTCCGCGGCGTGGGCGAATCGGAAGGCGTGCACGACGAAGGCCGCGGCGAAGTGGACGACATGGAGATCATGCTCGACCACATGATCGAACAGTATCCGGGCCTGCCGTACGCACTGTCCGGCTTCTCGTTCGGCACCTTCGTCCAGGCCCAGTTGCAGCAACGCCTGATCGCGCAAGGCCGCCCGGCCGAGCGGCTGGCGCTGGTCGGCACGGCCGCCGGCAAATGGCCGGTGCCGGCAGTCCCGCCCGACACGATCCTGATCCACGGCGAACTTGACGATACGATACCGCTCGCGCACGTGTTCGAGTGGGCACGCCCGCTCGACATCCCCGTGATCGTGATTCCCGGCGCCGACCACTTTTTCCACCGCAAGCTCGTCCACATTAAAAATCTTGTCGCGCAATTGTGGCGGCGTGACATTTGAGCCGAACGCTGGCCTATAATGATGCGATCTTCTTTCAAGGCAATGCTTTCGAGCATTGCTATCGCAGCATCGTTCACTGTTCACTTCTGAGTTGTCTTCCATGAAAAAGTTAATCGCGGCCTTCGCCGCCAGCGCCCTCCTGATGTCGGCCGCCCAAGCCCAGCAGGTGCCCGCCCCGCAAATCGCCGCCCGTTCCTGGCTCCTGCTGGACGCGACCAGCGGCCAGGTCATCGCCTCGCAAGACCCGGACATGCGCATCGAGCCGGCCTCGCTCACCAAGGTCATGACCGCCTACGTCGTGTTCGAAGCCCTGCGCGACAAGAAGATCACGCTGGACCAGATGGTCAACGTCTCGGTGCATGCCTGGAAAGTCGACGGCAGCAGCTCGAAGATGTTCATCGACCCGGCCACCCCGGTGAAAATCCAGGACCTGCTGTACGGCCTGATGATCCAGTCCGGCAATGACGCCGCGGTGGCGCTGGCCGAAGCCGTGGCCGGCGACGAAGCGACCTTCGTCACGCTGATGAACCGCGAGGCCCAGCGCATGGGCATGAAGAACACCCACTTCGCCAACCCGCACGGCCTGCCGAGCCCGGAGAACTATTCGACCGCGCGCGACCTGTCGATCCTGGCCTCGCACGAAATCCAGGACTTCCCGCAGTTCTACAAGATCGACTCGATCAAGGAATTCACGTACAACAAGATCAAGCAGCAGAACCGCAACCGCCTGCTGTGGCTGGACCCGACCGTGGACGGCCTGAAAACGGGCCACACGGAAGCCTCGGGCTTTTCGATGATCGCGTCGGCGCACCGCCCGAACGGCCCGGCCGGCGAGCGCCGCCTGGTCTCCGTGCTGTCCGGCGCCACGTCGGACGGCAACCGCACGGCGGAAAGCCAGAAGCTCCTGAACTGGGGCTTCCAGAACTTCGACACCGTCAAGCTGTATGCCAAGGGCCAGGCGATCCTGACGCCGGAAATCTGGAAGGGCTCCCAGTCGACCGTGAAGATCGGCTTCCCCAACGACGTGTGGGTGACCGTGCCGAAGGGCGTGGCCCAGAAGATGAAGCCGGTCCTGGAACGCAAGGACCCGCTGGTCGCGCCGCTGGCCCTGAACAGCCGCGTCGGCACGCTGAAGATGAACGTCGACGGCAAGCCGCTGCTGGCGCTGCCGGTGGTGGCGCTGGAAGAGGTGCGCGAAGCGTCGATCTTCGGGCGTGCGTGGGACTCGATGCGGTTGTGGATGAAGTGATATCTCCTTACCGAAGACCGTCGTTCCCGCGCAGGCGGGAACCCAATTGCTGCGTGAACACGCGCGAAGCTTGGGTTCCCGCCTTCGCGGGAACGACGTTTTTGTAAAGTTTGCTTTCGCTATAATGGCCCAATCCCTCAACCTGGAAGAACGTCAATGACCCCAGCCCTCCCCCGCGACCTGTCCTGCCCGCGCATCGCCACCCGCAAGAACGGCGGCCTGGAGCTGTCCCGCATCGTCGCCGGCATGTGGCGCATGGTCGAATGGGGCATGACGGTGGAGCAGCGCATCGGCTTCATCGAACAGTGCATCGCGCTGGGCGTCACGTCGTTCGACCATGCCGACATCTACGGCAACTACGGCGTCGAAGGCCTGTTCGGAGAAGCCCTGCGCGCCCAGCCTTCGCTGCGCGACCGCATGCAGTTGATCGGCAAGTGCGGCATCAAGCTGCTGTCGAATAAACGCCCGCAACACACCATCCAGCACTACGACACGAGCGCCGCGCACATCGTCGCCTCCGCCGAGGAATCGCTGCGCCAGCTGCACACGGACCGCCTGGACCTGCTGCTGATCCACCGTCCCGACCCGCTGATGGACTTCGACGAGATCGCACAAGCCTTCGCGCGCCTGAAGCAGGACGGCAAGGTGCTGAACTTCGGCGTGTCGAATTTCAGCCGCCACCAGTTCGAGGCGCTGCATCGCCGCATCGAGCTGTCGACGAACCAGGTGGAATTCTCGCCGCTGCACGTGGCGCCGATGTTCGACGAGACCTTCGACGGCCTGCAGGACAAAGGCGTCGCGCCGATGATCTGGTCGCCGCTGGCCGGCGGCCGCCTGTTCACGGCGAACGACGCGAACGCGGAGAACCTGCGCCTCGTGATCAAGGACATCGCCGACCGCCTGCACCAGCCGTTCGCCAGCGTGGTGTTCGCGTGGATCATGCAATTGCCGTCGCGTCCCATCCCGCTGACGGGCAGCGGCCGTATCGAGGCGATCTCCGTGGCCGTTGCCGGCACCACGTTCGAGCTGTCGCGCGCCGACTGGTTCACGATCCTGCGCGCCGCGCGCGGCCACGAGGTCGCATAAGCGGCCCGCCCCATGGCCGATCCGCTCAAGATCGTCGAAGGCCGCGCGCTGACGGCGCAGCAGAAGAAGGATTTGCTGAACCGTCTCGCGCGCGTGGAGGGCCAGCTGCGCGGCGTCCAGAAACTGATCGCGCTGGCCGATGCGCCGTCCGACTGCGACGCCGTGGCCCAGCAGATGGCGGCCGCGCGCAAGGCGCTGGACCGCTCGTTCGTGCAGCTGCTGACCGCCAGCATCGTGACCCATACCGGCAATGCGGGCGACGTCGACGAAGCGAAGGTGGCGGCCGCGCATCTGGCGGCGCTGTTCGACAAATTTGCATAAGCGCGTGCGATACCGGTAGGGTGGGCACCACGTGCCCACGCGTTCAACCGGCTTCAAATATGCCGCGAAAGATCAGATGGACGTTGAACGCGTGGACGGCAAGCCGTCCACCCTACCCGTTCATTCGCCAATGTCGTCGTCATACACCTTCGGCGGCGCGATCTTCGCCCACCCACCGCGCCACCCGATATTCAGAAGCAGCGTCGCGCCGATATAAAACACGAAGAACAGCGCGAAGAAGCGCGTCCGCAACAACACCAGCAACACCACGCAGACCGCCAGCGCGATGAAGGTCGCCTTCGATTTCGGCTGCTTGGAGCTGGGGAAGCGGATCGTCGACACCATCAGCGTGCCGACCGCGATCATCAACAGCATGACGAGGAAGGCGCCGGCCATGTCCGCCACCGGGTCGGGCCAGGCCACCACCACCGCGGCCACGCATGCGGCGCCGGCCGTGATCGGCATGCCGACGAAGTAGCGGGGATCCGTCTTCCCGACCATCACGTTGAAGCGCGCCAGGCGCAGCGCGCCGCAGGCCACGAACACGAAGCAGGCCAGGCCGCCCATGCGCACGAGGGTCGGGTGCGCGGCGCCCATCTGGGCGAAGCCGTAGCAGTACAACAGCAGGCCCGGGGCGCAGCCGAAATTCATCACGTCGGCGATCGAATCCAGCTGCACGCCGAACGCGGACTGGGTATTGGTGGCGCGGGCGACGAAGCCGTCGAGGGCATCGAAGACGCCGGCCAGCACCAGCAGGATCGCGGCCAGGCGATAGTCGGACGGATCGCCCACGGGGGCGTTGTCGACCGAGATCACGATGCTCCCGAAGCCGCAGGCGATCGACAGCAGGGTCACGAAACTGGGTAGGGCAAACTTGGCGCGTGCGAGGCGCTGCTGGCGGGTGGCGTTCACTGAGATTCGTTCGAAGCGGAAGAATGGCTTATTTTACATGGGCTTATGCCGGGGCCGCGATTGTCCTGGCAAACCTGGCGATCGTCACCGGGCCCCGATTTCGCCTAGAATGGAGGCTCTTGTGTGCCCGGTCCGACATACGATGGGAGTGTCATATGATGAACAAAATGCATCGTGTGCGGCAAATCGCCCTCGCCTGCACCGCGGCGTGGGCGCTGGTCGCCTGCGGCGGCGGTGGTGGCGGCGGCACTGCCGCCGTCTCGAACGGTACGCCGTCGACCGGGTTCTCGGGGCAGGATGCCTCGGCGCCCACCGCGACCAACAACATCGCCGCGGACGGCCTGAACTGGATTAACTACCGCCGCAGCCAGATCGGCATGCCGGCCCTGACGCACAACGGCGTCATCGATACCGCGGCCCAGGGCCATTCGGACTACCAGCGCATCAACAACATCGTGACCCACGACCAGACGGCCGGCAAACCGGGCTTCACCGGCGTGGACCTGGGGGCCCGGCTGAAGGCGGCGGGTTACACGTTTGTCGGCGAGAACGCGATCGGCGAAGTCATCTCGGCGACCACGAACGGCACCGGCTTCTACATGGCCGAGGAACTGATCACGGCCATCTATCACCGCTTCGTGATCTTCGAGCCCGTGTTCAAGGAAATCGGCACCGGTGCGGCGACGTCGTCGGGCAACTATAATTACTTTACCGCCGACTTCGTCGCCAACAACGGCTACGGCAGCGGCATCCCCGCCGGCACGATGGCGACGTGGCCGTTCAATGGCCAGACCCAGGTGCCGGCGAACTTTCTCAGCGATTACGAGGAACCGGATCCGGTGCCCAACATCAATAACGTCGGCTACCCGGTCAGCGTGCACACGAACCTGTCGCGCAAGCTGACGGTGCAAAGCTTCACGATCCGCGCCCACGGATCCGGCACCGACCTGTCCACGCGCCTGCTGGCCCAAGGGGTGGATGCGAACACGCACACCCAGTCGGCGGCGGCCATCGTCCCGCTGGCCCCGCTGGCGGCGGCCACCACCTACGACGTCACGTTCACGGGCGCCATCGACGGCGCGGCGGTCAGCCGCAACTGGTCGTTTACGACAAAATAAGGCCGAATGGACAGTCCCGATCAACGTGCCCGGCCCGCTGCGCCTGACGACCCCGCCGTGAATCACGCGGGCGGCATCGCGCGCCTGATGGGCGACGGGAATTTGTTCGGGCGCGTCCTCGCGCGCTTTCGCAACGAGTACCGCCAGGCCGCGGCCGGCATCCGCACCGCGCACGACCAGGGCGACATCGTGCTGGCGCTGCGCCTCGTGCACACGCTGAAGGGGGCCGCCGGCATGATCGAGGCGGTGCCGCTGCGGCGCCAGGCGGATGTCGTGGAACGGATGCTGCACACGGACGGTGGCGACGTCCACGGCAGCCTCGTGCGCCTGCAGGATGAACTGGAACGGGTGCTGCGCGAACTGGACGCGCTGGCCGGCACGCTGCCCGAGTGCACCGCCGCGACGCCGGCGCGACGGCCGGCGCAAGCCGGTCACGACGTCGTGGGCCACCTGATGGCGCTGCTCGACGAAGGCAATGGCGATGCGGTCGACCTCGTGCGCGAGGCTGCCGGCGCGCTGGCGGCACAACTCGGGGAAGACGATTACCGCCAGGTGACGGATCGGGTCGAAGGCTTCGACTTCGACGGCGCCCTGGCGCTGCTGCGCGGCCGGGCGGACGGCGGCTGACCGGCGCCGTCGACGGTGCGGCTGCGATCTCGCGACCGCAGAAGCGGCCGCGCTGCCGCGGCTCAGCGGTTATATTCCGCTTCTTCGTCGAATGCGTCGGCGCAGGATTTGCCGCAGAAGCGGCGTACGCTGTCGAGCGGTTTTTCGCAATACCAGCACGAGCCCTTGGGCGGCAGGCTCAGACGGGCTGGCACCGGCGTCGCGCTCATCGAGGCGGCGACGATCGGCTCGACAGGCACGCTCTTGTCCGGAACACTTTCCTGTATCGTTTCCAAGGTTACCCCCTTACCGGCAGCTCGTCAGTAACGCAGAGATTACTTTAGTGGAACACCGTGTGCATGAGAAAGCGCAAGCGCGGTTGTGCCCGCTTCTGCCGTTCGTGCTGTTGTGGTCGTTCAAACCAGTGTGCGCCGTTTGCGCTACCCATGCAACGCTTGGGCCAAGCTAGTTTTAAAGAAACAACAGTTGCAGTGCCCCGACGTCATCGTCACCGATGCCGGACCGTCCAACTGCCGGAAATAATAGCAGTACTGGCAACGTATGCATCGGGCCGTTCAATCGTGCGCACCGGCCGTGTCGGATTTGCGACGGCGGGTCAGCGCACCGGCTCCAGCGTGACGAACAGGGCGTCGGGCGCCGTCTCGAGCCGGGTCGGGACGAATTGCATGCCCGCATAACGCAGGTCGTCGGGGTGGAAGCTGTAGACCGGCATCTCGCGCAGCAATTGATTCACGAGCACATCGGCGGCATGGCCCAGGTCGCGCACGCGGTTGCTGTCCATGCCGTCGACGTCGAAGCGGTCGACGTGAGTCGCGGAAAGGACCACGGCATTGCGCGCATTGTCCAGCACCAGGTGGCCGGACAGCGCGAGCGTGCCGTTCCACGACTGGCGCAGGAACGGCGGCGCCACCGACACGTCGAGCGTGAGGCCGACGCGGTCGGTCTCCGGCAGGATCGCCAGGCGCGGCCGGGTCAGTTGCACGTCGAACAATTCGAGCATGCGGTTATGCAGCGGAAAACGGCGTTCCAGGCCGGCCTGCAGGCGCGCCTGCGACAGCTCGATGCGGCGCGGCCCGACGATGCTCGCGCACGACGCCAGCACACCACCCGCGGCCAGGGCCAGCGCCGCCTTGCCCAACCGCCGTCTCGACATCCCGTCCCGCGTCATCATGCCTGCCTCGCTCATCATTGGATGGAGGAAGACTAGCACATCCGCGGCGGGTGTCATTGGCGCTTACTTCCCGATACAGAACCTGCTGAAGATCACCCCGAGCAGATCATCCGGCGTGAACTGCCCGGTGATGCTGGACAGCTGATCCTGCGCGAGCCGCAGCTCCTCGGCGAACAGGTCGAGCGACTGGTCGTCCTGCGCCGCGTGCTCGCTTGCCGCTTGCAGGTGCTCGCGCGCATTGCGCAGGGCGACGAGGTGGCGTTCGCGCGCGAGGTACAGCGATTCCCCCGTCTGCTGCCAGCCGGCGATGCGCAGCAGCTCCGTGCGCAGCAGGTCGATGCCGATCTTTTCGTGCGCCGAGAGGTAGATGTGGACGGCGTCGGCGTCCTGGTCGATGCCGGGCTGGTGGCCCGACAGGTCGATCTTGTTCCAGATGCGCACGACCGGCACGCCGGCCGGGAACGCGGCGACGATGTCTTCGTCGGCCTTGGCCGGGCCGAGACTGGCGTCGAGCAGGTGCAGGATCACGTCGGCCTTGCCGACCTCGCCCCACGTGCGCTCGATGCCGATGCGCTCGACGACGTCGATGCCCTCGTCGATGGCGCGGATGCCGGCCGTGTCGACGATGTTCAGCGGGATGCCTTCGACCTGGATCGTCTCGCTGACTTTATCGCGCGTGGTGCCCGCGATCGGGGTGACGATGGCGACGTCCGACCCGGCCAGCGCGTTCAGCAGCGACGATTTGCCGACGTTCGGCTGGCCGACGAGCACCACGTTCAGGCCCTCGCGCAGCAGCGCGCCCTGGGCGGCCTGGCGGAACACGGCCTCCAATGCCGCGACGATGCCCTGCAACTGGCCGCGCGCATTCGATTTCTCGAGGAAGTCGATCTCCTCCTCCGGAAAATCGAGCGTGGCCTCGACGAGCATGCGCAGGTTGATCGTCTTGTCGACCAGTTCGTGCACGACCTTCGAGAACGCGCCGGACAGCGATTGCGACGCCGATTTCGCGGCGGCCTCGGTGGACGCGTCGATCAGGTCGGCGACGGCTTCGGCCTGGGCGAGATCGAGCTTGTCGTTCAGGAAGGCGCGGCGCGTGAATTCGCCCGGTTCCGCGAGGCGCAGGCCCGCGTCGCGGCCGGCTTCCAGCACGCGCGCGAGCAGCATGCGCAGCACGACGGGACCGCCGTGGCCTTGCAGCTCCAGCACGTCCTCGCCGGTGTAGGAATGCGGCGCCTTGAAGTACAGCGCGAGGCCTTCGTCGATGACGGCGCCCGCGGCATCCTTGAACGGCACGTAGGTGGCGTGGCGGGGCGCCAGCGTCGCGCCCGGGAACAGCGCGGCGGCGAGCGAAGACAGGTCCTTGCCGGAGGCGCGCACCACGCCGATGCCGCCGCGTCCGGGGGCGGTGGCGATGGCGGCGATGGGGGAGGTGTCGAGTTTCATGGGGTGGGATTGTAGTTTATTAGCCGCACTGGTGTTGCGTCGTCCCTGCGAAGGCGGGGACCCAATTTTGCATGCATTGCGGCGACGCGAACAGAACTTGGGTTCCCGCCTGCGCGGGAACGACGTTCAGAAATAAAAAAGCCCGTGCGGACACGGGCTTTTCATTGGCGGGCGGAGGCCGCCCACCCTGCGCTTTATTTAGCGGGCGCGAACTTCTTGGTGATGACGTACTGCTGCGCCATCGAGATCAGGTTGTTCACCACCCAGTACAGCACGAGGCCGGACGGGAAGAACAGGAAGACGACGGAGAACGCCAGCGGCATGAACATCATCATCTTGGCCTGCACCGGATCGGCCGGCTGCGGGTTCAGGCGCTGCGTGACGAACATCGAGATCGCGTACAGGACCGGCAGGATGAAGTACGGGTCCGGCGCCGTCAGGTCATGGATCCAGCCCACCCACGGCGCGCCGCGCATCTCGACCGCGGCCTGCAGCACCCAGTACAGGGCCAGGAACACCGGCATCTGCACGACGATCGGCAGGCAGCCGCCCAGCGGGTTGATCTTCTCGGCCTTGTACAGCTCCATCGTGGCCTGCTGCATCTTGGCCGGATCGTTTTTATGACGCTCGCGGATCGCCTGCATCTTCGGTGTCACGGTCTTCATCTTGGCCATGCTGCGGTAGCCGGCCGCCGACAGCGGGAAGAACAGCAGCTTGATCAGGATGGTGAAGGCGATGATGGTCCAGCCCCAGTTGCCGATCATCGAGTGCAGCCAGTTCATCGTGGCGAAGATCGGCTTGGCGATGATCGCGGCCCAGGCGTAGTCGCGCACCAGGTCGAGGCCCGGCGTCACTTTTTCCAGCAGGCTCTGCACCTGCGGACCCGAGTACAGGCGCGCGGCGTTCGAGACGGTCGCGCCCGGCGCCACGGTGCCCAGCGGCTCGACGGCGCCGATGGCAAACAGGTTGTTGCCCAGGGCCTTGGTGTAGATGTCGCGCTGCATCTTTTCCGGCGGGATGAACGCGGAAACGAAGAAGTGCTGCGAGATCGCGATCCAGCCGTCCCGCGCCGACTTCGCGTGGTCGTCCGAACCCTTGGCGATCTTGTCGAAGGTCAGCTTCTGATAGTGCTCTTCCGGCGTCCACAGCGTGGGGCCCGTGTAGCTGCTGTTGAAATAGGTGTCGCCTGCCGGCTTCATGCCGTCATGCTCCAGCTGGAAATACAGCGACGGGGTCACGGGTGCCTGCGTCAGGTTCGTCACGTCGTGGCGCACGTCGATCACGTAGTCGTTGCGCTTGAACGTGAAGGTCTTGGTCAGGCGCACGCCGCCCTGCTCCGCGTCCAGCACGACCTGCACCTGGTTGTTGCCGTCCAGCGTACGCGGGCCGGGACGGACCGTGAACGGGGTATTGTGGTTCGGCAGGACGCCGGCCGCGCTGGCGCCCGTCAGGCCCGTCTGGGCCACGTAGACGCGCGGGCCATTGCTCTGGAACAGCACCTGGTTCTTGGTCGGGTCGACCTTGTCGCGGTACTTGAGCAGCTCCAGGCGGCGGATCACGCCGCCGGCCGTGTCGATGTCGGCCTTGACGACGTCGGTGGTGATCGTGATGACCTGGGTCTGGACTGGGGCCGCGGCGGCGGGCGCGCCCGGGACGGTCGCGGCCGGGGCCGGCGTGGCGGCCGTGGGCAGGTCGTTCGGCTTGGCCGGGTTAGGGGCTTGCGCGACCTTGGCCGGCGGCTGCGCCGAGAACATCGACTGCTTGCCGTTGGCCACCATCCAGTCGTTCCACAGGACGACCAGTGCGACGGCGAACACGATCCACAGGATGGTACGTTTATTGATTTCCATTGGTCTTATTCAGGAATGCTTGCAACCGCAAGCGGTTGGTGAGGAATGCTGCTCCCCGGGACGCGGCACCAGGTCGACGCCGCCGTCGTTCCACGGATGGCAGCGGCAGATGCGGCGCACGGCCAGCCACCCGCCACGGGCGGCGCCGTGGACCTTGACGGCCTCGATCGCGTAATTGGAACAGGTCGGATAGAAACGGCAGTTCTGCCCGAGCATCGGAGACACCAGCAACTGGTAACCGCGCAACAGCCAGACGAGCAACCGGTTCATGATAATCCCGGTTGCGGACCTGAAGACGCAACGCTCGTCGCCTGTGGAGCGGCGTCGGTGTCAGCTGTCGTCTGCGCCTTGTCGGCTTTACGGACACGCGGCGCCTGCGACGCGAACAGGCGCGCCAGTTCGACGCGCAGCTGCGCCTTCAAGGCGGACGTCGTGGCCGGACCGTCCTTGCCGTTGACGGGCCGGGACAGGCGGACGATGCAGTCGAGCGCCGGCAGCGGCGTGGTCCGGAACAGTTCGCGGGTGATGCGCTTGATGGTGTTGCGCGTGACCGCGCGCGGCGCAAAACGTTTGGCCGCGACGACGCCCAGCCGCGCATGAGGCAGGGCATTCGGTCGGGTATAAAGCACGAAATGCGCGGTTTTTTGCGCAGGGCGCAAACGAAAAACGGATGAAAACTCATCCGTTTTTACGATACGCCGAACGCGCGCGAAGTCGTGCGAACCTTCGCCTGTCATGTGACGTAGGCGCGGTTGATGCGGCTTCCCGGGCTTAGACAGCCAGACGCTTGCGGCCTTTGGCGCGGCGAGCGTTCAGGACAAGGCGGCCACCACGGGTAGCCATACGTGCGCGGAAGCCGTGCGTGCGCTTGCGACGAACGACGGAAGGTTGGTAAGTACGTTTCATGGTGGTCTCGCTTAAAGCAAAATAGAATGCAAAGTGGGCTGACCCTCACTGAGTCAGCATTGCGCCAATGACATTTCGCAGTTGTTAAGCCAGCGTCACGCCTCAGCAAAGCTTGTCGCCTGTGTGCAGTTTGTTGGATTAACAAAGCGTACGGGCGGGGAACCCTGAATTAGACAGCATTTTTGGTTCGGCTGTCAAGGAAGCCGTTGTGTTGCGGCCGCGTTCTTGTGCTTCGCAAACGGTTGCGCCGGTATACAGAGCCCCCGGACAAGCTGCCCCGTTTCGGTGGAAAATTCGCGAATCGCCTGTGGATAACTTGCGAGAACACAGGTAAAATAGAGTGTTACGCTTAACCTAGTCGATGTATGGATAACTTTTGGCAGACCTGTTCCAACCAGTTGGAACTCGAGCTGACACCGCAGCAATATACCGCGTGGATCAAACCACTTGTCGCCCTCGACTACGAGGACGGCAAGCTGCGCATTGCAGCGCCCAATCGTTTCAAACTCGACTGGGTGAAGTCGCAGTTCGCCAACCGCATCACGTCGTTCGCGTGCGATTACTTCCAGCGGCCGGTCGAGGTGCAGTTCGTGCTCGACCCCAAGAACAGCATGCCGAAGAAAACGGTATCGGCGCCCTCCTCCGCCCCGGCCATGACGGGTGCGCTGGGCGTGAACGCCGCCGCCGACAAGACCGTGCCGGACATGCCCATCGTCACGCCCGACAACGTCATCGCGAACAATCCGCGCCGCGAACAGAGCCGCGTCAATCCCGACCTCACGTTCGAGAACTTCGTGACCGGTAAGGCGAACCAGCTGGCGCGCGCCGCCGCGATCCAGGTCGCCAACAACCCGGGCGTCTCGTACAACCCGCTGTTCTTCTACGGCGGCGTCGGCCTCGGTAAGACCCACCTGATCCACGCGATCGGCAACCAGGTGATGGCCGACCAGCCGGGCGCGCGCATCCGCTACATCCACGCGGAACAGTACGTGCGCGACGTCGTGACGGCCTATCAACGCAAGGGCTTCGATGACTTCAAGCATTACTACCACTCGCTGGACATGCTCCTCATCGACGATATTCAATTCTTCGGCGGCAAGAGCCGCACGCAGGAAGAATTTTTCTATGCGTTCGAAGCGCTGATCGCGGCCAAGAAGCAGATCATCATCACGTCGGATACCTACCCGAAAGAGATCACCGGCATGGACGACCGCCTGATCTCGCGCTTCGACTCCGGCCTGACGGTCGCGATCGAACCGCCGGAACTGGAAATGCGCGTGGCGATCCTGATGAAGAAGGCGGAATCGGAAGGCGTCATGCTGAACGACGACGTCGCCTTCTTCGTGGCCAAGCACCTGCGCTCGAACGTGCGCGAGCTGGAAGGCGCGCTGCGCAAGATCCTCGCGTACTCGCGCTTCCACGGCAAGGACATCACGATCGACGTCGTGAAGGAAGCGCTGAAGGACCTGCTGTCGGTGCAGAACCGCCAAATCTCCGTGGAAAACATCCAGAAGACCGTGGCCGACTTTTTCAACATCAAGGTCGCGGACATGTATTCGAAACGCCGCCCGGCCAACATCGCGCGTCCGCGCCAGATCGCGATGTACCTGGCGAAAGAGCTGACGCAAAAGAGTCTGCCGGAAATCGGCGAACTGTTCGGCGGCCGCGACCACACGACCGTGCTGCACGCGGTGCGCAAGATCGCACAGGACCGGGCCAAGAACGCCGAGTGCAACCACGAATTGCACGTGCTGGAACAAACCCTGAAAGGCTGATGGGCGGCGGGGAAACTGCCTGATTTTTCAGCAACTTACGAAAAGGCCGTGTCCCCGATGATTTCTGGCAAAATATTGCGCGAACAACATTTTTACCCCTAATCGAGGATATCTATGCAACTGGTCAAATCCACCCGAGACACGCTTCTCCGGCCACTGCAGATCGTGAGTGGTATTGTCGAGCGTCGGCACACCATGCCGATTCTGGCCAATATCCTCATCCGCAAGAATGGCGAGAGCGTCTCGTTCCTGTCGACCGACACCGAGGTGCAGATCACGACCCTGGCCAATATCGGCTCGGGCCCCGAAGAAGCCGGCACGACCGTCGCCGCGCGCAAGCTGCTCGACATCCTGCGCGCGCTGCCGGAATCCGGCGACGTCACGATGACCCTGCTGAACAAGCGCCTCACCGTGCAGAGCGGCAAGTCGCGCTTCGCGCTGCAGACGCTGGCGGCCGAGGAATTCCCGACCGTGTCCGTGGCCGACAGCTACAACGCCACCGTCACGCTGCCGCAAAAGACGCTGAAGCACCTGTTCAACATGGTGCACTTCGCGATGGCCCAGCAAGACATCCGCTACTACCTGAACGGCCTGCTGCTGGTGCTGGACGGGAATAACGTGATCGCCGTCGCCACCGACGGCCACCGCCTCGCATTCGCCCAGGTGACGGCCGAGCAGCACTTCGAACGCCAGGAAGTGATCATCCCGCGCAAGACCATCCTGGAACTGCAGCGCCTGCTGGAAGAAAGCGACGACACCGTCCGCCTGGACATCGCCGCCTCGCAGGTCAAGCTGACCTTCGCCGACATCGAACTCGTGTCGAAGCTGGTGGAAGGTAAATTCCCGGATTACACCCGCGTGATCCCGAAAGGCTACAAGAACGACTTCACGATCAGCCGCGAAGAACTGCTGCGTTCGCTGCAGCGCGCGGCGATCATGACGAGCGACAAGTTCAAGGGCGTGCGCTGCATGATTTCCCCGGGTTCGATGAAGATCAGCTCGACCAACGCCGACCAGGAAGAAGCTGTGGAAGAACTGGAAATCGACTACGGCGGCGACACGATCGACATCGGCTTCAACGTCACGTACCTGCTGGACGTGCTGAACAACCTCAAGTGCGACCAGGTGAACATCGCACTGGGCGATTCGAATTCGTCGGCACTGATGTCGATTCCCGAGAATGGCGACTTCAAGTACGTCGTCATGCCGATGCGTATTTAATTCGGGCAAAGCGCCCATATATTCGTCCTGTAGCCGTCGTTTCAAGGCGGCAGCGGTTGTGTGGGGATCATTGGGTCCCCGCCTGCGCGGGGACGACGGTTTTCAGGCCGCGGCCTCGAAATCCGTCGTTCCCGCGAAGGCGGGAACCGAAGCTGAGCTGCCGAAGCCGCAGCGCAAGCATCCTGTCATAGCCCCCCGACGACACAAGATAGCCGGCTCAAAAGTCCGTCCGTCTGATTCACACGTTATTTGAGAAAGCAGTCATGTCCGAGAACACTCAAGCAGTTTTGGAATCCTCTCTTGCCAAAGCGGAAGAGTACGGCGCCGCCTCGATCCAGATCCTGGAAGGCCTGGAAGCCGTGCGCAAGCGTCCGGGCATGTACATCGGCGACACGTCGGACGGCACCGGCCTGCACCACCTGGTGTTCGAGGTGCTCGATAACTCGATCGACGAATCCCTGGCCGGCTACTGCACCGAGATCCACGTCACCATCCACTCGGACAATTCGGTCTCGATCACCGACAACGGCCGCGGCATCCCGACCGGCCTCAAGATGGATGACAAGCACGAGCCGAAGCGCTCGGCGACCGAGATCGCCCTGACCGAATTGCACGCCGGCGGCAAGTTCAACCAGAACGCCTATAAAGTGTCCGGCGGCCTGCACGGCGTGGGCGTGTCGTGCGTGAACGCACTGTCGAAGCTGCTGCGCGTGACCGTGCGCCAGAACGGCAAGGTGCACCAGATGGAATTCGAGCGCGGCGTCCCGCTGAACCGCGAGATCGAAATCATCGACGGCGTGGAAGTCTCGCCGATCAAGGTCATCGGCGAAACCGACAAGCGCGGCACGGAAGTCCACTTCTGGGCCGACGAGGACATCTTCACGCACGTCGAGTACCACTACGAGATCCTGTCAAAGCGTATCCGTGAACTCTCGTTCCTGAACAACGGCGTCAACATCAAGCTGACCGACCAGCGCACGGGCAAGGAAGAAGTCTTCAATTTCGAAGGCGGCACGCGCGGCTTCGTCGAATACATCAACAAGGCCAAGACACCGCTGCACCCGACCATCTTCCAGGCCACGGGCGAGCGCCAGTCCGACCAGAACACGACGATCACGGTGGACGTGTCGATGCAGTGGAACGACGCCTACAACGAGCAGGTGCTGTGCTTCACGAACAATATCCCGCAGCGCGACGGTGGTACCCACCTGACCGGCCTGCGCGCGGCGATGACGCGCGTGATCAACAAATACATCGACGAGAACGATTTCGCCAAGAAGGCCAAGGTCGAGATCTCCGGCGACGACATGCGCGAAGGCCTCACCTGCGTGCTGTCCGTAAAAGTGCCTGAGCCGAAATTCTCGTCGCAAACGAAAGACAAGCTCGTGTCGTCGGAAGTGCGCGGCCCGGTCGAGGAAATCGTGGCGAAGACGCTCACCGACTTCCTGATGGAAAAGCCAAACGACGCCAAGATCATCTGCGGCAAGATCGTGGAAGCTGCCCGCGCGCGCGAAGCCGCACGCAAGGCGCGCGACCTCACGCGCCGCAAGGGCGTGATGGACGGCCTGGGCCTGTCGTCGAAACTGGCGGACTGCCAGGAACGCGACCCGGCACTGGCCGAGCTGTACATCGTCGAGGGTGACTCCGCAGGCGGTTCCGCCAAGCAGGGCCGCGACCGCAAGTTCCAGGCCATCCTGCCGCTGCGCGGCAAGGTGCTGAACGTAGAAAAGGCGCGCTTCGAAAAGATGCTGTCGTCGGAACAGATCACGACCTTGATCGCCACGCTCGGCACGTCGATCGGCCCGGACGAGTTCAACGTCGACAAGTTGCGCTACCACCGCATCATCATCATGACCGACGCGGACGTCGACGGCGCCCACATCCGCACCCTGCTGCTGACGCTGTTCTACCGCCAGATGCCGCAGCTGGTCGAACGCGGCCACATCTACATCGCGCAACCGCCGCTGTACAAGGTCAAGGCCGGCCGCGACGAGCGCTACCTCAAGGACGACGTCGAGGAAGCGAGCTACATGATGCGCTTCGCCCTGAATGGCGCCGCGCTGCTGCCGAAGGAAGGCGCGGAACCCGTCACCGACGGCGCGCTGGGCGACCTGGTCGACAAGTACAACAAGGCGAACGCGATCATGATGCGTCTGTCACGCGTGATCGACCGCGCCGCCCTGTCCGCCATCATGACGGGCGTGAAGCTCGATTTGTCGACCCAGGAAGCGGCCGAGGCATCGGGTCAGGCGCTGGCAAGCGCGATCCACGATCCGAGCGTGAAAGTGGGCGTGCGCTCCGACGAGCTGTCGGACAAGCACAGCCTGCGCATCGAGCGCATCCACTACGGCAACGTGCAAGTGACGTCGATTGACGCCGACTTCGTCGCCGGCGCCGATTACCGGACGCTGGAAAACTCGGCCGAGACGTTCCAGGGCCTGATGGGCGAAGGCGCCATCATCCGCCGCGGCGAAGGCGACAAGATGAAGGAATTCGCCGTCCGCGACTTCCAGCAGGCCATGGAATGGCTGCGCGAAGAAGCCGAGCGCGGCGTCTCCAAGCAGCGCTATAAAGGTCTGGGCGAGATGAATCCCGAGCAGCTGTGGGAAACGACCATGGACCCGACGGTGCGGCGCCTGCTGAAGGTGCAGATCGAAGATGCGATTGCGGCGGACCAGATCTTTACCACGCTGATGGGCGATGACGTCGAGCCGCGGCGGCATTTCATTGAGTCGAATGCGCTGCAGGCGGGGAATATTGACGTTTGATCATCCTTATCGGGTGACAGGGAAAGTTAAAAACGTGACAGTTGGGTGAAAAACTACTGTCACAAAAAATGAAATTTTCAAGGCATTGAGGAGAACGGTGGAATGTCCAGTAGATCGAACGACGTGGAAATCGGCGCGCAATTTACTGGCCAAGGTGGGAACGTGAACGCCGGTAACGGCGATGTTGCTTCATGACCTCGGGATCTAACGACATCACGTTCCACTATCCACCGGAGTTGTTCAATCTCCTTGTGGATGTAGTGCCGCTTCTGAATCGTTCCAAGCGGGATGTCCTCCTATTCTTTCGGGGCGCGGGCGTACCTGAAGCAATGACGTCGGATGTTGCGGCTCGTTTAAGAAGCGAACCGAAAGATGTCAATAAGTACGAGATAGTTCGCACAGTGCTGGAACGCCTAAATGCCAAGGGCGAATCAGCTCTGCGGGAACGACGCGAAGTACTGCGGCGGGTGGTGGATTTTTCAAACTATGATACTTGTTGGCCAGACGATCAGCTCAAAGCCAAAGGGCTTGTCGCAAGTATCCGTGACGTCGTAAATCAAAAAGATGCCTTCACGCGCATGAATACCGCGCGCGAAGAAGAACGTCAAAATCGCCTCGCCGATGCACAGCGCGTGGCGACGGAAAAACGTGAGCGCCGCCAAGATTGAGTCTGCCAAGCAAGAGTTGTACGCACTCTTTGGCTCCGCCGTTTCAGCACAGGAACGCGGAAAGAAGCTCGAATCAGCCCTCAATAGTCTGTTCCATGCTTACGGTGTCTTAGTTCGCAAGGCTTTTCACCTCGTCGGGGAATCCGGCGAGGGTATCGTCGAACAGATTGATGGTGTCATCGAAATCAACGGTGTCTTGCATTTCATCGAGATGAAGTGGTATCGAAGACCAGTTGGGAAACCTGAGATTGCCGAGCATCTCGTTCGACTAATGTCCCGAGCTGAAGCCCGAGGCATTTTTATATCGGCCAGCGACTTCACGGAACCCGCAATTCACGCCGCGCGGGAGTTCCTTCAGCACAAAACTTTGATCCTTGTGACGCTTCATGAGATTGTCGGTCTGTTAGAACAACAGAATGACTTGGCGGAATTTTTCAAGGCAAAAGTGCACGCAGCACAGATGGACAAGAACCCGTTCTTGCGATCGCAAAATGCATAAGGTAAAGGCGTGGGATGACGATAAGTGACTGACAAGACATGAACGCTCGGAGCGCCTCGGCAGCCACTGTTACTGTAGCGCAGGTGGTCCAAGGTCCGGTCATTCCGCCCCAGCAGCAGCTTCTGATGAAACCGAATCAGTGCACGGCAGACAGCGACGAATTAACTCTAAAACAGCGGCAACAGCCTCTATGGTCGAGCCGACCATAGCTTTCCAATCATCATACCCTTGCTCGGTCGAGCAGATGTTGTCCTCGCGGAAGCATACATTTTCACTAGTCACGTCAAAAATTCCGTATTTTTCGACATCTGTGTCGCTGCGTTGGCAGTCCGCGTCATGGTTACTGAAATATCCCTTTGTAATCAACATCGCAGTTTTCAGTTACTGTGTCACCCGACAACCCTGCCGTTCCCAATCGAAAAGCCAGCCCGCAAGGCTGGCTTTTTTATTGCCGAAGCGGCGGGTCAAATCTCCGGACTCCCTGCGCTACAATCATGCGGTCCACCTTCTCCACGCAATGAAAGCCGACAAACCCCTCGCCCTCTACCGCCAGTTGCGCACCCAGCCATTGTGGCGCCTGCTCGCGGCCGACACGGGGCCGACCGTGCTCGCGCTGCTGCAGACCCATTTGTACGACGTCGACCGCAGCCTGCCTGCGTCGATCCTGCACGAGCGCATCGAACGCGACCTCGAGCAATTGCGCAATCGTGGCGAGGACTGGCCGCAGACGGCGCAATCGTATGTCGCGCGCTGGCTGGCCGAGGGCTACCTTGAACGGCGCTTTCCGCCAGGTTCCAAGGAAGAAAACTACGAGCTCGCCACCTCGACCGTCGATGCCATCCGCTACGTCGCCGGCCTCAGCAAACCGCACAACGCCGCCACCGAAAGCCGCCTCGGCCTGGTCATTGGGGCACTGGTCAAGCTGGCCGACGACACGGATACCGACAAGGGACGGCGCATCGCGCGCCTGCGCGCGGAGCAGGAAAGAATAGCGCGCGACATTGCCGACATCGAACACGGCACGTTCCAGGTGCTGTCGCACAGCGCGGCGCTGGAGCGCACGCGCGAGATCATCGCGCTGGCCGACAATCTCGCGGGCGATTTCCGCCGCGTGCGCGACCAGTTCGAGCAACTGAACCGCAGCCTGCGCGAGCGGATCATGGATAACGACGGCAGCCGCGGCGACGTACTCGACGCGCTGTTCGCCGGCATCGACGTGATTGCGGAAAGCGAGGCGGGACGGACGTTTTCCGCGTTCTGGCGCCTGCTCACCGATCCGGTCCAGTCCGCATCGCTGGACGACGCGCTGGACCAGCTGATGGCGCGCGATTACGTGGCCATCCTGAATCTCGATGAACGCCGTTTCCTGCTGGGTCTGACCAGGACGCTGTTGGACCAGGGCGGCCTGGTGCACGACGTGCTGCAGTCGTTTGCGCGCAGCCTCAAGAATTTCGTGCAAAGCCGCGAGTTCATCGAACAACGCCGCCTGAACCAACTGCTGCGCAAGGCGCAACGCGCCGCCCTGGCCCTGAAGGATGAAATCAGGGCGACCGAGGCTTTGCAATACACGCTCCCGCTCACGAGCAGCAGGCTGGCATCGTTGTCGCAGTGGGTACTGCACGATCCCGCCCTGCAGGCCTTGCCCGACCGGATGGCGGATGCCGATGCCGTCCCTCTCGACCTCGCGATGATCGGGGAACTCGTCGCGCAATCCGAGATCGATTTTCGCTCGCTGCAAGAGAACGTCGGCAGCGTGCTCGACATACGCTCACAAGCGTCGATCGGCGAAGTCTTGTGCGCCTTTCCGGCCAGCCAGGGCCTCGGCAGTGTGCTCGGCCTGCTCGCCTTGGGCGCGCGCCATGGCATCGTGGCGGACAACAGCGAAACCGTCGCCTGGATCGGCGGCGACGGCATTGCCCGCCAAGCGCGCATTCCTCTCATCTATTTTTTGAAGGAGAAGGCCTGTGATGTCCGAGCCGGCACCTGACGATACGGCGGCGCCCGCCCCCGCCGACGATGTGCAGCCGGCCGGCGTGTTGTTCGTCAACGATACGGGCGAGCTGCCGCTCGACACGCGGCGCGTGCTGGTGCAGCTGCTGTCCGGTCCGTCGCTGGAAGGCCGCCGCCATCCGCGCCTGTGGCCCGTCCTGCTGCGCGACGAGCAGGTCATCCGCCGCCGCCTGGCGGAGCTGTTTCTGGAGCTGGTGCTCGACCACGACCTGCAGGTCGCGTTCACCAGCCAGGTCGCCGCCGAGGAACTGGACATCCCGATCCTGCTGCGGCGCGCGCAATTGACCTTCATCGATTCGGTCCTGCTGCTGTTCCTGCGCCAGCGCCTGACCCAGGCCGGTTCCCACGGCGAGCGCGCCGTGATCGCGCGCGACGAGATCACCGAGAACCTGATGCCGTACGAGCGCGCCGCAAGCACCGACCGGGCCGGTTTCAGCAAGCGCGTCAACGCCTCGATCGAAAAGCTCAAAAAGCATAATATCCTGCAGAAGCTGCGCGCCAGCGACGACCGCTTCGAGATCGCGCCGACGCTCAAACTGCTGTTCTCGGCCGAAGAAATCATCGCGCTGACCGCACTGTACGACCGCATGGCGGCGGGCGAATTGCCCACGCTGGCACGCCAGCCATTGGATGAGGAAGAGGACGAGGGATCATGAGCGTGACGACCCTGGACAGCGGCGAACAGTTCCGCATGACCCGCCTGCAGGTGTACAACTGGGGAACGTTCAGTGGGCTGCACGATATTCCGGTCAGCAAACGCGGATTCCTGATCGTCGGCCGCTCCGGGGCGGGCAAGTCCACCTTGCTCGATGCCCTGTCCGCCCTGCTGGTCCCGCCGCGCTGGATCGATTTCAATGCCGCGGCGCGTGAAGCCAGCCGTGCCGGCCGCGATCGCAATCTGGTCAGCTATGTGCGCGGCGCCTGGACCGCGCAGACCGATACCGCGTCGGGCGAATCCGCCGTGCGTTACCTGCGCGCAGGCACGAGCTGGTCGGCCCTGGCATTGCAGTATGAGAATGGCGCCGGGCAGCACGTGGCGCTGGTCCAGCTGTTCTGGATACGGGGCAATGCCAACAGCAACCGCGACGTGAAGTCGTATTTCCTCGTCCTCGAGCGTCCGTTCGATCTGCGCGAGCTGCAAGATTTCGGCAGCAATAATTTCGATGTGCGAAAACTGAAACAGGCGCTGCCGGATGCGTTCGCACGCGACGAGTTCCGGCCGTATTGCGAACGCTTTTGCCGCCTGCTCGGCATCGAAAGCGACATGGCGTTGCGCCTGCTGCACAAGACGCAGTCGGCCAAGAACGTCGGCGACCTGAACGCCTTCCTGCGCGATTTCATGCTGGACAAGCCGGAAACCTTCGACGTCGCCGACCGCCTCGTCAGCGAGTTCGGCGAGCTGCATGCCGCACACCAGGCGGTGGTGACGGCACGCGAACAGGTGCACGTGCTGGCCCCGGCGCGCAGCCGGCACCAGCATATGGACTCGCTCGCGCTGGAGCGCAATGGCTTGCAGGAACTGATGGCCGGCATGCACAGCTATCGCGAGCGGCTGCGCATGGACCTGCTGGCCGAGCACATCCGCGCGCTCGAGATCGAGCTGGAAGGTTTGGCCGGCAATGTCCAGCGCCATCAAAACGTGCTCGACAATCGCAGCGCCGCCTTGCGCGACCTGGAACGCCAGCGCCGAGAAGCCGGTGGCGAGCAGATCGAATTCTTCAAGAACGCAATCGAGACGCTGGAAACCCAGCGCAAGGAGCGCATGCGCAAGCGGTCGCTGGCGGTCGAGGCGTGCAAGACGCTCGGCTGGGACTTGCGGCCGAACCCGCAAGGCTTCGCCGAATTGCTCGGCATGGCGCGCCAGGAAATCGATGACTGGCAAAACGACGACCTGCAACAGGATGCGCTCCTGGCGCTGGACCGCGAAGCAACCGCGGTCGGGGCGAGGCGCGCCGTCGTCGACCGTGAGCTCGCATCGCTGCGGCGCCAGCCGTCGAATATTCCGGCGCCGATGCTGGAATTGCGCCGCCAGGTCGCCGAGGCCGTCGGCGTGGCGGAAGCGGCATTGCCCTTCGTGGGCGAACTGGTCGAGGTCAAGCTTGACGAAAGCGCATGGCGCGGCGTCATCGAGCGCGTGCTGCACGGGTTCGCGCTGGCCATCCTCGTGCAGGAAGACCAGTACGCCGCCGTATCCGCCTACGTCAACGACACCGATCTCGGACGCAAGCTGGTCTACTACCGCACGGTGCGCGCCGAACAGCCGGCGCGCCCGCTGCAGGCGCAGTCGCTGGTGCTGAAACTAAAGGTCAAGGAAGACGGCTTTGCCGGCTGGCTGCAAAACGAATTGCGGCAACGCTTCGACTACGATTGCGTCGATTCGCTGCGCGCGTTCCGGGCCGCGCGCGAGCGCGCGCTGACGCGCGAAGGCCAGATCAAGCACAACCGCTCGCGCCATGAAAAAGACGATCGCCACAGCGTCGATGCCCGCCAATACTGGGTGCTCGGCTTCGACAACCGCGCCAAGCTCGCCTTGTACGAGCAGGAAGCCCGTCAACTCCAGGAACGCGCGGCGCAGCTGGCTGCGCAACTCGGCGCCTTGTGCGCCCAGCGCCAGGCGCGGGCCGGCCGCCTGTTGCAATGCCAGACGCTGATCAACCTGCAATGGCAGGAAATCGACGTGTTGCCGCTGGCGGACCGCATGGCAACCATCCAGCGCCAGCTCGACGTCCTGTGCACGGGTAATTCCGACCTGCAAAGAATCGAGGAGCGCCTGCGCCAACAGGAAGAGCTGGTCAGGGAGGCACGCGCTGTCCTGAACGACGAACTCGTGGAACAGCGGTCACGACAACAGCGGTGTGCGGAACAGGAGGACCTGCTGGCCACCCTGCGGCGCGATCCCGCCATTGTGCCGCTGACGCCGCACCAGCAAGCGGGCCTGGCGCAACGGTACGCGGCCTGGAACGGCGTACTACGGCTGAAGGACGTGGACAGTGCGGATCGCGCCGTCGGCAAAACGTTGCACGACGAGATCCGCGCCATCGACAACGAACTGGCGCAAGGCGAAAAATATGTGGAAGCCCAGTTCGCCACGTTCATCAACACCTGGCGTGCCGATGCGGACGGCCTCGATGCGCGCCTGGCGGCGGCGCCCGATTTCTTCCGCAAGCTCGCGCGGCTCGAATCCGACGGGTTGCCGGCGCACGAACAGCGCTTCTTCGACCTGCTCCAGAACCAGAGCCACCAGAACCTGGCGGCCTTGTCCAGCTACCTGAACGATGCGCGCAAGGCGATCCTGGCGCGCATGGAGCTGGTCAACGACAGCCTGCGCCAGGTGCCGTTCAACAGCAGCGAGCACCAGCGCACCTACCTGCACATCCAGCCCAAGGATCGCCAGTTGCCCGAGGTGCAGCAGTTCAAGCAGGACATCACGGCCGCGCTCAAGCATGCGTGGATCGACGACCGGGAATTTGCCGAAGCGCGCTTCATCGATTTACGGCGCCTGGTGAACCGCCTCGCGAGCCAGGAACCGGAACATCGCCGCTGGCGCGAAGCCGTCCTCGACGTACGCCAGCACGTGGAATTCATCGGCCGGGAATTCGACGAGGACGGGCAGGAAGTCCAGGTGCACCAGAGCGGCGCCGGCCTCTCCGGCGGACAGCGGCAAAAGCTGGCGACGACCGTGCTGGCCGCGGCCCTGCGTTACCAGCTCGGCGGCAACGATACCGGCATCCCGCGTTACGCCCCCGTCGTGCTGGATGAGGCGTTCGACAAGGCGGACAATGAATTCACGGCGCTGGCCATGAATATCTTTGCCAACTTCGGCTTCCAGATGATCGTCGCCACGCCGCTCAAGTCCGTGATGACGCTGGAGCCCTTCATTGGCGGCGCGTGCTTCGTCGATATCCGCGAACGGAAGGCATCCAGCGTGCTGCTGATCGAATACGACGACGAACGCCAGCGCCTGAAACTGGCCGAACGCCTGCATGCGGGGGACGCGCTTGAAATTGCCGACTGACGTGCGGACGCTGCTGCGGCGCCGATTCGACAACCGTCATCGCGACTGGTTCGCCGATCCGGAGGCCGGCGCGGAATGGCCGCTGGTGATTTCCCTGGGCGTCCCCACCGAACAAGCGGTGCGGGACCGGCTGGACGCCGCCCTTGCCTGGGTGAGGGCATGGCAGTCGTGGCAAGGTGCGGGGGCGCTGGAATGGACGGAGCGGCGATGGCGCACGCTGGGCACGCAGCGCGTGCCCGAATCGCTGCGTCTCGACGGCCCGCGCGAGGTGGCGGCCTGGCTGGACGAGGTGGAACGCTGGGACCGTGCTTGCCGCCGCCAGGCCGGGATGCGCCAGCGCTGGCCCGTGTTGATGGGACGCATGGGCCGCCTGTTCGACGTCCTGGCCGATTATTCCGAACCCGACTTCGACCGGCTGACCGCCACCCTGGCCTGGCTCGAACGGCATCCCGATTCCGGCCTGTATCTGCGCCAGCTGCCGATCCCCGGTCTCGACACGAAGTGGATCGAAACCCGCAAGGCCGTGCTCGCGGTACTGCTCTGCCGCGTGACGGACCGCACCGATATGCCCGGCGATTTCCATGCCCTGTGCGGCCTGCGCCGCCCACCGCCGCGGCTACGCATGCGCGTGCTTGATCCTGCGTTACGCGCCCGCGTGGGTGGACTCGGTGATCTCACCGTGGCCATCGACGAACTGGAACGCCTGGACTTCACGCCCCGCCACGTCGTCGTCGTCGAAAACCTGCAAACCGGACTCGCACTGAACGACCTTCCCGGCACCGTGGCATTCATGGCACTCGGTTATGGCGTCGATCTGCTCGCGCAAATCGCCTGGGTACGCAACGCCGATTGTCTGTATTGGGGCGATATCGACACCCACGGATTTTCCATCCTGAGCCAACTACGCGCGCAACTGCCCGCGGTCCGCTCGATTTTCATGGACGAGATAACCTTGTTATCCAACCGTGCCCTCTGGACCAGCGAGGCAAGCCAGCATGCCGCGCCGGAGTTGCCGTATCTCGATCGTGGCGAGCAGGCCGTGTACCGCGCACTCAAGCTGCAGGCGCTGGGGCCCGGCGTCCGGCTCGAACAGGAACGGATTTCATGGGACACCGTCTGGCCGGCGCTCATCGATGCGTTGGCGCCGCTGGACGATACGTTGGCGAGGACTTGACGCCGTCAATTCAACAACCGGCTATGCTTCGGCAACTGCGCCGTCAGATACTCATGTTGATCGGCAAGAATATTACGGCCCCTCAGCAAATAATGCTCCGCGCGGCATGGCACGTAAGGCACATAGATCAGCGGCCGGAATTGCTCGACCAGCAGATTGCCTTTTTCCTGATTGCAGCGCTTGCAGGCCGTCACGCAGTTCATCCAGGTATCCTTCCCGCCGCGCGATCTCGGCAGGATATGGTCGCGCGACAGATCCTTGTGCGAGAAGCGGTTGCCGCAGTAGGCACAGGTATAGCGGTCGCGCCTGAACAGGAGGTCGTTCTGGTGCGTCAGCGGCAGGCCGGTCTTGAACATGCGCGTCATGATTTCGCTGCCGGCGATGGCAATGATCGGCTTGACCGCAATTTTCGACTGCACGCCGGAACGGGAATAACCGCCGCGGAAAACGAACTCGCGGCCGCCCAGATCCCAGGCCACCTTGCCGGTTACGTAATACAAAATCGCGTCTTCCGGCGGGATCCAGTCGAACGGATTGCCTGCGATATCGAGTGCCAGGATCTGGGTGTTCATGGTGTTCACCTTCGTCTGATTGGCACAGCCTATCTGTAATACAAAAAAAAGTCAGCAACTGATGCTGACTTTCGTTTTAGCCCCGCAATCTGGCCGGCTTCGTGGCAAATGGCCGCGCCACGACCGGCCTGGCCAATCCGGCCAGGAATCGCCCCAGTGGCCTCTCCACCCAATGGAAGAACCCGGCACCAGCCGCCACGCTGGCCGTCCATGCCCACAACACGCCGGCACCTTGCAGATAGGCGTCGTCCGGCACGAACCGCGTGAACGCCGCGTTCACGACTAGGCACACGGGAAAGTGCACGAGAAAAATGGAATATGAGATCTTGCCGAGGTAGTTGACAAGCGACCATCCGGAACTCGCATACATGCTCAGCCGCGTACGGCCGAACAGGAACAATACGCAAGCCACGACCGATGCCACGGCGATACGGCTGCGGAAATCCAGTCCCAGCGCCAGCACGGTCGGCACGACCATCATCAACGACAAAGCGCACGCCGCAATAAACGGCCGGCGCGGATCGCTCGCCCACCACGCCAGGATGCCCAGGCCGTAGCTGCCGAAAAAGTAGGGCGCCCACACGTCGAAATCGGCGTCGCGGTTGAAGTACAGCAGGGAGATGCTCACGCCCAGCGTCACCAGCAGGGGCATCAGCCAGGTCGTGGGACGGTCGCCGGCGATGCGCCCGCCCAGCCACAGCAGGCAAGTGATCAGCGCATACAACTGGAAATCGATGGCGACATACCAGGCGCCGGCGGACAGCGACTCATAGCCCAGCACGCTTTGCAGCAGGAAGACGTGCGCGGCCAGCTGGGAAAGATTGGGCGGCGCCGAGATCGAATCGTGGACCATCCACGTGCGCGCGAGCGCGGATGCGCCGATCGCCAGGAACATGGCCACGATGAAAGGCGGGGCCAGCTTGATGTAGCGGCGCCAGATCGTGCCCAGCGGGTTGCCGATGCCGGGCAGGCCGGCGGGCGCCAGCGATTTCGCGACGAGGAAGCCGCTGATGACGAGGAACGCCTGGACGGCGATGCGGCCGTTGTGGTCGAGCCAGTCGATGATCGACGGCATCAGCGGCCGCGCGGCGTCGGCCATCGGACCGTAGAACGCGAGGTGATGCAGGACGATCAATTGCGCAGCACCGGCTTTCAAGAGGTTGATCAAACCAAACTGTTTTTGGACCGCTGCGTTCGGTCCGGACACTCCCAGATCTTTCATGTGTGAGCCCAGCCATTCAAAGTTGCCCAGCGCCAATCAAGCAACCAAGTTGTCGATACAGCTGAGCGGGCGGCCATGATAGCCGAGCTGAATCGTGCGGGACCACGCTTTACACCTCGTAAAGCTTGTTACATAAAGATGCAAATTAGTTTCAGAGCGATGGCTGCACAAGCGTTTTGCGGATGATGTCGGCCATGCGTACTGGCGGAAGGAAATGTAGAAGAGCGTGTCGTCAGCAGATCCCCCCTGCGATGCTCTTGCCAGTCCTTAAATCAAACCCGAAGTAACATGTATACCCATCTCTGGGTTCGAATGTGCACCAGACATTCTCTTTACTCCGGCTGCGCGCCCCCTTCTCGCCGCTGCAAGTGTCCTTGTCATCTGGAGGCATCGCATTGAAGATTTCCTTTGCCGGCTGACCTTCGATGATGAACGATAGCTTGCGATCCCCCTTGGTCGGAGCCTGTTGATCTCCCAAGTCACCGGAGTAAATGGTGTACTCCCCCTTGAACGGACGATACGGAGCCGGCCAATGGAGCTGCTCAGCAGCGTATGTCAAAGAAAGCAGCGAAGTCGCACCAAAGATTGCCAGAGTTTTCTTCATTTTGTGCTTGCCCGTAATGCCACATGAAAGTGATTATCGTGATTCATTAACGGCAATACGCCTGGGATACTCGGGTCATTGAAATACACTTTCATCACCATCGGGTGAGATTGAAAGAGACCGATAAGCCTCTCCGTGGCGTCCCTGTCATAACCAGCCTGAAAATAATTTACGGGAACACAGGCGCCGTCTTTTCGCAAAGGACGCACATCTACCTGAAGGCCGTCCTTATGCGATGCGTGAGGTTTGAACTTGCCTCCACCCGGCAGGCTGATGTTCCCGATACCGAACTTCCGGCGGTCAATCGCCTGCCACTCGCGTTCGATGAACAGGAGCAGTGTCATCATTGCTGGATGGGCATATTGCCCGCCTCCCTGATCCGGCGTCCCATACACATAGTAGCCAGCATCTTCGGGAGCTTGTGGAAGCATGAAATAACCACGCGAATCTTTCGGCTGGACTTCGAGCATGACCGACCCTCCACTCAAATGATGCGGTTGGTCGCCAAGTCCCAGCCGCCAGCCGTGTTGCCGCCCGCGCCACCGCTAATCTTCTGCTGGGTGTATTTCCATTTGACCCTCGAATACTTGAGCGCGACGGACTCCTGGAGAATGCCACCTTCATGGACCGCCTGGTTCACGCTGCCAATCAACACGTTCTCCAGTTCGACCTCGTAATACTTGACCGGTTTGCCATCGCTATCGGCACGCATGAACTCAAGCTTTGCCATGGGAATCGTCTTCCCTGCCGAACAGGTTTGCATCAGCAGGGGTGACGACAGATCGGCCAGCTTCGTTACCGTAATGCTGCGGTGTTCGCAGCGTTCGGCAGTGTGGCCCCCCGCAGTCGATGCTGTCGCTGACTTGGGCTGCAAAAACCCCAACTGGGCCGACAACAGCTCAATCCACCCCAGGTGAGTGGAATCCTACGACTCGCCTTTGATGCCGTCGATTTGCAGATATACGTCGATTGCCATGAGGTCGTCTCCAAGGTTGAGGGTGAGTCACTTCTGCAATGAAAGACGAAGTATTCACTCAAACCCAGCAGAGGTGCGATGCGTTTCGTCAATCAAGACGACATCAACAATCCACGGCAAGTACCAGGCCAGTTAGTTTGGTCAGGAACAACTGCCATACGCGTAATACCCCGCCGCCGTCTGCCGCACATCCGTATAAGCCATCACCATGTAATACCCCAGGTACTGGTTCGAATTCTTCGCATACACCTGCCCATCCGCGCCGATATAGGCCCGGCCGGCGGACACGTGCGACACATTGCTGGCATACCAGTGACTGCACGTGAACGGCGCCGCCGTATTGCCGCTGACGATCTTGTCGATCATGGTCTTGATGGCCACCATCTGCCCGCCGCTCTTGGCCGGGAAATTCACGTCCTCGTACCCCCACCAATCCCAGCATCCGCCCGGATTGTTCGCGGTGACGATCGTTTGCGGATACAGCACGATGATGTTGTTCGTATCCGCCCAGCGGTTATAGCCGGCGTTTTGATAAAAGGCCGTGCCGACGACGGAGGCGCTTTGCAGGCAGCCATGGAATGCCACGTGCAGCCGGCATGACTGCCCCGCCGCGCAGGTGGCCGGCACGTAGGCGTAGCCGCTGCTGGCCATGCTGTAGGTGTTCGGGTTGAAGTTGCCCCAGAAGACGGATTGGTCGAAATTAATAAAACTGCCGGAAAGCGTGCCCGTGTTCTTGGGGTTCAGCGGTCCATACAGCCATTTCAGGATGTCGCCCGCGGTATCGAAATTACAGTTGTCGACGTAGGGGAGGCCGTTGATGGCGCAGCCGTTGCCGAAGAAATCCGTCGGGACCGAATGCTCGGCTGCGAGATTGTTCTTGTAATAGATATTGGCCGCCGGGAGGTAGTTACCGTACATCGCCTTGAGATCGTCCATGACGGGTTGGCGCACCGTGGAATCGATCGTCCCCGACAACAAATACACCTTCGAGGCGGCCATATTGCTGGTCGGGTCGATATAACCGTTGCCCGACCACGTATTCACCACCGACGTCAGATAGGGCAGGTTGCGCGATCCGGTATTGGCCATGCACGGGCCGACCGAGATCGCGGCATTGCCTTGCGAGCAGTAATAAGGACCGCCGGCGATGATGCCCGCGCCCTTTCTGACCGTCTTCGAATACGCGAAATGCATCTGCACGGCCATGTCGGCGCCGGACGAAAAACCGGATACCGACACGTCGTTCACGCTGACGTTGTATTTGGGTAGCGCGACGACCGCCGCGAAGGCGCTCGTGCCGAGAAAACCAATGAGGATGCCGGCAAGATGCCTTGCCCTGATGAGGATTGCCATGCTGTCTCCGATTGTTGTTGTGGGATTGACCCGAATCAGGTTAGTTGAGGTAGGCAGATGTGCAAGCGCAAAGCAGTGTGCGCGATTGATCAGGCGACTGTGCGAAAACGCCCGTCGTGCACGGGAAAACCGAGGTTGGCGTTATCAACGGTCACGTAACAGTAATCACGTAGTCATTTCACAAAGTTAATCTGCCGACCACTTTTAACCACCCGGCAGCTTGACCGGTCGTGGGCCAGGCGAGCGGCAGCTACGCGACGTACCCGATCCCGCCGCGCATGGGCTTCTTCACCTTGAAGGCTGACATCTGATGACGCACACGATCCTCCTGCCGGCCGGCCAGCGCCGGCGCTTCCTCAAGGCGGCCGCCTTCGGCACCGCACTGGCCGCCCTGCCGCCGCTGGCCTTGGCCCAGCGGGCGAAACCGACCTTGTACGCGCACCGCGGCGCCAGCGCCCTGCGGCCCGAGCACACGCTCGGGTCGTACGCGAAGGCCATCGCCGACGGCGCGGACTTCGTCGAGCCCGACCTCGTCGCGACCAAGGACGGCGTGCTGGTGGCACGCCACGAGAACGCGATCACGGACACGACGGACGTCGCCGCGCGGCCCGAATTCGCGGCGCGCAAGACCCGTAAAACCATCGACGGCGCAGCGCACGAAGGCTGGTTCGTCTCCGACTTCACGTTCGCGGAACTGAAAAAAACGCTGCGCGCCATCGAGCGCCTGCCCAAGATGCGCGGCACCGCGTACGACGGCCAGTTCCAGATCGTCAGCTTCGACGAGATCATCGACTTCGTGGCGGCGGAATCGGCCGCGCGCGGGCGCACGGTCGGCCTGATCCCGGAACTGAAACACTCGACGTGGTTCGCGCGCGAGGGCCTGGCGCTGGAAGACCGTTTCGTCTCGACCTTGAAGGCGCACGCGTACACGCGGCGCGCGCCGGTCGTCGTGCAATCGTTCGAGGTCGCCAATTTGAAAGCCTTGCGCAAGGGCCTCGGCAAGCCGTCCAACGTCACGCTGGCCCAGCTGGTCATCGCGAGCGGCGCCTACGACAAGGAGCGCCCGGCCGACGTCGCCGCGCGCGGCGCCAGCCTGACGTATGGCGACATGGTCAGCGCGCGCGGCCTGCGCGACATCGCCACGTATGCCGACGTCGTCGCGCCGAACACGCGCGCCGTGATCCCGCTGGCGCAGGACGAACGCCTGGCCGCGCCGACGGCACTCGTGGCGGACGCGCACAAGGCGGGCCTGCAAGTGGTCGTCTGGACCTTCCGTCCGGAGAACGCCTTCCTCGCGGCCGACTTCCGCAGCGATGCCGGCTTGACCGCGCGCCACGACGCCGGCTCGGTCGCCGAGATCCGGCGCTATCTCGAGACGGGTATCGACGGGCTGTTCTCGGACGATCCGGCGCTGGCGCGCAAGGCGATCGACGGCTGACAATCGCCGCTGCGGCGGGACGTGTACCATGTGGGCATGACCTATCGCCTCGCCATCTTCGACTTCGACGGCACGCTGGCCGACTCGTTTCCGTTCTTCCTCAGCGTCTTCAACACGATCGCCGATCGCCACGGCTTTTCCCGCATCGACGTCGAACGCGCCGGCGCACTGCGCCACTACAGCGTGCGCCAGGTCATGCAGCATGTGGGCATGCCCGCCTGGAAGCTGCCGCTGGCGTCGAAGACCTTCATGGCCATGATGCAGGACAACGCGCACACGGTCCCGCTGTTCGACGGCATCGCAGCGGCGCTGCGGCACCTGCACGAACGCGGCGTGCTGTTGACCGTCGTCTCGTCGAATTCCGAGCACAACGTGCGTGCGGTGCTGGGTCCGGAGCTGGCGGCGCTGATCCTGCGCTTCGACTGCGGCATGTCCGTCTTCGGCAAGGCCGGCCGCATCCGCGCCGTGCTCAAGTCGTGCGGCGTGGCGGCCGCGGATGCCCTCTACATCGGCGACCAGGCCCTGGACGCCGAAGCCGCGCGCAAGGCCGGCGTGGCGTTCGGCGCCGTCCACTGGGGCTACGCCGCCATCGAAGCCCTGCGCGCGCAGGCGTGCGCCACCGAGTTCGTCACGCCGGCCGACTTGCGCCGAATCGGCCCCGCAGCCTGACGCGATAGCTAGGGTGGACGGCCCTCCGCCCACCGTGCATTGCGCAGAAATACTTCGCATGCTAAACTTTCGCATATCAACAGTACTCAACAAAAGTATTTACGCAAACCAACATGCGCCTTACCGACCAGACCCTGAGCAGTCTCACCGCCGCGCTGACCCACGCGTCGCGCGCCTACCGTGCCGCCGCCGACAAGGTCGCGTCCGATTTCGGCCTGTCCCAGGCGACCGGCCTGCCGGTGCTGGTCATCCACCGTTTCGGCGAGAACGGCGTGCGGCCGGGCATCCTGGCCGAGACGCTGAGCCTGGAAGCGTCTTCGCTCGTGCGCGTCGTCGATCACCTGATCGGATCGGGCCTGGTCGAACGCCATGAGGATCCGCAAGACCGCCGCGCCAAGATCCTGCGCCTGACCGACGAGGGCCTGAAAACGGCCCAACGGATGGACCAGGCGCTGACGCCGTTTCGCCGCAAGCTGTTCGGGGAGTTCGACGCGGCCGACGTCGAGGCCACGCTGCGCGTCCTGTCCGGCCTGCCGAACGCCATCGCCACGATCCAGGCCGCATGAACCCACCCACCCGGTCGGAGATACTGTTCTCCGTCAAGTCATTCGCCGCAGCGATGCTCTCGGTCTATCTATCGATGCGCATCGGACTGCCGCGACCGTTTTGGGCAATGATGACGGCGTACATCTGCGCTGCGCCGTTTTCCGGCCCCGTCCGCTCCAAGGGCCTGTACCGCGCGGGCGGCACCGTCGTGGGCGCCATCGCGGTCACGTTCCTCGTGCCGCGCCTGATCAACTCGCCCGAACTGCTGTCGCTGACACTGGCATTGTGGATCGCCGGCTGCCTCTATTTCTCGCTGCTCGACCGCACGCCGCGTTCCTACATGCTGATGCTGGGCGGCTATACCGCCGGCCTCATCGCCTTCCCCGCCGTCAACGAGCCGAGCGCCATCTTCGACATCGCCCTCGCGCGCGTCGAGGAAATCCTGCTCGGCATCACCTGCGCCACCGTCGTGCACAGCCTCGTGCTGCCGCAACCGTTCGGCCCGGTGCTGCTGGCGCGCCTGGACCATGCCGTGCGCGACGCCCACCACTGGATCCGCGACGCCCTGAATCCAGCCGGCGACGCGCGTGCCGCCGCCGACCGCCGCAAGCTGGCCGGCGACATCACGGAGATGCGCCTGATGACCACCCACCTGCCGTTCGACACGTCGCACCTGCGCTGGACGGAGACGGCGGTGAACGCGCTGCAGGAACGCCTGGCCGCGTTCGTGCCCATCGTCTCCGGCATCGAAGACCGTCTCACCGCGCTGCGCGACATGGGTGCCACGGACGTGTCGGAACGCTGGCGCGTGCTGCTCAAGGACGTCGGCGCCTTGACCGAAACCCCGAAAGACGTGGCGCTCGATGCGCGCGGCGCCGCCTTGCACCAGCGCATCGACGCGCTCGAACCGGCCGTGGACGCTGAGCTCGGCTGGGCCGGCATGATCGAAGTGAACCTGGCCGCGCGCCTGCGCCGCCTGATCGACGTCTGCATCGAAACGCGCGCCTTGCGCCAGCACATCGACGCCGGCGTGCACGGCAGCCTGCCCGAGGCCGCGCGCCACCGGCCGGGCGTGCCGACGAGCGCGCTCCACCAGGACCGCGGCATGGCCGTGCTGTCCGCCTTTGCGGCCGCGGTCGCCGTGCTGGCCTGCTGCGCGTTCTGGATCCTGACCGGCTGGCCGTCGGGCGCGGCCGCACCGATGATGACTGCCGTGCTGTGCTGCTTCTTCTCCACGCAGGACGACCCGGTGCCGTTCATCAAGACCTTCATGTGGTACTCGATTTATTCGATCCCGGTGTCGGCCGTCTACCTGCTCGTCATCCTGCCGGCCGTGCACGGTTTCGAGACGTTCATCCTGGCGTGTGCTCCGATCTTCCTCGTGCTGGGCGTGCTGCTGGCGCGGCCGGCGACGTTCGGCCGCGCCATACCCTTCCTGTTCGGCATCTGCGGCACGCTGGCGATGGTCGACACGCACAACGCCGACATGGTGTCCTTCATGAACAGCACGCTGTCGCAGGTCGTCGGCTACGTCGCGGCCGCCGTCACCACGAGTGTGTTCCGCACCGTCGGCGCCGGCTGGACCGCGCGCCGCCTGCTGAAGGCCGGCTGGAACGAGCTGTCGCGCCTGGGCAGTGGCGAGCGGGTGCCGTCGCTGCCGGAATTCTCGGCGCGGATGGTCGACCGCGTCGGCATGCTGACGCCGCGCCTGGCACTGGCCGGCAAGGACCAGGACCTGCAGGCAGTCGACGCCCTGCGCGACCTGCGCATCGGCCTGAACATGACCTTGCTGCACAGCGTGCGCGCCCAGCTGGGGCGCAGCGACGCGGCCGTCGGTCCGCTGATGCAGCAGCTCGCGCGCCATTTCGCGCTGCGCCCGGCAGTGGACGCCGGTTGCGAACGCGGCCTGCTGGACACGCTCGACAACGCCCTGCGCGCCATCTGCGCGGGCCAGAGCGACGCCGCCCAGCGTGGCGACGCCCCGCGCGAGGCGCTGGCCGCGCTCACCGGCATGCGCCGCGACCTGTTCCCCAAGGCGGCGGCCTATGTGCCGTCGCTTGCAACCGCAATCTGAAAGGCGATCCGATGATCGGCGAAGTCAGCATCTACGGCCTCTACGTTCCTCCGCTCCTGCTGCTCGCACTGGCGGCGCTGGTGGTATCGCGGCTGTGCAACCTGGTCCTGGCGAAGACGGGTTTTTACCGCATCGTCTGGCACCCTGCCCTGTTCGATTTTTCCCTGTTCGTCATCGTGCTCGGCGCACTGACGTATTACACACGCAACTGGTCTTGACATGGCTATGAAAACTATTTTGTCGGCGATTGGCCGGGTAAGTCTCACGGCGGTGGTGACCGCGGGCGCGGTCTACGCGGGCTGGCAGCTGTGGCGCCACTACGAACTCGAGCCCTGGACGCGCGACGGCCGCGTCAAGGCCTATGTCGTGCAAGTGGCGCCCGACGTGACGGGCCAGGTGATCAAGGTCCACGTGCACGACAACCAGCAGGTGAAGGCCGGCGAACCGCTGTTCGAGATCGACCGCGCCCGCTTCGAACTGGCCCTGCGCCAGGCCGACGCCCAGGTGACGGCGGCCGAAGCCGCGCTGGCCCAGGCGCAGCGCGAAAACAAGCGCAACACCCAGCTCGACGACCTCGTGTCGCAGGAAACCCGGGAACAGGGCCAGACCCGCACCGACCAGGCGCGCGCCGCGCTGGCGCAAGCCATCGTCAACCGAGACACGGCCAAGCTGAACCTCGAGCGCACGCACGTCGTGTCGAGCGTGAACGGCATCGTGACGAACCTCGACCTGCGCGAGGGCGCCTACGCCACCACGGCGCATCCCGTGATGGCCGTCGTCGACAGCGCCTCGTTCTATGTCGAAGGCTATTTCGAAGAAACGAAGCTGCCCGGCATCCAGTTGGGCGATCCGGTCGACATCACGCTGATGGGCACGCGCCAGCCGATCCACGGCCACGTCGAAAGCGTCGCCGAAGGCATCACCGACCGCGACCGCAGCACCGGCGCCAACATGCTGCCGAACGTGAACCCGACCTTCAACTGGGTCCGCCTGGCCCAGCGCGTGCCGGTGCGCATCGCCCTCGATCCGGTGCCGGCCAACGTGCGGCTCGTCGCCGGGCAGACGGCGACCGTCAAGGTGAGGCCGGCCCCGGCCACACCTGCTGCGACGCCCGCTGCCACACCTGCTGCCACGCCCGTTGCCACGCCCGCGGCGCCGGCAAAGGCGGTCGCCGTGGCCGCCGCGGCCCGGTCCGCCACTGCCACCACGCATTAACGCATCGCCATGAATCTTTACCGCTCAACCGCCAAGAAAGCCTTCGCGCTGACGCTGATGACGGCGGCGCTGGCCGCCTGCACCACGGTCGGCCCCGACTACCATGTGCCGAACGAGGCCGTGATCAAGCGCGACGCGGCCAACGCCCCGTTCATGGGCGCGGCCGAAACGCCGTTCAAGTCCGACCCGCTGCCGGCCGACTGGTGGCATCTGTACCAGGACCCGCTGCTCGACAAGCTGATCGCCAAGGCCTTCGCCAACAATGCCGACCTGCGCGTGGCCGCCGCCAACCTGCAACGCGCGCACGGCGTGCTGGACGAGGTCGAGGAAAAGAAACGCCCCGAAGTCGAGATGAGCGCCGCGCCGCTGTACGGCCGCATTGCCGGCGCGCAGCTGGGCATCCCGGAACAACTCCCCACCGACGGCTTGTACGACGGCGACGTCAAGATCGGCTATACGCTCGACCTGTGGGGCCGCATCCGCCGCGCCGTCGAAGCGTCGGAAGCGGACGTCGACGCCGCGCAAGCCGCCAGCGACCTGACCCATGTGATCGTCGCCGCCGACACGACCCGCGCCTATGCGGAAGCGTGCTCGGCCGGCTACCAGTTGAAGGTGGCGCAGCAATCCGTCGACCTGCAGGCAAGATTCGCGAAGCTCACGGCCGAACGCGTCCAGCGCGGCCGCGGCATCGCCATCGACACCACCCGGGTCCAGGCCCAACTCGAACAATTGCGCGCCAACCTGCCGCCGCTGGAAGCGCGGCGCCGCACGGCGCTGTATCGTCTTGCTGTTTTGACCGGCGAAGTGCCGAGTCAGTTCCCGGCCGAGGTCGCGCAATGCGCCACGCCGCCGCGCGTCGCATCGGCGATCCCCGTCGGCGACGGCGCCGCCCTGCTGCGCCGCCGTCCGGACGTGCGCCAGGCCGAACGCCAGCTGGCCGGCGCGACCGCGCGCATCGGCGTGGCAACCGCCGAGCTGTACCCGAACATCACCCTGGGTGCGTCGGTGGGCGCGGTCGGCATGATGAGCCAGTTCAACGACGCGAACACCTGGAAATTCAGCCTCGGCCCGCTGATTTCATGGAACCTGCCGGCCACCAGCTCGGCCCGTTCGCACATCGCCCAGGCCAAGGCCAACACGACGGGCGCGCTGGCCCGCTTCGACGCCGTCGTGCTGAACGCGCTGCGCGAGACGGAGACTGCGCTGACCGTCTACGCCCGCGAACTCGACCGCAACGCCGCCCTGCGCGCGGCCCGCGACCAGAGCGCGCTGGCATCGCGCCAATCGGCCAGGCTGTACCAGTTCGGCCGCACGGACTTCCTGTCCCAGCTGGACGCGGACCGCACGCTGGCCAGCGCCGAAAACATGCTGGCCGCGTCCGACGCACAGCTTGCGGCGGACCAGGTGCAGTTGTTCCTGGCGCTCGGTGGAGGTTGGGAAAACACGCATGCGGCCCATGGCGAGCATGGCGGCGAGCACGCCGCGGCCAAGGCCGGGCAGGTCGCGCAGGCGACGCACGGCAAATAAGGCGGCCCCAGCCGTATCGTCGGCCGGCAACCGTCGCGTATCACCGCGTATCACCGCGTGGACGGCGGTGGCGGTGCGAACATACCGCCGCCGCCAGTACAGCCGTCCACCCTACAACAGCTTGTCGAGCGTGATCGGCAGATCGCGCACCCGCTTGCCCGTCGCATGGAACACAGCATTCGCGATGGCGGCACCAACGCCCGTGATGCCGATCTCGCCGATGCCCTTGGCGCCCAGCGGGTTCACGTGCGGGTCGTCCTCGTCCACAATCTGCACGTCGATCGCCTGGATGTCGGCATTCGTCGGCACGTGGTATTCGGCGAGGTTGCCGTTCACCGCGCGGCCTTCCCGCTTGTCGATCATCGTTTCTTCGAACAGCGCCAGGCTGATACCCCAGACGATGCCGCCCATCAGCTGGCTGTAGCCCGTCTTTTCGTTCATCAGCTTGCCGACGCCGTAGACGCCCACCACGCGCGGCACGCGGATCTCGCCCAGGTCTTCGTCGACCGTCACCTCGACGAACACGGCGCCGAACGCATGCATCGAGTACTTCTGCTTCTCGTCGCCGGGCCCGGCCTTGGCCGTCGCCTCCACCGAACTGCCGTGGCGTGCGGCGATGGCCTGCATGGCGACGCGCCGCGCCGGGTCGGCCAGCAGATACAGTTCGCCGCCATCCGTCGTCGCATCCACGCCGACTTGATCTGCCGTCGCGCCGAACAGGGGGGAACGCTCGTCCGCGGCGGCGATCCCGAGCAGTTTCAAACGCAGCGCCTGCCCCGCCGCCTGCACAGCCGGCGCCACGCTGGCCACCGTCGTCGATCCGCCCGAGACCGGCGCTTCCGGCATCTGCGAATTGCCCAGCTCGAAACGCACGCGGTCGACCGGCACACCGAGCGCGTCCGCCGCCACCTGGGTCATCACGGTGTACGTGCCGGTGCCGAGGTCCTGGGTGCCGGAGCGGAACAACGCGGTGCCGTCCGGCATCAAGGTCGCGGAACATTCCGCCGGCGAGCGGTTCGTCGGGTAGCTTGCCGTCGCCATGCCCCAGCCGACCAGCTTGTTCCCCCGGCGCATCGAGCGCGGCTGCGGATTGCGGTCGCGCCAGCCGAAACGTTCGGCACCGATCTCATAGCACTGGCGCAGCGATTTACTCGAAAACGGCAAGTCCTTGCCGGGATCGCGTTCCGTGTAGTTTTTCAGGCGCAGTTCGAGCGGATCCATGTGCAGCGCGCAGGCCAGTTCGTCGATGGCGCAATCCTGCGCGTACGAACCGGTGGCCTCCCCGGGCGCGCGCATGAACGTGGGCGTGCCCAGGTGCATGCGCGCGAGCCGGTGCGAGGTTTGCTGGTTCGGGCTCTCGTACATCATGCGCGTGACGAGGCCGCACGGCTCGATCCAGTCCTCGATCATCGACGTGTAGGCGATCGTGTCGTGGCTGGACGCCATCATGCGCCCGTCCGCCAGCGCCGCCATCCGCATGCGCTGCTCCGTGTTGGGGCGGCAGCCGACCGGGCCGAACATCTGGTTGCGGTCCAGCGACAGTTTCACGGGACGCCCCAACTGCTTCGCGGCCATGGCCGCCAGCACGACGTGCGACCACGCGGAGCCTTTCGAGCCGAAGCCGCCGCCCACATACGGGCAGATCGCCGTGACGTTTTCCGGCGGCATGTCGAAGATACTGGCGACGATGCGCTGCACCCCCTTCATGTACTGGGTCGAGTCGTACAGCGTGAGGCGGTCGCCGTCCCATGCGGCGATCGTCGCGTGCGTTTCGAGCGGGTTGTGGTGCTCGACCGGCGTCGTGTAGGTGACGTCGATCCGCGCGCTGCCGGCCAGCAGTCCGGCGTGCAGGTCGCCGCGCTTCGTGTCGGCCTCTTCCGTCAAGACCTTGTCCGGCGGATGAAGCGACTGCTTCGCCTGTTCGAAATCGAGCACGGCCGGCTTGCGTTCGTACTCGATGCGCAGCCGCGCGCCCGCCTCGCGCGCGCGCTCGAAGGTGTCGGCCACGACGACGGCGATCGGCTGGTTGTTGTAGTAGACGTCGTCTTCCTGCAGCAGGGTCAGCCTGCGTCCGATGGGCGGCTGGAGCTTGCCGTCCTTCGTTTTCGGCGGCAGGCGCAAGGCATTCTCGTGGGTCATCACGAGCAGCACGCCCGGCACGTCGCGGGCCGCGCTGTCGTCGATGGCGAGCACGCGTCCGCTGGGGATCGTGCTCGTGACGAGGACCGCATGGGCCACGTCGTCGACCGGATGCTCGGCCGAATAACGCGCCGCGCCGCTGACTTTCGCCCAGGCGTCGACGCGATTGATGGGTGCGCCCGTGATGCTCATGGCACGCTCCCCGCCACGCCGGCGGCGCGGCTGCCCGTGGCGATCCGCAGCGCCCGCGCGACCGCGCGCTGCGCCAGCTCGACCTTGAACGCATTGTGCGCATGCGGCTGGGCACCGGCAACGGCGTCCGCCCCCGCCTTGCCCAGCACGGCGTCGCTCAACGCGCCCAGCGCCTGGCCGCGCAATCGCTGTTCCGCGCCAAGCGCGCGCCAGGGTTTATGGGCGACGCCACCCAGCACGATGCGCAGGTCGCGGATGGTGTCGCCGTCCAGGTCAACAGCGGCCGCCACCGATACGAGTGCGAACGCATAGCTGGCGCGGTCGCGCACCTTCAGGTAGTGCGCATGCTGGGAAAACGGCGACGGCGGCAGGTCCACGGCCGTGATCAGTTCGCCAGGACGGATCACCGTGTCGTCCTGCGGCCGGTCTTCCGGGAGGCGGTGGAAGTCGGCGACGGGCACCTGCCGCTCGCCGTCCGGCCCTTGCAGGCGAATGACCGCGTCGAGCGCGACGAGGGCCACGCTCATGTCCGACGGATTGGTCGCAATGCAGTGCGGGCTGGCGCCCAGGATCGCGTGGATGCGGTTGTGGCCGTCGATGGCGTCACAGCCCGAGCCCGGATCGCGCTTGTTACAGTGCGGGAAAGCCGGATCGGTGAAGTAGTAGCAGCGCGTGCGCTGCAGCAGGTTGCCGCCGACGGTCGCCATGTTGCGGAGCTGGGTCGACGCGCCGTTCAGCAGCGCCTCCGACAGCAGGCGGTAGCGCTCGCGCACGAGCGGGTGATTGGCCGCGGCCGTGTTGCTGGCCATGGCGCCGAGGCGCAGGCCGCCATCCGGCAGCGCCTCGATGCCGGCCAGTGCCAGCCGGCTCACGTCGACCAGGCGTACGGGTTTCTCGATGCCGCTCTTGTACAGGTCGAGCAGGTTGGTGCCGCCGCCGATGAATTTGGCGCCCGGCTGGCGCGCCAGCTCGAGCGCATGGTTCACGTCCGTGGCGCGGTCATAGAAGATCGATTGCATGCACGTCCTCCTATGCCTGCCGCAAGACCACGCTGTGGATGGCCTTGACGATGTTGGGATAGGCGCCGCAGCGGCACAGGTTGCCGCTCATGCGCTCGCGGATTTCGTCTTCGGACAGCGCGCCCGGCGCCAGCTGGTCGCCTTCGGTCAGCATGCTGGCCTGCCTTGCCTTCACTTCGTCCAGCAGCGCCACCGCCGAGCACACCTGTCCCGGCGTGCAATAGCCGCACTGGAAGCCGTCGCAATCCATGAAGGCCTGCTGCATCGGGTGCGGCTGTCCTTCCTTGCCCAGGCCCTCCACCGTCGTGATCTCGCGGCCGTCGTGCATGATCGCCAGCGTCAGGCAGGAATTGATGCGCTGGCCGTCCACCAGGACCGTGCATGCCCCGCACTGGCCCCGGTCGCATCCCTTCTTGGTGCCGGTGAGACCCAGCACGTCGCGCAGTGCGTCAAGCAGCGTCACGCGTGGTTCGATCGTCAGGTTGTGTTCGGCGCCATTGATCCGCAATGTCAGCGGTTGCGGCGGGGCGCAGGACAGCGTCGCGCCCTGCGCACGCTGTTCCAATAGACTCTGGTCGTCGTCTGGCATTGCTTTACTCGCTCCGAGATGACAGGCTTACCGTCAGACCGGCCCGGTCCACACGGGTTCCTGTTGAGGCTAAAAAGGGATGACGCCGCTTTTCGAGCCTTGATCCAGGCCAGCGGTATGTCATGAACGCCTTATTTATCATCTCTGAATTCAAAAAATCGCGGAGCGCGCCAGAATCTAATTCTTCATGGAAATCAAATACTTAGGTCCATCCATGAAAGCCCGCCGTTGCAGCGGGTGTTTGAAGGGCTCTATACTCGTGCAGTGATGCATAGAAGCATCGCTAACCCGGAAATGACCATGCGCTCCACCTTGCTCCTGTTGACACCGCTCTTGCTGCTGGCCGGCTGTGTCAACGAATCGGCCAGCTATATGATCGACGGCAGCGACCACGCCCTGACCGTGGTCGTCACGCAGGATTATTTCTGGAGCAAACAGGTGGGACTGCGGGTCATCGCGTCGCGCCTGCCGGACTGTCAGCGCCAGTTCGACCTCGGCAAGACGCCGCTGGCCAACCTGAACGTCGAGCTGTTCTCGACGGGCGAAGAAGCGTTCCTGCTGCGCTCGGGCAATGAGATGTGGCAGGTGGAAACTCGTGACTGCAGCCAGTTGCCTGAACCATCGGACAATGTCCAGGCGCAGCCGATCGGCGTGTTCCACATGGACGCGAACAAGAAATTCGTGTTCGAGCCGGCGGAAGGCGCGGTGGCGGCCGCCCGCTGATCCGCGCGGTCCGGCGTCAGCGCTGGCCCGTCAGCTGGCGCAGCCGCGCGATTTCGGCCGTGCGTCCGAGCCGGTCGAGCGCCTGCTCGAGCAGGGTGCGGTCGCCTTCGCGCAGCATCGTCCATTGCGTGAAATATTCGTGCACGGTGCGCCAGGGCGGGAACTCGGGCGGCATGCTGCGCCAGGCGCTGCCGGTGTGGAGGAAGTACAGGACGGCGCAGAAGACATCGTACAGATCGTGCTTGCGCGGCCGGGTCTTGCGGCGCGCCGCTTCCAGCATTTCACGCACGGTCTCGAACTGTTCACGCGGTACATCGCTTGGAAAGGTTTGCCTGGCCATGTCGATCGCCTCAAAAAGCACTTGGAGACATATGATCCGGAACAGGTTCCCGATCATCGACGGGGCGTAGCGCATTGTCGCGACGGGTTCGAACACGGGCGCCCAGTAAATACACAGTCTAGCAGCGTGTTCGGAATCATGCCGCCTTTTTTGCGGGCGGCATGCATACGGCGCCGCGTCACCGGCAAAAGATGGCGCAGAAGGAGGGAATACGGGACGGCATGCCGCCCCGGCAGGTCAGTCGCGGGCCAGCGACAGGAATTCGGTGCGCAGCGCCAGGTTCGGCTGCAGTTCGCCGAGCAGGGTCGAGGTGATGGTCTCCTCGCCCGGCGTGCGGATGCCGCGGCTTTCCATGCACATGTGGCGGCACTTGATGACCACGCCCACGGCTTTCGGTTCCAGCACCTCCATCAGCGTGTTGGCGATCTGCACCGTCAGGCGTTCCTGCACCTGCAGGCGCTTGGAGAACACATCGACGAGCCGGGTCAGCTTCGACAGCCCGACGATCTTGCCGTTCGGCAGATAGCCCACGGTCGCCTTGCCGAAGAACGGCGCCAGGTGGTGTTCGCAATGGCTGTAGACCGGAATGCCGCGCACCACGATCAATTCGTTGTATTCCTCGGCGCCGTCTTCGAACGCCTTGAGGATCTCGACCGGGTCCTGGTCGTAGCCGGAAGTCCAGTGTTTCCATGCCTTGGCGACACGCGCGGGCGTCTCGTGCAGGCCGGAGCGGTTGGGATCTTCACCAAGGCTGGACAACAGGCGGCGCCAGTCGTGCTCGGTGAAGACTTCTTTGTCAGACATGGTGAATCCTAAAATTTTCGATTGCCGAGAGTATATAGAAAATGGCGGAAATCCACAGATGGCGGCGGCTTCCTTGCGCAAATCGGACGCCGCACTGTCGCGGATACGCTAGCGTAGTCGACGTCCTTGTCACTGCGCGGGAGAACAGCCATGCTTGGGAGTACTGTCCTGGAAGTCGCCATCGGCCTGACATTTTGTTATGGTACGGTCGCCCTGATCGTCAGCACCTTGCAGGAAGCGCTGGCCGCGGCGTTCCGGCTGCGTGCCAACACCCTGCTGGCGGGCGTCAAGAGCATGCTCAACGACCCGTGCTTCGACGGACTCGCCCGTGCCGTCTACATGCATCCGCTGGTCAACCCGCACACGGACGGCTTCGCGCCGAACGAGCGCAGCATGCGTACCAGGCCATCCTACATCGAACCGGCGCACTTTGCGATTGCCCTGGTGGACAGCCTGTGGAAAGTGCCGGGAGACTTCATCCAGCTGACCGGCGCGATCGAAACGATCCCCGATCCGCAGCTCCGGCAGGTGATGCGCGGGCTGTACGGCCGCGCGCGCGACCTGCAGCAGTTCCAGGACATGCTGGCCGGCTGGTTCGACAACGCCATGGCGCGCATGTCCGGCACCTATAAACGGCGCCAGTTGCTGGTCTCGCTGCTGCTGGCGCTGCTGCTGGCGATCCTGTTCAACATCGACAGCATCCACCTGTTCCGCACCCTGTGGCAGCAACCGTCACTGGCCGCGCACCTCCACGATGCCCCCGGCGCGCTCGACCCGGCCTTGTTCGACGCCATGATGGCGCTGCCGATCGGCTGGACCCGTTTTCCGCCGGCGCCCGGCGCCGACTTCGCGCTGCAGGTCGCGGGGTGGTGCGTCACGGCGTCGACGGCGCTGTTCGGCGCGCCGTTCTGGTTCGATCTGATGCAACGCGTCGTGCGCATGCGCAGCTCGGGCACCCGGCCGGAAGACCTGCCGCTGTCGCTGCGCGTGGAAGGCAAGATCGCGGCCGCGGCCACGCCGCTGCCCTGATGCCGGCCGCATCGGGGCCGCGTGCCCCCGCGCGGTCTCAGCGTCCTGCCGGACGGTGGCTGTCGACCAGCATGCTCGACACCGACACGTGCGGCACGCGCTCCGGCCACTCGTCATCCGGGCCGAACCAGCGCGCTTCGATGATCTCGCCGGGATCGGTACGGATGTCGCCGTCCAGGTAATCGGCCGTGAACGCGATCATCAGCGAGTGCGGGAAAGGCCACGACTGGCTGCCGAAATAGCGCAGGTTGTGCACGCGCAGGCCGACTTCCTCGAACACTTCGCGGTGCACGGCTTCCTCGATCGTTTCGCCGGCCTCCAGAAAGCCGGCCAGCGGCACGAAGCGTTTCACGGCGGACTGGGTGTGCAGCGCCAGCAGCACCTTGTCGCCGTTGCGGATCAGGACCATCATCGCCGGCGAGATGCGCGGATACGCCATGTGACCGCAGTTCTCGCACTTGAAGCAGCGTTCTCCCGCCGCCAGCACGGTGCCGCTGCCGCAGGCGCCGCAAAAACGGTGCGTGCGCGCCCATTCGGCGACCTGAAACGCGCGCGCGGCCACGCCGAGCCGGGCTTCATCGAACTCGCCGAACAGCGAACGCAATCCACGCCAGGCGTAACCAGCCGGCGCGAGCGCCTCGTCGTCGACCCAGGCGGCCTGGCAATAACGCCCGTCCAGCAGGCCGACCGGCTGCAGGCGCGACGGATCAAGCGCGAGGCTGGGCACCGCGGCCTCGTCGGGCAGGCCGAGGTCGGCCTCGCGCACGAGCAGCCGCCCGCCGTGGAAGACGAAGGACAGCGGCGCGGCATCCTGCTGCGGAACCATCAGGGGCGTGAACGAGGCGGGCGTCTGGAGCATGGGATATCCGGTCATCGATGGGGCTGGCGCAGATGATACCGCCTTTCGCCCCACCGTTCAGGGCGCCACCCCGCCACGCCACGCCGCGTCAAACCCTGGCCAGCTTGCGGCTGACGTCGTGCGCCACCTTGAGGTGCCTGCCGAACGTGTCGGCGGTCGTGCGCGCCAGCTTGCGGATATCGGGGTCGTATTCCTCAGCGGCATAATGCTGCAAGACCTTGATGTCGCGCTCGTGCACGTCGATGTTGTACTGGATCCAGCGCTGCTCGAAATCCCGGCCCTCGAGGCTGGACAGCTCGTCCACCGTCATCTCCTGCTCGGGACGGATCCGGCGCGGCATGTCCAGCTTCCGACCGGCGGCCAGCCGTTCGAGGTCGCGGCCGATGCGTCCGTGCTCGTCGATCATGGACTGGGCAAACGCCTTCGCATCCTCGTTGCCCAGCTTTTCCAGCGCCAGCTCGCAGATCTGGATTTCCGCCATCGAATCCTGTATCGCCTGCACGAGGAATTCGTTGCTGCCGGGCGAAGATCGCGTGTCCGCGGCGCGGGACTCGTCCTTGTGTCCTTCCCGGCTTGCCCGCGCATGGCCGTGCGCCGGCTTGTCGTGCGCCGGCTTGTCGCGGCGGGCGCCGGAAGGCGGCGTGTCGGCGGGCAGCGCACCGAATGCCTGGCTGACGTCGGCCGGGGTCTCGAATTCCTCGTCCGGCAATTGTTCAAGCGAAGTACAGACATTCTCGTCGGCGCCCATGCTTCTGGCCTTCTCGAGCAACGCCGCCTTCGACGCCGGGTAATCCACACCCTTCAGGTATTTCTGGACCTGGATCGGATTGACATGCGCCATGGTGTTCTCCTCCCTCTAAAGTCATCTCAGACCACATCCGCGCGCACAGGTTTCCGCGGCCGCGCCGACGACCACGCAA
>Ga0209148_1000382_pt1 | contig 53278 bp, 57 predicted proteins | sample AraplaCol_mMF_r2_2_FD_184288 | JGI IMG/M metagenome (GOLD analysis project Ga0209148, IMG submission 184288) | Arabidopsis root microbial communities from North Carolina, USA - plate scrape CL_Col_mMF_r2 (SPAdes) (version 2) | ecosystem: Host-associated > Plants > Roots > Endosphere | place...
ATTCGCCGCGCCAAAAGCCGTTCGACGAGACCGACTGGACCAATCTCGATGGGGCCGACGTGCAGCCCTACATCAAGTCCAAGACGCTGGCCGAGCGCGCGGCCTGGGATTTCGTCGCGCGCGAGGGCGGCGGCCTGGAGATATCAGTGATCAACCCCGCCGGTGTTTTTGGTCCGGTGCTGGGGCCGGATTTCTCCGGCTCGATCGAGATCGTCAAATCGTTGCTCGACGGCGCCATGCCGGCGGTGCCGCGGGTCTATTTCGGCGTGGTCGACGTGCGCGACGTCGCCGATCTGCATTTGCGGGCGATGACCGCGCCGGAGGCCAAGGGAGAGCGCTTCATTGCGGTCGCAGGCGAAACGATGTCGATCATCGACATCGGCAAGGTGCTGCGGCGGGAACTGGGCTCCAAGGCGCGCCGGGTTCCGCGGCTTCAGGCGCCGGACTGGCTGGTGCGCCTGGCGGCGAGCCGGATTCCTTTGTTGCAGGCGGTGGTGCCGATGCTCGGGCGCGTCAGGCATTCCACCAGCGCCAAGGCGAGGTCGGTGCTCGGCTGGCAGCCGCGCTCCAACGGCGAGGCGATACTCGCCACCGCGGAAAGCCTGATACGGCTCGGCCTGGTCAAGGCTTGATGTTGCACGCCGCCCGCGCTTGTCAGGCCCGGGCGGGGATGCTCCACTGCCGCCCTCGATTGGGTAGCGTGGGAGAGGCGGCGCCGATGGACAAAATTCTCGAAGCCGCAAAGGCGATCGCGCTGGCGCGCCGCAACCATGCGCCGCTCGCGGCGCTGGTAGTTCCGCCTGCCGACGAGGCCGAGGGCTATCAGGTCCAGCGCGCGCTGCACGATCTCCTGCTGCCGCATGTCGGTCCGCTGGTCGGCTACAAGATCGGCTGCACCAGCCAGGTGATGCAGGAGTACATCGGCATCCCGCATCCCTGCGGCGGCGGCGTGTTCCAGAAGGGCGTGCACGACAGCGGCGTCAAGCTCGCAGCTTCCGACTATGTCCGCGTTGGCGTCGAATGCGAGATCGCGGTGCGCCTGAAGCGGAACCTTGCCGCCGGCGAGGCTCCGTTCACCGCGGAATGGGTCGGTGAAGCCGTCGAGGCCTATCATCCCGCGATCGAGATCGTCGACGATCGCTACGTGAAATGGGAGACGATGGGCGCGCCGACGCTGATCGCCGACGATTTCTTCGCAGCCGGCTGCGTGCTGGGCCCGTCCGTGCCGCGCTCGTCGGTGCCCGACCTGAAAGCGGTCAAGGGCCGCGCCATCGTCAACGGCGAGGAAGTCAGCCACGGCACCGGCGCCGACGTGCTCGGCCACCCCCACAACGCACTCGCCTGGCTCGCCAACCACCTCGCCGCCGAAGGCAAGGGCCTGCATGCGGGACAGCTCGTGTTGACGGGAAGCCTCGTGAAGACGCTGTGGCTGAAAGCCGGCGACAAGGTGCGGATGGAGCTGGACGGGCTGGGCGTGGTGGAGGCGGAGTTCAACTGAACTCCCTCCGCCGTCATTGCGAGGAGCGAAGCGACGAAGCAATCCAGACTGTCACCGCGGAAAGATTCTGGATTGCTTCCGCCTTCGCCAAGGCTACGGCGGACAAGTCGCTGCGCTCGCAATGACGGAGTTTGAGGCTGCAGCGTCGCTCCAATTTGCGCGGACGTGATTCGTAACCGCAAGCCATTACTGCTCAAAATACATGCGGCCTCCGGCAGGGGAGCTACCGGAGGCCGCGTAGTACATCGTCGTTCGCGCCTAGGTTCGCGAACACGATGTGGGAGCTCGGGAGAAGATTAGAAGGGCAGCAGCACGTCCATGACTTGCTGGCCGTAGCGCGGCTGCTGCACGTCCATGATCTGGCCGCGGCCGCCATAGGCGATGCGGGCCTGCGCGATCTTGGAGGAATCGATGGTGTTGTCGCTCTGGATATCCTCGGGGCGGACGATGCCGGCGACCACGAGCTCGCGGATCTCGAAGTTGACGCGGATCTCCTGCTTGCCTTCGACCACGAGGTTGCCGTTCGGCAGCACCTGCGTCACGACCGCGGCAACGTTGGTCTGCAAAGCTTCCTGGCGCTGCACGCTGCCCTTGCCGTCGCTGGAGGCGGTGGAGTCGGCGGTGAGGATGCGGCCGGGCAGCACCTTCTGCGCCTGCGCGCCCAGTGTCTTGGCGCCGATGAAATCGGTGATGCCGGAGTCTTCCTTGTTGGAGCGGCTGCGCTGGGTCTCGTTCTCGATATTGGCCTTGTCGGTGATGTTCACGGTCACGGTCAGGAGGTCGCCGACATGGGTGGCGCGCTGGTCCTTGAAGAAGGCGCGGCTGCCGTTGCGCCACAGCGAGTTCGGGCTGTAGGAGGCGACTTCCGGCTTCGGCATCGGCATCTGCACCGGCTTGTAGCCGGGCTGCGCCGTCGGATTTTCGATCGAGGACAGCTTCGGTTGTTCGCCGATCTGCGACAGGCGGTCGATCGAGGAGCAGCCGCCCAGGGCGCTGGCCGCCAGCAACAGTGCGGAGATCGCGATGCGACGAAGACGGGAAGCCGAACTGAAAGCGGACATGACGAACTCTTACTTTGCTTGTGCTTGCGAGACGCGAGCTTGCGGGATCTGAACTTGCGCGACTTGAGCTTGACTTTGAGTGGCTTGGGCCGACGACGCTGGGGCCTGAACCAGGTTGCGGACCAGGGCATCCGTGTCGACAGGAGCGGGCGCTTCGTCGCGCTTAAGCGAAGAGGTCTGTTCGACTGCAGGCACCATCGGCGCGGACTGGCTGGCGCCCTGCACGGTCACCTGGCCGCGGCCGGTGACGACGCCGGTCAGCGTACGCTTGGTCTGCAGATTGAGGACGCTCACAGTGTCGCCCTCGGCACCGCTCTCGATCGCCTTGCCGCGGGTGGTGAGGTAGATCCCGGGGACCTGGTAGATGACGGTGACACTCTGGTCGCGCGACACGAATTCCGGCTTCGCGAGGTCGGCGACGCGGATCGGCATGCCGGCGCGCATCGGCCGGCGCAGCTGCATGCCGACGGCGCGGTCGCGCAGCGCGGCCTCGCCCGTCACTTCGGCGCGGGGACGGCGTTCCAGCGCGACGTCGGAGGATTTCAGCGTCTCGGTGCGATCGATGTCGCGGGTCAGAACAGCGACCTCGATGGTCTCGATCGCGATGCCGGTCAGGCGCAGCTTGGTCGCAGCCACGGTGCTGTCGTTGTTGATCTCGAAGGTGATGTCGAAGCGGCCGCCGCGGGCGTCGTAGCGGGTCGCAACCGGCTGCAGCGCGCCGGTGTTGGATGCGTCCAGCCGCATGTCGGAGATGCCACGGTCGAAGTTGACGGTGATGTTGGCGGCATCGCCGAGGCCGAAGCGATGGTCGAGCGCCGAAGCGACCGCGTTTTCGAGGTCCTTGTTGGCGATCGTGCGGGCAAGCCGGGTGACCTGCACTTCCTTGATGTCGCCGGTCATCACGCCGATCACCTGCTTGGCGCGGAGCACGCTCAGGACCTGGGCGACCGGCAGCGCGCCGGTGGTGCCGAGATCGGGCGAGCGATAGACCGGGATCTGCGCGGCCGAGCCGGCATTGTCGATGAGGTCGCCGACCCTGACCACGTCGGAGGTGACCGTGATGCTGGCCCGCAGCGTCGGCGCTGCGATGCCGTCGTCGGCGGCCTGCGCCTGCAGCGCCAGCGCGAGCAGCGCGGAGATTGTGAGAAGCGTGGTGCGGATCATCGTCATCACCTCAGCGGAACAGCGCCGTGGTCGATTGCATCATCTGGTCAGCGGCGCTGATCACCTTGGCGTTCATCTCGTAGGCGCGCTGCGCGGCGATCAGGTCGCTCATTTCCGAGACGACGTCGACATTGGCCTGCTCGAGGCTGCCTTGGGTGATCTTGCCGTAGCCTTCGGAATTCGCGATGCCGTCCTGCGGCGTGCCTGACGACGTCGTTTCGACGAACTGGTTGCTGCCGACCGGCTGCAGGCCCGCCTTGTTGATGAAGCGGGTCACGCCGATCTGGCCGAGAACGGTGTTGGTCGACGAGCCCGGCAGCGTCACGGTCACCTGGCCCTGTTCGTTGACGGTGATGCCCGAGGCGTTGTTCGGAATCGTGATGGTCGGCTGCACCGGATTGCCGCCCGCGGTGACGACGCGGCCCTGATTATCCATCTGGAAGGTGCCGTCGCGGGTGTACTGGAAGGTGCCGTCGGGCATCAGGATCTTGAAGAAGCCTTCGCCCGAGATGGCGAGATCGAGGTCGTTGCCGGTCTGCGACAGCGTGCCTTGCGTCATGCTGCGCGGCGTGCCGACGGTCTTGACGCCGCCACCGATGTCGACGCCGACGGGCAGGATGGTGCCCTGGTCCGAGGCCTGCGCGCCGACGCGGCGCACGTGCTCGTAGATCAGATCCTCGAACGCCGCCGTCTGCTTCTTGAAGCCGGTGGTGCGCAGGTTGGCGATGTTGTTGGAGATCACCTGAACGTTCAGTTCCTGTGCCGCCATTCCGGTCGCTGCGGTGTGAAGCGCCTGCATGTCAGTTCTCTCCTAATCAGGCCGGAACGTCGGCGAGCTTTTCGATCGCCGATTTGTGGAGGTCGCTCTGCTGCTGGAGCAGGTTGGCGATGGCGGTGTAGCTGCGCATCACCTCGACCATGCGGCTCATCTCGCCGACCGAATTCACGTTCGACTTCTCGACGTAGCCCTGCTGCAGGGTGGACTTGGTGTCGGGCAGCTGGTTGGCGGAGCCGGTGTCATAGAGATTGGCGCCGAGCTTGGTCAGCTTGGCCGGATCGTCGAACGTCACCAGCTTGATCTTGCCGCGGATCGAGTCGATCTTGGCCGTGCCTTCCAGCACCGTCACGGTGCCGTCGGGCGAGACGTTGATGTCGTGGTCGGTCGGCTGGAACACGATCGGGCCGGCGGTGCCGAGCACGAGGTTGCCGTCCGACGTCATGAGCTGGCCGGTGCTGCTGAGCGCGAACTTGCCGTCGCGGGTGTAACGCTCGGCACCGTTGGCCTGCACGGCGAAAAAGGCGTTGCCGCTGATCGCCATGTCGAGCGGGTTGTTGGTCGCCTCCATCGGCCCCTGGCCGACATCGCGGTAGGTGCCGCGGTCCTGCACATAGGAGACCCGGCGGTCGGAGCCGACGAAATTGTCCTCATGCGCGTTCGAGCGGAGATACTCCTCGAACAGCGAATGGTCGGCCTTGAAGCCGTTGGTGTTCACGTTGGCGACGTTGTTGGCGATGACATCCATCTGCCGTTCCAACGTCATCTGCCGTGCCAAGCCGATCAGAAGCGCGTTCTGCATCGGTCAATCTCCCCTTGCGTGAGATCTGCCATTTCGCTCTCCCAAGCGCGTTGGCCGATCCCGTGAACGAGGCCGTCGGGTTCTCCCAAACCATCCGGTCTCGCTCCTCTCTCAGCGAAAGCCGTGCCAACTCGAAAACATGCGTGATTACAGTTGGTTGGCTATTTTTCGGCGTTAGAAGCAGGGGGCAGAAAGGTTCTGTTAGCCATGTTTGCCCGGCAGATTTTTCCTAGCGGAAGCCCGATCGAAAGGTTCCGTTAACCATTATTACCGTAGCGTTTGCGTGTGAGAGGGGCGCTTTGCGCTGGGGCATTTGTATCGCGTCACTGTCTGCCAGGAGGCTTCGCTCTTTCGACCCTTTATAAGATGAGCGGGCCCGGACGATCATGGCAGAGAACGAAGCGGAAGGCGGCGCAGCTGTCGAAGGCGCGGAAGCCGCTGCCCCGAAGAGCAAGTTCAAGCTGATCCTGATCGTTGTCGGCGTGCTGGTCGTGCTCGGCGGCGGCGCCGCGACCTGGTTCCTGTTCTTCCGTCATGGCGACGACGAGCATCATGCCGAGGCCGCGCCACCGCCCAAGCCGCCAGCCTTCGTCGAAGTGCCCGACATGATGGTCAACCTCGCCGGTGCGCCCGGCGAGCGCGTGCAATATCTCAAGCTCAAGATCGTGCTCGAGCTGAAGGAAGAGAAGCAGATCGAGGCGATCAAGCCCTCGATGCCGCGGGTCACCGACATCTTCCAGACCTATGTGCGCGAGCTCCGCTCCTCCGACCTCAACGGCTCCGCCGGCATCTTCCGCCTCAAGGAAGAGCTGACCAAGCGCGTCAACGCCGCGGTCGCGCCGATCCAGGTCAGCGCAGTGCTGTTCAAGGAAGTCGTGCTCCAGTGAGGATGCAGCGGAAGGGTACGGGCTAGCGTCATGGCCGGCAACGAGCAGATGGACCAGGATGCGATTGCCGCCCAATGGGAGGCATCGCTCGATTCCGAGGATCCCGCGGAGGCCACGAAGGCTGCTGCCGAAAACGAACTCTCGGAGACCATGGCCCTGCAATGGGCGGCCATGGTCGAGGACGGCAGCCGCGATCTCGGCAACGGCAAGAATTCCGGCGAGCGGGTGCTGTCGCAGGAGGAGATCGACAATCTCCTCGGCTTCACCGTCGGCGATGTCACGCTTGACGACCACAGCGGCATTCGCGCGATCATCGATTCGGCGATGGTCTCCTACGAGCGTCTGCCGATGCTCGAAATCGTCTTCGACCGCCTGGTGCGGCTGTTGACGACCTCGTTGCGCAATTTCACCTCCGACAACGTCGAAGTCTCGCTCGACCGCATCACCTCGGTGCGCTTCGGCGACTACATGAACTCGATCCCGCTGCCTGCCGTGCTCTCGGTGTTCAAGGCCGAGGAGTGGGAAAACTTCGGCATGGCGACGGTCGATTCCAACCTGATCTACTCGATGATCGACGTGCTGCTCGGCGGCCGCCGCGGTTCGAGCCAGCTGCGCATCGAGGGCCGGCCCTACACCACGATCGAGACCGAGCTGGTCAAGCGCCTGGTCGAGGTGGTGCTGGCCGACGCCGAGCAGGCGTTCCGGCCGCTGTCGCCTGTGACCTTCACGATCGACCGGCTCGAGACCAATCCGCGCTTCGCCGCGATCAGCCGCCCCGCCAACGCCGCGATCCTGGTGCGCCTGCGCATCGACATGGAAGACCGCGGCGGCAATATCGAGCTGCTGCTTCCCTACGCGACGATCGAGCCGATCCGGCCTGTTCTGCTCCAGATGTTCATGGGCGAAAAGTTCGGCCGTGATCCGATCTGGGAAGGCCATTTTGCCACCGAGATCGTCCAGGCCGAGATTTCCGTCGATGCCGTGCTTTACGAGGCCGACATTCCGCTCAAGCAGCTGATGCGGCTCAAGGTCGGCGACACGCTGCCGCTGGACATGCGCGCCGACGCCAACGTCACCGTGCGCTGCGGCGATGTCACGATCAGCGAAGGGCGGATGGGCCGGGTCGGCGATCGGGTCGCGATCCGCGTGACGAAACCCTTGCGCAAGCCAAGTACGACACTTGCGATGTTCGAGAAGGTGGACGAACAGAACAAGCTGATGGAGGCCCCATGAACCACTCCCTAGGAATGGCGATCGAGACGCTGGTGGCCATCCTGCTGATGCTCACGATCGGCTATTGCATCCTGCTCAACAAGCGGCTGACCCGGCTGAAGGCGGACGAGCATTCGCTGAAGGCCGTGATTGGCGAGCTGATCACCGCGACCGAGATCGCCGAACGTGCGATCGGTGGGCTCAAGCTCGCCGTGCGCGACGTCAACGAGAATCTCGGCAGCCAGCTTGCGGCCGCGACGCAAATGTCCGACCAGCTCTACAAGCAACTCGGCGAAGCCGACAACGTGGTGCGCCGCCTCTCCAAGATCGCCATCGCGGCGCGCCCCGTGACGAATCCGGAAGCTGCCGCAGCCCCCGTCGCCAAGCCGTCGCCTGCGAAGGCGGTGGCGGCCGCCGCCGAAGCCTTCTCGGAGCGACGCAGGTCCAACGGTCTTGGGTCCAACGGTATCGCCGCATAAAGTCAGGGTATGAAGTCCTTTCGTAACATCCGCGTCATTCCGGTCGTGCTGATTGCGGTCGCAGGTCTCGCCACGCTGAAAGTGGCGGGGCTCGTGATCAATGGCGGCTATGTGTTCGACTACCAGCCAAACACCCTGAAGAAGTCCTGGGCGCAGGAGAATCTGAACTTCCCGACCGGGCGAGACGATCCTGACATCACCGGCTCGACGCATGGCGAGCCGAAGGAGGCGCCGAAGCCGGCCGCACCCGAGAGCAAGCCCGAGGGCACTCCGGTCAAGATGGATGAAGCCCAGCCGCAGGTTTCGGCCTCGGAGCGCGCGATCCTGGAACGGCTGCAATCGCGCCGGCAGGAGATCGAGGCCCGTCAGCGCGAGATCGACATCCGCGAGAGCCTGTTGAAGTCGGCCGAGAAGCGCATCGAAGGCAAGGTCGAGGAGATGAAGGCGGTGGAGTCCCGCATCAGCGCGACCCAGGCCGAGCAGAAGGCCGCCGAGGCCCAGCGCTTGAAGGGCCTCGTGACCATGTATGAGGGCATGAAGCCGAAGGACGCCGCACGGGTGTTCGACCGGCTCGAGATGAGCGTGCTGATCGAGATCGCCTCGGCGATCGCCCCCCGCAAGATGTCCGACATCCTGGGACTGATGTCGTCGGAAGCCGCCGAGCGGCTGACGGTCGAGATGGCGCGCCGCGCTAACGGGGGCGGGGATCAGGCGGCTTCCGCCGGGGATCTCCCCAAGATCGACGGCAAGCCGACGCAAAAGCCGAATTGAGGGCTCATACTTAAGAAGTCCTTAATTGGCAAAACCTACATTCGAGGGCATGGGCCGGCACCAGCGCCGGCGTGGACCCGTCGAACCGGAAGAAATGCCGCCAATGGCGCGAGAGGCTGCCGCTGGATTTGTGTCGCGAGCCCGCGCCCTGGCGCTGGGGCTGTCGCGCCATGTCCGCCGCGCCGTCTTGTTGGGCGCCTGCGCGCTGCTCAGCCTTAATTCCTTTGCCCGCGCCGCCGATCCGATCCGGGGCGAGGCGACTTTCTCGGCCAGCGGCGGCTTTGCCCGCCTCGTGATCAAGCTTGGCGAGGATGTTCCTTCCGAGGTGACGACCGCCGGCTCCATTCTCATCATCCGCTTCGATCGTCCGGTCGACGTTCCCGTCGATCGCGTGCCAGAGGGCGCGCCGGACTACATCAACTCCGCGCGTCGCGATCCCGACGGCAGCGCGATCAGGCTGTCGCTGGCGCGGCGCGTCACCGTCAACACCATGAATGCCGGCGAGCGCACCTTCATCGACCTGCTGCCGGAGGGTTGGAAGGGCCCGCCGCCAAGCCTGCCGATGGACGTGGTGAAGGAGCTCGCCGAGCGCGCGCGCGCCGCCGAACGTGCGCTGCGCGCCCAGCGCGCTGCGGCCGAGACCAAGAAGCGTCCGCCGATCCGCGTGCGCGCCTCGGTGCAGCCGACCTTCGTGCGCTTCGTGTTCGAGATGCCCGACGGCGTCGGCGTCTCCTCCGTGCTCAATGAGCAGAAGCTGACGCTCGCCTTCAACGCCAATCTCAATTTCGATCTCGCCGATGCCGTCGTCGCTGCGCCGCCGAACGTCGCTTCGATCAAGCAAAAGGCTGACATCGATACGACCAGCGTCGAGATCGCGCTGATTGGCGATTCCGACGTCCATTCCTTCCGCGACGACAAGAACTACGTCGTCGACATCGCCTTCCAGCCCGACAAGGGCAAGACCGCGGCGACGCCGGAGGCCGCGATTGCCAAGGCGGAAGCCGGTGCTCACGGAGCGCCTGCGGAAAAGCCGGCGGCTGCGAAGCCGAAGGAGACTCATAGCGAGATCAAGCCGCCGACCTCGGAGGCGATCGCGCGCGAAGCCAAGATCGAGGTGAAGCCCGAAGCGAAACCGGAAGCGCCCGCCGCGATGCCCGCAGCCGAAGCGCCGAAACCGGCTTCCGCCGCAAACTCGACCGAAGCTCCGCACGTCACGGACGCGCCCAAGCCCGCATCGCCGCCTGCAATGGAAGCCGCCGCGCCTGCTGCTCCCGCCAAGCCGATGGCTGCCGAAGCGCCCAAGGAAGTCGCGAACGAGCCGGTCAAGGACGAGCCCAAGGAGACAGTCAAGGAAACGATCAAGGAAGCTGCGAAGGAAGCACCCAAGGAACCCTCGAAGGAAACTCCAAAGCCCGCGGCGGTTGAGGCGCAAGCCGCTCCGCCGCCCCCCGTTGCCAGCGTCGATGCGCGGCGCGACAGCGATGGCTTGCGCGTGACGTTCCCGTTTCAGGTTTCTACGCCAGCCGCAGCCTTCCGCCGCGGCGATACGGTGTGGCTGGTGTTCGACTCGCCAAAGCCTATTGATGTCGAGGCGATCCGCACCCGGGGTGGCGCGATGATCGGCGAGGTCAGCCGCATGCCGCTCGAGAAGGGGCAGGCGGTGCGGATCCGTCTCACCCGTCCGCTGGTCTATTCGCTGACCAGCGAGGAGGTCGGCAAGGAGACCAACTGGCTGCTGACGCTCGCCGACAAGATCCAGGCGACGCCGCTGCCGCTGATGATGTCGCGCAACATCACCGATCCCGCGCTCGCCAACATCGCCATCCCCTTTGCCAATCCGGGCCTGTTGCACAAGCTCACCGACCCTGATGCCGGCGACATGCTCTACATCGTCACGGCGCAGCGGCCGGTCCGTGGCTTCATCAAGCGACAGGATCTCGTCGATCTCTCGCTGCTGGAATCGGCGCACGGCATCGCGATCCGGCCGAACTCCGACGATGTCGGCGTCGAGGTCGGACAGGACAAGGTCATTCTCGGCAAGAAGGGCGGCCTGACGCTGTCACCGGTCGACGTCTCGGCGGAGCGCGCACCGACTGCGGTGCGGCCGGTCTTCAATCCCGAAAACTGGCGCAAGGGCCAGGCGGAAGATTTCTGGACGCGCCAGAGCGATCTGATCACGGCGATCTCGGCCGTCGAGCCGGCGCAGCGCTCGCTGCCGCGGCTCGATCTCGCCCAGTTCTACATGTCGCGCGCGATGTATCACGAAGCCAAGTCCGTGACCGAGGTGATGCTGAGCGATCCCCTCAACAAGGAGGAGAGCAGCGCGCTGATCGTCCACGCGATCGCGAGCATCCTGATCGGGCGCCCGGCACAGGGCCTGAAGGATCTCGCCAATCCCGTGATCGGCAACAGCCACGATTCACAGCTCTGGAAGGCGCTCGCTTATGCACGCCAGGGCAAATGGGCGGACGCGCGCGAGAAATTCAAGAACGTCGAATTCGCCATCGCCTCGCTGCCGCTGGACATCCAGCGTATCGTGACGATGGATGCGATGCGCGCCTCGCTCGAGGTGAAGGACTATGCCGGAGCCTCCAAGCGTCGTGGCGAGATCGAAGTGGTCGGCGTGTCGCCGGAGGCGGCGCCGGGTTTTGCGGTGTTGCGCGGCCGGCTCGCCGAAGCGCTCGGACACGACAAGGACGCGCTCGACGACTATAAATTCGCGGTTGCCTCCGACGACCGACAGGCCGCCGCCGAAGCCAAGCAGCTCGAGGTCGCGTTACGCCAGAAGCGCGACGAGATCACCAAGGAAGACGCGCTGAAGGAACTCGAGACGTTGTCGATGACCTGGCGCGGTGACGCGATCGAGGTCAAGACCCTGCAGATGCTGTCGCAACTCTATTCCGAGAACGGGCGCTACCGCGACGCGCTGACCGCGGCGCGCACTGCGACGAAGATGCAGCCGAACTCGGAGGCCTCGCGCCAGGCGCAGGATCTGGCGTCGGATCTGTTCACGCAAATCTTCCTGGGGGCCAAGGGCGATGAGCTGCCGCCGGTCGAGGCGCTCGGGATGTTCTACGAGTTTCGCGAGCTGACGCCGATCGGCCGCCGCGGCGACGAGCTGATCCGCCGTCTTGCTGATCGTCTTGCCTCGATCGATCTGCTCGACCAGGCCGCCGAGTTGCTGCAATACCAGGTCGACCACCGCCTCGAAGGTGCCGCGCGTGCCCAGGTCGCCGCGCGCTTGTCCATGATCTATCTCGCCAACCGCAAGCCGGACATGGCGATCACGGCGCTGCGCGCCAGCCGCATCAGCGACCTCTCCGGCGAGCTGCGGCAGCAGCGCCTGCTGCTCGAGGCGCGGGCGCAAAGCGATGTCGGCCGCCACGACCTTGCGCTCGACATCGTCTCCAATGTCTCGGGGCGTGAAGTGCTGCGGCTGCGGTCGGACATCTTCTGGGCGGCGCGGCGCTGGCGCGAGTCGGCAGAGCAGATCGAACTGTACTACGGCGAGCGCTTCCGCGACTTCAAGCCGCTCAATGCGGTCGAGAAGAGCGACATCATCCGTGCCGCCGTCGGCTATGCGCTCGCCGATGACTCGATCGGCCTGTCGCGTTTCCGCGAGAAATACGCCCCGCTAATGAGCGAGAGTGCCGACCGGATCGCCTTCGACATCGCCAGCAAGCCGGCCGCTGCCTCCAGCGCCGAATTCGCCGAGATCGCCAAACTCGCCGCCAGCGTCGACACGCTCGACGGCTTCCTGCGCGAGATGAAGCAGCGCTTCCCCGACGCCACCGCCCGCGCCCCGGCCTCGCCGCAGGCCAAGGACGAGACCGAGCACACCGGCTCGCTGCCGACGATCCCGGTCGTGCGGCAGATCAAGATGACGCGGTAACGACCCTGCTACTTCTGGCCTCTCGACAGGTGCCGGGCGAGACGGCAACCTGTCGCCCTTCATGCCGGGAGAGCGACGAAATGAGTAAGCCTGCCAAGACCGAAGCCGAACTCATCGCCATGGCGCGGGCCGAGTTGAAGGTCCACTCCGACGGCCCTGACGGCCTCGTCATCTCTGTTATCCGCGATGGCGACAGCTGGGAGTTCCGGGCCGACGCCGACCAGGCGCTACGCGACAAGCCCGGTTTCCCCGAAAGCGTCGCTATGCTTGTGCAGATCGGCGATCACCTCAGCAAGCAATATGATGTGAAGGGGTAGGGGGCCGGCTGGCGAGGTGTGCCTCTATCGCAGTACCGAGTTTGTTGCACTGAGCTGGGAGGGCTGATCGTCCGGCGCCGTTCATGCCGAAATACGCAGCACGCCCGCGAGGGGCGTGCTGCCGTCGTGTCAGGCCGGGCGTCGACCACCGTGCGTCGGCACCAGTCTTGGCCCCGAGGTCGGGATTCGGAGGATCAATCTTTCTGGTCGGCGAATTAACTGCCCTGACCGGTTCTCATGAGATCAGGATGGATTTTGGTGGACTTGGCGGAGCCGGCATCGTGGCCATTGCCGGTGTTGGTCTTTTGATCGGCTGAGCCCCGCTGTCCGACTGCGGGAGTATAGGCTTCGAGCGCTTCGGCATCGCCAGCGCCGTTCTTGCCCTTGCCAGCAATGTCGGGATTCGGAGGATCGATCTTCCCGGTGTTGACGTTGAGACGGTGGGTGTCGCCGGCGCCATCCTTGCCCTTGCTCATGTAGATGGGTTCACCGTTCTTCTGGCCCGGGACGTCCGTCTTCCCGGAATTGGTGAAGTTCAGGCCGTGGGTGTCGCCGGCGCCGTTCTGGCCCTTGCCGTTAAAGGTGAGGCCATGGCTGCCGCCACCTTTCTCGCCTCCTGGATTCACTTGGGCGCTTGCTGGCGTGGTGAAAAAGGCTGCCGTGGTCAGGAGTGCCACGACCGGTAGTGCGCGTTTCAAATGCTTGAAAGGAAACATCGTGCTCTTCCTTGTTGAGCGTTGACAATGACCGTTGGTCGGGGTGGACATCGTCCCGGTTCGGGATCCGAGCATCTTTTCCGTAAAAAAATTGGATTAAGTCAATATTATCCGGCTAATCTGTGGGACCGGACGTAAAATGGCCGGGCTTAAGCCGTTGTAACGGCCGTGATTTTTGCCGCTTCTCCAGAGGTCGTATGGCGGGATGGCGGGGAATCGGGCAGTTTCAAAGGATCATCCGCCGCCTTTCCGACCCCTGAGCGTCCATGCGTCAGTTCGACGATCTCGACAGCAAGCTTCTGGTCCTGTTGCAGGAGAACGACAGGCTATCGCTCGCGGAGCTGGGAGAGCGGCTTGGCGTTGCTGCTTCGACCGTCAACGATCGCGTCAAGCGTCTGGTCAATCGCGGCGTGATTTCGGGCTTCCATGCCCGTGTCGATCCCGAGCAGATCGGGATCGAACTTTTGGCGTTCATGCTGGTGGGCTGGAGCGAGCCGAAGGTGGAAGTTGCCTTCCTCAAGAAAATCCGGGCATCGAGCCAGGTGCTCGAATGTCACCACGTCACCGGCGCCTGGAACTACCTGCTCAAGGTGCGGCTCAAGAATACGCGCGAGCTTGAAACGTTTCTGTCCGATACCATCAAGTCCGTTCGCGGCGTCGAGCGCACCGAAACCATCATCGCGCTATCGACGGCCAAGGAGACGTGGACGCTGACGCCGCCCGCTTGAGCAATGACTGGGATGGCGAGGCGCGCCCGCATTTCCCTGGCTCCGGTTACCCCCCGTAGCTCTGCACCAGACTCCCCGCCACCAGCGACCAGCCGTCGACCAGCACGAAGAAGATCAGCTTGAACGGCAGCGAGATCGTCGCGGGCGGCAGCATCATCATGCCCATCGACATCAGCACCGAGGCGACGACGAGGTCGATGATCAGGAAGGGGAGGAACAGCAGGAAGCCGATCTCGAACGCGCGCTTCAGCTCGGAGATCATGAAGGCCGGGACCAGGATGCGCAGCGCGAGCTCGTCGGGCGTTGCCGGCGGCGGCTCGCCTGACAGATCGAGAAACAGCTTCAAATCCTTCTCACGCACGTTCTTCTGCATGAACCCGCGCAAGGGCACGGAGGCGCGCTGCAGCGCGTCCTCGACGCTGATCTGGTTGGCTACGAGCGGGCGGATGCCGTCGTCGTAGGATTTCTGCAGCACCGGTCCCATCACGAAGAAGGTGAGGAACATCGCCAGCGCCAGGATCACGGAGTTCGGCGGCGCGGTCGCCGTGCCCATCGCGGTGCGCAGCAGCGACAGCACGACCACGATGCGCGTGAACGACGTCATCATGATCAGGATCGACGGCGCGATCGACAGCACCGTGAGCAGCGCGATCAGCTGGATCGCACGCTCGGTGACGCCGCCACCGCCAGCACCGCCGCCGCCGAGATTGATGCTGATGTCCTGCGCATGCGCAGGCATCGCGAGCGAGGCCGCGGCGATCAGGACAGAAAAAAAGAATACTCTACGCGGAAAGGACGGCAGCCTCACGAAGACGGCTTCGGACGGCCGAGCAGCGAGGCCATCTCGTCTTCGAGATTTTCAAAGCTGGTCTTCTCCGTCGCAGGTCTCGCCGGCGGAGCTGGAGGTGCGGGCGGCTCGGCCCGTGCGGCGCGTGGAGCAGGCGCATCCGGCGCGACCGGCGGAGCGATGGGCTCACCGGCCGGACGGCGCAAGGCCGCCTCGAGGCGCTGGGCCATCTCGGCGAGGTTCTGTTCGGCGCTCGACGGCGCTGCGGCGGCGGGGGCCGGCGGCGGGACGGGCGGAGCCTGTAGTCCTGACGGGGCCTGCGGTACAGGCGGAGGAGGCGGTGGCGGCGGCGCGGCTGCACGCTCGGCACGCACCGGCGGCACCTTCGCGGGATCGCTCTGACGCGGCGGGCGCGGCATCAGTGGCGGTTCATTGCGTGCAACGCGGGGCATCGGCTCGGGACGAGGCTCACGCTCGGGACGCGGCGGCATCGGTTCGGACGAGAAGCCGCCGAGCTGCGGCTCGCTGCGGCGCTCGGCCAGTACGGGCGCTGGCCGGCGGACCTCGTCGGCGAACGACGGACGTATGGGGCGCGGCGGCGGCTCGGGCATCTGCGGTTCGGGATGATCGAGCACTTCGGGGCGCGGCGCCTCGTCGGCCCAGCTGCCGGCATCGGGCATCGGGGCAAGGCGCGGCGGCTCGGCGGCGCTGGGACGCTGCGGAATCTGGTCGCGGCCAGCGGCAGCGCGCACAATGTTCGGCTCGACGACGATATCGGTCGGGCCGCCGATCATCAGGAGATGTTCGACATTGTCACGGCGCACCAGCACCAGGCGCCGGCGGCCATCGACCGCGGCCGCGTCGATCACGGCGAGCCGGGGCATCCTGCCGCGCTGGGTGTTGGCACCGAGCCGGGTGGTCGCGAATCGGCGGACCAGCCACGCCGCGACGCCGATCAACGCCAGAACGACGATGAACGCGACGATGAAGGTGATAGGACTACCGTTCATACCTGTCCCCGGTAAATGGCGCTTCTGTCGTGCCTATGGTCGAATCCCGACCATCGGCCTGCGATGCCCCAAAACTGCGATTTCTTAACGTCCCGCGGCAAGTTTTGCCGTCCCCAACTCTTAATAACCTATGAATCGCCCGATCCAAAACGACTTCTTGGCCTGTGCATGCGCCGCCAAGCGGTTGGGTTAATACGGATTTTGGAACGGGTAGAATCACGGGGTGAGGATTGCATGTCTCAATCAGAAACATGGATCCGCCGCGCCTTAACCACCTGTTAACCATACACGCGGCAAATTCTGCCTAGCTTCGGATCCAGGGCTCGTCTGATCCAAGGCTCGCACCTGGGTCCGCAAGAGGCGGAAGGAGCCGCAACGATGTCCATCAACGATCTTCCGGTGCTGTCGGCGCTTCGCACCAAGATGCAGTGGCACCAGGAACGCCAGCGCGTCCTGTCCGAGAACGTCTCCAATTCCGACACCCCCAATTTCCGGCCGCGCGAGCTGGTCGAGCCCAAGTTCGACAAGACCGGCGCCACCACGGGCTCGATGGGGACCCTGGCCATGACCGTGACCAGCGCCTCGCACATGACGCCGCCGGGGGCGGCTTCGAGCTTTGACCAGAACAAGAACGCGGGCTTCGAGACCCGTCCCGCGGGCAATGCCGTCAATCTCGAAGAGGAGATGATGAAGTCCGCCAACAACCAGATGGATTACGCGGCCGTGACCTCGCTCTATTCGAAGAGCCTGCATCTTCTGAAGACCGCGATCGGCAAGGGCTAGAGCTAGAGGACGCAGATCATGGCGAATGACAGCAGTGACTTTGCCCGCTCCATGGCGATCGCGACCTCGGGCCTGCGGGCCCAGGCCGGGCGCATGCGGGTGATCTCCGAGAACATCGCGAATGCGGACTCGACCTCGGCGACCGCAGGCGGCGATCCCTATCGGCGCAAGGTGCCGACGTTCTCCTCGGCGCTCGACCGCACGCTCGATGCACAGGTCGTCACGCTCGGCAAGATCAAGCCCGACCAGTCCAACTTTCGCGTCAAATACGAGCCGAGCAATCCGGCGGCGGACGCCTCCGGCAACGTCAAATACCCCAACGTGAATTCGGTGGTCGAGATGACCGACATGCGCGATGCGCAGCGGTCCTACGAGGCCAATGTCAACATCATCAGTGCAACGCGCCGGATGATCCAGCGCACGCTCGACATCCTCAAGGCCTGAACAGGAATTTTTGAGCCATGGCAACACCGACAATCGCGGCCAATGCTTACGCCAATCTTGCGCGCGTGCTGGACAACGCCGGCGCGGGCAAGGGCAGCGAGCCGAACGGGCAGTCCTTTGCCTCGCTGCTGAAGGACGCCGTCGGCAGCGTCATGGAATCCGGCCGCAAGTCGGACGCGCAGACCGTGGCGATGGCCAACGGCAAGGCCAACGTGATGGACGTGGTGACGGCGGTCGCCGACACCGATGTCGCGGTGTCTACACTGGTCTCGGTCCGCGACCGCGTGATCGCGGCGTATGAAGACATCATGAAGATGCCGATCTGATTTGGCGAATAGTGAATAGCGAATAGTGAATGCGGATGTCTCCGATTCGCCATTCGCTACTCGCGATTCGCGCTTCTGGACGCGTCTGACAACCAAGAGCGAGCAACCAGCAAATGACCGGACCCGAGACCCTCGACGTCGCCCGCGATGCGATCTGGACCATCGTGATCGTGTCCTCGCCGCTGATGGTGGTCGGGCTGGTGGTCGGCGTGATCGTGTCGCTGTTCCAGGCGCTGACGCAGATCCAGGAGCAGACGCTGGTCTACGTGCCGAAGATCCTGGCCATCTTTGCCACAATGCTGCTGGCGCTGCCGTTCATGGCCGACGCGCTCCATTCCCACATGATGCGGATCTCGTCGCGAATCATCGGCGGCTGAGGCACAATGCGCCCACCATGCGCGTCGACGTCTCGCTGCTGCCGGCACTTGCCGCGGCCTTCATGCTCGCCTTCGCCCGGGTCGGCGCGATGGTGATGCTGTTGCCGGGGCTCGGCGAGACCAACATCCCGACGCGGGTGAAGCTGTCGATTGCGCTTCTGCTGACGCTGATCATCCTGCCGCTGCATCGCAATGCCTACCAGGTCGACATGGGCTCGCTCGCGCCGATGCTGGTCCTGATGCTGCATGAGATCGTGATCGGCATCGTGCTCGGCGCCACCGCGCGCGTGACGCTGGCGGCACTCCAGGTCGCAGGCGCGGTCATCGCACAGCAGATGGGGCTCGGCTTCGTCACCTCGGTCGATCCGACCCAGGGACAGCAGGGCGTGCTGGTCGGCAACTTCCTCACCATGCTGGGCGTGACGCTGCTGTTTGCCACCGACAGCCATCATCTGGTGATCGCAGCGCTGAACGACAGCTATTCGATCTTTGCCCCGGGCGAGACCGTCTCGAGCGGAGACGTCGCTTCGCTGGCGACGCGGGCGTTTTCCGCCGCGTTCCTGCTCGGCCTGCAGCTGTCGGGGCCATTCCTGGTGTTCGGCCTCGTCTTCAACATCGGGTTAGGTGTGCTGGCCCGATTGATGCCGCAGATGCAGGTCTATTTCGTCGGCGTGCCGCTGTCGATCTTCGCGGGCTTCATGGTGCTGGCCGTGGTGCTCACGGCGATGATGGGCACCTACCTCGACTACTTCATCGGTGTCATGCACCAGATGCTGCCGCTCAGATAAGAGGGATCGATGGCGGAAGACAACGATCCAGAGAGTCAAACAGAAGACCCGACACAAAAGCGCCTCGACCAGGCGCTCGAACGCGGCGACGTCGCCAAAAGCCAGGAGATCAACACCTGGTTCATGATCGCGGGCGGCACGCTCGTGGTTTCGACCTTCTCCGGCTCGGTCGGCAGCGGGCTGCTGACGCCGATGCGCAACCTGCTCGCCAATTCCTGGATGATCAAAACCGATCCCGGCAATCTGCTCGTGCTGATGCAGCAGATCGAAGTCGCGGTGCTGGCGGCGGTTGGCGTGCCGCTCTTGATGCTGGTGATCGCGGCCATTGCCGGCAACATGCTCCAGCACCGGCTGGTGTGGTCGACTGAATCCCTCACCCCCAAGTTCAGCAAGCTCTCGCCGGCGGCCGGCTTCAAGCGCATCTTCGGCAAGCAGGCAGGGGTCAATTTTCTCAAGGGCATCGGCAAGCTCGTCGTGCTCGGTGTGGTGATGACCACGATCCTGTGGCCGGAGCGCCACCGCATGGAGGCGATGGTCAAGCTCGACCCGATGGCCATGTTGGGCGCCTCCACCGGCTTGACCGTCCATCTGCTCGGCGCGGTGGTCGCAGCCCTCGCGATCATCGCCATCGGCGACTATTTCTTCCAGTATCGCAGCTGGTTCCAGCGCCAGAAGATGTCGCTGCAGGAGATCAAGGAAGAGTTCAAGCAGTCCGAAGGCGACCCGCACATCAAGGGCAAGCTCAGGCAGTTGCGGCAGCAGCGCTCCAAGAAGCGCATGATGGCCGCGGTTCCCAAGGCATCGGTGATCATCACCAACCCGACCCACTATTCGGTGGCGCTGTCCTACGAACGCGGCATGTCGGCTCCGATCTGCGTCGCCAAGGGCGTCGACAACCTCGCTTTCAAGATCCGGGAGATCGCGCGGGAGCACGATATCCCGATCGTCGAGAACGTGCCGCTGGCCCGCGCGCTCTACGCGACCGCCGAGATCGACAAGGAAATCCCCGTCGAGCACTACCATGCGGTCGCCGAAGTCATCGGCTACGTCATCCGGCTGAAGCGCGGTTTCAGTGCCGCGCGGCAATAAAACCCCCGAAAAGTACCGGAAATGGCCGTAAGCTGGGAATCAGCGTACCTTTCGCCCCCGTCGCCCTTGCGTCTGCGGGTCCGATTCAGGCAGGGAGGACCCCACGTGCCCCGTGGCACGTTGATTCTCTGCCGACAGGCTGCCCTAGCGTGAAATGACCGCCGAGACCGACCACGATCTGTCACGCGAGCCCGTTGCGGCGAATGAGCCGTCGCCGCGCTCAGGCAGTATTGCGCTGGTGCTGCTGGTGGCCACCGGCCTCGTCGCGGTCGCGATCGGGCTGATGACGCTCGGGCGCGCACAGGCGCAGCCCTATATCCTCGGCATTCTCGCCGTGCTGGCGATGATCGGCCTGTTCAATCTGTTCGCCTTCGCCGCCGGTATCATCCGCTTCGTCGATCGCAATCTCGACGATCCCGTGATGGGCCGCATCGCCGATCACGCCTTCGACGGCCTCGCCGTGACCGATCCTCGCGGCCATGTGGTCTATTCCAACGCAGCCTATCTGACTTTGACCGGCGCCGCCGGCCCGCAGGACGTGCGCCCTGTGGAGCGCGTCTTCATCGGCAATCCTGACGTTTCCGAAGCCGTGTTCCGCCTGCTGAAAGCTGCGCGCGAAGGAAAACGGCAGCAGGAAGAGGTGCGCATTTCCGGCCAGGGCGGCAGTCACGGGCGCTGGCTGCGCATGCGCGTGCGCCCGCTCGGCACCGGCAAGCGCGAGGCCAAATATGCGGTGTGGTCGATCGCCGACATCACCCGCGATCGCGAACGCCAGGAAGACGTGTTCCAGGAGCTCCAGCACGCGATCGAATATCTCGATCACGCGCCGTGCGGCTTCTTCTCGGTCAATCCCGCCGGCGAGCTCGCCTATGTCAACGCGACGCTGGCGAACTGGCTCGACTATGACCTCGCCGAGATCGGCTCGGGCGGCCTCAAGCTCGCCGACATCGTCTCGGGCGACGGCGCCTCGCTGCTCTCTTCGATCGTGGCGGTGCCGGGCGAGGTGAAGACCGAAGTCTTCGACATCGATCTGCGCATGCGCACCGGCAAGACCATGCCGGTCCGGCTCTATCACAAGCTCGCCTTCGGCGCCGACGGCGCGCCGGGGCCGTCGCGCACGCTGGTCATCAGCCGGGCCCGCGACGAGCGCAGCGATCCTGACCGAGCCGCCGAAGTGCGCTTCATGCGTTTCTTCGACCACACGCCGATGGCGATCGCCACCGTCGATCGCGGCGGCAACGTCGTGCGGGCGAATGCGCGCTACGCCAAGCTCGCGCAGGGGCTCGGGCTCGACAGCGCCTCCAAATCGATCTTCCGCGCCGTCAACGCGCGCGACCGGCATCTCTTGATCGCGGCCATCAACCAGGCTGCCGAAAACCAGGCCGACATCGCGCCGGTCGAGGTGGCACTGGAAGGCACCAAGGAACGCTGGGGCCAGTTCTTCGTCACGCCCGTCGATGCCGCTGAGAACGAGGCAGAAGCCGCGATCGTGCACATGCTCGAGACCACCGAGCGGCGCGCGCTGGAGAACCAGATCAACCAGTCGCAGAAGATGGAGACCGTCGGTCAGCTCGCCGGCGGCATCGCCCACGACTTCAACAATGTGCTGTCCGCCATCATGATGGCGAACGACTTCCTGCTGAACGCACACAAGCCGACCGATCCGTCGTTCCAGGACATCATGCAGATCAAGCAGAACGCGACGCGTGCTGCGACCCTGGTGCGGCAGCTGCTCGCCTTCTCGCGCCGGCAGACGCTGCGGCCGCAGGTGCTCGATCTCGGCGATGCGCTGTCGGATCTCACCATGCTGCTGCGCCGGCTGATCGGCGAGAAGGTCAAGCTCGACCTGATCCACGGCCGCGATCTCTGGCCGGTCAAGGTCGACGTCTCCCAGTTCGAGCAGGTCATCGTCAATCTCGCGGTGAACGCGCGCGATGCCATGCCCGACGGCGGCAAGTTGATCATCCGCACCGCCAATGTTGCCACGGACGAGGCGGGCAAGCTCGCCTACAAGGGCATGCCGGCGGCTGACTATGTGCGGATCGAGGTCGCCGACACCGGCACCGGCATTCCAGCCGATATCAGGGACAAGATCTTCGAGCCGTTCTTCTCCACCAAGGAAGTCGGCAAGGGCACCGGCCTCGGTCTCTCCACCGTCTACGGCATCGTCAAGCAGACCGGCGGCTTCATCTACGTCGATTCCGAGCCGGGGCAGGGCACCTCGTTCCACATCTTCCTGCCGCGCCATCACGCCGAGCCGGAGGTGCAGGTCGAGCAGCCCGCGGCCGTAGCCGCCGCCACGAACGGCGCCGCCAAGGAAGCCGCGCCCGCCGCGGTGGAGGCCAAGCCTCGCACCGATCTCACGGGCCAAGGCACCATCCTGCTGGTCGAGGACGAAGAGGGCCTGCGTGCGCTCAACGCCCGCGGCCTGCGCTCGCGCGGCTACACCGTCGTCGAGGCCGAGAACGGCGTCGAGGCGATGGAAATGCTCGAGGAGCAGAGCGGCGCGATCGATCTCGTCGTGTCCGACGTCGTGATGCCGGAGATGGACGGTCCGACGCTGCTCAAGGCGATGCGGGAGAAGAACCCCGACATCCGCTTCATCTTCGTCTCCGGCTACGCCGAGGATGCCTTCGAGAAGAGCCTGCCCGAGGGCCAGCAATTCGACTTCCTGCCAAAGCCCTTCACGCTCAGCCAGCTCGTCGCGGCGGTGAAGGAGACGATGACGAAGCAGGGGTGAGCCCGTTTGAACGAGGGACGCGCAACAACCTCCACCGTCGTCCCGGCGAAGGCCAGGACCCACCGTGTGATCTCTCGATTGTGCGTACTGACAATCCCGAGCGACCAGTCTGCGCCAGACCGCCTCTCGGGGTGATGGGTCCTGGTTTTCGCCAGGACGACATCGTGGGGATATCGCGCGTCAAGCGGCGGTAACCGGCGACCACAGTCCCGCCCGTATCCGGCCAAACCCCCGTCAAATATGGGCTTTTACCATATCCCCGCGACTGAGGGCCGCAGCCGGGGGTTCCAAAACCGGCTTCCCTTTTGTAAACGGCTGCCCATCTTACTGGCACGTCCCCATGCCGGGGATTTGGGAAACGAACATGAATTTCTCGCAATGGTCCCGCAGTCTGGTGAAGACGATTGCCGTCGTCCTGGCGCTCGCGCTGCCGACGGCGCTTGCGATCTCGTCCGCTGACGCTCGCGTCGGCGGCGGCTTCTCCTCGGGTTCGCGCGGTTCGCGGACTTTCTCGGCTCCGCCGTCGACCACGACCGCGCCGGGCTCCACTTCGCAATTCAACCGCACCTATAGCCAGCCGGGCGCCGGCATGAACACGACTGCGCCCTCGCGCGGCGGCCTGTTCGGCCGCGGCGGCGGTTTCCTGGGTGGTCTTGCGGCCGGCTTCCTCGGCGCGGGCTTGCTCGGCATGCTGTTCGGCGGCGGTCTGTTCGGCGGTCTCGGCGGTCTGTCGTCGATCCTGGGCCTGATCATCCAGATCGTGCTGGTGGTGTTCGTGGTGCGGCTGGCGATGTCCTGGTGGCAGCGCCGCAATTCACCGCAGGCGGCCTATGCCGGCGCTGATGCCGGTTCGGGACCGCAGACGAACTATCGCAGTGGCCTCGGTGGCGGTCTTGGCTCGGGCCTCGGCAGTGGCTTCGGCTTCGGCGCCAACAACGCGCCGCTCGAGATCAAGCCTGCTGACTACGAGGCGTTCGAGCGCCTGCTCGGCGACATCCAGTCCGCGTGGTCGAACGAGGACGTCGCAAAGCTGCACACGCTCGCGACGCCGGAGATGGTCTCCTATTTCGAGCAGGACCTTGCCCAGAACCGCGCGCGCAATGCGGTCAACAAGGTGACCAACGTCAAGCTGCTGCAGGGCGATCTTGCCGAGGCATGGCGTGAAGGCGAAACTGACTACGCGACGGTGGCGATGCGCTTCGCGCTCACCGACAAGACGGTCGACCGCAACACCGGCGCGATCGTTGCCGGCAGCGAGCAGCCAGGCGAGGTTACCGAAGTCTGGACCTTCGCCCGTCGCCAGGGCGGCCCCTGGGAATTGTCGGCGATCCAGCAGACCAACTGATCGCACTTAGAACAACACACAAGGGCGTCGTGCTTCGGCACGGCGCCCTTTTTCTTTGAGCCGCTCGCATCCTGATACGGCCGACCATTTTGCGAGAAGCACTTAATTGCTTGTTGCCCGCGCCGAGCTCCCGCAATTTCGCGCCAGCCAGTTGGAGAAGGAGATATTCGGTGAGCCAGTCCGTCGCGTTCTCCAGGACAAATCACGACAGCATCGCCAGGAATTCGACCCTGCCGCTGGAGGCGATCGAGGCCGCGTATGACCGGATCGAGGCCGAGCGCGATCGCAATTGCTGGATCTATCTCCGTCCGCGCGAGGAGGCGCTGGACATATGCCGCAAGCTCACGGCGCGGGCGCGGACAGGCGAACATCTTCCGCTGCTCGGCATTCCCTTTGGTGTGAAGGACAATATTGATGTTGAGGGAATGCCGACCACCGCTGCATGCCCGGCGTTCAGCTACACGCCCTGGCATTCCGCCCACAGCGTCGAACGCCTCACCGCGGCGGGCGCAATCTGCCTCGGAAAGACCAATCTCGATCAGTTCGCCACAGGCCTGTCCGGCGCGCGTTCGCCCTATGGCCCCTGCACGTCGGTTGCCGATACGCGCTACGTTTCGGGCGGCTCAAGTTCCGGGTCTGCGGTCGCCGTCGCGGCCGGGCACGTGGCGTTCGCGCTCGGCACCGATACCGGCGGGTCCGGCCGCATACCTGCCGGCTTCAACAACATCGTCGGGATCAAGCCGACCGTTGGGCTGGTGTCGTCGCGCGGGCTGGTGCCGAATTGCCCGACCATCGATTGCGTTTCGGTGTTCTGCAATACCGTCAGCGATGGCGAGGCGATCCTCGACATTATCGAAGGGTTCGACTTCGAGGACCCCTACAGCCGCCAGCCCAGGGCCTTCTCTTTCGCCAGCGGAGCGGTGTCATCGTTCCGGTTCGGCCGCATTGCCCCAGCCGATCTCGAATGTTTCGGCATGCCGGAATGCGGCGAGCTGTATGAGCGCGCCTGCGAGCGTTTCACTGAGATCGGCGGAACGGCCGTTGAGGTGGACTTCGCCCCGTTCCGCCGGGCCGGGGAGTTGATGTTCAGCGGCCCCTGGGTCGCGGAACGGCACTCGGCCATCGCTTCGCTCGTGGACATCGAGTCCGGCTCCCTGCTTGATGTCACAAAAGCGGTTCTCCGCTCAGCCGCCGGCTATTCGGGGATCGACACGTTCGGCGCCATACACCGGTTGCACCGCCTTCGCCGCGACGCCGAGAGGATCTTCGCGGGGATCGATGCACTGGTGGTCCCGACCGCACCGCGGCCGTTCACACTGGAGGAGATGCTTCGCGATCCAATCACCCTCAACAATCGCCTCGGCTACTACTCGTACTTTGCCAATCTGCTGGATCTCTGCGGTGTTGCAGTTCCGAACGCGACATTGCCTGATGGCATGCCGATGGGCGTGACCCTGCTAGCACCCGCCTGGCACGATCGCGCGCTGATCGCACTGGCACGGCGGTTCGAGGTGGGTGTAGACCGAGCGCCGTTCGAATTGAAGCCCAGCGCCTGAAGGCGGAGATTATTCGATCTCCTGCCCGAGCATCGAAAGATCCCGGATCGAAATCACGGATCTGTCGTACCGGATCACGCCTTCCTCCTGGAGCCGCGCGAGTTGCACGGTCACCCATTGGCGGGTGGACCCGATGAGATTGGCGAGATCGCCGTGGGTAAACGGCATGCCGACGATGATCTCGTTGTCGCGCCTCACGCCGTAGACGTGCGACAGGAAGACGAGCAGGCTGTGCAGCCGCTCGGTCACCGAGCGCGTCCCGAGCATCTGCGCCATCGCCGAATAGCAACGCGCCTTGAATGCCAGGGCATCGAGCAAGGCGACGGCGATCGCCGGCGATTCCAGCGCAAGCCGCCGCAGCGCCGGTCCGGGCATGAACGTCAACTGGCTGCGTTCGGCCGCAACCGATGTCCACATATGCGGGCCCGTGCCGAAGATGTCGGGGCCGCCGACGAAGTTGCCGGGAAACCAGTAGGCGAGGGTAACCTCGCGCCCCGACGGCGCCGCATAGTAGCTGCGGATGCGCCCCTCGCTGATCAAATAGATCCCGGCCTGTGCATCGCCCTGAGACCAAACCAGCTGGCCGGCTTCCAGCGTCTTCTCGCGCCCGATCGCACGCAAGCGATTGCGATCGACCCGGTCAAGGCCGTCGAGCAGGCCAGGCAGTGGCCTGACGAGGTCGTCCGACTCGGCCAGCATCACACCCGCCGCTATCGCGCTGTTCGCCCTGTGCATCGCCGGCTCCACTGTGAGACCCGGCGTCGATTATTCAAGAACCATGCCAGCGTGCGGCGATCCGTCTCTCGATTTGCGCGTTCGGGGCGATCAGCTCGCGTCCGACTGATTGAACGCCCGCAACCCTTCTGCGCGGATGACGTCGAGACAATCCTTCTTGAGGGAAAGATAAGTCGGCTCGACCATGATCGAACTCGACCGCGGGCGCGGCAGCTTGACCGCGACGTCGCGCAGGATGCGGCCCGGTCCCGCGCTCATGATGAGAACGCGGTCGGCCAGCACGATGGCTTCATCGATATCATGCGTGACGAACACGATCGTCGCGTTGATCCGGTCGCGCAGCTCCAGCAGATTGTCTTGCATCACCGCCCGGGTCTGTGCGTCGAGGGCTCCAAAGGGTTCGTCCATCAGCAGCACCCGGGGCTGGTTGGCGAGCGCCCGCGCGATCGCCACGCGCTGTTGCATGCCGCCGGACAGCGTGTTCGGATAGGCATCGGCGAAACGCTTGAGACCGATCATCGCGATCAAATCGTCGGCGATGACATTCGCCTCCCTCTTGGACTTCCCATGCATCCTGGGGCCATGCGCGATGTTTCTGCGGACGGACTTCCAGGGGAAAAGATGCGGCTGCTGGAACACCATGCCGACATCGGGCCGCGGGCCGTGGACAGGCGAGCCCTCCACCAGGATGTCGCCTTCAAAGGGCACTTCCAGTCCGGCGATCGTATTGAGCACCGTCGACTTGCCGCAGCCGGAGGGCCCGACGATGCAGACGAACTCGCCAGGCGCGACGTCAAAGGACACGCGATCCACCGCGATGGTCTGGCCGCGCTTGGTGTCGAACACGATGCTCAGGTTCGAGACTTGAATGGCCGGTTGCCTCCGCACCGATTCCACGGCGGTCGGCGCGCTTGCCAGGGCCAATTTCACGATTGATCGAGATCCCGACATCAACGCCACCAGACGGTACGTTCGGCAAGCGCCGCAAACAGCCGGTCGGCGACGAACGATATCAACCCGAGCGCGGCGAGCCCGCCCATGACCTGGCCGGTTTGCATGTTCTGCTGCGCAATCTCGATCCGGTAGACGATCCCGGCGAAAGTGCCTGCAAGTTCGGCCGCGACAAGCGTGTAAAAGGAGATGCTGACGGCGGTGCGCAGCCCGACCACGATGTAGGGCAGCGCGCCCAGCAGCACGATCTCCTGGAGCATCTGCCGCCGCGGCGTGCCGAGCATCAACGCCGCCCGGATCAGGCCGCGGTCGACCTTCTGCACGCCGATATGGGTCGAAAGCCAAACCGTGAAGAACACGCCCCACACGACGAGGAACAGTTTTCCCGCCTCCGACAGGCCGAACCAGAGAATGACGATCGGAACGAAAGCAATCGGCGGAATTGGCCGCAGGATATGGAAGAGCGGGGACAGCAGGCTCGAAACGACAGGGAATTGGCCGGTGAGGATGCCGAACAGGATGCCGAGCGCGCCGCCGACGATGAACCCCGTGGTGACGCGAAGGAGGCTGGCCGAGAGATCGCCGAGGAATTGTCCGCTTCGTATCCATTCGAGGACCGCGGCAGCAACCACCGTCGGCGGCGGAAACAGCACCATGTTGACGGCGCCGGAGCGGGACGCCAATTCCCAGAGGCCGACGAACAGGGGCAGCGACAGCGCACCGACCAGAATATTGAGGCGGCCAAGGCGGGCTGAATCCGTCCGCCGATTGCGACCGTCGGCGCGAAGAGCAATCTCTTTTTGTGCTGAAGTGCCGTCCTGCATGGCCGTGCGGGTGCCTATTTCCACGAAAGGGTGACACGTTCGGGGGCGATCGTCTTCAGCGGCTCGCTGACGACGACCTTGCTGAAGTCGGGCATCACGGCTCCCGGAGGATGGTTGCCGCTCTCGAGGCGCCATGCAGAGTGGGTCTTGAGAATCTCGATCAGCCGGTCGTCGAGACGCACCCGGTAAACATAGTCGGTCCAGATCGGGGCGAGTTCGTCCCGCTTCATGCCGACCGCGTCCGCCACCACCGTGATCGCGTCATCCTGATGTGCCTTCATCCAGACCTCGGCATCGATCAGTGAGGCGATGAACTTCTCGATCAGCGCGGGATTGGCGTCCAGATAGGGTCTGGTCAAGACGATGTTGAACGTCTCGGAGTAAGTACCTGACGTATCGAGCTCAGCGACGGCTTCCCCCAGGGCCTTCTTCGCGTTGGCGATGTGGGGCTCCCAGGTGTCGATCGCGTCGATGCTTCCTGCTGCAAGGGCCGGCAGCATTTCCTGCGGCCGCAGGTTGACGAGGGTGACATCCTTGGCCGTCAATCCCGCCGTCTTCAGCAAAGTCGCCGTGTAGACCTCGCTGCCGGTGCCAGCCGTGAATCCGATTCGCTTGCCGCGAAGATCTGCCCTGGTCTTGACGCCGGCCTTGGCCGCGACGACCGTCTTGAGGTCGGAATATTCCATGCCGGCGACGAAGGCGATGGGCTGGTTTGCCATCGCTGCAGCGGTGACCGGCGCCTCCGCCGTCGTCGCGATGTCGGCGCCGCCCCCGATCACGGTGTCCAGGCACTGCTTGCCTGATGTGAAGTTCGAGACCGTGATGTCCAATCCGTTCTTTTCGAAAATCCCCTTCGATTTGGCGACAATCGCAAGGCCGGAGATTGGTCCGAGGTTTTGCGCAAGCCGGGCTTTGAGCAATTCCGCGGCCGAAGCGCAGCTTGGACTGATGGCAAGGCAAAGCGCCGCATAGCCGGCAAGTGCTGCGATTGGGCGGATGGTGTTCCAGTGCATGACGATCTCCCCTCGCGCCGCGCCGGCGGCAGCCCCGATGTGATCGCGGATACCGCCCCGAACGGTTCCGCAACAGGCCCCCGCGTCCTCCCCCGGGCGATCGCTTGAGGATCGGCCTGCGTTGGCATGCTCGCCCGGCGCTACACGCTCGGGAAGCAATTAATCGACATGGCTTTCGGGGCGACGGGTCCGGCGCCGCCCGCGCGCGGTGATGTGGCCGTCGGAATAATGCCCGTCGTGGCGGGTTCATGTCAGCGGGATCAAGACCGGCCGGCGAGGAGCAATCGCGGGAACAATCAGGAGGATAGGATGAGCATCATTGCCAGGGTTATCGTGCCAGCAGGTGCTGCGCTCGCGGTCTTTGTAAGCCCATCGGCGCAGGCGCAGTCAGCCGACATGACGTTCTTCGTGACTTCCAACGGGCCGGGCAAGGGTGCCGATCTCGGCGGCCTGGAGGGCGCCGATGCGCAATGCCAGAAGCTGGCGCAAACAGGCGGCGCCGGAACCAAGACTTGGCGCGCCTATCTCTCGACGCAGGCCGCCGACGGCAAGCCGGCCGTCAACGCCAAGGACCGTATCGGCAAGGGACCGTGGCAGAATGCCAAGGGCGTGGTGATCGCCAAGGACGTTGCCGACCTGCACAGCGCGGCCAACAATCTCACCAAGCAGACCGCGCTCAGCGAGAAGGGTGAGGTCATCAACGGCCGCGGCGACACGCCGAACCGGCACGACATTCTCACGGGATCGCAGGCCGACGGCACTGCGTTTGCCGCGGGCGACGACAAGACCTGCAAGAACTGGACGTCGAGCACGCAAGGTGCGGCGATGCTCGGTCATGCCGATCGCCAGGGCCTGCGCGATGACGAGCCGTCGAAATCGTGGAACAGCTCGCACCCTTCGCGCGGTCCCGATGGCGGCTGTTCGCAGGCCGATTTGAAGACCACCGGTGGCGACGGCCTGATGTATTGTTTCGCAGCGAATTGAACCAAGGCGCGTATCTCTCTTCCCTCGTCATTGCGAGGAGCTCGCGACGAAATTGCGCAGCAATTTTGCGCTGATGCGACGAAGCAATCCGGACTGTCTCTGCGGAGGCAGACTGGATTGCTTCCGCCTTCGCCAAGGCTTCGGCGGACAAGTCGCTACGCTGGCAATGACGGTTTGTTTGGCGCCGCCGTTTCGTGCCACGCTGACGGAACCCTCGGCCGCATGTTACATTGGTTCCGTCGCCTTCACGCTCACGGACCCCTTCCATGACATACGAGCTCTACTACTGGCCCGAGATCCAGGGCCGCGGTGAATATGTGCGGCTGGCGCTGGAGGAGGCGGGTGCCGCTTACGTCGACGTCGCACGCGGCCCGCGCGGCTCGGCTGCGATGATGAAAATGATGGACGCGCACAAGGGCACGCCGCCCTTTGCGCCGCCATTTCTGAAAGCCGGCAAGCTCGTCATCGGCCAGACCGCCAACATCCTGCTCTATCTCGGCAGCCGACATGGGCTCGCGCCGAAGACCGAAGCGGGCAGACTCTGGATGCACCAGCTTCAGCTCACCATCACCGATTTCGTGGTGGAGATTCACGACACCCATCATCCGCTCGGGCCGTCGCTCTATTATGAGGACCAGAAACCGGCGGCGAAGAAGCGCACGGCCGAGTTCTGGGACGAGCGCGTGCCGAAATATCTCGGCTATTTCGAGCAGCTTCTCGACGACACCGGCGGTGCCTATGTTAGCGGTCGACGCATGACCTATGTCGATCTCTCGCTGTTCCAGATCGTCGCCGGGCTACGCTACGCCTTTCCCAGGCGCATGAAGGCGTTCGAGAAGAAAATCCCTGGCCTCGTCGGCCTGCACGATCGCGTTGCGGCGCGGCCGAACATCAAGGCCTATCTCGCCAGCGAGCGCCGCATTCCCTTCAACGAGCAGGGCATCTTTCGACGCTATCGCGAGCTGGACCTCATGTAGCGAAGCCCGCCTGCAGCGGCGTCAGTCGAACGGAGGACGCGGAGTTGCTTTCGGCCGTCGCGCTCACCACAGTCCGGGGAGCAGGCGGTAGCGCACCCGTGCCGCATAATCGGCATAGCCTGACAGCCCGGCCATGAGGGTGCGTTCCTCGATGCCGATGCGGATCGCGAGCAGCACGAGAAAGAGCGGCACAATCGCAAGGCCCCACGTTGAGCCGAGGATCAGCGGCACGCTGGCGAAGAACAGGATCATGCCGCTGTACATGGGATGGCGGACATGGGCGTAGGGCCCGGTCGAGATCACGCGTTGCGCGCGGGCGGCCTGTAGCTTCACGACCGGCGCTGCGAAGGAATTCTCGCGAAAGACCCACAATGTGAACAGCGTCGAGGCGATGAACAGTGCGAAGCCGAGCGACTGCCATGCCACGCTCATACCGGAGGCAAGATAGCGCCGGTCGAGCCCCATCGCGACGAGCCAACCCAATATCGCCGCGATGAAGGAGACCATGAAGACCTTGTCGGCAGCCGGCTGATCTTTCTGGAGAACGGGCCGCAGGCGCTCCGCCAGAAGCGCCGGGTCGATCCGGTAAAGCCACCAGCCGCAGAGCGGGCCAAGCAGGACGGAGGTGAGGAGAAACACCCACGCACCGGGCCAATGCAGCGTGCCGGCGGCCGCGAACAGCAGCGCGCCCATCGCGGCGGTGACAACAGTGTTCTGCAACAGCAGACGTACGATCATGTTCAGATCTTGATGGGTGGCGTGAAGGCCGCCAGCAGCCGCACCAGATCTGCCTGTCGTTTGGTTCCGGTCTTGGTGAAGATCCTGGCGAGGTGAGTCTTGATCGTCGTTTCGGCGACGCCCACACTTTTGGCTACGTCAGGAACCCCGCCGACCTCGACGATGGAAAGGAACACGCGCAGTTCGGCCGGCGTCAACTTGAAGAGCTTTCGAATCAGGTCAGGCGCGACGATCGTATCGAGCGCCGCCTTGCCGACGAACAGGACGGCGCAGGCCTCATGGCTGGCCCCCAACATTTGCCGGCGCCCCGCGGTCAGTGGCACGAGATGCCCCACATAGTGCGAGCCGTCGCGTGCGGCGAGATGCAGCGAGATGGCCATCATCGCGCGGTCGCCGTGAGCTGTGCGCGCCAAGGCCTGTCGCAGCATGCGGTCTGCATTCAGGTCTGACGTCACGAGCCGGCCGTGGACGGAGCGAAGGACCTCGGCTTCCTCGAGAATCTCCCGCGCGCTCGCATTGGAGTGCGTGATATGACCAGCGGAATCGAGCAGCAGGACCGCGGCGCGCAGGGCATCGAGCGTGTGGGCCGACGTCGTCTCCAAAGCGTTCTGATGCTGTAGCTTCTGCCGGACAAGCATGGCCCGTTGCATGTGCGGCGTGATGTAAGAAATCACCTGATACATCCTGCGATCGACAAGGCCGCCAGCCTTCATGATCGAGAGGCGGGACAATCCCGCCGCGGATTTGTCGAGCAGGATATTGGCGGCGTCCTCGAGACCCTGCGGCCGTGTCCATTCGTTGTAGAACATGGTCGTCCGGAATTCGTCGACGTCGATCCAGTCTCCGATCGTCTGGATCTGGCCGACTGGCGCGTGGAGCACGGCCCGCGACGGATCGAACGGCTCGTAGGTTTCGATATAGGATCGAACAAAGGCGGGATCGACGCCGACCGCATGCGAGATCACGGCCTCGCCGGCGGCTCCGATCCGGACCAGACCCCCGCTCTGGCCGCCCGCGAGGCCAACGATGCTGCCAAGGGTCGATGTCCACCGGGAATCATCGAGCGCTGCATCGTAGATATTCCCGACCAGCGACAGCAGCTCTTCACTCAGTTCCATCGGCGCGTCCCATAAGCGTATGGATAGGCTTGTTAGGCCTCGCAGATGAGCACGCCGGGTGTGGAAATTTGATGAGCCGGATCACACTTCAGGACGCGGCGACCACTTGCAGGACTCTGCGAGAGTTCGGGCTGGCGCCGAAAAGGGGCCTCGCGGTGCGCGTCCATGGCTGCGCGGCCTCGGCGAGGCTAGCGAGCGCTGAATGCAACGAAAGACGCGCGAAAGGCCCGGTCGTCGGGACCGGGCGATCCATCGCAGAAAAGTCAGATCAGGCGAGCTGATCGATCCGCGTGCCCTGACCCGGCGGCAGCGGGGCCGGCGGCGTCGGCTGGTAGGTCGGGTCGTTGTCCTTGGTCTTGGTCTGGTCGTCCGGCTGCTTGGTCGTGTCGTAGCTCGGGACCACGATCGTGACAGGCGGCGGCGCAACGCTGGAAACGCTCATCCACAAATCCTCACAGATTGAACGTGATGACCCTGCCCCGTGAGGGACAAAAGGTCCGTCAAGCCAATCGTTAAAATGCGAGAGATCTGGTGCGAAAAGATCCGCGCCTACTCGTCCTTCGGCCGTGTGATCGCGATCGCCGCATCCGTCTTGGTGCGCGTGCATTCCATGTTGAGGCGCTTGTAGCGCATCGTGATCTTGTCGCCGCGCAAGAGGCCCATGCGCTTCAGGCAGCGCGTTGCGCCGGTCGCGGTGTCGTCCTTGGTCACCGTGAAGATGATCGCGGCTGCGGAGGCGACGAGATCATAGAACTGCGGCGTCGGCTTGCGGTCGCCCTTGGCGTAGAGCTCGTTGGAATAGGCCGCTCCTTGCGCGCGGCAGCCGAGCGACAGCTCCTTGGCCGCGGGGTGGGTGAGGTAGATGATGTTGGCGGCCTTGAAGTTGACCTTCAGCCCGTCGATGCCGCTGGCGAGCTGCTTGGCGATGTCGTCGCACTGGTCAGCACGCGCAGGCGCGGTGAGGGTCACAAGGCCGGTGATTGCGGCGGCGACAACAATCGCGCCGCGAAGGTCCAGTCTAGAAATCATGATGAAAAGCCCCTTGAGGGCGCGCATTCAACCGCCGCCGCGCGCGAAGCGCAAGGGGTGCAACCGGGCTCGACCGGCACAACTACAGCTATTGGGGCAGGCGGCAAAAATGGTTGCCAAAGCACCGAATCGGGATGCCCCGTCCGCGCCAGGACGCCTTCCCTTTGCGGCAAAAAAGCTTAGAACGCTTCTATGCTTAGAGGCCCGCGAGGGCTGCAAAACCCGAGATCGCCCCATGAACGCTCCCACCGCTTTCCCCGACCAGTCCAAGCCCGTTCCGCCCTACAAGCACACCCCGCTTTTCCCGCTGGGCAAGGACGAGACGCCCTACAAGAAGATCACGTCCGAGGGCGTAAGGGTCGAGAAGGTTCTGGGGAAGGACATGCTGGTGGTGTCGCGCGAGGCGCTGCGGGCGCTGTCGGAGGCAGCTTTTGGCGACATAAACCACTATCTGCGCCCGGGCCATCTGAAGCAGCTCCGCGCCATCCTGGAAGACGGCGAAGCGAGCCCGAACGACAAGTTCGTCGCGCTGGACTTCCTGAAGAACGCCAACATCGCTGCCGGCGGCGTGCTGCCGATGTGCCAGGACACCGGCACTGCGATCATCATGGGCAAGAAGGGCTGCAACGTCATCAGCGACGGTGACGACGAGGCGGCGCTGTCGGAAGGCGCGCGCGATGCGTACCTGCGCCGCAATCTGCGCTATTCGCAAGTCGCGCCGCTCTCGATGTACGAGGAGAAGAACACCGCCAACAACATGCCGGCGCAGTGCGAGATCTATGCCGAGGGCGACGATGCCTACAAGTTCATGTTCATGGCCAAGGGCGGCGGCTCTGCCAACAAGAGCTTCCTGTTCCAGGCAACGCCTTCGGTGCTGACCAAGGACCGGCTGCTTGCGTTCCTGAAGGAGAAGATCCTCACTCTCGGCACCGCGGCGTGCCCGCCTTATCACCTTGCCATCGTGATCGGCGGCACCTCGGCCGAGCTCTGCATGAAGACGGTGAAGCTCGCCTCCGCCCGCTATCTCGACGCGCTGCCGACCCACGGCTCGCCTGACGGCAACGCCTTCCGTGACGTCGAGATGGAGAAGGAAATCCACAAGATGACGCAAAGCCTGGGGGTGGGCGCGCAGTTTGGCGGAAAATATTTCTGCCACGACGTCCGCGTGATCCGCATGCCGCGTCACGGCGCCTCGCTGCCGATCGGGCTTGGCGTGTCCTGCTCGGCCGACCGCCAGGTGCTTGGCAAGATCACCAAGGACGGCATCTATCTCGAGGAGCTCGAGCACAACCCGGCGCAGTATCTGCCGCAGGTCGAACAAGCGCTCGGCGGCGAGGTCGTCAAGATCGATCTCAACCAGCCGATGAAGGATATTCTGGCGACGTTCTCGAAGCATCCGATCAAGACGCGGGTGTCGATGACCGGCACCATGATCGTCGCGCGCGATAGCGCTCATGCCAAGCTGCGCGAGCGGCTGGAGAAGGGCGAGCCGCTGCCCGACTATTTCAAGAACCACCCGGTCTATTACGCCGGCCCGGCCAAGACGCCCGAGGGCTACGCCTCCGGCGCGTTCGGTCCGACCACCGCGGGCCGCATGGATTCCTTCGTCGACCAGTTCCAGGCCGCCGGCGGCTCGATGGTGATGGTGGCGAAGGGCAACCGTGCGCCGGCCGTGCGCGAGGCCTGCAAGAAGTACGGCGGCTTCTATCTCGGCTCGATTGGCGGTGCGGCGGCGAACCTCGCCGAGCACTGCATCAAGAAGGTCGAGGTGCTCGAATATCCCGAGCTCGGCATGGAAGCGATCTGGCGCATCGAGGTCGTCGACTTCCCGGCGTTCATCATCATCGATGACAAGGGGAACGACTTCTTCAAGGAGTTGAATCTGGGCTAGCTTGTCCTCACCTCTCCCCGCTTGCGGGGAGAGGTCGGATCGCTCTTGCGATCCGGGTGAGGGGGTACAGGTCTCGCCACTATCTTGCGTGTTGAGAGGGGCCCCTCACCCCAACCTTCTCAGCACGGGCGAAGCCCGTTGCGGCCCCGCATCCGCCTTCGCCCGAAGGTGGGCTTCGGCGGACAAGAGAGCGGGGCGAGGGAGATCAAGCCCTTGCCCCCGTGAACGGGAAGCTGCCCATCGGGCCGATGCCCATCTCGCCGTTGATGTTGTTGCCGGACACCGTGCCGGTGAATTCGAGCGTCAGCGGCATCGGGTTGGTGATCGAGACCTTCCAGGAGACGTTGTCGCCGTTGACGGTGCCGTCAAAGATCTCGGCGGTATTGCCTTCCGCACCCTGCGTGCCCGTGAGCGTGCCGCCCGCTGCCTTCAGGCTCAGCGTCGCCTGGCGCTCGCCCATCGGCGTCGTCATGGTCAGATTCCAGTTGCCGTCCACGGCCATTCGCGTCTCCCGAACATTGTCCCGGCGGGTTGCGACGATCCGCAACCAGTCCCGGGCCGAGCCTATAGCGCAACTTGAGGCGGCTGCCTAACAGGGCATTCAGGCGCGGGCCGCGGCGCGCCGGCGGCTGGTGACGACAAGCCGAAATACCACGTACTGCACGGCAAACGCCAAAACCTTGGCGCCGCCCGCGACCACCGAGATATAGAAGGCCCACAGCTTCAGATCGCCGGTCGAGGCGATGATGATCGTGCCGGCGCCGAGGGCGAACATCAGCGCGGCCCAGGCATAGCCTGCGGCGGTGACATATTCCGGCGCGGTCTCGACCACCATCGCCGGCATGTAGCGCAGCATCCAGCCGCGCTTGAGCATGATCGCGCCGATCGCGAAATGCGCGATCGCGGGCTTGGCGAGCATGAAGCGGGGATCGTTGGTGACCAGCGTGATCGTGCCGAGCACGACGACGAGCGCGGCGCTCGCATAGGTCATGTAGCCGAGCTCGCGCCCCTTGACGCGCGCGTAGATCACCTGCGCGATCGCGCCGGCGACAGCCACGGACGTCGCCAGGATGACGTTGTCGGTGATCAGATAGATCACTAGGAAGACGATGGCCGAAAGGAAGTCGGAGGCGAGGCGGGCGAATACGTCCTTCATTGTCGGTCCTGTCTCACTGGGCTTCCGGCAGCGCGCCGTCAGGCGCACCATACTTGATCTGGCGATATTCGGGATACCATTTGGTGAAGTAGATCGCACTGTTGCGGGCGGCGAAGGCGACCGCGAGGCCTGACCAGACCGGCAGGCCGGGGAAGTACAGCAGCACGATGTTGGCGGCCATCATTAGCAGTGCGGCGACGGTCCACGCCGCGGTGATGATGTAGTTGGCGGTGAGGAAGCCCGGCATTGCCGCGGTCTCGGCCGGAACCGATTCGATCGCGTATTGCAGCGTGAAGGGCCGGCGCGCCAGCAGTGAGCCGAGCGAGATGACGAAGATGCCGATATCGACCGAGAGCTTGACGGCGAGCGCGCTGAGCGTGGGGGACAGCGCGAGGAAGACGCCGATGCCTGCGAACAGGATCGCCGAGCCCGCGGCCAGGATCTTCACCGAGCGGCCGTGTGCAACATCGATCGCGATGGTGGCAAGACACATCGCCGATCCCGCGAACACGGCGACCATGGCCGAGGTCATGAACATCAGGAAGGTGTAGACGCCGTAGGGGGCAAGGATCAGGAAGATCGTCATGGTCGCCTCGGTCGCATCAATCTTTACGATGTCAAGATTGATAGTTCGGAGCCGGCGCCGGGTCAAGCGAAATCTTTACAGTGTCAAAATGACGTGAATGACCTGTAAAAATTCAACTGTTGCAATGGCTTGGTCGGATATTTCGCCGGCGACCGCAGCCCAGGGCAGGCGCGACAGGATGGTCAGTGCGCAGGTGATCAAAAGCCCAATGGTCAGGAAAATGCTGCCGCCCCGGCAGATCGTGAATTTGAGCGAGCCCGGCGTTGCGTACATGCCGAGCGGATGCAGTAGCCGCGACAGCACAAGCGCGCCCATCAGCAGGTGAATGCGCAAGGGCGATGCGCCCGACATCTCCAGAAGTGCGACCATCAGCGCGATGATCGGGACGTATTCCATGAAGTTGCCATGGGCCCGGATCGCGCTGCGCAGGCCTTCACTGCCGCCGTCGTTGAAGGCGGCATTGTTGCTTCGCCGCAGCCGGATCACCTGAAGTGCTAGCGCGGCATAGATCAGCGCGAGGATGGCGAGGTAGTTCGCCGTGATGGCGGGGACGAGCATGCGAAGCCTCCATGATGACGTTCGCGACGGAGTGGGAGCTACGAGGCTCCGACCCAATTGCCGTGGAAGCCGTCGGGCACGCGATGGCCGAGCTGCACCAGTGCGGCGGGGCCGGCTTCGATGTCGGTGGCGTTGAATACCGCGAGGTCGCTGCGGTTCTCCCGCGCGCGCCAAACCACTGCCAGCAGCCAGCCGTCGCCTTCCGCAGCATCCTTCGATCGCTCGACGAACACAGGCTCGGAGATGGTGTCGCCCGCCGGCAGCAGATATTGGCCGAGCCGCTTGCCCGTGCCGTCGACATGAACGATGCCTGACAGCGCGCCGAACATCGGCGCCTTCGGATTTGCGCAGGCGTACCAGCCATGACGGCTCTTCAAGCCGGCGCGCCGATCGTCAATGCGCGGGAATTCGCCGGTGAGATCGTCCAGATAGGTCTGCTGGAAGCGGTCGGTATTGCCGGAGAGGTCAAAGGTCCAGCGGCAGTGGCGGGCGCGCGATTTCTCTGGGTCCGTCGGCCGGCCGTCGGGATGCGGAAACAGCGGCGCTTGCTCGAACTGCATGACGTCGGCGATGATGCGGTCGCCGTCCTCCCACGCATTCATGACGTGGAAGACGTAGCAGGCCTCCGCACGGAACCAGACGATGTCTTTCGCCGTGCCGCTGCGCTTCATCACGCCGACATAGGCGCCTTTCTCGGGCTCCCAGGCATAGGGCGGCTTGCCGCTCATCGCGCGCTCCATGCTGCCGGTGAGGGGCAGGATGGGAAACAGCACGTGATTTTCGGTGACGATGAAATCGTGCACCATGCTGGCATAGGGCGTCTCGAAACGCTCAAAGCGCGTCACCTTGCCGCCGCCATCGATCGATCCGTAGGAGAGGGCTGGCGTCAGCGGGCCGCTCGCATTGTAGCCAAAGAACACCAGCTCGCCCGTCACGGGATCGACCTTAGGGTGTGCGGTGAAGGGGCCGGCGATGCGGCTCTGGTAATTGCAATAGCCGCGCGTGGCCAGCGTGCCGGGCTCGATCTCGGTCGGCAGATGTCCTTCCTCGAGCGCGAGCAGCTTGCCGGCATGAAAGACGATGTTGGTGTTGGCGACGCCGCCGTCAGTCAGGTTCGTGGGCGCATCCGGCAGCTTGCGCCCGAAGCCGCCGAACAGCGCGCGGCCGGCGTCATGCTCGGCGAGCCATTTTGGGGTCCGGACCCAGCGGTTGCGGTAGGAGGCGCGGCCCTCTTCGAGGTGAAAGGCGTGCAGCATGCCGTCGCCGACGAACCAGTGAGCGCCGGGGGAATCGAATTGCGGATTGGGGCCATTGCGGTACAGCGTGCCGTTCAGCTCGCGCGGCAATTCGCCGACGATCTTGAGGAAAGGCGCGTCCGCCTCGAACGGGATCGGCGCGATATTGTTGCGGCGCTCGGCAATGGCGTCCTGGTGCACGGCGTATCCCTCCCTATCTTTACATCGTAAAGATGCCATAGGGCCAAGCGTGGCCTCCGTCAAGTGAAATCTTTACACTGTCAATATTGCGTCATATAGCTTGCAAATGGCCAAGAGCATTACCAAAGGCGAAACGGCGCGTAGCCCGCGCAGCCCCAAAAAGACATCACAGGCATCTCGTCCCGCGCGCCGCCCGACGGGCGCGAAGACCGAGACGCCCTATCACCACGGCGCCCTGCGCGAGGCGCTGCTTCAGGCGGCCGAACGGGTGCTGGAGCGCGATGGGCTCGCCGGCCTGACGCTGCGCGCGGTGGCGCGCGAGGCCGGCGTCTCGCACGCCGCGCCGACCCATCATTTCGGAGATCTCACCGGTCTCGTCAGCGAGCTCGCGGCAATCGGCTTCCGCCAGTTCAATGCGGCGATGGCTGCGTCCTGCGATGCGGCCACCTCGCCGCTCGAGCGGGCGCTGGCGCGGCCCAAGGCCTATGTCGCCTATGCCCAGGCGCATCCCGGCATGTACGGCCTGATGTTCCGCACCGAGCGGCTCGACTATTCGAGGCCGTCGTTGCACGAAGCCGCGGAATCCTCCTTTGCCGGGCTCGCCAACGCCATCGGCGCGATGCGGCAGGAGCCGATCAGCGGCGACGCGCTGACCATCGATCAGGGCGCCGCGATCGCGCGGGCCTGGTCGATGGTGCACGGCTTCACCATGCTGCTGCTCGACGGAAGACTTGAGGATATCCTGGAGCGGCTGCCCGCGGGCACAACGGCCGAGCAGCTTCTGGAAGCGATCCTGAAGTCGACAGTGGCGGGACGGCTGCCGACCGCCACCTGATTGAGCGGAATGTTCGATGCCGAGGAACTCGCCGCCTTGCACATTCTTCACTGTGGGCAAGCATCAAACGATACGGCGATGGGCCTGACAGCGGCGCGGAATCGTTCTAGAAGGGCGGCTTCGCTCGGGCTCAAGCAGCCTGGTCCGCGTCCTCGTTACATCTGATCATGCCAGCCATCGCTCCCCGCAAAGCCTATCGCGTCGGCCGTTCCAAGACCGGACTTGGCCTCTTCGCCACCATGCCGATCAAGAAGGGCACAAGGATCATCCGTTATTTCGGGCCGATCCTGGACTGCCGGATTCCTGGGCAGGACGAGATCGAGAACAAATATCTGTTCGAGCTCAATGGCCGCTGGACCATCGACGGCTCGGTGCGCAAGAACCTCGCCCGCTACATCAACCATTCGTGCCGGCCGAACGCGGAATCCGACGTGCGCCCGCGCGAGCGAAAAGTGTTCATCCGCGCCATCAAGAACATCGAGCCGGGCGACGAGATCAACTACGATTACGGCACCGACTATTTCAAAGCCTATCTGAAGCCGATCGGCTGCAAGTGCCCCTCCTGCGAAACCAAGCGCAAGAAGCAGCGCGCCGAGGCCCGCGCAGAACGGGCCAAGGTGAAGGCACGCGCGGAACGCAAAGCCCAGAAGGCCGGCGCGAAAACCACCGCGGCAAAAAAGAAGAAGCTGAACGGCAAGCACTTTGCCGGCAAGGTCGGCCGGGCGAAGGTATAGCGTCGGTCGGCCGCGCGACGTCAGTCCGCTACGGCAATTCTGCGCTTGGTCCTCGATTGAAGCTCCTTTCCGAGGTGTCGCCGACTTGAGGCCGCCGGCGCCTGTGTTCACTTTTGGACATTCTAGCTTCAAGAGAGCAGGCATATTTTACCTGTGCCGTATCAGGTGAGATCAGGCTCGCTTCTCATGGTCGCCCCCACGCTGCCGGCAGCGATACGTCTATATGACGACGTGCGAGATAGTCCCGACCAGGTCTCGGTCCGGGACATGGAGGGCAGGGAGATCAATGTCGAAGAACTCCGACCCATTCTCAACGAAGTTGAGCCGTCGCAGGTGGGTTGACGCAGCGCTCGATTTTTAACGTATCGGCTTGGAACGGAACCCCGGACTTCTGCATATGGAGTTTGCTGGAACTCGAACCCAACGGTTAGGGCCCGTCAACTGAGGTTGTGTCATGCAACGCCGACGCCGCTTCAAACAAACTGTTCCCCTCGAAGAACGACTTGCCGAACAGGCGAAACGCTTCCGGGAAAGAGCCAAAGCTCTTCCCCCCGGTCCTCAACGCGAGGACGCCCTCCGCAGAGCCAGACAAGCTGAGACCGGCTCGCTTATGAGCGAATGGCTGCGCTCGCCCGGGCTTCATCCACCCGAATAGATTTTGGCAACCAACCGGCAGCCAGGTGATTGGTGTCCCATCACCGGCCAAGGCCCTGCCGTAGGCTCCGGTGGCTGAGAGAGACGTGTGCTCCCGCCTGCAGTCAGGGAGCGACCATGACACTTTACTACTTCGACCTGCACGACGGCGATGAGATTGTGCCGGATGAAGAAGGCCTGGAGTTACGCGACCTGGTCGCGGTGAAGGAGGAGGCCGCTCGCGCTTTGGCGGGGCTTTCGTGGGACGCCGTGCGAAACTTCACGGGCACACAGAGCCATCGCATGGCGATCGAAGTGAGAGACGGGCTCGGCCCGGTGATGCAGGTCAAGTTCACTTTCGAGGTCATTCGGACGCAGTGAGGCGCCGCATCGGCTGCCGAGCTTCGTGAGCAGTTCATCGCCGTCCTGGGTCACGATCTGCGCAATCCGCTTGTCTCGATCGCGGGTGGCTTGCGCGTTCTGAGAAGGCAGGTCGATGCCGAAGGTGCAGACTGGCTCAACCTGCAGCCGAGCAAACCGTGTTCACGGCCAAATTTCCACTCGCTCTCGTTGATGTCTGAATCGATCGAGCCGCCGCTGTGGCGCCCGGCCAATAGAGGGGCGACGACCGGAGATCGATGCTGAAAAGCTCCCGAACGATGACGGCGGCCTGTCTCAGTTGCCGATGATATCGATTCCGCGTTGAAGCGCATGGCGGCTTCGCCCGTCGGGCAAAACACCGTGTCAATCCGGCTGCGTCAAAATATTCTCATTTACCGAATTTCGGTTTTATAGTATCGCTGCGTCTGTTCCGGCCCGTCGAAAGGGCGTTTCGCGATCGTCACGAGATGTGGGCCGGAATGCGGTGGACGCGGCAGCGCCGGCGCGTGACGTGATGACAGGGCGGGCAAGCCCCGTGAGACGTTACGATCCGCGGAACGACACGGCGCAGTAACAGCGGTCTTGTTGACGTCGGGGGTGAGCACACGCCAGCCCTCGATAGCCAGGCGAGGCCGTCCGCGGACGGAGAAGTCGTGTGGTCCTGGCGCCCGGAGTCTGTGCGCCAAGTCTTGCAGTGATGTGGCTGCCCGACCGGGCGTGCGCATCAATCATCTGTAGGGCGACGGGGGCAATAGTGCATCGCTCCCCGGGGAGAGCGCGAAGGACACCGTTAAAACCATCCGCGCAGGGAAGGCCGGGCGACCGGCAACACCTGTGGTCCACCCCGTGTGCTTTTTTGTAGCGCACGGATCTCGGGTGCCAGCCGGCGCCCGGTCTTCCCTGCACCCTCTTTTCGAAGAGGGCGGCAAGTCGAAGCAAAGCTCGGGCGAAATCGGCCGCGAGAACGGGAAGGTGTGTCTGCAGGTTGAGGTGTCAGTTGGAGAAGGGCGATATCAGCACACACTCCGTCATTGCGAGCGCCGCGCTTTTGTCCGCCGAAGCCTTGGCAAAGGCGGAAGCAATCCAGAGCCAGTCCGCAGATGGATTTTGGATTGCGTCGCTGCGCTCGCGATGACGCGTTAAAGCAGCGAGCACCACATGGTTATCGTCACCCCGAGGCGGCCGCCTCTTCGGCGGCCCTCGAAGGGCGACGGCCCGCTTGCATCCGGGCCGTTCATCCTTCGAGGCTCGCTACGCGAGCACCTCAGGATGACGGAACTATCGCATCACGCCGCCACCACACGGCCGCTCTTGCGCAAGCCCACATATTGCAGCTCCGCGAACACGCCGGTCGCGATTGCCTGCGCCACGATCATGAGCTCGCCGAGGAGGTTCGGCGACACCGCGCCCGAGAACAGCAGCGCGATGCTGCCGACCGTCCAGGCGGCGTTGCCGACCACGACCAGCAGCACGAGCGGCCTCAGTACCACGGTGCGCGAGGCGAGCCAGCCGACCAGTGCGGTATAGGCGATCAGGAACAGGCCTGTTTCGCGGAGCAGCGCTTCGGGCAGGTTGAACAGGGCACCGAATGCACCAGCTCCAAAGGTGAAGCCGAGCGCGGCGACGCCGCTGAAGACGGCGTCGGCGAGCAGGGCACGGCGCAGGAAGGTGGATGCGTCAATCATCAGAGGTCTCCATGGTTAGGCAGGCTTGGGTTGGGTTGGGCAGGCTTGGGGGAACTCAAGACCTCCAGCGCCACCAGGCGCGGAGCAGGCGCGCGAGGCGGAAAGGGCAGAGGCTTCTGCCGACGCTATGCTCGAAGGCCGTGACATGTGCGACGACGTAATCGCCGGTCGAATGCACCAGCGGCTCGGGCATGTTAAGGCTGCGCGCCAGAATCCGCGTCGCGAGCGTCATCGCCCATGGAAAAAGGTGGTCTGCAAGGGTGCGGTAGAGCAGCAGCGCGATCATGGTCATTCTCCTGTGCCCAGGAAGATGCGCCGCTCGGGGCCCCAATTCGATTACCTCGCGGGTAATGGAAGGGGTGAAATACGCATGATAGGTCTTGGACCATGAACGCACATGCATCCACGGCACGCGCCGAACCCAGCCAGCCGGTCCATATCGGCGATCATCTGCGCGAATGGCGGCAGCGCCGCCGCATGAGCCAGCTCGACCTCGCCGGCGAGGCGGAGATTTCGGCGCGGCATCTGAGCTTCGTCGAGACCGGCCGCGCCGCGCCCTCACGCGACATGGTGCTGCGGCTCGCCGAGCGCCTCGATGTGCCCTTGCGCGAACGCAACGTGCTGCTGGTCGCCGCAGGCTTTGCGCCCGCCTTTCCGCAGCGCCCGCTGGAGGATCCCGCCTTGAAGTCAGCCCGTCAGGCAATCGACCTCGTCCTCAGGGCGCATGAGCCCAATCCGGCGCTGGCCTATGACAGGCACTGGAATCTGGTGACCGCCAATCGCATGGTGGCGCCGCTGCTCGCCGGCATTCCGGAGCGGCTGCTGGGACAGCCCTTCAACGTGCTGCGGCTCGCGTTTCATCCCGAGGGGCTGGCGCCACGCACGGTCAATCTCGCGGAATGGTGCGCCCATCTGCTCGAGCGTCTGCACCGGCAATGCGAAGCAACGGCTGATCCGGAGCTGGTCAAGCTCTACCACGACCTCAAGAGCTATCCGATCCCGGCGCGCTCGGGGCCGCTGGGAAGCGACAATGTCGCGATCCCCTTCAAGCTTCGGCATGACGGAGGGATACTAAGCTTCTTCTCCACCACCATGGTGTTCGGCACACCCGTCGACATCACCCTGTCGGAGCTGGCGCTGGAGACGTTCTTTCCGGCGGACGAACGCACCGCCGCCTGGCTGAAGCAGGCGGCGGCAAATATGGGCTAGCGCTCTTGCCTCGGGCAGCGTTCGGCTTATCTTCCGACAAAACCGGACCCTCAGAAGGAGGCGCTCATGAGCACCCTCAAACCGCTCCAGATCGATGTCGTCTCCGACGTGGTGTGCCCCTGGTGCTATATCGGCAAGCACCGCATCGAGAGCGCGCTCGCGCTCGTTCCCGATGTGCCGGTCAAGCTCAACTTCCGTCCGTTCTTCCTCAATCCCTGGGTGCCGCGCGAGGGCATCAGCCGTGAGGATTACCTCACCACCAAATTCGGCTCGGTCGAGGCCTATAAGGGCATAGCAGGGCGCGTCGTCGCGGCGGCAAGCGAAGAGGGCCTCGTCTACAAGCCCGAGTTGGTCGCACGCCAACCGAACACGACCGACTGCCATCGTCTGATCCTCTGGGCCGAGGCGATCGGCAAGGCGCCGGAGATGAAGCAGCGGCTGATGGAGCTGTATTTCCGCGACGGTGGCGATCTTACCGATGTGAACGTCCTGGTCCAGGCGGCCGCCGATGTCGGGCTCGATGCCGACGACGTGCGCAAGCGCCTCGCTACCGATGAAGATGTCGCGCGCGTGTCGGCCGACGCGCAGGAGGCCGCAGAGAAGGGAATCTCCGGTGTGCCGACCTATGTCTTCGCCCAGAAATATGCCGTTTCCGGCGCGCAGGATCCGAACCTGCTCGCCCGCGCCATCCGCGAGGTGTCGGCGGAGATCAACGCCCAGGCGGCGGAGTAGCCTCGGTTTGTTTGCGCAGCAGGTGGATCGCGCGGCGCGCAGCCTCGCGTGCGTAGCCACGCGCGATGAGCGCAGCGTGAATCAGCGCCACGGTCGGATCATGTCGCCGTAGCGGAATCAAGACGTCACCGATCGCAAAGCGGTTGCGCCAGATCGGGTTGATCATCGGGTGGTCGGCACTCGCGGTGGAATCCGCACTCGCGATGCTGGGATCGGCGCAGAGATGGCGCGTCAGATCGAGCGTGAGCTGCACGCCGGGTGAATATTTTGCGAAGCGCTCGTCGATGCCGAGCTTGAAGAAGAAGGCGCGATCCTGGTGGCGCAGCACGATGCCGGCCGCCACCGGCGTTGTCCCGGCGCGCAAGCTGACGATCTCGCATTGCGCGGTCTCGGCAAGTGCGGGAACGGCGCGGCGGATGAAGGTTGCATCGCCCGTGTCCTGAAGCAGCGCGGTGCCGCGTTTGCCCTTCCAGCCGCTGGCCTCGAGCTGCAGGAAAATTTCGAGCGCAGGTTTGATCTCGTCGACCTTGCGCGCGACGTCGAAGCTGATCGCGCCGTGCTCCGCCAGGCGATGACGCTGCCGGCGCAGCTCCTTGAGCTTCTTGGCGCCGAGCGCCCCGTGCAGCAGCCTGTCGCCGTCCTGCGTCGCATCTAGGCTGGCGCGGACGTAGGAGCCGAGCACGCGCGGCTTCAGGCCGGCCCGGCCGAGCGCGTCCTTGATCGCGCCCATCGCGGCGCCATCAAGCGCGACGTCGCGCAGAACCATTGCATGCGCGCCAGCCTCGTGCGCCCGCTGCAACAGGCCTGTCGCGGCCTCGGCCGACGCGTCGCGGTCGATCAGCGGGCTGCACAGCGTGCCATAGGGATGCGCGCTGACCAGTGCGGGCAGGGGGATCTTTAGGGCTTGCCAGAGCGAGACCACCGGCATCAGCCCGATCAGTCGGGTCGAGGAGCCAGCGCAGACGGACAGGGCCGAAGCACCGACACGGTCGCGCGCGGTTGCGCTGACCGCGAGTTCCCAGGCGGGGAGATAATAGCCGTTCGGCTCGACCGCCCGCTGCGCCAGCGCGCGCCATTGGCTGGGGTCGATGGCCGTGATCGGAACGAGCGCGGGCGTTGCATCCTTTGCCGATGCCGGATTGATCGCAGCCTGGTGCGCGATGTCGACCACGTCCCGTCGTCCCCATTCACGCCGGTATCAGCCGGCGTTACGCCGTCATGCTTAGCGCAAAGATTGGAAGATACCGTTGGGATGCTGCTTCATTTCGAGCGGTATTGTTAACGTTTCGTTCACCATCCAGAGGTGCGCGACGGCGTCGAGATCACTGGTCACCTGGTATGAAGTGATCGCGAGCGCTCGCGTGTCCGCCACTGGCGGTGTCCGTAATGGCGATATCGATGTCGCGCGATGTCTGCGGCAGGTTGGACGAATCGACCTGCACCGAAAGGCGGATCTCACGGGTCTGATCCTGCCCGACCTCGATGACCGGCTTGCCGTCGGCGCCGGCTGTGATGCCGGCGACGCGAGTGGTCGCGCCCGGCAGGCCGGAGACGTCGAGCGCAAACGATCGCGCTGCGCCCTTGTTGAGGATGCGCACGGTGTAGTCATTGCGGACGCCGCCGTCCGAGAGCTGAACGAACAGCGGATTGCGCTCGTGCAGCACGTTGACATCCATCGTCGCGCGCGTGGCAAGCGCGTAGAGCATGACGCTCCCGACGACGGCGATGGCCGCGGCATAAATCAGCGTGCGCGCGCGGATCAGGCGGTAGATCGGCGCCTTGCCGTCCCGGCGGCGCTGCATGTTGATGTCGGTATCGTAGCCGATCAGGCCTGCGGGCCGGCCGATCTCGCGCATGACGTTGTCGCAGGCATCGATGCACAGGCCGCACTGGATGCAGCCGAGCTGGATGCCGTGGCGGATATCGACGCCGGTGGGGCAGACATTGATGCATTGGTGACAGTCGACGCAGTCACCTGCGAGATCGCCATGGGCGCGGGCGGCTTCGGCCTTCTTCACCGACATGCGCGGCTCGCCGCGGTCGCGACGGTAGGTGACGTTGAGGGCCCATTCGTCGGTCAGCGCCGCCTGGATGCGCGGCCAGGGGCACATATAGATGCAGACCTGCTCGCGGGCGTGGCCGGCGAAGAGGTAGGTCGTCGCGGTCAGGATGCCGATCCAGAGATAGGCGACGACGGGAGCCTGCAAGGTGGCGAGATCCTTCACCAGCGTCGGCGCGTCGGCGAAATACAGAACCCACGCGCCGCCGGTCCACCAGGCGATCATGATCCAGAGGAAGTGCTTCAACGCGACTTTGCGGACGTGATCGAACGTCCAGTAGCGCTTGTCGCCCTGCATGCGCTCGCGCCGGTCTCCCTCGACCCAGCGTTCAACGGCGTAGAACAGGTCGGTCCACACCGTCTGCGGGCACATATAACCGCACCACAGCCGGCCGGCGACGGCATTCATCAGGAACAGCGTCATTGCTGCGATGATGAGGAGGCCGGTGAAATAATAGACCTCCTGCGGCCACAGCTCGATGAAGAAGAAATAGAAGCGGCGATGGGGAAGGTCGATCAGCACGGCCTGGTCGGGCAGGCCAGGCCCGCGATTCCAGCGCACGAACGGCAACAGATAATAGGTTCCAAGCGTGACGCAGAGGATCGCCCATTTGATGCGGCGGAACGGGCCATGCACCGACTGCGGATAGACCTTCCTGCGCTTTTCGTAGAGAGGCCCCTCGATGAAGGTATCGTCGGTCATGGCAGGTTCCCCGTTGCGCTTGCGAAGCCTCAGTCCTGTGCGCAGAAGAGGCGGTACAGGGTCTCCAGCACCGCGCGTGCCTCCCGGCTCGCAAGGCTGTAATATATCGTCTGGCCCTCGCGCCTGGTTTTGACCAGGCTCAAAGCGCGCATCTTTCCGAGATGTTGGGATAGTGCCGCCGAGGAGAGGCCGGCGATGTCGGCGAGCTCGCCGACGGATTTCTCGCCGTCCAGCATGTTGCAGAGAACCAGGAGCCGCTTCGGATTGCCCATGGCGGTGAGGAGGCGGGAGGCCTCGTCGGCCTTCTCCTCCAGAGCGACCAATTCCTGATTTCGGGGCTTGCGCGTCATGGCTGGGCTATATATTAGTATATTCGAAAATAAGAAACAACGGAAATAAGAGGTATTCGGTGCCCGGACCTTGCGGGCACGCCGATCCGGAGGCTCAAAATGAGTGTCACGCCTTTCACACCGATCGCCTCGCTGCTGGGCGGAGCGCTGATCGGTCTGTCCGCTGTGCTTTTGATGTGGGCGACGGGACGGATCGCCGGCGTCAGTGGCATCGCGGCGCGGCTGTTTCCGCCTTACGAGGATAGTGAACTCGCCGGCCGGTTTGCTTTCGTCGCCGGCCTCATCGCTGCGCCCGTGGTGGTGCGGCTCGTCACCGGAAGCCTGCCGGAGCAGACGATCGCTGCGGGAGTGCCGTCACTGGTCGTTGCGGGGCTGCTGACCGGCTTTGGATCGGTGTGGGGGAGCGGCTGCACGTCCGGCCATGGTGTCTGCGGCCTGTCGCGGCTCTCGGTGCGCTCGCTGGTCGCGACCGTGACCTTCATGGCGGCCGGCATGGCCACTGTTTTCGTGATACGGCACTGGAGCTGAGGCGATGCCCATTCTCGTTCAATTCGCGATCGGCCTCGTCTTCGGGCTTGGTCTCATCGTGTCCGGCATGGCGAACCCGGCAAAGGTCTTGAACTTTCTGGACGTCGGCAGGATTGGCGCGGGGACGTGGGACGCAAGCCTTGCTTTCGTGATGGCCGGTGCGGTCACGGTGACCTTCGTCGGATTCAATCGTGTCCTGAAGCGCGCGCGGCCGTTTTTTGCCGGGCGCTTCTACGTGCCGACGCGGACCGATATCGATCCCAGAATTGTCGCCGGTCCCGCCATCTTCGGCATTGGCTGGGGAATGGCGGGCTTCTGTCCGGGGCCGGCACTGACCGCGCTCGGCTTCGGCTCGGCGTCTGCTTTCATCTTCGTCGCGGCGATGTGCGCCGGCATGGTGCTCGCCCGCTTCATCGCTCATTGGCCGTCGCTGACGCGCTACGTCACGCCAGCCGATCCGCTCGAAACCTGAAATCAACAGAGAGTAGCGTCATGGACAAGAATTATCCCGAGATTACCAGGCAGATCTCCGCCAACATGAAGAAGCTGCGCAACGACATTCCCGACACGATGAAGGGATTTGCCGCGCTCGCTCAAGCCGCCACGCGTGACGGAGCACTGGACAAGAAGACCAAGGAGCTGATTGCGCTTGCCCTCGGCGTCGCCGCGCATTGCGACGGCTGCATCGGCTTTCATACCGAAGCGCTGGTCAGGCTCGCTGCGACACGCGAAGAGGTCGAGGAAGCGCTTGGCATGGCCGTCTATATGGGTGGCGGGCCGTCGCTGATGTATGCCGCGGATGCGATCGCGGCCTACGAGCAGTTCCGACAGCAGGCGGTCGCCGCCTGACGATGTGAATGAGACCGGGCGAGTTGTCTCGTCCGGTTCCGTCCGCGCTGTGTGGACTACCAGCGGCCGTCGCCGACACCGACGCCCACGCTCACGCCGGGCGCGCGAATGCCGACGCCGGCGCGGGGACCATCGTCCCAGTCACGACGATAGGTGCGGCGCTCGTAATAGCGATCGCGTGGCATCGCATCATAGGAATCGCGCACGATCACGCGCGCGCCACCATTCGTGCGATAGCAATTGCCGGCGTCATCGCAGACGAGCCGCACTTCCTGCATGAGATCGGGGCTGGCGTATTCGCCGGTCGTGTAGAGATCCGCGGCCTTCGCGCCGCTCCCTGCGGCGAGAGCGCCGACACCGGCCAGCAGTGCAATCGTGAACGTCTTCATCCTGTCCTCCTCCGAAACTGCCCTCGGCGGTAACAAGGATGAGAGGCCGCGATCGTTCCGGCTGAATTACAGGTTTTTCCCGGAACCGGATGGTCGTGCGGCGCGATGCTTGGCTAGATCGGCTGGTAGGCCTCCGACCCGCAGATATCATCTGCCTCCGCGCGCCGCCGGTCGATGATCTTTCCGCCTGATATCGTGACGATGTAGGTCTGGGTACCCAATGCCGAGCCGGTGGCGGAGGTGAGTTGCGCGCGGACGCAGGCCGTCCAGCCCGATCCGCGGACCTCGTGATGAGGCAGGGCGACCTGTACCTCGCGCGGATAGGATGTGTTGAGAAAGACCACATCAATCTGCTCGCGGACCACGCGCTTGACGTCCGGCGGCGGTTCGGGCGGTGGCTGTTCGGCTTCCTTGATGCGCATGAACTCGGGCACCGGCGCCCGGCTGTCGGCAAAGCCGCACGCACCGAGCGAGAGCGCGCAGGCAAGCAGCGCCATATGAGCAACAATCCGCAACATTCGTGAAGGTCCCCCGCGGGCCAACAGATAGGCGCGAATTCGACGGTGCGAAGTCCTGCCCGATCAACATTTGCTGAAGGGCTGGCGCTCGCCGCATTTGCTATTACCGGACTGCGGGCTAGTTTGTACCCCGGACGAGGGGGATCGCGCCAATGAGGATTTTCATCATGGTGACCGCGGTGCTGGCACTGACCGCTGCTTCGGCGCAGGCGCAGATGGGGGGCGGCCGGCGCCATTCGAACGAAAACGGCCACAAGGCGGACAACACGCCCAAGGTCGACGAAAAGGCCTACAAGGCCGCTCTCGAACGCATTCCGGAGCCCAAGGACAAGTATGACCCTTGGAGCGGGGCGCGTCCGAACGAGCCTGCCAAGAAGCCGAAATAGTGAGGCAAGTGTGGGCAGGGCGGCTGCAATATCTGCTCTGTCTCGTCCTGTTGCTTGCGATGCGGCCATGCCTCGCCTGGGAGAGCTGGGGCGGTGATCCCGGCGGTTCACGCTTTTCGCCCCTGCGCGAGATCACGTCCGGCAATGTCGGCCAACTCGTCCGCGCCTTCGAATTCCACACCGGCGATATCGCTGCGCGTCCTCCGGACGTGATGCGGCGAACCAAGTTCGAGGCGACGGCTCTGTTCGTCGAGGACAGCCTGATCTTCTGTTCGCCCTTTAATGAGGTGATCGCCCTCGACCCCGGCACCGGAGTGCAAAAGTGGCGCTATGATCCGAAGATCGCCATCAACCAGCGACCGGCCAATCGCTTTGTCTGCCGTGGCGTCACCCACTGGGTCGATGATTCTGCACCAGAAGGAGCCGCCTGCCGCTCGCGCGTCTTCATGGGGACCAACGATGTCCGCCTGATCGCGCTCGATGCGAAGACAGGTCTTCCCTGCGCGGGCTTCGGCAACGGCGGTGAGGTCAAGCTCGATATCGGCATGCCGCTGGAATGGCCGGGCGAATTCCAGATCACCTCGCCACCGGCGGTGGGGCGCGGCGTCGTTGTCGTTGGCTCCTCCATCGGCGACAACCGCCGCGTCGACGCGCCGAGCGGCGTCGTGCGCGCGTTCGACGCGCGCAGTGGTGAGCCGCGCTGGACCTTCGAGCCGCTCAAGCACGACGGCATCGAGGCGGGACACGCCAATGTCTGGGCACCGATGTCGGTCGACGAGGCGCGCGGCCTGGTGTTCCTGCCGACGTCCTCACCGTCTCCGGACTTTTGGGGCGGCAAGCGGCCGGGCAATAACGAGCACGCGAATTCTGTCGTTGCATTGCGCATCGAGACCGGTGAACTCGTCTGGGCGTTCCAGACCGTGCATCACGACGTCTGGGATTACGATCTGCCGGCGCAGCCGACGCTTGCGCGCATCGACACGGGCGAGGGCCAGCGCGACGTCGTGATCCAGCCGACCAAGCACGGCTTTGTCTTCGTGCTCGATCGCGATACCGGCAAGCCGGTGTGGCCAATCGAGGAGCGCAGCGTTCCGCAAGGCGGCGCCGAGGGCGAAGGACTGTCTCCAACGCAGCCGTTTCCGACGCATGTCCCGGCCCTGACGTCGCAAAAGATCTCGACCGACGATGCGTTCTCGCTGCTGCCCGGCTTGCGCTCGTCTTGCGAAACGCAGTTCGCGCAAGCGCGCAATGAGGGCCTGTTCACGCCGCCATCGACGCAGGGCACGCTGGTGTTTCCGTTCACCGGCGGCGGTGTGAACTGGGGCAGCGCTGCGTTCGATCCGGTCAACCAGATCCTCTACGCCAACACCAGCCGTGCCGTTCATCTCATCAAGCTGATCCCGCGCGCGGAGGCCGTCGGATTCATTCCGCCGCCCGGTCATGATTTCGGCCAGCAAAAAGGCGCGCCCTATGCGATGTCGCGTGCGCTGGTGATGTCGCCGTTCGGGCTGCTCTGCAACAAGCCGCCATGGGGAGAGATGGTCGCGGTCGATCTGAAAGCCGGCAAGATTGTCTGGCGTTCGACCGTTGGCACGACCGAGGATCTGGCGCCGCTCGGCATACCGTTCCCGTTCGGCGCGCCGCTGGTCAACGGGCTCGCGGTGACTGCAGGTGGTGTTGTCTTCACCGGTGCGATGGACGCCTATCTGCGTGCCTTCGATGCGCGCGATGGACGCGAGCTGTG
>Ga0209148_1000383_pt1 | contig 53219 bp, 36 predicted proteins | sample AraplaCol_mMF_r2_2_FD_184288 | JGI IMG/M metagenome (GOLD analysis project Ga0209148, IMG submission 184288) | Arabidopsis root microbial communities from North Carolina, USA - plate scrape CL_Col_mMF_r2 (SPAdes) (version 2) | ecosystem: Host-associated > Plants > Roots > Endosphere | place...
ACGCCAGTTAAGGTTAAAGGATTGGTACCAAAAACGTGGAGGACAGTAGCCGGGGCCACAGTACCAATACCTACTTTGCCGAGACTATCGACCACCATCCGTTCTACATTATTTGTACGCAGCCGTACACTGATAAGATCGCTGTTACCAAGAAAATTGGTACCTGAATTAGTGCCGCTATTACCTGTCAGCGACCAGGAAGCAGCGCTGGTTAAAGTAGCGAACGGAAGTTTTTTTACGGTCCCGGAAGTGATAGTTAAAATACTGTCTGTAGTAGCACCTGCTTGTACGCCAGTTAAGGTTAAAGGATTGGTACCAAAAACGTGGAGTACAGTAGCCGGGGCCACAGTACCAATACCTACTTTGCCGAGGCTGTCGACCACCATTCGTTCTACATTATTTGTACGCAGCCGTAAGCTGATAAGATCGCTGTTGCCAAGAAAATTGGTGCCGGAATTAGTGCCGCTATTACCTGTCAGCGACCAGGAAGCAGCACTGGTTAAAGTAGCGAACGGAAGTTTTTTTACGGTCCCCGATGTGATAGTTAAAATACTGTCTGTAGTGGCACCTGCTTGTACGCCAGTTAAGGTTAAAGGATTGGTACCAAAAACGTGGAGGACAGTAGCCGGGGCCACAGTACCAATACCTACTTTGCCGAGACTATCGACCACCATCCGTTCTACATTATTTGTACGCAGCCGTAAGCTGATAAGATCGCTGTTACCAAGAAAATTGGTACCTGAATTAGTGCCGCTATTACCTGTCAGTGACCAGGAAGCAGCGCTGGTTAAAGTAGCGAACGGAAGTTTTTTTACGGTCCCGGATGTGATAGTTAAAATACTGTCTGTAGTAGCACCTGCTTGTACGCCAGTTAAGGTCAAAGGGTTCGTTCCAAAAACGTGGAGTACAGTAGCCGGGGCCACAGTACCAATACCTACTTTGCCGAGACTGTCGACCACCATTCGTTCTACATTATTTGTACGCAGCCGTAAGCTGATAAGATCGCTGTTACCAAGAAAATTGGTTCCTGAGTTTGTGCCGCTATTACCTGTCAGTGACCAGGCAGAACCATTTATAGTACCTGATAATACACTGGTCCAGGCACCACTGGTATAATAATAAAATCCTTTGGTCCCATCGGTCTGATATACCAGTAAACCTTCAGCCGGACTAGACACAGCTACGCGTTGAGCCTGTGTCATGCGTGGAGCCAGGAATCCCTTTGTGGTAGATTTTGCATCGAGCACTGCAGATGCCGCCCCCGTTGTATAAGTAGCATCATCAGTGACTATTACTGTTTGAGAGAATGTGGTTGTAGAAACAACGACAAACAAAACGAGAAAAAAAGTAAACTTAATTTTCATACGAATGGTTTTACAAATAGCTGCGGCTATAATTGTAAGCGTAATTCAGACGGTATTATATGGTGTATCCGGGGGATAAAAAGTTATTCATTTAAATTCCGGGTACAGCCCTTTTGTATTGTACCCGGATAGTCAGATGGAGGTTAATTATAATTCACATGAGTGCTGATAGCAAACCCGACTAAAAGATTAAATCATTCACTACTTCTGTTATAGGATGCCACTTCGTTATCTTCATGACCAGTAATAACAGTATAAATACCAGATCCGGGGGATGTTTCTGTTACATCATCTATTGTGTACAGTTTCCCGCATAATATCGGGCCGAATTTGCAACCGGCCAATATGAAGTCTTCACTTGCTCCTGCGAAAATAGTAGGGTTACCAGATGAATCTATGTAGAACTGATAGTAGGTAGTGTCTGTTCTTCCCGCATGCGCTTTTGTTGCAAATGCACTACCTACGGCAATACCAATTACTAAAATTCCTGAATAAATAGCTTTCATAATTAATTTTAATTTGAGTAGGTGAATAAACGAAGCTGATTAACAAAGCCATAGCAAGGTTAATTGATTTTTTAGGTAGGGCATCGCCATATCTTGGATTCTTTGAAATAGTTATCTGAGTTTTACATTCTTCGACATAGAACAATAAGAAAGGGATTCCGTGGAATACTTTGGTTTTGTTAAGACTATATGAATATAAGCCAATTTTATAGCAGTAAGAATATTAATTAATTAATTATATATCAGTTAATCACTAATACGGAATAGTTATATATGATAATATACGTTATGAACGGATTACGTCATCTTCGCCAGCTATTATTGATCGATAAATACACCTTTATCTGACGTGACTATCAGGTGAAGTTAAATTGAAAAACAAAACCCAGGCCGTATTCCAAAGCTATATCAGGGAACTAAACAGTCAGATGCAGTGTATTTATGATCAATAATAGCTGTTAATCCGGAAGAGAGCCATGAACGTTAGTGAGGAATTTTCCTTAATTTCGGCGTTTTTAATTTTTTATCTATCTATATGCCACAACCGGATACCTCCAATACTATGTTTCATCTGGCGGCAGACTATATCAATCACACCAACCGCCATCTTTTTTTAACCGGTAAGGCCGGAACGGGGAAGACAACTTTCCTGAAATATATCAAGGAACATACTACCAAAAATACGGTCGTAGTGGCGCCAACGGGAGTTGCTGCCATCAATGCAGGCGGGGTAACCATGCACTCATTTTTCCAGTTGCCGTTCGGGCCATATGTACCATCCGGAGCACATCTTTTTGGTGTAGATAACGGAGTGACGGATACACATGCGCTGTTCCGGAATATCCGTTTCAACTACGAGAAGAAAGAACTGCTGCGGGAAATGGAATTGCTGATCATCGATGAGGTAAGTATGGTACGTGCCGATACACTGGATGCCATAGATGCCATCCTGCGTCATTTCAGGAGCCAGCCCTTGCTACCTTTTGGCGGGGTACAGGTGCTGTATATAGGCGACCTATACCAGTTGCCACCGGTAATGCCGGACGATCAGTGGCAAATGCTGAAAGACCATTACGATAGCGTGTTCTTCTTTGATGCAAAAGTGATCAGGCAATCTCCGCCACTGTATATAGAACTGAAAAAGATTTACCGCCAGAATGAAGCTACGTTCATAGACCTGCTGAACGGCGTGCGGAACAGTACCCTGGACTGGGAACAGCTGGCTACACTGAACGAACGTTATGATCCCAGATTTAACGGAGAAGGCGATCAGTATATCGTATTAACCACACATAACAGGCGGGCAGATGAGATCAATGCAGCCAGGCTGGCTGCTATGCCAGGCAACCTGCATCGTTTTGAAGGAGAGATAAAAGGGGATTTCAGTGAGAAGGCACTGCCTACGGATATGGTATTGCAGATCAAACCAGGGGCACAGGTGATGTTTATCAAGAATGACCTGGCAGAACCCCGGCGTTATTTCAATGGTAAACTGGCCACGGTGAAATCTGTGCTCAACCAGGATAAAATAGTCGTAACGCTGGCAGGTAGCGAGGAAACACTGATCCTGGAAAAAGAGACCTGGCGTAATATCCGCTATTCCTGGAATAAGGCGGAGAACAGTGTGGATGAAGAAGAACTGGGCAGCTTTACACAATACCCGATACGGCTGGCATGGGCTATTACCATTCACAAAAGCCAGGGGCTTACTTTCGAAAAGGCCATTATCGATGCAGGGAACGCCTTTGCACCGGGACAGGTATACGTGGCTTTGAGCCGTTGCACTTCCCTGGAAGGACTGGTACTCCATTCCCGTATTCATCCGGGTGCTATCAGAACAGATATGCAGGTACAGGAGTATTCTTCCAGGTCTGAAAACACAGATCAGCTGGAAGATGAACTGGATAGTCAGAAGCAGATTTTCTGGGCAGAGCAGCTGGTGAAATTGTTTGGTGCGGAAAAGATCCTTACAGAGCTTCAGTTGCATGCTTTCTGGTTAAAAGATAAAAAGATGAACGGGATGGAGAGTGCCGTGACGCTGAGCCGTAACCTGCAACAACGGGCAGCACAACTGCACCAGGTGGGGTTAAAATTCCGTCAGCAGTTACAACCGCTGATGGATGATGTGTTAGTTAACGGCGATACTGCATTACTACAGGAAAGGGTCACTAAAGCGATCGCATATTTCACGCAGGATATCTATGAAAACCTGATCAAACCATTAAAGCGTGAGATCGATATCGTAAAGGATATCCCTAAAATTAAAAAGTACGTTGTACAACTGGGCAGCCTGGAAACATTCCTGTGGAACCGGCTGGAACTGTTTCTGCAGGCGCGTTTCGGAGAACTGACATTTAATGAAGGATTACCGGATTACAGTGCATTACGGAGTCCTGCTTCAAAAGAAAAGGAAGCGGTTATAAAAGAAAAAAAGAAGAAGGCCGAAGCAGGTAGCAGCCGTCGCGGCAGCCTGGAGCTTTTCCTGGGAGGGAAAACACTGCAGGAGATCGCTACCGAACGGTCACTGGCTGTAAGTACGGTGGAAAGTCACCTGGCAGATGCTGTGGCTTTCGGGGAACTGGAGCTGGAACAATTTATCGATGAAAAGAAGATCTCCCTGATCCTTCCCCTGGTAAAAGAAATGGGAGTAGCGTCTTCCTCTCCTATAAAAGCTAAATTAGGGGATACGGTTACCTGGGCGGAGATCAGGGCAGTACAGAATTATTACAGGAAGATGAACCCTATAGATACGGAATGAAGTTAAATTCTTATCTTGTCTAAGCGCTGATCGCAATTCCATGTTAATGAAGAAATACCTGATCCTACTGCTGCTTTTTGTAGTGAACAATGCCGATGCACAAGAGTTTTCGTCTCTGAACGTCAATCACGGACTCTCTAATAACCAGATAAACTGTGTCTATAAAGATACTAAAGGGTTTATGTGGTTTGGAACACTAAGTGGGCTGGACCGTTATGACGGTTCTACTTTTAAGATCTTTCATCATAGCCCTGCCGATTCCATTTCATTAGCGGATGATTTTGTAGATAATATTTATCCCGTTCCGGGGAATAAATTATATATAAAAACCAGGAATGGGGACAATTTATATGATCCTGTAACAGAACAGTTTTCAGATGCAGCTTCCTGGCTGAAGAAAGCAGGATTACCCGGTTATGGGGTAGGGTGTATCACCCAAACCGGCAACAGTTTCTGGATAGCCTTTGTGAATGAAGGACTTTACCGGATAGACAGCACAGGGAAGGCGGTCCGGTTTATCCGGAAAAACAAAATTTCAGATCTGCATGTGGCTTCGGGAAACAGGTTGGTTATCCTGTACCTGAACGGTGACCTGGAAATGCTGGATATACGGTCCGGCAAAACTACCTTTTACAGCCAGGCACTCACTGGCTTTATCACCAATCCCATTGCTTCACTCAGGCTTTTTATAGATTCGGCCGATGGCATATGGGTATATATGCTCGGTTCGGACTTCGGGGTGCTTTATTTTAATCCTGCCACCGGCATTTTAAAACCGTTATCCAGCAGGAACGGTGTTTTAAACAATGATGTTGTGAACAGTATTATAGAGGATGATAAGGGAGAGATATGGATAGGGACCGATCATGGCGGCATTAATGTGCTGAACAGGCATACATTCACTTCCCGTTTCCTGATGAATAGTGAAGAGGATGCAAAAAGTGTAGCAGAGAATGCGATCTATGCCATGTACAAAGATAACCTGGGTATTATCTGGTGTGGTACCTATAAAAGAGGGATCAGCTATTGTACGGAGGATATGAAGAAATTCACGCTTTACAGGCATAAAAATGCGGAGAAGCAAAGCCTGATCTATAATGATGTGAATTGTTTTGCAGAAGATAAGAAAGGAAACTTATGGATTGGTTCCAATGGTGGTGGCCTGATGTATTTTGATCGTAAAGCCAATACATTTACCCGGTTTAAACACGAGCCGGGAAATGATAACAGTATTGCTAATGATGTGATCCTCAGTCTTCGTGTAGATAGTTATGACCATCTTTGGATAGGTTACTATTATGGGGGGATGGATTATTACAGCAATGGGAAATTCACGCATTACAGGCATGATGACAAGGATGAGAACAGCCTTGCCGGTAAAACGGTGTGGAAAATATACAAGGACCAGCGTAATAATTTCTGGGTAGGTACTTTGGGTGCAGGGCTGGACCGCTTTGATCCGGGGAATGGTATTTTTTATCATAATAATGTGAATCTTCCTAACTCTGTACATTCCAATTATGTCACTTCTTTTGCAGAGGATAAAAACGGGGACCTGTGGATAGGCACGGCTTACGGGGTGGACGTACTTGATAAGGCCAAAGGGATTTTTGTGCATTACCTGCATGCTACGCATCAGTTAAGCAATGATAATGTGAGTTCGGTTTTATGTGACAGCAAAGGGAACATGTGGGTAGGCACCAGGGAAGGGCTGAATGTATTTGATCCTGTTACGCAGCAGTTTAAATCGTTCCGGGTAGAGGATGGATTACCGGACAATAATATCATCAGTATCCTGGAAGACAATGAACATCATTTATGGGTAAGTACTTCTAACGGGCTGGGTAAAATCACTGTACAGCAGGGAAATAACGGGATCACGGTCCATTGCAGGAATTATGATGATAAAGATGGTTTACAGGGAAAAGCATTTAACGTCAATGCTGCTTTAAAGTTATCATCGGGAGAGCTGGTGTTTGGTGGGGCAGATGGGTTTAATATCTTTAACCCGGCAGATATACAACAACGTAAAAAGGTACCTTCCCTGGTGTTTACCGGTTTGCAGTTGTTTAACAGGATGATCAATGTAAATGAAAAACTGCAAAACCGTATCATATTGCCGGTAGCATTACCGGAAACGAAGGAGATCGTACTCCGGTATAATGAAAATGATTTTTCCATTGATTTTGCAGCCTTAAATTTCGTTAATACGGACAAGGATAAATACGCCTATAAGCTGGAAGGCTTTAATAAAGAATGGTTAACCACAGATGGTAAAACAAGGCGGATCATTTATACGAATATCAATCCCGGTGAATATACCTTACACCTGAAAGCGATCAATGACGATGAATCATTGGATGTAGAGGGTATTACCCTGAAAATCAAAATCTTACCTCCTTTCTGGAAAACACCGCTCGCTTATATCCTGTATGGATTACTGGTTATAGCCGTTTTACTCTTTATGAGAAGACAGGTGATCATGCGTGCGCACAGGCGTTTTGCGCTGCAACAGGAGCGGAGGGAGTCGCAGCAGCTGCATGAGCTGGACGTGATGAAGATTAAGCTCTTCACGAATCTGAGTCATGAGTTCAGAACACCGGTATCACTGATACTGGCACCGCTGGAAGAAATCATCACCCATGCAAAGGATGATACGGATAAAGAGAAGCTGCACCTGATACGCCGTAATGCCAAAAGATTGCTGAACCTGGTGAACCAGCTGATGGATTTCAGGAAAATGGAGATGCATGAACTAAAGCTGGCCACTGCACCGGGGGATATCGTTCGTTTTGTGGAAGAGGTAGCGGGTTCATTTACGGACCTGGCGGAAAGGAAACGGATCAATTTTTCCTTTGAAGTGAATAGTAAGCCGTTACATACGCTATTCGACCATGATAAGGTAGAGCGGATCTTATTCAACCTGTTATCCAATGCGTTCAAGTTTACGCCGGAAGGGGGAACTGTGACCCTCCGGGCCGATGTAAGCGAAGCCGAAGGGAAAACCTGGCTGGAGATCCGGGTAAAAGATACAGGTATCGGTATACCTAAAGAGCGGCAGGATAAGATATTTGAGCGGTTTTTCCAGAGCGATACCCCCGGCGGGTTCCTGAGTCAGGGAAGCGGGATAGGTCTTGCCATTACGAAAGAATTCGTAAAGTTATGCCAGGGTACTATTGTAGTGGAAAGCGAAGAGAACAAGGGCAGTTGTTTTACACTGAGGCTGCCTTTTGTACTGCTGCCTCCGGTGGTTACCACTATACCTATGGAAGAAAGGAGAAAGGAAGAGCCGGTGAACCAGCTACCTGTTACGGGGCAAAGAACGATTTTGCTGGTAGAAGACAATGATGATTTCCGTTTTTACCTGAAGGAGAACCTGAAAACATATTATAATATAATAGAAGCCGTGAATGGCCGGGCGGGATGGCAGGCGACCTTATCCGGGCATCCGGACCTGGTAGTGAGTGATATCAATATGCCGGAGATGGACGGGATAGAGCTGTGTAAGAAGATCATGGAGGATAACCGTACCCGACAGATACCGGTGATCTTATTAACGGCCATGACTGGGGAGGAGGAGCAGTTAAGGGGGCTGGAAACAGGGGCTTCCGACTATATGGTGAAGCCGTTCAACTTTGAGATCATGTTATCCAGGATCAATAATATCCTTGCCAGGAAGGTACCGGTAAAACATGTTATAGGGAAGCCTGAGGTGGCTGATAGCTCCCATGTACCCACTCCGGATGAGATCTTTATGCAAAAAGCGCTGGATATAGTGGAAAAGAACCTTTCCAATGCCTCTTTTTCCGTAGAAGAGCTGAGCCGGGAGTTGTATATGAACCGGGTATCGGTATACCGGAGGATATTTTCCCTGACAGGACTTACTCCTATCGAGTTCATCAGAACCATCCGGTTACAGCGGGCGGCACAACTATTGTCAAAAACGGGCATGAATGTCACAGAAGTGGCTTACGAAGTAGGTTTTAACAATCCTAAATACTTTGCCAAATACTTTAAAATGGCCTATCATATGCTGCCATCCGCTTACGTGGCTGCGATGCGTAAATAGCTATTGTAACTGAAATTACCTCTGAAGTATACATTTGATACCCCTCACGCAACATTTTATCCTTAAATAATACACAACGGGCAACCTTGTTTCCGGTTGTATGAGGATATATTTATCCTATCGTTATGAATGTATTTCCACTTATGAATTAGCATACCAAAATCACTACGTTATGAAGCGAGCCAGTATTACTGGAACATTTTCCCTGATCTTATGGGTAATGGTTACCGTCTGTGCATATAATATGCCAGCCAGAGGACAAAATTTAGTACAGAAAATTGAGGGTACAATTACTGCGAGGGAAACAGGATCAGCTATTCCCGGAGCGACCGTTTTTGTAAAGGGTACAAAAACAGCTACTGCAGCAGATGACAAAGGTCATTTTACCATTTCTGCATCATCGGGGCAGGTACTGGTCATTACTTCAATGGGTTTTTTACCCCGGGAACTGAAGGTGAGTAGTAGCCTTACGGTAAATATCAGCCTGGAAGCAGATAACCGTACACTGAACGATGTAGTTGTGGTAGGGTACGGTATCATGAAGAAAACAGACCAGAGCAGTGCCCAGGTATCTATTACTTCCGCAGACATTAACAAGACTATTAACGCCACACTGGACCAGGCTATCCAGGGCCGTGCTGCGGGTGTGTATGTTACACAGAACTCCGGGCAGCCGGGTGGTGGTATTTCCGTTAACATACGGGGTGTCAACACATTAAGCGGTAGCAATGAACCCCTGTATGTCATTGACGGGGTGCAGATGCAGCCTGCTACGGTTTCTTACGGCAATACCAGCTCTGTAAACGCGCTGGCAGGGATTAACCCTTCTGATATTGAATCGATGGAAATCCTGCAGGGCCCTTCTGCTACCGCGGTATATGGTTCCAGGGCAACAAATGGTGTGGTACTGGTGACCACCAAACGGGGTAAATCGGGGCAGCTAAGGGTAAACTACAACTTCCTGTATACACAGCAGGATGCTCCGGAAGCATTACCGACCATGACCCTCCCGCAATATGCACAAATGAACAATGAGGTGGCCGTATTGCTCAACCGTACCCCTACAGCGGAGTTTAAAAACCCCAGTGTGCTAGGGCCGGGTACCAACTGGCAGAACGCCCTGTTCAAAACGGCTCCTTTGCGTAAACACCAGCTGGCAGTAAGCGGTGGTTCCAATACCACTACTTTCTATATGTCCGGCGAGTACTTTAAACAGGATGGGGTAGCAATAGGCTCTGACTTCAATCGTTATTCATTCCGCCTCAACCTGGATAACCAGTCGTTCAAATGGTTGAAACTGAGTACATCGCTCAATTTTTATCAAACCAAGGAAAAACTGGCCTCTTCCAGTGAAGACGTTATCAGGAATGCGATCAACCTGGCCCCTAATATTCCGGTAAAGAATCCGGACGGTAGCTGGGGTGGTGCTACTTCGAATGAATTTGGCAGTAACGCCAAGTATGCTCCTTTAAACCCGGTAGCTATCGCCAGCCTTATCAATAATAACTACAAAAGGACCGGTGGTTTAGGGGGTGCTTCTGCAGAAATCGGCATCATCAAAGGGCTGGTTTTCCGTACCAGCTTCAATGGCAATTTTGAATATGCGGATGGCAGCAAGTTTACCCCTACTTACCAGTTGGGTTATAATGTAAATGAAACAGCCAACTTAGCAGTGAGTAATAACAGGAACTTTTACTGGAACCTGAACGAACTGCTTCAATATAATAAGGACATTAAGAAACACAGCTTTGGCGTAATGGCCAGTCATGAAGCGCAGGCCTGGGACTACCAGAGTTTCTCCATCCAGCGTTTTGGCTTCAGCAGCAATGATATACAATCCCTGAACCTGGGTAATTCATTGGGACAGCTGGTAGGAAGCGGTAAAGGGGCTGGTTCACTGGAATCTTACCTGGGCCGTGTGAATTATTCCTACAACAATAAATATATCGTGCAATTAGCGGGCAGGGCAGATGGATCGTCCAACTTTGGTGCTGACAACAGGTGGGGATTTTTCCCTTCTGTATCCGCTGCATGGCGTTTAACGGAAGAACCATTCATGAAAGGGATCCCTTTTCTTAATGAGCTGAAACTCCGCGCAGAATTTGGTACTACCGGTAATAATGGTAGCGGTGGTGCGCAGTATTCCGCATTATCCGCAGTAACCACTCCCTGGGGTGCCGGTTTCCGTACCGGTCAGTATGGGAATGCTAATCTGAAATGGGAATCTACCGAAACAAAGAACATCGGTTTTAACCTGTCGGTGTTGAAAAACAGGATCCAGCTGGAAGGTGATTTCTATATCAAGAAAACGAATAACCTGTTAATGCCTAACCCATTGCCGGCCTATATGGGTACGCAGGGAGAAGGTGCTATCAATGCGCCGATCGTGAACATTGGAGCAATGCAGAATAAAGGCTTCGGTATCACATTAAATACTGTGAATATTAACAGCAGAAGTGGATTTACCTGGAGAACTAATTTCAATATCTCCGCATTCAAAACGAAAGTCACCAAGTTCTATTCCGATGCCGCTTTCCTGTCGAGGAGCGCCTGGTATATGAACAACTTTACGGCCCAGTCTGTAATAGGACAAGCACCATGGCAGTTCTACGGATACGTTGCTGAAGGCGTGTTTAAATCGCTGGATGAGATCAACAACAGCGCTATCCCTACACAGTCTGATGGCAGCAGGTTACCTGTAGCAAAAGAAGGGGGCGTTTGGGTAGGAGATATCAAATATAAAGACCTGAATGGGGATAATGTGATCGATTCAAGGGACCAGACCTTCATCGGGAACCCATGGCCTAAACTGATATTCGGTTTAACGAATACCTTCTCTTATAAAGGGTTTGATCTGAGTATATTATTAACCGGTGTACAGGGGAATCAAATCTTCAACTATCTCCGTTTTGAGAATACCAATCCAAGCAATATTAACCTGGGCAAGAACCTGTTTGCAGAAACATTTGGTTATGCCCGTGTAGCAGGAGAGGACAGCAAGCCTTATCTGACAAATCCTGGTGCTACCATACCAAGGATAACAGGTAATGATGTAAATGGCAATGGTAACCGTTTCACCAGCAATTTTGTGGAAGATGGTTCTTATATCAGGATCAAGAATATTCAACTGGGTTATAACCTGCCACACTCATTACTGCGGATGCAGAATGTTGTAAAGGCAGTGCGTATAACAGCCAGTGTACAGAACCTGGCCACTTTTACAAAGTATAAAGGATATGATCCGGAAGTAGGCGCATACCTGGGTAAAGAAGTACAGCTGAGCAGTCAGCTAATAGGTGTGGACGCAGGCCGTTATCCGTTAACAAAGCTTTATTCCGCTGGTGTTGCGGTTGATTTCTAAAGCCATTAAAAATTAAAATCATGAACAGAATATATCTTGTATTCATAATAATCATACTGGCTGGTTGCAGTAAAGACTTTCTTAACAAACCGCCGCAAGATGCGATCGTGGACGCTAACTTTTATCAGTCGTCCGACCAGGTGCTGGCAGGTACTGCACCATTATATAATATTGTATGGTTTGCCTATAATGATAAATCATCTCACGGTATAGGGGATGGCAGAGGCGGACTGCTGATGTCCGGTTCGTACGAAATAAGTAATATACGGATGCAGACAACGGATATTACACCGGAAGTAGCCAGTTCCTGGAACTCGTTCTTCAATGTAATAGCACAGTCGAATATGGTGATCAATAACCTCACAAAATATACAGCGCCTTCCGTACCGGAAAGTGTAAAACAGGCAGGTATTGCAGAAGGCCGTTTTATGAGAGGACTGGCATATGCTTACCTGGTGCAGAACTGGGGCCCTGTACCTATTATCACCAATAATAACGTACTGCTTACAGATACTTCTATTACGAGGAATACCGTAGAATCGGTATGGGAGTTCGTGATCCGCGAAATACGTTTTGCCGCGCAGAACTTACCGGCTACTCCTTTACAGAAAGGCCGTTTAACAAAATGGGGTGCAGAAGGTATGCTGGCAAGGATGTTCCTGACCCGTGCAGGCGTTGGCGCAAATGGTACCCGTAATCAATCGGACCTGGACAGTGCGGCCTGGTATGCCAATGATGTGATCATGAACAGTGGCGCTTCCCTGATGACGAATTATGAAGACCTGTTCCTGACGAAGAACAATAATAACCCCGAAAGCCTGTTCGCTTTACAATGGAAATATGATGGCGACTGGGGAACACAAAACAGTGTGCAGGCATTCCTGGCTTACAGTTCTGATATCACGGGTTTTGGTGATGGATGGGGCGCAGACCTGGGTGCTTCTTACGACATGCTGAAACAATATGATCCTGCCGATAAGCGCCGGAAGGCAACATTTATGTTCCCCGGAGATCATTATTCTTATATACATCAGTCGATCGATGATCCGAATAATCCTGGTAAAAAGATCATCCAGGAATTACAGGTACCCTGGAACTATGTAGGAACAGACAGGTATAACGTACGCGCCTGGGTGAAAAAATATGTAGTAGGCCGTCCGGAAGATAATGACGGCAAAGTAACGCAACAGCATACAGAAATAAATACCTACATGCTGCGCCTGGCAGAAGTATACCTGACCTATGCAGAAGCGGTGCTGGGTAATAATCCGTCTACAGGAGATGCAAAGGCGCTGCAATATTATAATGCGGTACGCATGAGAGCAGGATTACCGGCTAAAACGGTGATCACCTGGGATGATATTTTTACTGAAAGACGACTGGAACTGGCTATGGAAGGGCAGGAATGGTATGATATCGTACGCCTCCATTATTTTAATCCTGCCAAGGCCCTTACTATGCTGAACAACCAGGATAAAGGTACTTACAGGATCATTCCCAATGCAGCTACCAATGCCACTGCCTGGCTGGTTACTTCTGATGTTCCTGCTTATTATCCTGTATCAGAAAGTAATTTCATGATACCTTATCCTGCATCAGAATTAACGGCAGCGCCTAACCTGAGAAAAACACCGGTGCCTTACAAGTTTTAATCTAAAAAAAAGAAACGTTATGACTAAGTATAATTTTCTGTTTTTTCTGCCGGTAGTTTTCTGCCTGCTGTTATCATGTTCCAAAGATCATGATGTATCTGGTCCGCCAATCATTAGTGCCGTGAGCCTGCTGGATTCAACAAAGACAGACAGCGCCTTTGCAAGGGCATTGCCGGGTACTTTGATACTCATCACAGGGCAGAACCTCGGAGGGGCTGTAACCGTGTCTTTTAACGGACAGTCGGCCTATTTTAATCCTACTTATAATACCAGTACACATATCATCATGACGATCCCGAGCAACTCTCCAACAGAAGCGACGGACCCGAACGTACCTAATAAGATACGCATTGTAACAACGCATGGTGAAACGGCGTATGATTTCGTTATAGATATTCCACCTCCGGCCATCTGGGGCATTTCAAATGAGAATGCGATGCCGGGCGATTCCCTGATCATCCGGGGCGCCAACTTATGGCTGATAGAGAAGCTGGTCTTCCCCGGTGGTAAAGAGGTGACCAACTTTGCCGGTAATGCAGCCGGTTCCAGAGTAGGGCTGCTGATGCCGGACCTTGGCACTGATACCGGCCGGCTGGTGATTGTAGCGAAATTCGGTACAACCAGGTCAGACGGACCGTTAAATGATCATCAGAGCGGGGATGTGATCAGCAACCTCACGAACGCCGGTGAAACAGGAGAAGACCCTGTATTTAACTGGGGCTGGTGGGGTGCTAACAGAACAAGTGACGCTTCGCTGTTCCCTGGCACCAGAGGCGCTTACCTGCAGAATATTTTCGGTGGTGTAGGGGCTAAAGATGGGGCCTGGTGGAACGGTAACCGTTCCGGTAACTTCAGCGATGTGTCTACTATATTTACTGCGGCAGTGATGTCTGAACAAGCCAGTAATTATGCACTGAAGTTTGAAATTAATACAAAAGAACCCTGGACAGCCGGCGTGAACGTGCTGCGCATGGGTGATAATTATGCATTCCGGTTTATGCCATGGGCTGATGAAAGTGATAAAACTTTTAATACCGGCAATACCTGGCAGACCATTACCATCCCATTGTCTGATTTTAAGACAGCGGCTAAAGATGCGGATGGTAATACTGTAGAAGGTACCGGTGCCGGTGCTATGACAATGGCCAACCTGTTAAAGCCTGGTGGGGTAGTTGCATTTGGTTATCGCTTTATTACAGAAGCGGCTCCGGTGGATGTATATAATGCGGCATATGATAATTTCAGGATCGTTAAGGTAAAATAAAAACTATCAGATGATAAAAATTCCCGGTATCAGGTTCGTTTGCATGGCACTCATGATTTTTCCGGCATGTAATAAGAATAATGGAGACAAACAAGGCGGAGGCGGTAATGTAGATACAACAGGGGTACCGGTGGTGATTCCTTCAGATCCTGCCGTAGCAAGTACGATTGGCTTCTTTATGAATGAGTGGGTGCAAAAGAGTTTTACAGCACCTGCTTATACAGAAGTAACACCGCCTTCATCAGCTACTTATACGGTAACCGTAGATGCATCTACCGTGGTAACGAAAGTTTCTCCTTCATTATTCGGGAACAACAGTAACCTGTATATGAGTCAGATGGTGACAGAGACGGCATTAATGGGACATATCACAAAGTTACATCCGGGTATTATCCGCTTTCCCGGCGGGAACCTGAGCAGCGTTTATTTCTGGAATACGACATCGGGCAATAAGCCTGCGGATGCACCGGATAAACTTAATGATGCGGATGGCAACAGTATAGATCCCGGTTACTGGTATGGTGGTACTACAGATAGCTGGACGTTATCGCTGGATAATTACTACAACATGTTACAGCAAACCGGTAACGAGGGTATTATCACGGTGAATTACGGATATGCCAGGTATGGTACCGGCACTGATCCTGTAGCAGCGGCAGCCCATCTGGCCGCGGATTGGGTACGGCATGATAACGGGCGTACGAAGTACTGGGAAATAGGGAATGAGAGTAATGGTACCTGGCAGGCAGGTTACAGGATAGATGTAACACAGAATAAGGACGGGCAGCCGCAGCTGATAACAGGAGACCTGTATGGCAGGCATTTTAAAGTGTATGCAGACTCTATGCGTAAAGCGGCGGCGGAAACAGGTAAAACCATTTATATAGGTGGGCAGTTGCTGGAACATGAGCCGGCATCCTGGGCCAATGCTACAGATAAAGGATGGAACAGCGGTGTATTGAAACAGGCAGGTAGTGCAGCGGATTTCTTCATTGTGCATAGTTACTATACGCCTTTCAATACAAACTCCAATCCGCCGGAAGTGCTGGCATCTGCGGTAGCTGTTACAAAGGCGATATCTGATTATGTATCGTTATCCTTAACAACGGCAGGTGTAGCGTCCAAGCCTGTGGCATTAACGGAGTGGAACATCTTTGCGGTAGGCTCTCAGCAGATGGTATCGCAGGTAGCGGGCATGCATGCTGTAATGGTACTGGGAGAGCTGATGAAGAATAAGATAGGTATGGCCAGCCGCTGGGACCTTGCCAACAGCTGGGATAACGGAAATGATCACGGGCTGTTCAGTCAGGGTGAAGCTGCTTCCGGTGAAACGAAATGGGCACCAAGGCCGGCCTTCTATTACATGTACTTCTTTCAGAAAAACCTGGGCGACCGGTATATCAATGCAACGGTAGCGGACAGTAGTGCCGGTATCAATGCATACGGATCTACTTTTGGTTCCGGGGAGGTATCGCTGACATTGGTGAACAAGGCAGCCAGTGCACATAACGTACAATTAGCCTTTAAGAATTTCAATCCCGGCAACCGTTATTACTGGTACGTATTAACAGGAGGGGACGGTGTTACAGGCTTTTCGAGGAAAGTGTATGTAAATGGCACCGGACCATCGGGAGTAGCCGGAGGGCCGGATAATTATGCCACATTAAAGGCCTATTCTGCCAGTGCGCAGCAAGGCATAAAGGTGACATTACCGCCTATGTCGGTAGTGTGCCTGATAGTAGATAAAAAATAGGTGGGGACTATTTTTTTAGTAAGCTCTGCCGGCTTCCATTTATGGAATGCCGGCGGAGCTTTTTACATAAAAAAATATATCATAATAACGTAGTATTAAGGATAACCCTTATTATTGTTGTTTTACAGGGTATAATATACATGGAACAACATATAGATAAGGGCGTTAGTCCCGGTGGATTACATAAAGATGACAACGAAGAGTGGATGCGTTTTGCATTGCGTTCCTCAGGTTTAGGGACCTGGGACCTGGACATTGCCGGTAACCGGATAATATGGGATGATCGCTGCCGGGAATTGTATGGTTACCACAAAGAGGGAGAAGTATCACCTGAAACCCTGAGAGAATATATTCATCCGGAAGACAGGGAGAGAGTGATTGCAGCAGGGGAGCAGGCATTAAAGCCGGAGAATGGTGGATTGTATGATGTTACCTTCAGAATTGCCGGTACAACAGGTAGTCCGTTGCGTTGGTTGCGCAAGATAGGCAAAGCGTATTTTGATAATGGGGTAGCTTACCGCATAGCAGGTACCATGCAGGACATTACTGCAGATATCAGGCGTAAGGAAAAAAAGCAGATGTTATTATCGCTGGTAGAGAATTGTCCGGAAATGATGGGCGCTGCTACCCTGGATAACCGCTTTTTTTACATGAACCCTTCCGGAAGGGAATTACTGGGTATTCCGGAGGAGATGGATATTACGACTCTTTCTATAGAAGATCTTTATCGCGGAGAAGATTTCATTAAGATAACAGAACTGGCAGCCGCCGGCCAGAAATGGAGCGGGACCATCTATGTGAACCATTATATCACCAAAGAATTAATTCCCTGCCATGCCAATTTTGTAGTAATAAAAGATGTTGTTGAAGGCCATGTAATGGGCACTGGAGCAACGTTGAGGGATTTACGCCCGGAACTGAATGCTGCAAAAGAACAACAGAAATTATTATCCCTGCTGGAAAACACCCGGGATTTTGTAAGCCTGTCCGATGAAGAAGGGAACGTGACTTTTGTGAATGCTGCCGGGTTAAAACTATTAGGATTAAACAGCCAGGAAGAAGCCCGGAGGCATAATAGTAATTACCTGATGCCGGAAGAATCCGGAAAGCTGCGGGATGTGATCAATGCGCAATTGTTTAGCAAGGGAGTATGGTCCGGTGAAGTATTATACCGCCATTTTAAAACAGGAGAGGCCATTCCGGTAGAAGTCACTACTATGCTGGTATACGATCCGGTAACGGGCAATTCGCAGGGCAGGGCCACTATTTCCCGCGATTTAAGGGAAGAGAAAGCGGCCTATCAGCAACGTATTGAAAATGAGCTGGAACTGGAGAGGATCGTAGAGATAAGGACCAGTGAACTGAAAAAGGCCAATATCGATCTGAATATCGTTAACCAGAACCTGGAACAGTTTGCCTATGTTGCCAGTCATGATTTGCAGGAGCCCCTCCGGAAGATCAACATGTTCTCCGCCATACTGGAAGATAAATTCAGGGAGCAGCTGAATGAAACGGGGATAAAGAACCTGGGGATTATCAGGAATGCCGCTACCCGTATGACTACCCTCATCCAGGACCTGCTGGCTTTTTCCAGGGTATCCCGCCAGGACCACCTGTTTGAGGAAGTAGACCTGTCCGCCACGGTACAACAGGTGCTGGGCGATTTCGATATGCTGATACAGCAGAAAGACGCGGTAGTGGAGTGTGACGGATTGTTCCATGTACCGGGGATCCCCCTGCATATGACGCAGTTGTTCCAGAACCTGCTGAGTAACGCATTGAAATTCAACAGGGAGGGGGTTTCTCCCCATATCAGTATCTCTTCCAGGATGATAGCCGCAGAGGAAATAGCGGCGCATCCGCAGCTGGAGAATGGCACCCAATATGGCGAGATCAGGATAACTGATAATGGGATAGGGTTTGCCCCCACGTATGCCAAAAAGATCTTTGTGATCTTCCAGCGGCTGCATGGAAGGGGGGAATATGAGGGCAGCGGGATAGGACTGGCCTTGTGCCAGAAGATCGTTACGGCCCATCACGGGGTCATATACGCTGATTCTGAGGAAGGTAAGGGGGCGACCTTTGTGGTAATACTTCCGGTGTACACTTGATTAAAATATTTCATATTTTTGCAGGAACTAATAGAACCTATCCTTATGAAGAAATTCTTCCTGCCTGTTGCAGTTGCTATTGCGCTGGCTTTTGGATCCTGCTCAAAAGATGCTGCCCTGGAAGGCAATAAAAGTAATAACACAGACACTACCGGCACCGGCCCCAGCACCCCTGTAATTGGTAAAGATAGCGTGGTTACTTTCACTGATGTGAAATTTGGACTGGCACCGGGAGATAACTACTACGGACGGGTATTTTCCTCAGTTACCGGCCTGGTATATAAAGATGATGCCATCCCAGACTCCGTGGGTAAATATATAAACCTGGCGTTCGCTTATCAGGCATCGTTCTCCATGTTCTTCAGCAGCGCAGATCCGAACAGTTTTGATATCAAAATCCCAAATGTTACCAAAACGAACGTACGGAACTACGTTGATTCCTCTTTTAAAGTAAATTCATTTGATACGTTAACACATGCTTCTACCTTAAATAAACTGACGGTAGCAGATGATAACCAAACAATTGATGCAGCGAACCTGCCGGTAGTAGTATTCTTTAAGAACAGCGATGGGAAGATCGGTATCGTGAAAGTGAAGTCGTTGTCTAACAGCTACCTCACCGTAGACGTAAAAGTAGCTTACTAAATAGTTTTGATAAAGGAAAATGCCCGGTCCCGGTAATACCGGGGACCGGGCATTTTCCTTTTAGGACTAATGGAAATGAATGATTATTATATCTTTATGGATTAATTACAGATTGTTGTAATTATTTTTAGCATAAGGCTTGTAATTTTGGCGTCTATGAAATCTCTGTTGCTGATTCTTTTTATGTTTATGCCGTTGGGCAGCTTTTCCCAGGTGATGTTAGCGGATAGCTTAAAAGCGGTAGTTGATAATCCTGCATTGAATGAAAAGGAAAAACCTGCTTTATTAAAACAATTAGCCGAGATATACCGGATCAATAAAAATTATACCCAGGCAGAGGTCAGGGCCAGAGAGGTTATAGCTATCGCTTTACGGAATAAGAATTATACGGATGCCGTTGAAGCATATACTTTAATAGCGAACATAAAAGCCAATGTCCGGCAATTAGCCGCCCTGAAGCAGGTCAGTGATTCCACTTTAGCACTGGCAGAGCAGTCGGGGGAGCCTGTAGCGATGGCTTATGGTTACTATGCAACTGTATGGCTGTATAAAACACTGGATGATGCGGATGCGGCCGTGAAATATTGCAATCTGGCGTTAAAACAACTGGAAAAAAAAGGAGATCCCCATATTGCCGCTAAGGTATATTACCAGCTGTATACCATCTATTCCAAATGGAATAATGATACACTGGTAAATACGTATGCCCGGAAAGCTACTGAAAATGCATTACAGACAAAAGATTATAATCTCCTGAGTAATTGTTATTCGGCATTATCAATAGCGCATGAGTATAATTACAATAAATCTAACAGTAAAACAGAACTCGACAGCATCTTATTTTACCTGCATCAGTCCGAGATATTGTACGATAAATATCCCGGACAGGTAGCGCATTATACCGAAGGTATTGTCTGTATCAATATTGCCAATTGTTATCTGAAATATTTCCCGGAAACAGATAAAGTGGCCAAAGAAAAGGCGATACAGTATGCAAATACTGCCAGGATGATCATGAACAATGTGGACGGAAGCCAGGAAGTGCAGGCCAGCAGTTTGGGTATCCTCAGTGAATATGCCAGGAGAGAGGGACATGATCAGCTGGCGGAATCATACCTGCTGGAAGCCTATGCGTTAATGAAAGCGGAAGAACTTCCTTATTACCGTACAATGATCAATGTGGTAGAGGCGCTGTCTGATTTTTACGGAGCGAAAGGTGCGTATAAAAAAGCATTGGATTTTCAAAAAGAAGTAACATTATATAATAAGAAGAATTTCAACGAACAGCAGGCATTGAATGCGCAGAAGCTGGAAATACAATATCAAACAGACCGGAAGAATGAGGAAGTGCGTGCCCTGAAAGAACGGGAACATAATCGCCGCCTGCAAAACTATTTGTATGGCTGTATCGCTTTAGCCTCCTTATTCGCCTTACTGTTCGTGTACAAATCCTATCATTTTAAACTGCGCTATTCCCAGCAGCGGGAAAGACGCCTTGAACTGGAAAAACTGGATTCTGAACTGCAGATAAAGCTGGAAAAAGAGGAACAGGCAAGACTGAAGGTGGAACAGCAATTACTGGAAACCCAGCAACAACAGCTGAAGACAGAAGCGATGGCGAATATATTGCAACTGGAACATAAGAACCAGATGCTATTACAAATAAAGGACCAGTTAACCACCGGAGACCCTGTAAACATACAGAAAATATTAAGAGAGGAAATGTCTCTTGACAGTGATTTTGAACAGGCAAAATTACAGATACAACAGGTGCATCCTGATTTTTTTAACCTGATCAATGAGAAGGCGGAAAAGAAATTAAGTTTACTTGATTTAAAGCTTTGCGCCTATTTGTATCTCAAGATGGATACCGTTCAGATTGCCCAACTGATGAACATTGAAGTAAAGAGCGTTCGAATGGCCAAGTACAGAGTGAAGCAAAAACTTGGATTGAATAAAGAAGAAGATCTGAATAGCTTTTTGCAGGGGATCTGGGGATGAGAAATAAAAAAGACATCCTCATTTCTCATCTCTACAGTAAATGCATTTTATTTTTTAAAGTAAACATAACGTTTAGTTAACAACAAATTCTGAAAAGCTGCTTATCATTGCACCCTGTTTAAAAAAGGACACATCACCTGTATGAGTTTTAAGTGCAACAAGATAAGTTGTATGCCGTCTATGTTTGATACCAGTAGCTTTGGGGTAGCTCACGTTTCGCAATGATAATGATACACTGATGGTCTAACCATCAAAAAAAATGACCAACTGGTCATGATTAACTATGCCTTTTAACATCAACCGTAATATAAGATTGACATGAACAATCAATTTCTTTTAATGGTAGCGGTATGGCTTTCGGCCGTAAGCCCTTCCATGGCCCATGAGGTATATCATCGTAGTTACCAGGCAGCCCGGCAGGAACCTGTAAAGGGTGTAGTCGTTGGCTCTGACGGTACTCCGATACCCGGTGCATCCGTAAAATCGCTGACCACCGGGAAGGTAACCACAACGAATGAACGTGGTGAATTCAGTATGGAGGTGGCGCAGGGTGAAAAACTGGTTATCTCTTCTATTGGTTACACGTCGCAGCAAGTTACTGCCGCCGGAAAATCCCTGAACGTAACACTGCAATTAAGCAATAGCCAGTTAGGAGAAGTGGTAGTGGTAGGTTATGGCAGCCAGACCAAAGCCGATGTAACAGGTGCATTGACACAGTTAAAAGCGGATAATATCAGGCAGGGTGTCAACATTTCTGTTGATAACATGCTGCAGGGAAAAGTAGCCGGTGTGCGCATCGCACAATCCAGTGGTGAACCCGGCGCTGGCGTGGATGTATTCATCCGCGGTGTAGGATCTATCAGGAGCGGTAGTACGCCGCTGTTCGTGGTAGACGGTGTGCCGCTAAGTAATGATAATGTGAGTGCAGGCGGACCGGACTTCGGCCTGGGTAGCTCTGAACCTAAAAACCCGCTGAACTTCCTGAACACCAGCGATATCGAAACTGTTACTGTATTAAAGGATGCTTCCGCTGCTTCCATTTATGGGGCAAGAGGTTCTAACGGTGTAGTACTGATCACGACTAAACGTGGTAGCAAGGGTGGCCCTTCGCTGACTTACGATGCGTATTTAGGAACCTCTAAAGTGATAAAAAAACTGGACGTGCTGAATGCTGACGAATACCGTAAAGCATTGGTAAACCCGGCCTATGATCATGGTGGTAATACCGACTGGCAGGATGTGATTTACCGCCATGGCTTTGTACAGAACCATAACCTGTCGTTTGCCAAAACATCTGCTACCGGCAGTTACCTGGCATCACTTTCCCATATGGCACAGGACGGGATCGTAGAAAAAAGCAGCTTCAAAAGGACAACGGCAAGACTGAATGCAGAGGAATCGTTTTTTGATGAGAAACGCCTGACCGTTAAGATGAACCTGACAGCCAGCGATATCAATGAAACCGCTATCCCGAACGGTAATACGGCCGGTTCCGATGGTCAGCTTATTATACATGCCCTGATGGCAAATCCTACCCGTTCTTTACGTGATTCAACAGGTGCGTATACCAATTTCAACATGAATGCGCATTACAACCCGGCTTACCTGCTGAGCATTTATGATGATAAGACGAATACGTTCCGTGTGCTGGGTAATATCGAAGCTACGCTGAGGCTTTTACCCGGATTAAATTACCGTTTCAATTATGGTATTGATAAATCCACCTCAGAACGTAATTCCACTATCTATCCGAACGTAACGGACAGGCAGCCAACAGGTGCGTATGCACAGAACAACCTGTCATCCTTATCTACTTTACTGGAACATTATCTTACATATAATCTCGCTATTAATAAGCATCAGTTTGAATTACTGGGTGGTTTCTCCTACCAGCAGTTCAAATTCTCCGGTACCACTTTTGGTATGATCGGTATTACCAAACAGGGACAGGGCGTAGATCCTGAATACAATCCCGGTTATGCAGGAACGGCAACCAGTCCAAGCGGATATGCACAGGAAAACGAACTGCAATCTTATTTCGGACGTGTTAACTATAATTATGACAGCCGTTATATGTTTACTGCTTCTATCCGTGCAGATGGTTCTACCCGTTTCGGTGAGAACAAGAAATACGGATACTTCCCGTCCGTAGCAGTAGGCTGGGCAATAAACCGTGAAGACTTCCTGAAAGACATGGATGCTATCCAGGAGTTGAAACTCCGTGCCAGCTGGGGACAAACAGGTAACCAGGAAGTGCCTAACAAGATCACGCAGGCCAGTTACTCATTGTCTACCGCAGCAGGGTATTACCTGTATGACAACCTCAACCTCGTAAATGGTACTACCGTAAACCGTACGGCTAATCCGGACCTTAGATGGGAGTTGGTAGAACAGTATAACGTAGGGGTGGATTTCGGTTTCTGGAAAAACAAGTTATATGGTTCACTGGAATATTATAACAAGACCACTAAAAATCCTATCCTGAATATTCCTTCCGGTCCGCTGAGCCCTACTACTACCATCTGGAAGAACGTAGATGCGCAGATCGTGAACAAGGGATTTGAAATCATGCTGGGATCGCAGCTGGTGCGCACCAAAGATTTCAGTTGGTCACTGGATGTGAACGGATCTACTTTGTCCAACAAGATCAAAGACCTCCCGGTTTCTGAGCTTTACTCCGGCAGCATATCCGGTCCTGGTCTTTCCGGTGTGAACGCAAACATCTATAAGAATGGTTATGAAGCAGGTTCTTTCTACATGTTGAAACACCTGGGTTATGATAAGGATGGCAAGGATATTTTCGAAGATAAAACAGGAGATGGTGTTATCAATGCAAATGACAGGGAGATTTTTGAAGGCGCTATCCCTAATTTCAACTTCGGTTTAAACAGCCAGATGCGTTATAAGAAATTTGACTTCTCTTTTTCCTTTATCGGGCAAACAGGCGGATACCTGGTGAACAATACAGCGCTGGACCTGAACATCAACAGCCTGGCATCTGACCGTAACGTACTGAGGAAATATTATGAAGCAAAAGCCAGTACTACCAATCCTGTACAGCTGTCGTCTTTATACCTGGAAAAATCAGACTTTATCCGTTTAAACAATCTCCGTCTGGGGTATACTTTTACGTGCGACAGACTAACCTGGCTGAAATCGTTTAACCTGTATGTGAGTGCACAAAACCTGATGACCATCACCGGTTATTCTGGTTATGATCCATTGGTTAATACAACGAAGACATCAGGCGGTAATCAGTCGCTCGGTATCGATTATACCACCTATCCGGCTGCAAAAACATTCCTTTTAGGCGCAACGGTTAAATTTTAAGCAATATGAAATCATTACAACTACATAAATTAGCAGGTATCTTCCTTACTGTAGCCATGGTAGGATGTACAGACCTGCACGAAAAAGTGATTGACGAGGTATTAGGTTCCAACAACTCCAATCCGGAAAATGCTATCGCAGCAGCTTACGGACAAATGGGAGATGCTACCTTTGTGGACCATGGTAACGTGTTCGGATTACAGGAGTATTCTACGGATGAGGCATTACTGCCTACACGTGGAAGTGACTGGGGCGATGGTGGTGTATGGCGCGCTGTTCACGAGTTTACCTGGGGGCCGGACAACTCCGTGGTCACTAATACCTGGAATAACCTGAACAGTGGTATCACCAAGTCGCTGACAGCTATCAGCAGCATCAATAATGCGCAGAATTTTACCAATAAAACGCTGTTCCTGGCAGAAGCAAGAGGACTACTGGCATTTTATACTTACCATACACTGGACCTTTTCGGACAGGCCCCGTATAAAAACCCTTTCGTGGCAAATGCTCCGCTGGAAGTGAGAAAAGCGGATACTGCCATCAATGGGTTGATCAAAGAAGTAGAAGCAATAATACCTGATCTGGCTAACCTGAAAGAGCAGAATACACATAACGGCAGATTCACCAAACAGGCTGCCTATGCTTTACTGGCTGATATGTACCTGAACAGGGCCGTGTTTAAAGATCGTTATGCTACTACCGGCTTCAACTTCCTGGAAGCAGCCGTAGATAACAATGGTACAGACATGGACAAGGTGATCTACTATACTTCCCTGCTCATTGGCAATCCGCAGTTCTCCCTGGAAAGCAATTATTTCAGGAACTTCGATATAGACAATGCCGGCAGACCGGAACTGATCTTCGTTGTATCTCAGGACATCAATACCCTGAGGAACAGTGATAACGATTTTGCCTACATGCCTATGGAAAGGAATCAAAAGCCTTCTCCGGCTAACAGGGGTACCAATGCCGTATGTACTTCTCCTGAGTTCTATGCTACCTGGGATGGGAAACATGATGATCCCCGTTTTTCCAGGCATTATCAGTATGCTGATGGCACCTGGTTCATGAACGATGGTACCGATGTAAGCGTACCAGCTACCAGCATCGTTGTTGGTAGTGCCGGACTGCCCTGGTTCCATTTCAACCGTGGCCTCCTGGCAGGACAGCAGTACGGTCCTAAGCTGCTGCCAAGCGGTAGCTTCGAGATGACAGCAGATAACCGTATCAAAGTATCTATGCTCTATTGTGAAAAGAACACTTCTCTTCCGGTTGATTTCACTCCTGCGCTGAACTTTGACAATCCTGCCCAGGCTGTTTTCACACAGGCACAGATCAATCGTGGCGTGCGTGTTTTCAAATTTGAGTTCGATCCTGAAAAAGATAATGGTTCCAGCAATGTAGATATTCCATTGTATCGCCTGGGCGTTATTTATTGCTTACGTGCAGAGGCTTATTTCCGTAAAGGTCAGACAGATCTGGCAATGGCAGATATCAATAAATTACGCACCAGCAGAACACGTGAAGCGCTATACAACAATGCTGCAGGAACAGCTATCACTTCCCTGGACGAGCAATCGCTGTACAATGAGATAGGTTATGAGACTTATTGGGAAATGTACAGAAGGAAGCAGATGATCCGTTTCGGCAAATTTGATGCCGCCGGTACAGCAAAAGCAGCATCCGAGCCTTATCGCAGGATTTTCCCTATCCCGCAGTCTGCAATGGATGCTTCGAAAGCGTTTACACAGAATTACAAATACTAACAGGTGCTTTAACACGTGTTTGTAGCAATATAATGGACTCCGTATGAGTTTCCCGGTAGGGAACTTGTACGGAGTTTGTGTTAATTTCAATTGGGAGTTTGTGGCATTAAGGGTGTCGCTTTTGGTGGAACAATCCCCTCACCAACGGCCCCTTCACTCTGGTTGAAAACTGAGATTACCTTTTATTCTCGAATCGTATAAATGTTTCTAATTATACCCTAACGGAAACCAAACACCTCTATATATTGGAGGTTTCATATTTGGGATTACGTGACCTTGGTCAAGTGTACGTATATCCACGTCTTCAATTACACGCTTGAAAGGGGGGCGCCTTATTGTTGCAAATATTTTCTCATCTAAAATTTTAATTGCATCGTCATAGCTGAATGCTGTTATTCCACAACCAAACCCTATTCCTGGAGGGAAGTTAGATGCAGAATCTATTTCAAACTCAAACCAAAATCGTCTATACATATCCTTCATAACTATCTTCAATTTTGTGGTTGTATAATACCCGGCTTTGTACCTGGTTCGAATCTTATCCCAGGTTCTATAGGGATTAATTCCAGTTTTAGGATCAATACTTGGTAATTTAAAATCCGGTTTATTGATTGGACTAGTTATCAAGGTCTCTTCTGATTTCGTTTTTTAATAATTCATCAATCTTGGTTGCATCTCCCGGTAATACCCTTAGTTGGGGTATTATCGCTATGATTAAAGAAATGAAGAAATAATTAATGGTTCATTAATTCTAATACTGTTTATTGTTTGAGAAACAATATTTGAAATTTCCGACGGCAGATCACTGATATTTAATGCCACTACTGGGCTAACTGCTAAATGATATCTATCGTCATCCAAATTATTCAACAGTGTCTTGTCAAACGAGTAAAGTCCTTTTTCAGCCATGAATATAAAATCCGAAAGATAGTTTTCATTTACCTCTCTGTTAATCATAATTTCCTTTAATTTCGGATTGACTAAAACGTCGGTAATCGCAGGTAACTCTCTAAAATAGGATGCTAATAGCTGAATAGTATCTTTTGACATGGAGACGGATTTCGGCAGTTTTCCTCCGGCCGATGCTACAAATCCAATGTTCTTATTATCGGTAAAGAACCAGTCAATGTCTAAATATGATTGTTCCGTCTCTAATATCATGTTTAATTCTTTTTAATATTACCTTACAATTACCGCATGTTTTTACAACTTCTGATGTTTCTTTTGACGTTTCTTTTGCTTCTCTGGTTAAGCCATTAGGAGATAATGGAGCTATCTATTAATGCGGATTCTTCCAATACTCAGATTGTAGCAACTTCAACATTCAATTTTCTGTAGTTAAAATATTAAACGCACTCATAGTTTATAATGATATAAATGGATAATTATATGCTCTCATAAATTTCCAGACCTGCCTATCAGCAGTAAATAATGTTGCAGCATTATTCATAGCATAAATAGCAGCTTTTGCATCAGCTATAGATATCTTTCGTCCCATTCGCTCAGCAGCATACAGCAAAGAATGAACTTGCGTGGAGGACGCACTATTTTTAGCAACTGTTGCTCCTATTTGTATGATGGGTAGCAAAAGCTGCAGGAAATCGCCAACGGCTTTTGTTTATTGGTATCTAAAATCTTATTGGTATTATCATTTTCACTGGAACCTTAATTCCTCTGCACTTCCCAGGGTTCCACTTAGGCATACTTGAAAAGACCCTTATTGCTTCTTTGTCAACTTCTGTTAACTCCTCCGGTTTCTTATTAAGGATATTAATATTCTTTAAAATCCCCTCATCGGTTACTATAAATTCAAGTTTTACAGTACCCTGAAGAATATTCGAATTATTAGGAGTATGATAATTAGAAGTAAAATACTTCAACATATCCTTTATCCCATTCAAATATTGAGGCATCTCATCTACCCAGGTATAAACGTTATGTTTCAAAATAGAATCATACTCCTTTGTACAACCAGGTTTATCACTAATTACTCTATATTGCGCACTGCAAGCAATATTCATAATAATAAGGAAAAATAAAATCATCTCTTTTTTCATTATTTCCGAAACTTTACTTTAATATCAGAATTTAAAACTACATTTTTAGCTGCGCTAGCCCACATGTTGTATGCTTGTGAACCAGGATAATAGGACATATCTTCAGTCAATTTTATTAAATTCTGTCCTGCTCTGGTTTTGCCTAATGTCTCAAAGCCAAGTTCTAATGCTCTTGCTTCTATACCTGCTCCAGACCAAAATGCTCTCCTGACACCTCTTTTCAATAACCTTCCCCAAAGCGGTGTAACAGCTTTAGAAGTCCGCCGGCTTAATGCGGCTACCATATCCTCTACAAGAGTTCCGTATTAAAGCAATGTTGTTTTCGTTTCGCTATCCCTCGTTACTGTTCTGTATTTTCAAATATTGTAGCACTATAAAATATAAATCATCAACTATGGCTTGGTTCTTGTAATTTCTCTCTGGTCTCTATAATCTTTTGCTTTAATTCCTCTGGGGTTGAAAAGGCCCGCGCATCTAAGTTATGGTCTTCAATATATTGAGAAAATCTACTTGACACATTACTTAGTTCGGAAAAGGCCCTTTGCCCGATTTCATTAAGTGTTTCATGATCTATTTCTAAATCGTAGGAATAGTAAAACTCGTTACAAAAAGTTGATTCGTTAATACTTAATGATATCCCCAATCTTGTTTGCACATTGATACCTACACCCAAAATTTTAAACAAAAAAACTTTCTCAATAATAACAAAGTCGCTCATTGAGCAGCCTTGTTATTATTGAGAAGAGTTATGTCAGTATAGGTCTATTCGGTCACATACAAATGATACATAGTCACCTGTTTGAATATCGTTTGGGAATGGTAAGTCAAGTTCAATAATAAACTCTCCAACTTTTACTTGGTTATTGTCTGTATTTATTATACGACCCGATACGTTATATTCAAAGGCTGACTCTCTTTTCTCTACTGCAAATTTTCCCTCTGTATTCAATCTATATATATCCCTGGCATTCAAAGTATATAAAGGTAATGGTACATTGTCTCCTACAATTTGATTAAAAGGATGCGAAAAACAAACTATACTAAAATCTCCGTCAGAAATATGGACTTCTGCTTCCTTTGCCTCCTCTGACAACCAATTTATTTTATTAATCATTATCATTTTATTGCTGATTTAATAACTAAATATATCTGGTACTTTTTTAGCAAGCTGCTATGTAAGTATTCGGTTCTCGGCATTCCCAAATAGAATATAAATAGGCCGATTTTTGCATTAAAATTAAAACGATGCAAAAGAAACAAGCTCAGAGATCCAACCCAGGTTCTCCCTTTAAAGTAGACATGGCCACCCATGTTCGTCAGCAGCCCGATTCCGGCATGATTATCAGTGAATACTGCAGAGCCCATCAAATAAGCGAAGGCACCTTTTATTACTGGTTAAAGAAGACAAAAAATACTTCCCCGGCTCCTTTATCAACACCAGCCATACTTCCCATAAAAATTGTAGAGGCGACAAATGAACCTGTTACTTCAAACCTATTTGCTGAAGTGCGCGGTATTACAATTTTTCAACCTGTTCCTGCAGAATATTTACTCACCTTACTAAATCATTAATTCCATGTTGTCGTTATCCGGTTACAATTTTTATATCTATACTTCAGCAGCTGATATGCGGATGGGAATAAATGGTTTATCAGGTATAGTACGTAATGAGATGGCCCTCGACCCCTTAAGTAAGGGAATCATCTACTTGTTTTTTAATGGTCGACTCACCCAGGTGAAAATGCTTCAATTTGATGGTGATGGTCAGGCGCTGTATTACAAAAGATTAGCCAGGGGCACCTTTGGTAAACCTGTTTATGATCCTGACTGTCAGGCTATGATGATTGAGCGAAAGGATGTGATGCTGATCCTGGAAGGAATCGAAATTAAGTACAGAAAGCGTTACGAAAGAAAGTCAGGGAAATTAACAGATCAGCCAAACCAATAATGCTGCTTTTGCGTTAGTATAGCCAATACCATGACACAAAGCAGTGCGCCCCGAATTACTCACTTCCATAACAGATGCATTAAAACAAATCTCCACACTGATGGAGACGAATGCTGACCTGTCGGAATCTCTGACCAGAGAGAGAATTACGTTTGGTAAGATCACATATGACTTGAACAATCAGCTGGAAGCAAAGAATGCAGAATGTATTAAACTGAATCGGTACCTAAATCAGGCACATGAGATCATGCTTGACAGAGAGCATCAGATCAGTGAATTGCAAAGCAAAATCGAAGCACTGGAAAGTGAAAATGCATCCTTAAAAGAGAAGGTTGCTCAGGGAGAAAAAAAGAGCTGGCAGTTGCAGGAACTTTGCGAGATGTTACAGGGTAAACGGAGTGAGAAATTTATACCTGAGCGTGAAAAAGTAGATGCTGCCATACAACAAACATTAGGACCTGATTTTGATCTAACCGAACTGGAAGAGATCATAAGAATAGCCTCCACAAAAGCCGATGTTCAACAGGTGGATGAACAAATCCGGAAAGGAAACCGTAAAAAGAAAAAGCACCTGGCTCACAAAGGTAGAAGAGTACAGCCATCGTGTGTAGAGGCAGTGACAGAAGTAATTGACGTTGAAGGAGACAAGACAGGGCTGATCCCCATGGGTAAAAAAGTGACCATCTATTATGAATACCAACCGGGTAAAATTATTAAAATACAACAGGAGCGACTTCAATATCGTACCGAAGATAAAAAGTTTATCTGCGAACCAGTAAAGCCTCGTCTGGTAGAAAAAGGTACAGTAGGAAACAGCCTGCTTGCACACTTACACAGCCGCCGTTTTGGATATGGAGATCCCTATACGCGTCAGCTAAGGTATATAAAGAGTACTACCGGCATCAGCTTCGCAGCGTCAACCGTAAACGGTTGGGAAGAGGTAACTTTTAAAAAATTGCAAAGGCTGCTGCGCTGTATGAGAAAAGTAATTGTGCAATCAAGGTATATAAAGGCAGACGAAACAAGGTTAATGTACTTAAATGATATTGGTGAAGGTAAACCATCCCGGGGCTGGCTATGGGTATTTTTATCCGAAGAACAGAAATTAGTATTGTTTGAATTTAACCCCTCCCGAGGCCATAAGGTTCCACAGCAGGTATTAAAAGATTTTAAGGGCACGCTACAGGCAGATGGTCTGGGTAGCTACGTAGCTGCTTTTAAGGATAATGAGGAAGTAGACCTGATGACATGTCTGTCCCATATCCGCCGGGGTTTTAAAAAGGCTGAGAAATATGACAAAAAGCTAGCCTCGGAAGCATTGACATTGTTCAACATCATTTACAGGATAGAAGCCTATGCTGAAAGAAAAAAGATGACCGATGATCAGCGCCTGGCATTGCGTCAGAAGTATAGTGTTCCCTTCCTTGATAAAATACACGCCTGGCTGCAGGAACAACAGCAGGCAGATCATCTGCCCGGTACTCCAATAATCAAAGCCGTTAATTATGCACTCGGGCAATGGCCCAAATTAAAAGCATTTACAACCTTAGGATATGTTGATGCCGATACTAACGGGGTAGAAAGGGCCATCAGACCCGTTACAACCTTCCGCAATAATAGCCTGTTTGCAGGTAATGAACATGGTGCTGAGCGTGTGGCACTCTTTTACTCCCTGATCGAGTCTTGTAAACTTAACGACATCGATCCTTATATTTATCTTAAGGATATCTATGACCGCCTTCACGATTGTCCCGCTCATGAACTTATTAATCTGCTGCCTCCATATTGGAAAAAGAAAAATACCTGATTAAAAAAATTAGCAAATTAGCCCCGAATTACAAAGACCTTAATTTATAGCCAATACCATGATTGCTGCAGCAAAGATAAGGGCCGTAAATCAATATTCTGGAATGCCGAGAACCGAATACTTACGCTGCTATTCCTTAGCAGTTTCTTTTATCTTTTTTTCGGCAATTCTTTCTAAGTGATTTATTGTTATACTATCTTCTGTTTCCCGTTCAATGAACTCTCTTGATTTCAATTGGAAGTTTGTGGCAGCTTTCCCACTTTTAAGTAAAATAATATGACCTATTAACTCATCTATAAGATACCAATCATTTAAATTAAATTCTTCATTTGGCAAATCACTATTTTTAAAAATATAGGCTTCTACAAAACCATTATATTTTTCATAAATATTTACTTTATGATTTGTTATCATTTTTTCAATAATTTCAATCATTGATTATACAGATACTCAATAAATTCTACGAAATCATTTTCACAAAATGTTATTGGGTCGGTTTTGAATTTGACATAAGACCAAACGAATGAATGGTCTGATTTTGCTTATGTTAAGCAAATTGACAGTCCGGATTTATTGGTGCATCTCATACGCCAACTAATCTCATATTTCAGACCTTATAGATTTTACACTATATTGAAAATCCACCAATACCATGGCTGGCGCATAAATCAAAAGCCTCCTTGGGATTGAAGCGGCTTTTAATTCATGCTATCTCTTTAAGTTCCTGTATTGTTTCTTCGCTGTCACAAATATCTTGCAACCTTTCGTTTATGGCTTGCATATAAATTTCTGATGCAAGCCCCTTTTTAACAAGGCGAATATCTTGAATAAATCCTTCTATTAAAAACCAATCCTTATCTTTCATTATTATCTTTTGTTCCGCTGTTCCTATACGGACCCATCCATCAATATCGCCATTAAAATACTTGTAAATAGTTACTTTTTCTTTTGTTATCATTGCAGAAAAATGTTATGAAATATTAAAGAATTTTTTCCGTTAAGAATAGGGTATTCAATCGTTCTCCAAACACTACCCAACCTGATACCTGCAGTTGCATTTTGAAAAACGTGGACTGGCCCTGTCGCTCCCTTGGCGTATGCTGACGATAGCCTTTGCCACATTGGCATCGCCTCTTCCCATGGCATTCCTTTTGTTAACTTCATAAGGTTTTGCCCAGCACGGGTCATTTCCAAGGTAGTCATGCCATTTGCCTTTGCATAATTTGCTGCTGCATTCATTACGTCCTCGCCACCTGACCAAAATACTCTCCTGACACCTCTTTTCAATAATCCTCCCAAAAGCGGTGTAATTGCTTTTGAAGCATGCTCTCCTACATAATTCGAAACCACTTCACTGGTAATATTTACCAGTCTTTCCACTCTCTCATTACCTATAATCCCGGCGCCATTTATATGGCTGATGCTGGAAGGGTCAATGAAGGGATTCAGGCTTTGAATGGTGGTCCACCCACCATCCAGCGGCTTATATGTAACTCTCCTTTATGCTGTAAGTTCCGAACTCTTTAGCGCTGATATTTTCTTGCCCTGCTTATTAGCTTCTATCTGTTTTAAAAAACCTTCTCGGTTACTTACTTTTTCTTGTAGTGATTGCAACCATTCATCGAGTTTGCCAAATTTCCATTCAAACAAATTTGGCATCCAATTTTTAGATGACCTATGCACTTCTTCCAAAGTCTTTTTTATTGAAGCTGTATCATTAACATATAATGCTGTAAATGTTTTTGCTTCAAGGAGTTTTGCTTGTTGAACAGGACTTGATTTTACTAGTATATATGAAAATTGGCTGTCAATTGCTTCAAACATATTCTTCAAAGACACATCTCTATCAAATGAAATTGGAATTTGCTTTCTAGTACACTCTACTGCTTCTTGATAAAAGGCACTATGATTGATATATGGAATGTCAAACTGAAGTCCTCGTTTATTTTTTATTTCTTGAAGTATAATAGGCTCATCCACACATTCCTTCTCGTTAGATTTCCATAAAGGGTAACAAACAAAATACGGTCTATAATCATCGGCTCTTGGAAGTTTAAAAATCTCTACACCAGCTACAAATGGTCCAATCACTTTATACAATTTATTCTGAGCATACGTCGATAACCCCTGAAATCCCTTGGACCAATCATTTAAAATATCTTTCTTTATAGCATTTGATATTGTCATGGTTTTATTATTTGTGTTGGTAATCCAAAATTTCTTTGATATTTAAGCATTTGTTGTGTCATATTTAGTTGACCGGGAGTCATTCCTGGATAGCCAAACTTCCAGTCATAAATAATTCCATTTGTATTATCAAGAACATCTAAAACACCTCGATTACCGGGACCATTATCAAATCTCACTTTAAATTCAAGCCCTCTATATCCATAAATACTCTGATAACGCTCTAACAGCCTCGTTGCGTAATCATGCTTGGCAGTTCCTGCAAATCTTCCTGTCCCCCCAATCGCATTTTCTGCTTTAGTAGCTGCTCGTTGAACTAACTGTCGATTTGTAAGTCCTGGATTACGCATCAGCCCTACCAAGAGCGGCATAACTGTACCAATCGTCTTTCCAGCTAGATAAGCGTAAACCACTTCACTGGTAATATTTACCAGTCCTTCCACTCTCTCATTGCCTATAATCCCGGCTCCATTTATATGGCTGATGCTGGAGGGGTCAATGAAGGGATTCAGGCTTTGAATGGTGGTCCACCCACCATCCAGCGGCTTATAAGTAGCCTTAGCTATAAAGTTATCACTTTCCGCCCATTTATCCCCCCAATTAGATTCAAAGGCTTTAATAGTACCCGCATCATAGCTTGAATAGGCTGGTAACTCTTTCCCATATATCTTTTGCAGATCTATGGCGAGTCGTTGCATCTGACGGGCCTGGTACTGTTTAGTGGACAACATGGAAGCGCCTATAGCAGTAAAGCTGCTGGTCGTAAAATTCATAATCTGCTCACCAGCTCCTGAATTACCTACTGCATCGATAGCCCTTATTAAAATAGGAGATTGTGCTACAACGTTGACCGTATTCAGCAGGATAGGAGAGTTTCCATTCCTGCCCAATCCCATAAAGAATTGTATATACCATGGAGGGTCATCTCCTAAAGGATCTGCAAAATTGACGGGGTTATTAAAATTGCTGTTATAAGGAGAAAGGGATGCGTATTTAGCAGCAGCGGGATCTACCTGCCACCATTTCCCGATTTGAGGATCAAGGTTACGATAAAAAGCATCATATAATTCCAGGTCAAAATCTGTTATTTTTTCTATCCCGTTATAGAGATAATCATTCTGCATACGATTCAGCGCAGCGCTACTCAGTCCTGTTATCTGCAAGCCAAAAGGATAATAGCTGTCTTCCTGTAATAAATGCCCTGTAGTATGTTGTACTACAAGATCATCAAAATACACATCGCTGGGACTTTCATTGCTGACATACACATATAGATACCCATTCTTACTCACATTCAACTGACTGACCAATGGAACTACATCACCCGGTTGACTCACCCTGCTGACACCACCACTCACCATCTGGAAATTATCATCGAATAAAACGTAATTCAGATAAGCCTTTGGAGTAGTAGAAGGAAGATTATTTGATTGCGAATTGCTGATGAATGTATTAAAATCATCCTTGTTCAGGATCAATCCGTTTCCCCCCTGTAACAGGTTGCCTTTACCATTTGCGACAACACTGACAGGCCCTAATAATACATTGATCAACTGGTTAAGAATATCATTCACCGGTTGATCCGGTGTATTATTAACAGTTGAATTAGTAGCGTAATAAGAGAGGACCCCTACCTGCAACTGATCTCCTGCCATTACCCGCAATATTTTACCCGTACCTATCTTCCTGTCTGCCTCCGAATAATTAAGACGTACAAATTTCCTGTTACTGACATTGTTATAATCATAAAACTTATGGCCTACAGGGATATCATCCACGTAAACAGGAAAGCTAAATAACTCTCTTTCAGGTAATAAAGGTGGAGGATTGGGGTTGTCTTCATGCGTAGCTTTGTAAGCATATACATTGGTCTCTTCTGTAATGACAGTTCTGGTACTCCCCAACTGATCCGCTATGAAATAATCATAGACAAAACTACCGGTAGATGTTTTCCGTACGCGCCCTTCATCATGCGGTACAAATTGCAGTACATTATCTTTATAAACAGCGCCTTCCAGGTAAGAGTAAGTAGTTGTAGCAGCGCCGTTTTTTAGTATTTTCTGCAAGACATTACCCGCAGCATCATATACATAGGTGATATACTTATCCGGAACACTGTCAATACTTATTTTCTGAGGTTTGCCTAACAGGAAATCATAGGTTACACTCACCCCTCTGTTCTTATCTTTCACCAGGCTGCCGGTTACATCATAAGTATAATCACTGGTTCCTGTTCTCCCGGTATAGTTCTTAAAGTCTCCCTGGTTTTTATCACCCACAGCATCTGTTACTCCTTTTAACCTGTAACCAGATGTATCATAGTTGTATGTAAGATCGTCAATAGTTGCTTTTACTTTCCCAGGCAACATCCCTTCCTGTTTCATTTTCACTATATTCCCGCCCTCATCATACTGGGATATGCCCACCGTATAATCTTCCTGATCGTTTACCCAGTTACCGGAAGCGTTCTGTGTGTAATAGGCGTTCGTTAGCCTGCCTGTATTATCGTACGCATATCCGTAGGCATGTGCTTTATCTTCATCGCCCTTGCGGCGCCAGGTAACACCGGATAAGTTCCCATCAAGCTTTTTATCACTAAACCCTTTATCATATGATAGTTCCAGCCCGAAATAATTACCTGCAGACTTGTTTCTCGAATAAGCCGCATTTATTCCTTTTAACCGGCCCAAAAGATCATAATCATAATTGAGCGTTTCCAAACCTCCTCCTAATACTTCAGATTTTACCCGGTTAAGATCATCATAAGTATACTCGGCAATGAGTTTACTGTTGGTGATGGAAGTATTGCTTATTGCATGATAGATTTGTTTCACCTGATTATTTTCATACTCATACCGTGTTTGAAGATATACTTTGGGATCAGATGTACTTTGAGGATTGCTTATTTTTGTAAAAACAGATAATTGTTTACCTGTGAAATCATATTGAGTAGTGGCTACATCTGTGCCTCCCATGATATTTTCCTGCTGACTTTGGATCATACGACCCTTTTCATCATAGAATACAGTGCCTTTTAGCCAATCATTCTTCCCGGATATTTTTATTTTGCTACCTGTAAGTTTCCCATATACGTTCATGGATGGCGTAACAGGGTCTGCATAAGGATTGCTGCCCGCATTCAGGGTGTAATTATTATCAAATCCTTTTGCTCCCGGCCAGTTATAATTATCATAGTAGAATATAGTCAGTGGTTCATAACCTGTAATGCCTGGCAGAGGATTACTGACACTGATGTTCTCTATTACATTGACCGAGTCAGTATTAATAAATGCTAACATATTCGCATTGTCACCACTATCGTATCCGGATAGAAATGTAACAGTGTTAGTCGCTTTATATTGTGACAAGCTATCATTATGATCTATGTACAGATCTTTTACTGCAGGCGTTATAATGGTGACCACGGCATTCGTACTCACCTGGTCCATCAAGGTCTGGAGGCTTTCTCTCGTAGCAGTTGTATTTTTATACAGCGCTGTAATAAGTAACCTGTCCATTCCATCGTAAAAATATAACAGCCATTCCCCATTATTCCGGCTGGAGAACAATGAATCCTTTGCAAATACCAACCGGTTGCGATTATCATATACGAAATAAGAAGGTCCGTCTATTCCCGGTTGTTCCTGCGAGATCACCCTTCCTTTTGTATCGTACAGATATTTATAGCATAACTGTTTTAGTATATTCCGGTTCGTGGTTGAACTCCCAAAATCCCAAACAGTATTGTTCCACCAATCTTTCGTTGCCAGAGGCGAAATAACGTACCGGAGATTACCGATGTCATCATATACATAATATGTTCTTAGTTCATTCTTATAATACCCTGTAGCACCTTCCTGGGCTGTCATTACAACCCTTCCGGTATAATCGGTATATTCAAAGGACTTTATTTCATGCGCATCCGTTATCACTTTCACCGTCAGCATTCCATTATCATATATACTGTTGCTGACTGGTACATCTGTGGTATTATTCCCCACTTTCCATATACGTACACTATCACCTGCATCATTTATCCTTACAAATTCCCTATTGCCTGCATTCTTCCCCGCATAGCTCTTGCCGGGAAGTACTGACTTTACCGAACGTCCTGCCGGAGATTGTTCAGGAGATAGCTGGCTATAAAAGAAATCCTCTCCGTTTTGAGTCAACGTATTATAAAACGAGGGCTGCATGGTCGCCACATCTGTTCTGAATTGCCCTTTGTTATTATTATCAGTGGGAGCCAGGTAAGGCAGGTGTTGTACCGTCTGTCTGCCAAATTGATCATACTGGGCAATAGATACCAGATCCTGAGAAGAATGTCCCGCCTGGTATTGCACCGTTTCCAGTTCCCTTCCTAATCCATCGAGGTACGCCGTGGCTTTATAAAGATCCCGTTTGCTGGTTAAAGAGGAGAGTTGTGATGAACTGGTAATGCCAGGTTTAAATATCGCGTAAGAAGTGATACTATTCAGATTACCTGAACTGATACCAGTGTAATCTGGTAGAGATAGTTTAGTCTGTGTGGATTGAACAGCCGTGGTATCCGGTTTATTTATCGCTGCTGCTGCTTTTACAATCACCTGTATCACATTGGAGCCGGCAGACAAACTTCCTGTACTTACTTTTCTCCGGTAGTAGGTAGTTGTATTCAGTACGCCTGGTTGATACTCATTGCCCGCCGCTCCGGAAATGGCTGTCCATACTGTTTCATCTGTTGAGGATTCCCATTGGTAATTACCACTACCTGCATTGACGATACTGGTGAGTTTACCCGGAGCAGCGCCGGGTTGTATTACCTGTGATGTGCCAATCGTTCCCCCATTTAAAGCAGTGATGACTGCAACATTGACCATGTTTGAGTAAGCACTATCTCTGGTATCCGTTACCTTACGCCGGATAAACAGTTTCTTATCAAAGAAAGCACTACCAGTACAATTAACACCTGTAGCCCCTGCAATTTTCACCCAGTTTATGGTATCCGCAGACTCCTCCCATTGGTAACGGTATGGTGCACCATAATCCTGCCCTAAACCTCCGGATGGGGGAGTCACATTCTGAAACTGAGTATAGGAAATTATTTCATTTACAGGAGCAGCCGTTGCTGTAGTACTGATGGTTCCCCCATTCAATTTCTGCCGGACAACCACATTCCAGCATTGTGTTTTTTGCACACCATTGTCATTATAAACTACTGAAACAACTCCGCTTCCTGCCTGCATCCATTGTATATCTATAAAGGTATACGTTCTGTTACCTGTTATAGTTCCGATTGAATTTACAGACCAATATACATTTGTGTAGGAAAAACTATAATCCATTTGAAAATGCGCAGTGGTACCAACCTCAAACGGGAAAACATTCTGGCACTGTGCCTCTGCTGCCTTCGGGGATAAGAAGTGCATCAGCGTAATAAGCAGAAAAAGGGAGATGGTATGTAACGTCTTTTTCATATTTATTGTTTGTACTTATATTCTTTGGATACTGTGAGGTTTCTATCTGCATCGTACACATTCTTCAATCTTCCCAGTTCATCATATTCATAATAAGTAGCGATATTATCTGCACTCATGCCGGATATAACATTTAACTGGTCGTCGTATGCATTGGACGTAAATGAAGCATCAGCCGGATATAGCCTTAGTTCATCCAGCAATGCTGTACCTGTTAAAGTCAGGCTGGTAGCCTGGCTGATATACATCGTGCAGAATGTCCAGCCGTTTCTTGTTACACCGGTTACTTCGCCCGACTTTGTACCTCCACTAATATTTACATTACCATTCTTTTTCCAGAAGGACAATACATATTTCTTACCCGTGTTTAACCCGGATTTCTGAACCGATTGTATTGCAGACAAGGTTAGGCAATAACTACCGGAGGGAGCTTGTGTGGTTGCGGTAAAGGGGCTGCCTGCAGGAGCAATCGTCCAGTTTCCTTTAGCCCCTGGTTCAAAGCTGCTGTAGGCAATATCAGGTAAACCGGCATTCGCAATAGTTGCAATAATGCCGTCATTTCTATCATTATAAATATTTGCCGTTGCCCTGCCGTCAGTTACTAAAGAAACCAATGAGCCATTCGTATTATAGGTATATATGGCATTCTCTTTTGTATTTATAGTAGGCCTGACTAGTTTCGTAGGATCAAAAGCTCCTGCTACGCTTTTAGATACAGGGGCATTACCGGCAAAGCTCAATGTTCTGGCCGCCCTGATGGTACCCGAAGAAACCTGTTGAAATTCGGTGAAATTTGCATTTATGAGTTGTTCTTCCGCACTATCTTTATATAACCAGGTTTCGCTGGATACAGGCATATTAAAAATATGCTGGTCCGTTATTAGCTGCATGACTCCCGGAATATGATAGTCATAAGCATAATATAAACGCTGTTCCGTTTTTTCATGCAGGCTATTGCGCGTGATTATCTTTTTAACATTATAATAAGTGGAATCGTACTCATAGTCAATTCTTTTCAAATTATAGTTAGGGCCTGCAAATTCCTTTTCTATCGTGTAAGCCAGTTCTGCTCTTCCTGTTAATGGAGCATATTTATCAATACTAAAGCTTATGTATCCTGCATTAGCTGGAAAATTTGCTGCGGTAGTAATAAGATATTGATTAGGTTGGTAAGAGGTTGATTGAAACTCCTGACTACTATCTTCGGATACGAAAGCATTATATTTACTATACTGTTCTTTCACCAGTGCATTATCTTTATTAAATATCAGCTTTCGTTTTGGTAAGCCATATATCCATGGAATACAGCGGTATTTTAATGCATTGGAAATACTGCGATCAGGAAAATTGATAGCAAAATCTTTGTCTGAAGTGAATTCATATACTGTCTTTCCGATATTATCTGTAGATGTACCTTCATATACTTCTACCCTTGAATAAAGAGAAGGAAGCGGGTTTTGATTTTTTGCATTCGAACTGAAATACTTTTGTGTGGTTAAATCCACTATTTTAATATTGGAACTAAAAGCATCTCTTACAATGTAAGTGACAGCAATGATAGCCAGTGTGATAAACAGATTGCTATACATATTGTCTGCCTGCTCAATCCGTATTACTTTTTCTGATGGATAATTACTGAATCCTGCAAGACTAAGACCTGCGTATCCTTTCAACAATGTTTCTGCTACTGGTAATGCCATGGCATAGGCCATATGTGCAGCCCTGTAAGTGCCCTGTGTTGGAATCATCAATTTGCTATTGATCGTATCTACATAGATTGGTGGCTCATATCCCCAGCCTGAAGATTGTCCGTTTTCAAGAATGTATTTATATTCCTTTACAATAGCATTATTGGCATTTATGCCATCTGTTTGTGTAACTGTTTTTACTCTTATTCCAGCCGTACGTACATCTGCACTGCCATTTAATGCATAATTACTTTCATAATCGTATGACAAAGTTCCTCCCTTGGGATACTTAATCCCTGTTAATGTGCCAGCACCCATGATACTGATTGTACCTATTACTGTACGATTGTTAGGAATACATAATTTTTGCACGTTGGTATATGTATGCAGATCTGTATCAAAAGGATAATAAGTACCACCGTTAAAATAACCATAATGGTCTACAGCCGGTGTATTCCTGCCTGGTACGCCAAGAGGTCCTCCAAGGTTATAAGTAAATACATAAGGACTGTCTACAACGTTGTTCTTCCCATATTTTCGAAAAGACTTAAGACATAACCTTGTATTCACAGCTTCTCCCGGGGTAAATGCATAATTAAAATCCTGTAAGTTCGTTACTGAAAAATATTGATAATTGAACAGGTATCCCATTACTTCTACACTGTCTCTTTTTATTGCTATCTTTTGTAAAGCTTTATCACCAGGTAAATCGGCTCTTGTTGTTGGATAATAGGAAAACTGTACCTGGTTATTTTCCGGCATATTAATACTTAAAAGGCGTTTCGTGATTCCTTTGAAGTGGGGCTCGATCTTTTGTGCTACTATCTGCTGCTGTCCACCATCCAATGGATCTATTGAATAAGATGCATCCAGACCTGCTATGTATTCTAACTCATAATCCTCATACGTGAAAGTGATCTTTTTATTGGTCAGCGGATCAGATATTTCAGATAAATACCAGTTATTAACAGCATAATAATCTGTGATCTTATAATCCTGTCCACACACATATGTTACGAGGTTAGCTGGTGGAGGATCAAGATAGAACCTTTCCTGACCGGTCGTTTCATATAGGATGATCCTGTCCAGTCCCTTCTCACTGAAAGTATATTTAATGCCGGATTCGTCTGTAATAATGAATTTACTCCACCGGGTTAAAATGTTACTACTGCTCAGATCCTCTGTTACTTTTTCAATCCTGATATTCGCATTGTTCAATGGTTTTATGGTTCCATTCAGGCCAACAACGAAACTTCCCTGTCGTCCGTTATAACTGTAGGTAAATACATCCATTTCCCGATCGTCAATCACACTTGAATCGTGACTGTAAAAAGGGATGGCATAATCCTGTATAGGTACCCAGCCCGCTTTCGGTGGCATTGGAGAATTGGCATAACTGCTATACATCCGTCCTGTACCGAATAGATCTCCATTAAGTTTGCCTCCCACCTGGTCATCCGCTACACCAATCCTGATGCGGCTTATCACACCACCAACCTGCAAAGCAAAGCCAAGACCTACATTTGAGGCAAGCTCATTTACTTTTATACCATTACCACCATTGTATACAAGGTTTATGGCAGTATTTAGTTTGTCTCCATCAGTATAGCTAAATATAGGAAAATCGGCAACCGCTCTTCCTGTTGGAAGATCTACCTGGGAAAATGATTGTTTAATGAAAAACAGTGTAAAAAAAACTGTTAGATGAAGGGGTTTGAACATAACAGGGAATTTATTTATTATTCAATTTTAACTGATCGATTTCTTTTTGCTGCCTAATAATATAAAGTGTAAGCTCTTCTACTTTTTGCAACAACTTTTTATTCATTTCTCCTACATCAATGCCGTCCTTTTGTACCTCAGCTTCTGAAGGAATACCAGGTAAATGCTGATTGGCGCTTATATAACTTTCCAATTCCTGTAGCGGAGACAGCTGATAATCCGGTTTAAATACAAAATCGGCCCAACTGGTTTGCTTCACCTGCACTTTCCTGGCACCCATTGTACCTTCTACTGCTAACATATAACTACCAGGATTAGTAGTCCCTATTCCCACATTCCCACTGGAATCCCATACGCTGTTACCAGGCAGGTAAACATCCCCTGAAAACCTGTTTTGATAAGGCAGCAAAAAGGTAGCTGTTGCCGCCGAGGACAATACGGAATCTACTGCTGTCCAACCGGTATAACTAGCAGCAATATCAGCACTCAGGCCAGACGCATATGCCCTCACATGAAGTCGTTGGCAATAACTTCTGCTATCAAGGAAAATGACCACTTTCCCATTCTCTCCGGCTAAATAGACAGGGGGATTATAGGAACTGGAGGTGCTTATTTTTCCTTTTAAGAAAACATTATTGTAGATATAATAATTCAGGGTCAGATTAATTGGTTCATTTGTACCATAAGAGTATCCCTCTAAAATGATTGTCGGCATCTGGCTGGAATTGGTAAATGGAAGATTGGTTTTTATCTTAATGCCACTGGTAGGGGTACCATTAAAGTAATACGATAATACATCCGGATAATTCTGTGCACTTACATACAGGGACGCGCATAGCAGCGATAAAAAAATCAATACTGATTTCATGGGGTAAATGTTTTAATTGTTAAATTTATTTAGTTCATTACAATGAGTAACCGAATCTCACTTTGATATTGTCAGTCTTTGGTAGCTGACGGGGGCTAAAAAATCATACAGTACCATGATGTTGCCTTTCAGCGTAGGGCTAACCTGGTATTTTTTTGAAATGCCTATACTTATATTCAAGCTGAGATAAATATTTTTTAGGTAAGTGTTCAAGCGTACTATCCTGGGCATTTGCAAAGCAGGTATAAATACAGAATACAATAATGAGGGGTATAAATTGTTTCATTCTGTGAGGGGTAAAAAAGTTAGAAATGCTACAGCTAATCCTTAGTAAACAAAATCACGGTCCCAAACGCCTATATAATACCGGTATGCATTAAACATTTTAATAAAGTTCTCCTGAAGGGAAGCACATAAACAGTTTTTAGAAATTGTCCCATGATTAAAGGTTGACAGGGGTTATTCAATATTCATTGAACTAAAATAGACAATATTCTTATAGAATACGTTAACCCGATGTTATTGATAAAAATGCGCACTGGTACTTATTCCGGAATAGTGATACATAGAATTTCAAAATGTTACTACAAAGGTCAAATCAGGGGTAAGCTTAGCTGATAGAGACTTATGGGTAGAGCATGAAACAACCGGTTAAAGGATGCTTTCCTCTATTCTATTTCAGTGTGTTTTGTAAAGTTATAATGGGGGAACGCAGTGTATCTGCGTGGATAAAAAGCTTCGTATAGTTACCTATGATGTAGCACATTTTTGCACTAGCTACTGTATATAAAGCAGAGACACTGCCAAACTGCGATTTTCCCATAAAATATTAATTTTTGATGTCGTTAGAGAATGCTACATGGGTTAAATCAGGATTAACTGTAGCTGATTACGACAAATTGGATGTGTTTTTCAACAAGTGGTAAGCGTCCTTTCCTTCCTTCAATTCGTATTGCGAAATTAAAACCAATACTTGAATTTATCTATACAGATCCAGAATTTAACAGGATTTTTAGTTTGATTAGTGTGTGTTCGGAGTAAGTTGTATAAGTCTCTATAGGTAGATAGCTTATTGATCGGTGGTTGACAGTGGCTTTATCGGCTTGAGCCGACCAGACCCCGAACAACCAACGATCAAAGAGCGACCTACCCCCGGTCAATTCTACAACACTTCCCGAACGCATCCCGAACGCTCCCCGAACATTCTCTACAGAAAAATAATCTCTCATGGTATTAAAATTTGCAATGCCTTGGTATTGAATCGCTTTATTTATTTATGCGATGAGGAAGAGAACAGCAATTGATAAGCATTATCCTTCGCTTATCCTTCGCTTTTTAGCGAAGGATAAGCGAAGGATAATGCTCTTTTGAAGCCGTTCAAAAGCTCTTTTAGTCATCAGGAATAGTAAGTATGTTCTTTGTTATGTACTATTTTCTACCAGGAAATATATCGGATCTAATCTCTTCTCTAAACAAATTATACGATATTTGGCGAAATTTTGGACAACTTTTGAATAAGTTAAATGTTAATTATCTGGATTATTAAGCATTTATTCTGTTTCATGTAGTAAAATCACCTAAAAAAGACGTTATGAAAGCAACTTATCTTTTAGCCACGCTATGTTTTATTTTTAGTTTTGTCAATCTGGCCCGTGCCCAGGAATCCACAGGTGAAATAGTGAAGGAATGGGAGAGAGCCAAGGTTTATACAAAGGAATATCTGGATGCAATGCCTGATTCAGGGTATTCTCTGAAACCGACGCCTGAAATGCGTTCTTTCGCAGAGCAAATGCTCCATATAGCAGATGCCAATTATGGTCTGACGGCTGCTGCTGCTGGTGTGAAATGCCCGATAGGCCGTGGGGAATTAGAAAAGAGCGGTGAAAAGTCTAAAGAAAAAGTAACCCAAAAAGTGATGGAAAGTTATGATTTTGTTATCAGCAACATCCAGAAAATGACGCCGGCTCAGCTGGAAGAGAAGATAAAGCTTTTTGATCAATTTGAATTGAGCAGAAGAACAGCATTGGCTAAGGGATTCGAACACCAGACTCACCATAGGGGACAGACTACTGTTTATCTTCGTTTGGCGGGGGTGAAACCACCACAGGAAAAATTATTCTAGGTCAGAGGTCAAAGTAAAACACTTATATCAGGCTCCGTCAGGAATCTCCAAAAACGCTAATAGCAGGGGACTTCTGACGGAGCCTATGTTTTGTTATCAATCCGTTGTTATAAACACGAGGTTCCTGACGAAGTTTATGTTTTGTTGTTTAATCTGTCGTTACAAACACGAGGCTCCTGACGGAGCCTTTTATGTTACTAAGTAAGACTAATGGAGTCATTTTTAGTATCTGCTGATGCTTTTGCTATTTCACCCCATCCTCTAATATCAGATAAGTGTCTGGCTTTAGGGCCGGATTCACATCTACCTGTTTATTTACCTGCTTATAGTGATTATTATGAATGAGTATGTTGGAACTCATATTGCCTGAACCTCCCAGTGAAATGGCCTTATCCGCATTCGTAAAGGTATTATCTTCGATAATGAGATCTGTTATGGCATTGGGATTGGCACCGGGGGAAGTGCGGATATAGGAGAAATCAAATAGTTTGTTTCTTCTCACCAGGGTACCGATATTCATGGCAGTACCACCGGAACCAACAATATTGATATTCTGATAACTGGACACTTTCGTCTTTATAGCCACATTGGGAACGTTGTTATTCCCTTCCTCTAATTCACAGTTTACAATATCGGTATACCAGTTAGGCTGCCTGCCCTTATAAATGAGGGAGCCTCGCCCTATTATACCTATGCATCTTCGCATTTTAAGCCCCGAAATCACGCAGTTCTCTGCGGAGCCATAGAATTGATAGGCCCCGGCATCAGCCACGTCATTATCGATAAAAAAGAGGTTTTTACGGATAGTGGTGATACTGATCACAGAGCTCGCATCAGGATCTACCAGGAAGGGCTGGTCCAGCTGGATAACATCCAGGGTATGACTCACGATCCGCCTGTACTGACCGGCACCTTTCCCTTCGAGGATGAATACACCGCCTCCTATCCATTTATTGGGCGTCCATTGGTTGGTAACAGCACCGGAAGGAAGTGTGAGGGTATTCCCTTTTACATCGGCTACAGGCCCTGCATAGGCCCCGCTGCCACCATCGAAGGTCATGACCTCGCGGTCATTGATATAGTTGAAAGGGATGGTGTTCCTGGCTTCATAGAGGTTATTGCTTTCGTCGATGGAGGTAGCATAGCCATAACCATTCATCTGTTTATAAGAATCTTCAAATATTAAGCCTTTGGGATGAATGGCCATAAAGGTTTTGTCGCTTCCGTTCTTTTCGAACCTGCAATGTTGTATAAAGCCACTGGCAGCAACGAAGTTGTACATGCCGCTGCAATTAAAGGAACAGTTCCTCACTTTTAAGTTGCTTCCCCTCAGCAGGATCCCTGTTTTGAACCATTTGCTGTCTATTTCTGCTTTTGCCGCCTCCACGTTGGCCCTTGCCATGAAAGAAGATGCTTCCGGCTCAACAGTTTGTTTAACCACCAGGTTTTCGAGGGTGATATTACCCTGGTCAGGGGCAGGCCCTGTGAGCATAATAATGCCCCAGGCCCTGGTAGCCAGGATAGTGAGGTCTTTGATGGCAAAATGATGTGTACCGCTGATAAGACTGGGGGGCATTTTGCCCATAGCCCAGTTTGCCGGGTTCCAGTATAGCTGGGTGGTTTCTTTGGAAGCGCCCTTAAGCAGGATGAAAGGAGGCAGGGCGAGGGCATCTGTTAGCATATAACGCCCTGCCGGTGCATACACCGTTCCTCCGCCTTGTTGTTTCGCAGCGGCAATAGCAGCATTGAATGCGGGCGTCTCATCATTGTTGCCATCACCTTTTGCACCATAGTCTTTTACGTTGAAGGTCTTTTTGTCCCATTTACTGATGGATGGGCTTACAACGGTTACCTGCAGCGGCATGCTCCAGGCCGTTTTTCCACCTAGTCCGTTATGATAATATAAGTTGTAGTTGCCCGATGGTGTACCGGCCGGAATATTTACATTAACAGAGAAATCGTCAAAAGCATTGGTCACGGTGGCCCTTATGACCTGTTTTTTATCTGCAGAAATAATGACGATCTGGCCTTTAGCCCCTTTCCTGAACAAATTCTTTCCCTGGATACGCAGGTAACCTCCGGCTGTTATATTCAGGCCCTCTTCACTGATCACCCAGTTCACTTTGGGAACATTAACGTTGAAGCCGGTAATGTGGTTATCGCTATCCGTTAATCTGACACTGTACACGCCTTGCTGATAGCTGGCAGGAACAATGAATTTAACGGATTGTGTATTGCGTTGAAGGGCCTCGACAGTAATGCCCTTATTATCCAGAGGATTTATACCACCACCATCCGGTCCGGCGTCTTCTCTTGGTAATGGAACGTATGCCGGCAATATGTTGTCTACGTTATCGTCGGGCAGTCGGCTCACCTGTATCTTTGTGATCTTATCCAGGTATTCGCCTCTGATGAGTACCGCATCGCCAGGGTTCGTTGCAGCTGTAGTTACCTGAAATAATCTGACTTGGGAATATACACCGTTAGTCAGCAACATAAAGAAGAACAGCAGTTTTTTCATCGGATTCACCAGGTTTAAAGTCAGCGATATAACGTTGTGTTGAGGTAACACATTGTGCGTATGCAAATTATACTTATTTGAGTCTCGTTTTATTACTTAAATGAGGGTGTTGAAATTGTTTTTTTACTAAATTGTATGCATGCATACATTCACGGCTGAGATAGAGATTATCGGAATAAACCCGTTTGTATTTGTACCGGATATAATTTTAGCCAATATTTTCAAACAGGCAGGGAAAGACAAAGGCGCTATCCCTGTTCGTGGTACGGTCAATAATATCCCTTATCAACAAAGACTGGTAAAATATAGTGGCTCCTGGCGACTATATATTAATACATCGATGCTTAAAAATTCACCCAACAGGATAGGAGAGAGCATACACCTGACCATTGAATTTGATCCGTCAGACAGAACGATACACCCTCATCCTAAACTTGCGAAGGCGCTTCATGAAAACAAACAGGCAAAAAAGATATTTGATAATTTACGTCCGTCTTTACAACTTGAGATAGTCCGGTATATTGCTCATCTGAAAACGGAAGCGAGTGTAGACAGGAATATAGATAATGCCATTAATTTTTTGCTGGGAAAGGGGAGGTTTGTAGGAAGAGATAAGCCATAGTAGACTATTAAGCTTTAGTTGAAGGTTAATCTTCGCGCCAGATGTTGTTAGGATAAATACCTTATCTGACGTGACTATCAGATGAGGTTAAATTGAAAAACAAATCCTGCACCTATATTCTAAAGTTATATCAGGGAACTAAACAGTCAGATGCAGTGTATTTATCACTAACAACATCTGCCAAACATAATATTCAATATATTTGCTTCCATGCAAGAAGATGTTCTGATTCAGATCAGTAATCGTATAAAAGACCTTCGTCGTGAAAAGGGCATTACTGTGCAGGAGCTCGCAGATAAAGCAGATGTAAGCAAGGGGCTGATATCGCAAATCGAGAATGGTCGTACAATTCCATCACTGATAGTACTGATTGATATTATAAAATCCCTGGAAATTAACCTGGACAGGTTCTTTAGTGAAATTACCACGAAACGTGATAAGAGCCTTATTCTTGTTAAACGCAGAGAGGAATATCAGTATTTTGAAAAAGAACAGGCAGAAGGATTTCATTACCACCGCATCTTTACCCAGTCTATTAAAAACTCCACTATCGATATTGTACTGCTGGAACTGGAGGAAAAAGCCAAACGTCCGCTTATAAGTACAGAAGCCTATGAGTATAAGTACATTATATCAGGAAAGGCTAAATTCATTTTTGAAGACCAGGAAATTGAGTTCAATGCAGGCGACTCCATGTTGTTTGATGGTCGTCTTCTTCATAGTCCCCGTAATATCGGGAAAGGCAAACTGTCTATGTTAGCCATCTATTTCTTTGAGCAAGGGAAATAGCATAATCTTAAGTTAATATTGGATTTGTTTAATTTAACTAAACATTGTTTAGTATTGCTGTTCTATTTGTAGCATAGATACTAAACAACGTTTATGGGGATAAAATTGGCCGTTTTTGACATTGCAGGCACCACTTTAAAGGATAATCATGAAGTCAGTAAGGTGTTCCAGACGGCACTCAGTCATTTTGATTATCATCTTTCCCTGGATAAGATAGACCCGCTGATGGGGTACGAAAAAGCATTTGCCATCAGGCAATTGCTGGAAATGCAATCTCCGGAGCCGGTAGCAGAACAACTGGTAAAATCCATTCATCATACGTTTATGGAGCAGATGATGCGGTATTACGAAACTGCTGAACTGCAACCATTGCCCAATGTGGAAACCACCTTCAGGAAATTGCAGGAAGCAGGTATCCGTGTAGCCATAAATACCGGATTTTCCCGCAATATCGCCTCCATTATTATTGACCGTCTTCAATGGGAAAAGACACAGCTGATTGATCTGCTGATAGCTTCGGACGAAGTGCCGGAAGGCCGTCCGCATCCTTATATGATCCGGTCTTTGATGCATTCATTGCAGATTTCAGATCCACTGGACGTAATGAAAGTAGGAGATACAGAGGTAGATATAAGGGAAGGGCAAAATGCAGGTTGCAGATATGTTATAGGCGTTACTACCGGCATCTTCTCCCGCGAAGCACTGGCCATATATCACCCTACTCATATAATAGATGATATTGCTGATGTGGTAAAAATTGCAGGGCTGTAAAAATGAAACAGTTCTTACAAAAATTACCATACGGTGTGGTGTCCATCATTACTGCATTAGCTGCCTTCGGCGCTTACACAAGTATGTATGCTTTCCGGAAAGCCTTTTCTGCGGCCACTTTTGAAGGGTTACATTATCTGAATGTGGATTATAAAGTATGGCTGGTAATTTTCCAGGTGATAGGCTATACCTGCAGTAAATTTTACGGCATTCGTTTCATCGCTGGTATTGATGGCAGCAAAAGAGGAAAGACCATCTTATTCCTTGTTGGAATATCCTGGTTGGCGCTGCTCTTTTTTGCACTGGTACCGGCACCATGGAATATCATTTTCCTTTTTGTGAACGGATTCCCGTTAGGGATGATCTGGGGACTGGTATTCGGTTACCTGGAAGGCAGACGCGCTACGGAATTTATGGCGGCAGTGATGTCTGTAAGCCTCATATTTGCTTCCGGATTTGTTAAGACAGTCGGCCGTACTTTATTAAGCCATTATCACGTGAGTGAATACTGGATGCCTTTTTTAACAGGACTGCTATTTGTTATTCCCTTAGTGGTCTTTACCGGTATCCTGGACAGCCTGCCCCCGCCTTCAGAACGGGACAGGGAACTGCGGTCGGAAAGGAAACCGATGACTGCGGCAGACCGCAGGAATTTTGTGCAGCGCTTCCTTCCCGGTATCGTATTGATATTGATCATTTATATTCTTTTAACAGTTACCAGAGACCTGAGAGATAATTTTGAAGTAGAGATATGGAATGAACTGGGTATAAAAGATGTACATATTTATGCTACGATCGACTCACTGATAGCGATCATTGTACTTGTAGCGCTTAGCCTGCTGATCCTTATCAAAAATAACTTCAATGCTTTTAAGGTCATTCATATATTGATCATTGCAGGATGTATTTTAACGGGAACATCTACCTGGTTGTTCAGTCATCACTATATAGACGGTATTGGCTGGATGAGCCTTGCGGGATTAGGGCTGTATATGGCATACATTCCCTATAACGCTATTTTCTTTGAACGCATGATCGCCACATTCCATTGTAAAGGGAACGTAGGCTTCATTATGTACATCGCAGATGCTGCAGGATATATGGGCAGTGTGACAGTACTGCTGTTTAAAGAATTCGGAGGTAATACCGTCATCAGCTGGAGCCATCTTTTTCAGCAAAGCCTTATCTGTATTTCTGTTATAGGTAGTATCGCAGCCATCTTCTCACTGGCTTTTTTTGTGCATAAGAAGAAAGAAGTCCCTAACATTAAAATATTACCAGTATGAAGCAAAAAACAGCCATCATTATTGGCGCAGGTATCGTTGGCCTGGCAACGGCAAGAGCGCTTGCCTCAAGGGGTTACCAGGTAACTGTATTTGAACGCAGCGAAGAACCGGTAGGTGCATCTGTCCGTAATTTCGGTATGATATGGCCTGTAGGACAACCTTCCGGTGTACAACTGGACCAGGCCATGCTTTCACGCAGTATCTGGAAAGACATCTGTACGGAAGCGGGTATATGGCACAGTGAAAAAGGGTCCCTGCACCTTGCTTATCGTCCGGACGAATTAATGGTAATGGAAGAATTTGCTGCAGCAGAGAGTAAACATAGAAACTGCCAGTTACTGACCCGGGAACAGGTACTACATATCTCAGGAGCGGTGCAGGAACAGGGATTACTGGGAGGCTTGTGGAGCGCGAGTGAAATGATAGTGGAAGCCCGCACAGCTATTAAAGCAGTGGCAGCATACCTGGCAGAGAAATTTAAAGTTACGTTCCATTATAATACGGCTATCAGTACCGTCAATCATCCCGCTGTGTTTTCCGGTAAGAGGTCGTGGCAGGCAGATGAAATATTTATCTGCAGCGGAATAGATTTCGATTGCGCTGTGGAAAGTCCGTGAGGTGGGGATTTATAAATGAAACACCTCGAAATTACCCGGCAGGTAATCAATCCTGCCCGACAAGGTCTAGTCAACCACCGGAAGCGAGTCTTGCGTAGTCACCAGAGATGTTGGCACGAAGCGTAGACAGCTACTGCTGACGGTATGCTATTGAGCCTCGAAACTGTCCTGAATGTTG
>Ga0209148_1000385_pt1 | contig 53107 bp, 35 predicted proteins | sample AraplaCol_mMF_r2_2_FD_184288 | JGI IMG/M metagenome (GOLD analysis project Ga0209148, IMG submission 184288) | Arabidopsis root microbial communities from North Carolina, USA - plate scrape CL_Col_mMF_r2 (SPAdes) (version 2) | ecosystem: Host-associated > Plants > Roots > Endosphere | place...
GAATCTGCTGGATTGAGGAGCCACCGAGAGGTGGCGCTACGAGGTGGGGCCGCGTTAGCGACCCCGTAAAGCCGCTTTGAGCGGCTCACAACGTTAAAGCCCCCGGCTTTGCCGGGGGATACTTACTCCCAAGCTGTTTGCCGACAAGGGCCGCAGCGACCAGTTGCGCGTATGGGTGCTGGGCTGCTCCACCGGCGAAGAAGCCTATTCGCTCGCCATCCTGTTGCGCGAACAGGCCGCGACCATGGATGTGGCGCCGCAGATTCAGATCTTCGCCAGCGACATCGATGCGCGCGCACTAGCGGTGGCGCGCCTTGGCCGCTATCCCGAGGCGATCTCGCACGATATGTCACCGGAGCGCCTGGCGCGCTGGTTCGTGAAAGAGGGCAACACCTATTGCGTCTCCAAGGAGCTGCGCGAGATGTGCGTGTTCTCGCAGCACAGCATCGTCAAGGATCCGCCGTTTTCGCGATTGGACCTGGTCTCCTGCCGCAACTTGCTCATCTATCTCGATGCGGATCTGCAGAACCGCGTGATCCCGGTGTTCCACTTCGCGTTGAAGCCGGGCGGCTATCTGTTCCTCGGCAGTTCGGAAAACGTATCGCGCCATGCCAAATTGTTCGCGCCGGTGGAGCGCAGCTACCGCATTTTCCAGAAGGTCGATGCCGGCACGCGTTTGCTGTCCGACTTTCCGCTGTCGCCGAGTTCGCCACACGGCATGAGCATCTCGACACTGCCGCGCCCGCGCGTGCCCAGCCAGGGTTTGGTGCGTTTCGGCGAACGCGTGGCCGAGCGCTATGCGCCGGCCTTCGCGATTGTCGATGAGCATTATGAAGTGCTGCATTTTTCTGCCCGCGCTGGACGCTACGTGCATCCCGGCGGCGGCACACCGAGTCTTAATCTGCTGAATCTGGTGCACCGCGATCTGCGGCTGGATTTGCGCAGCGCGTTGAATCGGGCGGCGACGGAGCATCGCTCGGTGCAAGTCGATGGCTTGCAGATGAGCGAGGACGACGAGTTCACCTACGTCAACCTGATCGTCGAACCGGCGGCCGATGGCGACGAGGTGCCGCGTGGCTTCGTGGTGTTGTTTCAGGATGCGCCGGTGCCGGCCGGCGATGCGCGTGCGCAGGGCAACAGCGTATCGCACGACGAACACGTGCAAAGCCTGGATACCGAATTGCGTGTGACGCGCGAGCGCTTGCAGGCAATGATCGAAGAGCTGGAAAGCACCAACGAAGAATTGAAATCCTCCAACGAGGAATACCAGTCGCTCAACGAAGAGCTGCAAAGCGCCAACGAGGAACTGGAAACCTCCAAGGAAGAACTGCAATCGGTCAACGAAGAAGTCACCACCGTCAACGGCGAACTGGCGCACCGCGTGCAGGAACTGGCACACGCCAACAGCGACTTGAAGAACCTGCTGGAAAGCACGCAGATCGCGACCATCTTTCTGGACAACGAACTGCGCGTCACCAACTTCACGCCGGCGGTGGCGGATATTTTCCCGCTGGTGGAGGCGGACATCCATCGGCCGATCGGCCACATCAAGTCGCATGTGATCTATGAAGAATTGCAGGACGATGTGCGTCGCGTGATTCGCACGCTTTCCACCATCGACCGTGAGGTGGAAAACCCGGCCACCAAGGCACGCTACATCGTGCGCGTGCTGCCGTATCGCAGCGTGGACAATTTCATTGGCGGCGCTGTCGTCACCTTCATGGACGTGACGCCACTCACGCGTGCGGAACGCGCACTGCGCGACAGCGAGCGACGCCTGCGTACCTTGATTGAAGGCATTCCGCAGCTGGTGTGGCGTTCCCTGGAAGGCGGGCGCTGGACCTGGTGCAGTCCGCAGTGGTCCAGCTATACCGGGCAGACCGAAGCGGATAGCCGCGACCTGGGCTGGCTCAATGCCATTCATCCGGACGATCGCCCGGCCACGCTCAAGGCGTGGCAGGAAGCGCCATTGACTGGCGCGATCGATCTCGATCACCGCGTTTTCAATGTCAGCGATCGCGCTTATCGCTGGTTCCATACGCGCAGCTCGCCGGTACGCGACGAGCAACGGCAGATTCTGGAATGGCTGGGCACCTCCACCGACGTGGACGATCTGCGCCGCCTGCAGGAGCGCCAGCGTGTGATGGTGGCCGAATTGCAGCACCGCACGCGCAACCTGATCACCGTGGTGCAATCCATCGCCGTGCAGGCGCTCAAGGAAACCGATTCGGTGGAGGCGTTCAAGACCCTGTTCAACGATCGCCTTGCCGCGCTGGCGCGCGTGCAGGTGCTGTTATCGCAACCCGATGATGAGCCGGTCACCATCGGCGCCGTGTTGCGCATGGAGCTGGACGTGCTGGGTGCCCTGCGTGATCGCGTGAAGGTGGATGGCGCCGAAATCAGCTTGCGCAAGTCCGCGGTACAGACGCTGGCGCTGGCCTTGCACGAACTGGCAACCAACTCGCGCAAGTACGGTGCGCTGTCCACGGATGCGGGCCAACTCTCGGTGAGCTGGCACGCGGAAGACGATAAGGACGGTGCGTCGTACCTGATACTCACCTGGTACGAAGATGGTCTGCCGCCACCGGAACACAACGCGGCGCAGGCTGCGGCGGGCAGTGGCTATGGGCGCAAGCTGATCGAACAGGCGTTGCCTTATACGCTCAACGCCAAGACCACGTACGAGATGAAGGATGGCAACCTGCGCTGCACCGTTCGCTTGCCGCTGCGAAGCGGGGCAGGGGAAGCGGTGTAGCGCCGTAGTTTGGGGTGAGCGAAAGCGAACCCCAACCTACACGGTTGAACGCATTGCCGCGATGCACGCCTCCTGCGACAAGCTTGTTTCAGAGCGAATCGTCATTCCGGCCTTCGCCCACTGCTGTCCGGCAAGATTTTTGCGTAAAGCGCCCTCTTCCTATGGGCCGTCATTCCCGACGAGCAAAAGTTTTCGGCAATTGAAAAACCTTAAGTTCGGAGCATTGGGGTTGGGGTGGGGTGAAGCGCGCTTGCGAGAGAGTTCATCGTAGGCTGGGATGAAATCCCAGCATGGATAGGCATGGCGGTGCTGGGATTTCATCCCCGCCTACAAAAAGCCTATGCTTTCTGCCGTACTCACCCCAGCACCGGCACCGACATCGAACATCGCACGCCTTCCGGCAACAACTCATATTGCGTGTTTGCCTTCAATTGATACGGCAATGCGCGTTCGATCAATTCGCGGCCGTAACCCGGTTGCGCATCATGGTTGTCCAGCACAGGTACACCGGTTTCCTGCCAGAGCACGTGCAAGATCGATGGCCGACCTTCGACTTGCTCCACTTCCCATCGCACGGAAAGGCGCGCGGCAGGGTAGGCGAGGGCGCCATACTTCACGGCATTCACCACCAGCTCGTGCAGTGCCAGCGCAAAGGTCTGCAGCGCGGATGAGCGCAAGCGTACGCCGGCAGGGCCATCCAGCGTGATCTGCTGCAGCGACACCGCATGCGACGCAAGCTCGTTGCGCAGCAAGCCATCGAACGTCACCTTTTCGCCGTGCACCAGCCGTGACAGGTAAATCTGCGCGCGGTTGATGGCATCCAGCCGGGCGGAGAACACTTCCGCAAACCCATCCAGTTGCGTGTGCTTGGACAACGTGCGGTCGAACAGCACGCGAATCACGCCGAGCAGATTGCGCGTGCGGTGTTGCAGCTCCGTGTTGAGCACTTGCAATTGGCCGGTCAGCGCTTCCCGCAACGCATCGCCGGCATGCGCCCATTCGGCATCGGATGTATCCAGCAGGCGCCGCGCCAGGTCCCGGCGCTGCGCCATCAGCATGATCACGTCCACCTCGTACTCCAGCTGCGGATGGGTTTCCGTCCAGTAGTGCGCCTGGCGAACGTAGGCGACGAATGCCAACAGGTATTCGAGATGTCTGGCGCCCACCGCGTGCCTGACGGCAGCGCGCGCCTGGGCCGAACGCGCAGGCACCAGGAACATCACTGTCAACGCATCGAACAGATCTTGCTCGGCACGCGTGCATGGGGCGGGAATGGGTTCGGGTTCGGCATGGCTTTCAAGCCGCGCGAGCACTGCTTCCAGGTGAGCTGCGTTTGGTACCGGGCGGCTCAACAGTTGCAGTACCTGCTCGATGGTGGCTGGCGCAGCCCTCGCATCGCCGGCAGGGTAGCCCCTGCCGAGCAGAAAGCCGGTATGCCGCACAACGCAATAGCGCACCTCGCAAAAGCGCGATAGATGCACGAGCAGCCGCTCCTTGAACAGCGAAGGCAATGGATTGTCCAGATACGACGCCTTCGCCTGCATCCATAACTGTTCGCCTAAACCTGGCGCGGCCGGTGCGGTTTTGAAAAAGTTGGGCAGCACGCCCATGCGTTCACGCACCTCGCGTTGGAAGCGCGTTTCTCGCGCGCTGGTTTCGACGCCTCGCCGCGGCGGCGCGAATGCCGTACGCAAGCGCTCGCGCAGCGCCTTGAACAGCAGAAAGCGCCCGAAGTCCTGCAGCGGCGATACGTTGATTCTGCGTATCGTTGGCGGTTCGAGCACCACACGGTCAGCCGGCGGCGGCACGCGGTTCATAGGGCGGCGATGATGCAGTGGCATAAGTGTGCTCAAGCTCTCGGTTTTAATTCTTGTTCTTCTTGTTGCAGAGATCTGCTGCAGCAATGCAGCGCCATGTTGAGCAATCCCGGGCCCCTGCTGCGTTTCCAGCAGCGAAAGCACTGTGGCACAGCACTGCTCAATGCGGTGCAGACACGTCGTTAGTGCAGGCTTCACACGGCAAGCATGGCGCGAATCACCGCGAGGGCGGATTGGCACGGTTGTGGGCCACCGCCAATCCATGGGTCAGCTCCGCACCCAACAGCACAACGAACGAGGCGTAGTACACCCACGTCAACATCACCACGAGGGTGCCGGCCGAGCCATACGCACCGCCGATGGTGACGTGCCCGATGTACAGCTCGATCGCGAATTTGCCGAGTATGAACAACACCGTGGTCAGCAAGGCGCCGCGTGCCGCATCCGACCAGTCGATCTGCGTGTCCGGCAGCACGCGATACATCGCACCGAACGCCACCACGAACACCAACAGCGATATCACGTATTCCAGGATCGACCAGGCCAGCGACCCATAGGGAATCATCAAATGGATCAGCGCGCTCACGGCGAAAGAGATGATCAGCAGGAAAGCAATGCCGATCACCAGCGCAAACGCGCGCGCGCGTGCCTTCAGCCAGATGCCGATGGCATTGTGCGAGCTTTCCTGGACGCGCCAGATACGGTTGAGTGAGCCTTGCAGTTGCGCGAATACCGCCGAGGCGCTGAAGAATGTCACCAGCAGGCCAATAATGCCGGCAACGTTGCCGAGCGCCGGCCGCGACTTGGCCGTGTTCACGATCATCACCACTGCCTGCGCCGCCTTGTCGCCCATCATGTCGGTGAGTGCGCGGTTCAACTGCGCCTGCCATTGCGCGCCCAGCAGCGAGAGCAGCCATAGCGTGAGCACGATCAGCGGTGCCATCGACAGGGCGGAGTAGTACGCAATGGCGGCGGCGTGCGTGAAGAGTTCGTCTTCGTTGAAGCCGTCGATCGCGCTGCGGAGAGTGGTGCGTAGTGCATGGGCCATGGATAACCCTTGCATGTCCGTTGTAAGGGCTTGGTGAGCGCCACGCGTTATGTTTGGTGGGTTGTGACCGCTTTCGCAAAGTCTGAAAGCCCGATTTCCCGCAATCGCGCCAGCCCCTCGAAATCCAGCCCAAATCAGCGTTTGGATCGATCCATTACCGCGACCGCAAATGAAGAAACGTTAATCCTTGCCAGCAATTTCGTAATTGCCCGACAAAAGAGCAAGTCGCAGCATCCACTCTGCCACCCGTCGGTGATGGATGAGTAACGCTTAGGGGATTTGCCGGTGGGTGCATCTGTCGGGCGATGTCCCGAAATGACAACAACAGCCGACAGGCCAAGGCCTGCCGGCACGGGTAACTGCGGGGAGAAGAAAGCTCATGATCGGTAAGGTGCAAGCATCAGACATGCACGGCGTTGAACGTCCTGTGCGATACAAGCCGGTGGCCAGTGCTCGACTGGCGGTGGCCGTAGCAATGGGATTGGCGTTTACGTACGGCTGCGCCAGTGCGCATGCTCAGGATGCAGCATCGGCTTCCGGGACCGGCGGCGCATCCGCGCAGACAGGTGAGGTCACCTCCAACCCCAAAGCCCGCACCGAAGCCCAAAAGAAAGCGCAAGAAGAAGCCAAGCAATTGGTCGGCGTCACCGTCACCGGCATTCGCGCCTCGGTGGAAAAGGCGCAGGACATCAAGCGCGACGCCGACACCTTCGTCGATTCGCTGTCCGCCACCGACATCGGTGCGCTGCCGGACCGCAGCGTCACAGAAACCTTGTCGCGCATTCCCGGCGTCACCATCGACCACTTCCTCTCCCAGGGCGATCCGGAACATTTCTCCGCCGAAGGCACTGGCGTGCAGGTGCGCGGCCTTACGCAGGTGCGTTCCGAATTGAACGGCCGTGACAGTTTCTCCGCCAACGGTGGCCGCGCGCTCAGCTTCGAGGACGTGCCGGCGGAATTGATGTCCGGCGTCGACGTCTTCAAGAACCAGACGGCCGAGATGATCGAGGGCGGCCTGGGCGGCACGGTGAACCTGCGCACCTTCATGCCCTTCGACTTCCAGGGCCAGAAGATCGCCGCTTCGGTCAGCGAGAACTACGGCGACTTCGTCAAGAAGTACAAGCCGTCTGCTTCCTTGCTCTACAGCAATCGCTGGCACACGAGCATCGGCGACATGGGTTTCCTCGTCGACGTTGCCGATTCGCGTCTGGCCACGCGCACCGACGGCCTGTTCGTGCGTCCCTTCTTCAAGAACCCGGATGGCATCTGGGTGCCGCGCGGCGCCGACTGGCGCACCTTGCTGTACGACCGCAAGCGCGATGGTTATTACCTGGCCTACCAGTGGCGCCCCAGCAGCACGCTCGACTTCTACGCCACTGCGTTCCAAAGCAGGTACCACGAGGTTTGGGACGAGGATGCGATCTTCGTGGGGAACGACCCGACGCAGGTCAAGGTGGATGCCAGCCAGCCTAGCCAGATCAATGGTGGCGTATTCCAGTCCGGTCGCCTCACGCAGACGGGCGGCATGCCGATGGGCACCGACATCCGCGCCTCCAACAGCGTCTCGAAGACTACGGACTTCTCCACCGGGATGAAGTGGCTGGTGGGCTCGAGCACGGAAGTCAACAGTTCGCTGCAATTCGTCAAGGCCACCGTCAACAGCCTGGATTCCACCGTGGCCCTGGGCACCAACGTGCCTTACATCGATGTCGCCCTGAATGGTACTAACCCGCCGCACATCGGCGTCGATTCCAACTTCACCGCGAACCCCGCCAATTACTACTGGGGGTTCACCATGGACCACCAGAACCAGAACTACGCCAGAGAACTGGCCTGGCGCGCCGACGTCGAGCACAGCTTCGTCGATGGCTTCGTGCATGCGTTGAAGGGCGGTGTGCGCATTACCAACCGCTACGCCAACAATATCGATACTGGCTACAACTGGAATCCTGTGTTCCAGACTTGGATGCAACCGTGGGCGGTGCCGGGCGGCAACTTGCCGGGCCTGAACTTGAACGGCACGGTGAACACCAGCCTGGTGCACCTGGATACGTTCAAGAACTTCTATCGGGGAGCTGCCGGCATACCGGGTGCGTTCTATGCACCGGTGTTGTCCACGGCACTGGGTTACCCGGGCAGCTACGCGGCCATTCATGACGCCGCCATTCCGTACTACGTGAGCGGTAGCAGCTACGCCACGCCGTACCAGCCCACGTTGCTCGATGCGCCGCACACCAACCTCCAGCACGAGAAAACCTATGCGGCGTACGCCATGCTCGAATTCGGCGTGGACGACGCCAACCTGAGCGGCAATATCGGTGTGCGCGCCGTGCAGACGCGGAACGCGTCCCAGGGCTTTCTGGTGTATCCGGACGTGGCGTTGGCGCCCTTCCTGGGCAATGGTCAGTCCTCGCCTATCAGCGCTCGCAACGAATACACCGATATCCTGCCCAGCTTGAACCTGAAGTGGGAATTCGCGCCGAACGTGGTCACGCGCTTTGCCTTCTCCAAGGCGGTCGCGCGGCCGGATTTCAGCCAGATGCAGGCGTATCAGATTCTCACCGCCGCGGTGCTGTCCGGCTATACACCGCCGGCGGGCACCACCGTCCTGCCGATCGACAAGCTGACGCTCACCAGCACGTCTAACAGCAATCCGTATCTCACGCCGATGAAGGCCAACCAGTTCGATCTGTCGCTGGAGTGGTACTTCGATCCGGACCGCGGTGGCATGACGTGGATCAACTTCTTCCACAAGGGCATCAGCGACTACTTCCGCAACGAATCGGAGTTTGTGACCTATCCGGGTATCGACGGGAATAATTACCAGTATCTGGTAACGCGCCCGGTGAACATCGGCAAGGCGACGATCGATGGCGCGGAAATCGGCTGGAACCAGTTCTTCGATTTCCTGCCGGTGAAGGGTTTCGGCATGTCGGCGAACTACACCTACATCCGCAGCCGCACCCACATACCAAACGACTCGACCGCGGTGCCGCTGGACACCGACGGCTCCAAGTACGGCGATCTGCCGGCGGACGGCCTGTCAAGGGATTCCATGAACATCGCCGGCTTCTACGAGCACGGCCCGTGGCAGATCCGACTGGCCTACAACTGGCGCAGCCAATACCTGTTGTCCGTTGGCCCCAATGGTTACAACGGTACCGACAACAACATCCCGTGGAAGCTGCCGGTATTCGCCGATGCCTACGGACAGCTGGATGGTTCGGTCTTCTACTCGTTCAACGAAAACATCAAGCTCGGCCTGGAGATGAACAACATCAACAACGCCGAACAGCGCACGATCATGTTCCAGAATGCATCCGGCAAGCACATCACATCCTGGTACGTGAACGACACCCGTTATGCGCTGACCTTGCGTGTGACGTTCTGATCCATCGCGGGCAGCTCGCTCTCATGCGGTCATTTCGGCTTTCACCGGAATGACCGCACGGTGTGCGTAGCGAGCGTAGGCTGGGATGAAATCCCAGCATGTATCGGCAGGGCGATGCTGGGATTTCATCCCAGCCTACGTGTTCGGCATGTGGCCCGACGATGAGGCGAAAAGAGGGTTGTTCGGCATGTTCAGAAACATCAGCGTTATTGCCTGCGCTTTGCTCCTCACGCTGAGCGTCCACGCCAGCCAACCCGCCGCGGTTCCTTATCACTTCACCAGCGTCCGCATCGGCGGCGGCGGTTTCGTCAGCGGCCTGGTCTATCACCCCAACGCGCAAGGCTTGCTCTACGCACGCACTGACGTGGGCGGTGCGTATCGCTGGGATCAATCATCCATGCGCTGGACGCCGTTGACCGATTGGCTCAGCGCGGCGGACAACAATCTGCTCGGCATCGACAGCATGGCGATCGATCCGCACGATGCCGATCGTGTCTATCTGCTATCGGGCACCTACAACGACCCGCGCGTCGGCAATGCGGCGGTGCTGCGTTCGACGGACCGTGGTGCGCATTTCCAGCGCAGCGATCTGCCGTTCAAGATGGGCGGCAATGAACTGGGGCGTGGCGATGGCGAGCGCCTGGCGGTGGATCCCAACGATGGCCGCATTCTGTTTTTAGGTTCGCGCGATGCGGGTCTGTGGCGCAGCGACGATTACGGTGCGCATTGGAACAAGGTCGACAGCTTTCCGTCTGTCGCCACGTCGCCTTCGGCAAGCGCCAAGAACAGCTGGCGGCGGCAAGCGATTGGAATCGTCTTCGTGACGTTCGATCCAACCAGTGGTACGCACGGCAAGCCAACCGGCACGCTTTACGCGGGTGTTTCCACCAAGGAAACCAGCTTGTTCCGTTCCACCGATGGCGGGCGCACCTGGAATGCTGTTTCCGGCCAGCCAGTCGGCTTGCGGCCCAATCATATGGTTCGTGCGAGCGATGGCGCGTATTACCTGAGCTACGGCGATGAGCCCGGCCCGGACACGATGCACGACGGCGCGGTGTGGAAATACGAACCGGCCGCGCAACGCTGGACCGACATCACACCGCTGCCGCACGTGATCGGTACGCCGAGCGGCTACGGCTGGGGTTCGGTGACGGTCGATCCTGCCAACCCGAACGTGGTGATGGCGGCGACGTTTGCGCATTACACGCCGAAGGACCTGTTGTTCCGCAGCACCGACGGCGGCCGTCACTGGCAGGAAATCTTTGCGCGTTCGCAATTCGACTACAGCGACCCGACGTGGGTGCGCGAACACACGCCACATTGGATGGCATCGCTGGCGATCGATCCGCATGATCCCGATCGCGTGTGGTTCGTGACGGGCTACGGCGTGTGGATGTCCACCGATATGCGCAAGGCTGATCAAGGCGGCGAGGTGCATTGGCAATTCCAGGATCGCGGCCTGGAAGAAACCGTGGCGCTCGATTTGATCAGCCCCCCGCAAGGTGCGCATCTGCTGAGCGCCATCGGCGATCTGGACGGCTACAAGCATGACGATCTCGACACGGCGCAACTGCAGTTCACCGCGCCGCCGCGTTACGCGAACAGCGAAAGCATCGACTTCGCGCAGAACAAGCCCGCGCTGATCGTGCGCAGCGGTTACCTGCGCAAACCGTTCGACCCGGACATCCGCGCCGCGTATTCGGAAGATGGCGGCGTGCACTGGCATACCTTCGCCAGCGAGCCGGAGCCGGCAGGCGAGGGCGCCGGCACCATTGCCATCTCTGCGGATGGGTCGGCGGTGCTGTGGGTGCCGCGCGGCGCCACGCATGCCTACCTTACGCACGATTTCGGCAAGCATTGGCAGCCTGTCGACGGGGTGCCGCCGCATGCGCGCGTGCTGAGCGATCGTGTCGATCCGAAGCGTTTCTATGCCTATGAAGGTCGATTCTTCGGGCGTGGTGGTCCTGTCACGCAAGTATTCGCGAGCCATGACGGCGGCGCGCATTTTCAGGCGATTGGCGGCGCACTGGGCGAGCGGTTGAAGCAGGGCTCGGTGACATGGATGCGTGCAGCACCTGATGCGGCCGGCGTGGTGTACATCGGTGGCGACGGTCTTGGTTTGCTGCGCGCGCACGATGACGGCAGTGCATTGGCGAAGCTGGGCGAACTAGCAGGCGTGCGTGATTTTGGTTTCGGCAAATCGGCACCCGGCAGTGCGCTGCCGACCGTGTTTGCCGAAGGGAAGCTCGGCGACGTGGATGGCCTTTATCGCTCCACCGACGATGGCGCGCATTGGCTGCGCATCGATGACGATGCGCATCGTTATGGTGGAGAGCGGTTGATTACGGGTGACCCTCGCGTGTTTGGGCGCGTGTATTTCGCGAGCAGTGGGCGAGGGGTGTTTTATGGGGATCCTGCAAAAGAACCATGAGTAAGCGAGAAATTTTGATTCGTCATTCCGGCGAAAGCCGGAATCCAGTCAAGTACGCTGTGCGAAGCACACAAAACCTTCATGTCGTGTGCTACGCACGTCACTCTTGACTGGATTCCGGCTTTCGCCGGAATGACGAGACGTAGCATCGACGCAGACATTCAGTTCGGAGCATTGCATGCAAGCTACGATCCATCGCCGAGCCATGCTTGCATGGATGACTCTCGTCACCTTCTTCGGCGCCTCCCTCCCATCCTCCGCCGAAACCCCAACCAACCTCCCACACTTCATCACCCAAAACGGCCGCCACGCCCTCATCGTCGACGGCAAGCCGTTCCTGCTGCTCGGCGCGCAAGTGGGCAACTCCAGCAATTGGCCCGCCGTGCTGGATCAAGTGTGGCCAGCGATCGATTACGTACAGGCCAATACCGTGATGGTGCCGATTGCGTGGGAGCAGATCGAGCCGACCGAAGGCCACTTCGATTTCAGCTTTCTCGACACGCTGCTCACGCAAGCGCGCGAACACAAGGTGCGCCTGGCGCTGCTGTGGTTCGGCACCTGGAAGAACAACAGTCCCAGCTATGCACCGTCCTGGGTGAAGCTGGACAACAAACGTTTTCCGCGTGTGATCGCGCAGGACGGCAAACAGCTGGTTTCGTTGTCGCCGCTGGCTGCGGCGACGCTGGATGCTGATCGCAAGGCCTTTGTGCAACTGATGACGCATCTACGTGACGTCGACGGCACGCAGCACACCGTGATCCTGATGCAGGTGGAAAACGAATCCGGTTCCTATGGCACGGATCGCGATTACTCGCCTGCCGCCAATGCAGCGTTCGTGCAACAAGTGCCTTCGGCGGTGCTCAAGGCCGCCAACAAGCCGGCAGGTACGTGGACGCAGGTGTTCGGCAAGGATGCGGCGGAATTCTTCGAGGCGTGGAACGTCTCGCGTTTCATCGGCCAGGTTGCCGCGGCGGGCAAGGCGGTCTATCCGCTGCCGATGTACGCCAATGCGGTGATGAGCGATCCCGTGCATCCCAGTCCGCCGGCCGCGCACTCCAGCGGAGGCCCTTCGCAGAATGTGTTGTTCATCTGGAAACAGGGCGCGCCGGCCATCGACATGATCGGCCCGGATCTTTACTGGCGCGATAGCGAGCGCTACTTCGCCGCGCTGAATCTTTATTCGCGGCCCGACAATCCACTGATGGTCGCCGAAACCGGCAACGATCAGCCCTATGCGCGCTACATCTTTGCCACGCTGGGTCATCAGGGCATCGGCTTTTCGCCGTTCGGCATCGACTACACCGGTTACGTCAACTGGCCGTTGGGTGCGGCGAAAGCGGATGAACAGGCGTTCGAGCCGTTTGCCATGAACAACCGCCTGTTGCGGCCGATGGGCGAATTGATCGCCACACTCAGCGTTGCCGGCAAGGTGTGGGGTGTTTCCGAACCGGAGCACGAGCACAGCCAGGACATCGATATGGGTGACTGGCGCGCGAAGGTGTCCTACGGCTTGCCGACGTTCGGCCCCACCGAGGCGCCGCCCGGCAACAAGACGCCGAAGGGCGGCGTGCTGATTGCGCAGCTGGGCAAGAACGAATACTTGGTCACCGGTTATTTCGCGCGCGTGGATTTTCTGGCGGGCAAGGGCAGGGAGCGCGAGCACTTCATGATGGAGCGCGTGGAAGAAGGACGTTACGACGCGCAGGGCCGCTGGAACTTCATTCGCTTGTGGAACGGCGACCAGACCGATTGGGGGCTCAACTTCACCGACAGGCAGCAGGTGTTGCATGTGAAGTTGGCGACGTATTGATACAAACACTCACGAGCATGCTTCCCCAGCGCCGTCATTCCCGCGAAAGCGGGAATCCATCTTTGCTTTTTGCATCAGAGCAACATGGATTCCCGCTTTCGCGGGAATGACGGCCAAGAGGGAATGAGGCTTCGCTATAAACCTAAGGAAAATTTCGTTCCATGCAACACCGCACTCTGAAACACCTCGCCCTCTCACTCTGCGTCGCACTCGGTGTCTGCACCACCGCCTACGCCGACACCACAACACCCGCCCCCGATAGCCCGGCCATCGAGCAACGCGTCAACGCCATGCTCGCCAAGCTCACGCTGGAACAGAAGGTGGAACTGCTCGGTGGCGTGGACAACTTCTACACGCATGCCGAACCCAGCATCGGCCTGCCGGCAATGAACATGTCCGATGGTCCTTATGGCGTGCGGGCACCGGGTCCTTCCACCGCCTACATGGCCGGCATCGGCCTGGCTGCATCGTGGGATCCGGCATTGGCCAAAGACGTCGGCACCGCCATGGGCCGCGATGCGCGTGCGCGCGGCGTCGGTTTTCTGCTGGGCCCTGGCGTGAACATGTACCGCGCGCCGCAGAACGGCCGCAACATGGAGTACTTCGGCGAAGACCCGCTGCTGGCTGGCAGCATGGCCGTGGGTTTGATCCAGGGCGTGCAAAGCCAGGGTGTGGTGGCGACGGTAAAGCACTTCGCCGCCAACAACTCCGAATACGACCGCCGCCATCTCGATTCGCACATCGACGAACGCACCCTGCGCGAAATCTATCTGCCTGCGTTCGAGATGGCGGTGAAGGAAGGCCACGTCGGCGCCGTGATGAGCAGCTACAACCTGGTCAACGGCGATTACCTCGCTGAAAACCGCACGATCAGCTACGACATTTTGAAGAAGGATTGGGGCTTCAACGGCATCTTCATGTCCGACTGGGGCGCCACGCACGATGGCCTGAAAGCGTTCAAGGCCGGTCTCGATCTGGAAATGCCGTCGCCGGACGCGATGAAGCCCGAGCTGATCCTGAGCAACCTGCGCAGCGGCAAACTCTCGCAGGCGATGCTGGACGACAAGGTGCGCCGCATCCTGCGCACGGCGGTGCGCTTCGGTTTCCTTGATCGGCCGCAAAAGGACTTGTCGCTGCCGCTATATAGCCTGCAGAACGATCAGGTGGTGTTGAAGAACGCGCTGGAAGGCCTGGTGCTGCTGAAGAACGATCAGCACGTGCTGCCGTTCGATGCAAGCGTGAAGACCATTGCGGTGATCGGCCCGAATGCCGATCCGGCGATCAGCAGCGCGGGCGGCAGCTCGCATATCGATACGTTCCAGGCGCAGAGCGTACTCACCGGCATCACGCATCAGGTGGGCGACAAGGTGAATGTGCTTTACAGCCGCGGTTTGCCATCGGCGATGGACGTGTTCAAGAAATCCAGCTTCAGCACGCCCGATGGCAAGGCCGGTTTGCTCAAGGAAACCTTCGCCAACGATGCCTTTCAGGGCAAGCCGAGCAACAGCACGGTCGATGCGCAGGTTGACCTATGGAAGCCGGAACTGTGGACCACGCCGGCCACGCAGCGGCAAAGCATTCGCTGGAGCGGACAATTCACGCCCAAGCATGACGGCAAGTATCTGTTCCTTACCGCAGCGGCGAGCGAAGACACGTACACGCTGTACGTCGACGGCAAGCCGGTGATCACGCAACCGCATCGCGAAGGGCAGGCGCCGCTGTATGCCACGCTGAATCTGCACGCGAATCAACCTGTATCGATTCGCCTGGATTACAAGCCCGACGTTGATTACAGCCGCATGGGTTTTGGCGTGATCGCCATCGATGATCTGATTTCTGCCGATGCGAAGAAGATCGCGGCGATGGCCGATGCGGCGGTGGTCGCCGTCGGTTTCGATCCCACCTCAGAAAGCGAAGCTTATGACCGCACCTTCCAGTTGTCATGGGGGCAGGAAGCGTTGATCGAAGCGGTGGCGGACATCAATCGCAAGACCGTGGTAACGGTGACCTCCGGCGGTGGCTACGCGACGCAGGATTGGCTCGACAAGGTGCCGGCGCTGTTGCAGAACTGGTATCCGGGTCAGGAAGGCGGCACGGCGATCGCGCAGGTGCTGTTCGGCCAGCACTCGCCGGAAGGCAAGCTGCCGATCAGCTTCGAGCGCCAGTGGGCCGACAACCCCACGCACGATTGGTACGACGCACCGCCGCATCCGGCTGGCAGCAATCCGACGGTGACGTATGGCGAAGGCGTGTTCCTCGGCTATCGCTGGTACACCAGCCATCCGGACAAAACGCAACCGCTGTTTCCGTTCGGCTACGGCTTGTCGTACACCAGCTTCCGCTTTGCGAATCTCGCAACGAAGACGGTGGGCAAGGATCAGGTGGACGTGTCGTTCGACGTGACCAACACCGGCCAGCGTGAAGGCGCGGAAGTGGCGCAGGTGTACGTAGGCGATCCCTCCGCCAAGGTGGCGCGCCCGGCGCGGGAGTTGAAGGCGTTCCGTAAGGTGCGCTTGAAACCTGGCCAGACACAGCACGTCACGTTGCAGCTCGATCGGCGTGCGTTCGCGTATTACGACGTTGGCCATCACGATTGGCAGGTCGATCCGGGTGCGTTCAAGGTGTACGTGGGCGATGCGTCGAATGACACGCCGCTGCAGGGCGACATCACCCTCCCAAGCAATTGACGTAACCCCCATGGCCGTCATTCTCGCGAAAGCGCATTGCTGTCCAAGGAAGATTTGCGAACGAACTGACCGATGCTTGAATGGCAATGCTTTCGTGCGAATTCTGGCTGCAGATGACTCGCAAAAGATGCGTTCAAGGCGCGGTCGAGGTGTTCTCCGCGAACGACTCCCTCCCCTGCTTGCAGAGCCTGCCCCGGACTTGATCCGGGGGGAGGGCTGGGGTGGGGTGAGTGCTTGCCGGAAGCTTTCCCACAAGGGTTCACCCCCTCCCAACCTCCCCCTGCAAGCAGGGGGAGGAGCTGGTTCCAAGCATGATTTTCGCTCTCGCGAATGTTGCGAAATTTTCTTGGACCGCTTTCGCGGGAATGACGGCCATACATAACCCAACATGGTCGAAGCGACATCGTTGGGTTACGCTGCGCTAACCCAACCTACGGGCTGTGTTGCGCGGGCATATGAGCGAAACCTCCACCACCATCCTGGTTGCCGACGATCACCCGATGTTCCGCTCGGCCGTCGTGCATGCGCTGCAATCGGCGATCCAGGGATGCCAGGTGCTGGAGGCATCCAGCCAGAGCACCCTGGAAACCTGCCTTGGCGCGACGCCTGATATCGACCTGGTGCTGCTCGATCTGACCATGCCGGGCGCGATCGGTTTTTCCTCCTTGCTATGGCTGCGCGCGGAGCGGCCGGACGTACCGGTGATCGTGATTTCCTCCGACGACCGCCCGCGCACCGTGCGCCGCGCGCAACAGTTTGGCGCGGCGGGTTTCGTACCCAAGGCGGCGCCGGGGGAGGATTTGACCAAGGCCGTGCAGCGCGTGCTGGAAGGCGGCCTGTGGTTTGAATCCACGCGCGCCGAACGCAGCGAACACGACGCGGCGCTGGCCGCACGCTTTGCGCAATTGACGCCGCAGCAATTCCGCGTGTTGATGCTGATGGCGGAAGGCTTGCTCAACAAGCAGATTGCCGATCGATTGGGGTTGGCCGAAAACACCGTGAAAATCCATGTGACGGCGGTGTTGGCCAAGCTCGATTGTCGTTCTCGCACGCAGGCGGCGGTGTTGGTGAAGTCGTTGGATTTGGAAGAGGGCGACGACGCCTGACCCGCGACGTACGTAGGCTGGAATGAAATCCCAGCATGCCATGCATAATGATGCTGGGATTTCATCCCAGCCTACGAAAGCCTACGTTTGATACCCGCCTACGAAGCAAGCAACAACTGCATCATCATCGCGCGCAACCGCGCCGGCGATAGCGGCAGGTTCGTCGTGTGCACGCCGGCTTGCCGCAATACATCCCGCAAACTGGCTTCTTCCTTGCCAAGCAAGGCAACGATCGGCGGTCCATCGGGCTTCAACAGCGCCAGGATCGGTTCCCATTGGCCGTCCACCAGAATCAGATCGGGTGTGGGCGATAAGGTTGACGCAAGCGCTTCGTCGGCTTTCATCCATTCAAACACCTTGCATCCCCAGGAGCGCAACATCGCGGCTGTTTTCTGGCGCAGATGCGCGTTCTCTTGAATCAACCAGATAACCCGATGCTTCAGTAACGAATCGCTGCCGTCATCCTCATTCGTGTGAGCCGCAGATTGTGGCGGCTGCGCCAACGGCACCGTAATGCCAAACACGCTGCCTCGTCCCGGCCATGAACGCACGTGTAAAGGGTGATCCAGCAAATGAGAAATGCGTTCGACAATCGAAAGTCCCAGTCCCGCACTGCGTTCATCCGCATCCACGTCGGTATCCAGCCGCCGGAACTCCTGAAAAATAAGTTCCAGCCGATCTTCCGGTATGCCGATACCGGTGTCCCAGACGTCGATGCGCACGGCGTGTCCGACGCGGCGACAGCCAAGCAGGATGCGTCCCTTTGGCGTGTAGTGCAGCGCGTTGGAAAGAAAATTCTGCACCGCACGCTGCAGCAGCGCCGGATTGCTGCGCACCCAGACCGACGTGTTGACGAACGAAAATCGCAAGCCTTTCGTCTGCGCCATGATGCCGAACTGGCCCGCCAGCTCCTGCAGCAACGGCGCCAACGCGAATACCTTCAGCTCCGGCGTAATGGCGCCCGCATCAAGACGTGCCAGATCGAGCATGCTGGTGAGCTGGCTGTCCAAGGCTTGCAGCGAGCGTTCGATGCGTTCCACCACACTGGCAACCGCGGTGTCCGATTGCTTCAAGGAACCGGCGAATAGCCGCGCTGCATTCAAGGGCTGCAGCAAGTCATGCACGGCAGCGGCGACGTAGCGCGTCTTGTTGCGATTGGCGCGTTCCGCTTCCGCCTTGGCGGCGCGCAGATCCTGCGTGCTGGTTTCAATGCGCTGTTCGAGCGTATGCGTCAAGGTGCGCAGTTCGCGCGCGGCCTCTTTGTACAAGGCAATGTCCGCATAGCTGGTGACGAAACCACCGCCCGGCAGCGGCCGGCCGCGTATTTCCAGCAGCACGCCATCGGGCCGCTCGCGCTCGACCATATGCGGGCTGCCCTGGCGCAAATAGTTCAAGCGACGCTGGATGGCTTCGTCGATATCGCCCGGGCCAAGCAGGCCGCGCCCGGCGTTGTAGCGAAACAGTTCTTCGACGGAACGCCCTGGCTGCAACAAGTGATCCGGATAGCCGAACAGCTCCGCGTAACGGGCGTTCCACGCCACCAGGCGCAGCTGTGCGTCGATCACGCTGACGCCTTGCGGCAGGCGTTCCAGCACGCCCGGTTGTCCCGCCATGGCCTGCAATGCGGCATGCACCAGGCTGTCTTCCTCCGAGCGCAGTGCACTGGCGTAATGCGAAATCAATCGTTCCAGGTCACGCCGGCTGCGCTGATGCAATTGCGCCGCACGTACACGCTGCTGCAGGAACAACGCGAGCAGAATGACCACCAGCCAGGTACTCAGCGCAAGGATGGCGGCACGGTAGGCAGCAAGCGTGGCCGGATGTGCATCGTCCAATAGGTGCAAAGTCCATTGTTGCGAGGGGAGCGGCATGGATTGCCAGACGACATCGTGCGGTACGCCAGGCTGATCGATACGCACCAGGTGCCCGCCCGAAGCCAGCGCCGACACGTTGCGCAACGAGGCAGGAGCCAGCAGGCTGTTGCCGTATTGGCGCGTGCGCGCGAGCGTGGATTCCACGTTCGGGCCCAGTGACGTCAGCGGGCGATAGATCCACGTGGGCTGATTGCTGAGAAACACCACGTCGTTCGCATCGCTCAACAGCATGGTATCGCCGCTGCTTACCCATTCCTTTTCGAGTGTGTCGAGCGGAATCTTGATGACGATCACGCCGATGCGCCGGCCTTGATCATCTTGCAGCGCTTCGGAAATGAAATAGCCGGGCAGATTGGTGGAAATGCCGATGCCGTAGAACTTGCCCACGCCATGCTGCATCGCCTGCTGGAAGTAGGGCCGAAACGCGTAGTTGAGCCTGACGTTGCTGGAGGGCTCGTTCCAGTTGCTGGCCGCGATGGCCACGCCATGGCGATCAATCAGGGTCAACGTGGAGACGTGCGTGGCACCGTTCGCGCGTGTCAGTTTGCGGTTGAGCGCATCGACGTCGACGGCAGAGGATGGTTTCGAGAGGGCATCGCGCAATTGCGGATCGAGCGCCAGCACCGTCGGCAACACGCGATAGCGATCCACCAGACGCTGCAAGGCCAGCGCGCGAATCTGCAGCTGATTCAATGCCTGCTCGGAAAGTTGCGCCAGTGCGCGTTGTTTCGTGTACCAGCCGACGGCCCAGGTGCTGCCGGCAATCGCGGCAAGCAGTGCCATCACCAGGGCGATTTTCAGCGTTTTGGATGGGGGCCTTAGCATGAGGCTTACGTTGTGCCGATAACCGTAGGTTGGGTTAGCGCAGCGTAACCCAACAATTCCGCGGCGAATATGTTGTTGGGTTACGCTGCGCTAACCCAACCTACGAAAGGCGCGTGACTAGCCGGAAAGTACTAACCGCATGGTGTTATTCAACAGCGCCGTTACCCGCGGCATGCTGTTCCCCGGGGACAACCAACAATACGCCGGCGGCGCAAGACCATCGGCACGACGTACTTTTACGGGGAGAGCTGCACACATGCCGAACATGAAGCACACCATCAGCGCATTGGCGATCGCTTGCGCCTTGGCGTCTTCGCCATCCTGGGCCGGTACCGAATCGGGTACGGCCGACAGCCTGACGATGTATGGCATCACGCTGTACGGCACGGTCGATATCGGCGTGTCGTATCAAAGCCATGGGAGCGCCTTCAGCGATGCGGCGGCTACCAACGTCAACAATTTCCTGATCAAGGCCAGCAACAAGCCAAACACCTCGCTGGCTTCCAACGGCATGAGCATTTCCACCATCGGCATCAAGGGGCGTGAGCCCTTGGGTGCGGGCTGGTGGGGCATCTTCCAGCTCGATACCGGTTTTCTGCCGGCGTCGATGACCTTGATCGATGGCCCGCGCTCGCTGGCGGTCAACAATGGCGTGCCTTTGGCGCAGCAGAAATCGTGGGGTGATTCTTCGCGCGCCGGCCAGTATTTGAACGGGCGTGCATTCGTTGGCGTGGAATCGCTCGGCTACGGCACACTGACGTTCGGCCGCCAGAGCACGCTGCTCAACGACGAAGTGTGCAAATACGATCCGCTGAGTTGTTCGCTGGCTTTTTCGTACGTCGGCTTTTTCGGTTCCACCGCGGGCACCGGCGATACGCAAGATCGCGTGCTCGACGGCACGCTGAAGTACGTGGTGACGAACGGCATGTTCCACGGCGGCGCGATGTATCAGTTCGGCAACGCGCGGAAGCTTTCCAGTTCGCACGGCACGGCTTATCAAGTAGATCTTGGCATCACCGAAGGGCCATGGTCGGTGAATGCCGTGCTGGCGCACAAGAATGACGCGCTGTTGTTCGGCACGCTCAGTGCGGCGCAGGTAGCTGCGTTGTATACGCCGGGTACGTCCACCTACGGTCTGCCGAACGACAAGACGTTGGCAGGCACGGTGTCGGACAACACCTCTTACATGGCGCTGGGTGAATACAACGCAGGCCGCGCCAAATTTTTCAGTGCCTACGAACATATTCGCTACGCCAATCCATCCTCGCCGTTGCCGGTGGGCAGTCAGACGATTGGCGGTTACTTCGTGGTGCCGAACAACAACGCCTTTCCACGGCCGAAGGTTCTGCAAGTGGCCTGGGTCGGCATGCGCTATGCGCTCACTCCCACGCTGGATGCTTTCGCGGCGTATTACCGCGCGATGCAAAGCAGCTACGCGAAAGTGAGTTGCTCCAATAGCAGCTCGGGATTGTGCAGCGGCCATTACGACGCTTTGTCGCTGGTGCTCGATCACCGCTTCGGGCGGCATTTTGATGTGTATGGCGGCGTGCAGTGGTCGAAGGTGTACGACGGGATGGCCAATGGCTATCTGCAGCGTGCGTCGTTTGATCCGACGGTGGGTGTGAGGATTGTGTTCTGAACGCAAACGAACACTTACTCCCTCCCCTACGTGTAGTAGGGGAGGGCTGGGGTGGGGTGAAGCAATCTCGCGAGGATGTTTGAGCTTGACGCGGTGCAAGCTGGACGCGAGCGTTGCTCGCGTCACCCCACCCTAGCCCTCCCCTGCGAGCAGGGGAGGGGACTGAATCCCGCATGGCTGAAAGATGACGTTACGCAGCAGGTTTTTTTCAGGGAATTTCTTATGACTTCCACCCCAGACATCAACATCTCCCGCGCACGCAACACCGTGATCGCCGCGTTCCTCGGCTGGACACTGGATGCGTTCGACTTCTTCATCCTCATCTTCACCTTCGATGAAGTCGCCAAGACTTTCGGTGTCAGCATCACCAGCATCACGCTGGCGATCACGCTGACCTTGGCGTCGCGCGCGGTCGGCGCTTTCTTCTTCGGCCGCATGGCCGACCGCTACGGCCGCAAGCCGACGCTGATGCTGGTGATCGTGCTGTATTCGCTGTTCGAGTTCGTCAGCGGGCTGGCGTGGTCATATGTGTCGTTCCTGGTGATCCGCACCTTGTTCGGCATTGCGATGGGCGGCGAGTGGGGCGTGGGCAGTTCGCTGGTGATGGAGACGATCCCGGCGCGCTGGCGCGGCTGGGTGTCGGGGTTGTTGCAGGCGGGTTATCCGGCGGGCTATTTCCTGGCGACGCTGCTGTTCGGGCTCTGCTATTCCACGCTCGGCTGGCGCGGCATGTTCTTCGTGGGCGCGGCGCCCGCCTTGCTGGTGTTCTTCATCAACGCCAAGATTCATGAGAGCCCGGCGTTCGAGGTGATGCAGAAGAAGCCGAAGAGTTCGCTGCTGCAGATCGTGAAGGCCAATGCCAAGCTGACTGTCTACGCGATCGCCATGATGACCGCGTTCAATTTCTTCTCGCATGGAACGCAGGATATCTATCCCAAGCTGTTCCTCGGCAAGCAATTGGGCCTGCCGCATGCGACGCTCACCAATATCGTGCTGGTGTACAACGTGGCGGCGATCCTGGGTGGCCTGTTCTTCGGCATGCTGAGCCAGAAGATCGGCCGCCGCAACGCAATCATCCTGGCTTGCGTGGTGGCACTGATCGCGGTGTATCCGTGGTCGCACAGCCGCGACGTCTACATGCTGTGCGCGGCCGCGTTCGCCATGCAGTTCGGCGTGCAGGGCGCGTGGGGCGTGGTGCCGGCGCATCTCAACGAATTGTCGCCGGCGGAAATTCGCGGCACGTTTCCTGGGTTCGTCTATCAGCTGGGCAATTTCCTGGCCGCCATCAACCCGGTGTTGCAGGCGGAAATTGCCGCGCGACATGGGCAGGATTACGGCTATGCGCTGCTGCTGGTCGCCGGCAGTGTGGCCGTGGCGCTGATCCTGTTGATGGTGTTTGGACCCGAGGCGCGCGGTGTGGCGATGGCGACATCCGCCCCCGCTTCTCCGCAGCCACAAGTCTGGCAACAGGGCCCAAGCCTGCCACGAACCTGACGTAGGCTGGGATGGAATCCCAGCATCGGGAGCCGGCGCGCATGCAGCCACAACCCATGTGGCCGGCTTACCATTAAAATAGCAGCTATGCTCTTCGCCATGACCGATAGGAGCTTTTGCTGATGGGCCGGAACCAGCAAGCTGAAACGGCGGATGTCGCGTTGGAAAACGCCATTGCCACGAATGAAATGGAAGGGGTGACGTTCACGCCTGAGATGCGCGAGCTGTTGGAGCGCGCGATACGGCTCGGCATGTCGGACGAGGAATACACACGCGCTGTCATGGAGCTTACCCATGGACAAATACGGGACGGGGGCTGATCCGTATATCGACCCTGCAACAGGAGTGTTGCGAAACAAGCTGGGCATTGCGGACGAAAAGCAATTGGAGCAGGCGCAGGCCATGTTTGCTGCGCGCGCATCCAAGGCTTGGCAGGATCGCCCTGCGGCAGATGGTTTTGACCTGAAGCATCTGCAGGCCATCCACGAACATTTGTTCAGGGCTGTTTTCGATTGGGCCGGTCAGCTACGCACGATCGATATCAGCAAGGGCGCCAGTCGGTTCGCCTCCGCGCAATATATTGTCTCTGGCAGTAAGCCGGTTTTCTCCGAACTGGCGCGGGAGCGACAAGGCTTGCGTGATGCCAATCGCGAGCAATTCGCCAGCCGGGCTGCCTATTACTTAGGTGAGATCAATGCACTGCATCCCTTCAGAGAAGGTAATGGCAGAGCGCAGCGCGAGTTTATCAGTCAGCTTGCGAGGGATTGTGGTTACCAGATTCGCTGGGCAGGCATCAGCCAGCAGGAAATGGTCGCGGCATTGGTGGCGTCAATGCAGGGCGATCTTGGTTATCTGGAGCAATTGCTGCTCGGTCATCTCTCGTAAGGATCGGGGCAACTTCGCCACGAAGCTGACGTAGGCTGGGATGAAATCCCAGCATTAATGGCATGGTGATGCTGGGATTTCATCCCAGCCTACGAGAGCAACGAATGCCATCCAGGCGCACGCCTGCGTGCTTTCACCTGTGCTTCACTGCCCCGCAACAGCATGCGGCGCACCTTGCGCGGGCCGGCAAAGGGCCGGTTCGCAAAAGGAGTTGATGATGCATACCCATACCCACGAAGAAGCAGGCAAGGCTTCAGCTCAGTCAAAGAAAATACCGGAACTCAGAGCCACGATTGACCCGAACAGGGGAGCCCCGGGTACCAAGATCCACCTTCAAGGCGAGGACGTGACCACCAGGATTCACTCGGTTACGTTTCTAGCCAGGGACTATTCCCGTGAAGCGTCGATCATTCACAGTAGCCCCGGCAAAGCCGAGACTACCGTACCCGACGATGCCCCCCGGCGTGGGGTGCTCAACATCATGGCGCGCGACTTGAATGGCAACCAATACGCCATGCTGGGCTATTTCAGCGTCGACTGACCCCTGAAAGCTCGCAGGTTGGGGCGCAAGCCCTGGCATCACGATCTCGGAAGAATCGGTGTTGGGGCTCGCACTCCACCTGCGTCAATGCGCCCGCGCACCCTCGCGCACGTTCTCCATGTACTGCCGCGGCGTGCAATTGAATTCGCGCCGGAACACCGCGTACATGTACTGCAATGACGTAAAGCCACTGCGCACGGCCACGTCGCTCAAGGGAATGGCTGGATCGTTGAGCATCTGCCGCGCCATTTCCAGCTTGTGTTCCAGAATGGTCTGGTGCACGGATTGCTTCAGCTCGCGCTTGAAGTGTTCTTCCAGCAGCGTACGCGAGATGCCGACGTAATCGGCCACTTGTTCGGTCTTTATCCCTAAGCACGCGTACTGGCGGATGTAATGCTTGGCGCGCATCACGTACGCGCTCTTCAACGGCTGATGCAGGCTAGTGGCCTGCACGTTGATGCCGACCGGTGGCACCAGTACGCGGGTGGTGGAGCAGTCACCGCCGTGCAACATCTGGTGCAGCACCTGCGCCGCCATGCGGCCCATTTCTTCCGCGCCCTGGATCACCGACGTCAACGGGATGCGGCAGAGCAATTGCGCGATGGGATCGTTGTCGATACCGACGATGGCGATCTGTTCGGGAATCGGCACGTCCGCCACGATGCAGGCTTGCAACAAATGCCGCGCGCGTGCGTCGGTGGTGGCGATGATGCCGATCGGCTTGGGCAGCGAGCGCACCCATTCCACCATTTCTTCCTGCGCACGGCCCCAACCGCCCGCGCTGGTGGAGGAGCCGCGGTAGACGCTGCCTTCCAGCCCATCGGCGCGCACCATCTGCATGAAAGCCAGTTCGCGCTCGTGCGCCCAGCGGTTGCCGGGGCAGGGCGGCAGGCCGTAGAAGGCGAAGCGCTGCAGGCCTTGCTCGATCAAGTGGTCGTAAGCCAGCCGGACCAGCTTGTGGTTGTCGGTGGCGACGTAGGGAATGTTGTGCGGGTACTGCGTTTCATCGGCGTAGGAACCGCCGACAGCCACCACAGGAATAGGCATGGAAGCCAGCGCCTCGCCCACGACGGGATCGTCGAAGTCGGCAATGATGCCGTCGCCGCGCCATTGGTGGATGCCCACCGTGCGGCTGCGGAAATCCTCTTCCATGAACAAGTCCCACTTGACGCGGGTCGAGGTGAGGTACTGACCGATGCCGGCAATGACCTGCCGGTCATACACCTTATTGGCGTTGAAAAGCAGTGCGATGCGATGTGGCTTTGTCATGGGATCGAAAACAAACCAGGCACGGCCCCGTGTGCCGTAACGCGACGCTAACAGTTCGCAGGATCAGGCACATGACGCAACGCGACAAAGAAAAACCCAGCTGCCGATGGCGGATTTCGCAATTGCGGCCGCACGACGCGAAATTGCAGCATCCAAGGGATGATCCGATCTGGCCTGCGCAGGCGCCACCGACTCTGCCTGTTCGCATCTCTTCGGCTCGCCGCCTCGACAGACAACCAGTCTGCCTTCGTCGACGATCCTGTGATCTGCGAACAGACAGAGCCGGTGGCACCTACGCAGACCAGATCGGAGCATCCCGTAAACAGGAGCACCCCATGAGTTATTTCGACAACATCACCCCCATCCAGCAGGCCGGGGCGGCCAAGGACGTCCCGGCTTTTCGTCATTACGATCCGGCGCGCCTGGTGCTGGGCAAGCGCATGGACGAACACCTCCGTCTGGCCGTGTGCTACTGGCACAACTTCGTATGGCCCGGCGTGGACATGTTCGGCCACGGCACCTTCGGCCGCCCCTGGCACGAAGCCGGCGACCCGATGCAGCGCGCACGCGAAAAGGCCAACGCGGCGTTCGATTTCTTCAAGCGCCTGGGCACGCCGTTCTACACCTTCCATGACACCGACGTGGCGCCGGAAGGCAGCAGCCTTGCCGAATACGTAAGCAACCTTTCCGCGATGGTCGACGTGCTGGCCGCCAAGCAGGCCGAGACCGGCGTGAAGCTGCTGTGGGGTACCGCCAACCTGTTCAGCCATCCGCGCTATGCCGCGGGCGCGGCCAGCAATCCGCAGCCGGAAGTGTTCGCCTGCGCTGCCACGCAGGTATTCCATGCCATGACCGCCACGCAGAAACTGGGCGGCGCCAACTACGTGCTGTGGGGTGGCCGCGAGGGCTACGACACCTTGCTCAATACCGATCTGAAGCGCGAGCGCGAGCAGCTCGGCCGCTTCTTCCAGATGGTGGTGGAGCACAAGCACAAGATCGGCTTCAAGGGCGCCATCCTGATCGAGCCCAAGCCGCAGGAGCCCACCAAGCATCAATACGACTACGACACGGCCACCGTGTACGGCTTCCTCAAGGAGTTCGGCCTGGAGCAGGAAGTGAAGGTGAACCTGGAAGCCAACCACGCCACGCTCGCCGGCCATTCCTTCCATCATGAAGTGGCCACCTCGATCGCGCTGGGCCTGTTCGGCAGCATCGACGCCAACCGCGGCGATCCGCAGAACGGCTGGGATACCGACCAGTTCCCCAACAGCGTGGAAGAAATGACGCTGGTGATCTACGAGATTCTGCGCCACGGCGGCTTCACCACCGGCGGTTTCAATTTCGACACCAAGGTGCGCCGCCAGAGCAGCGACCCGATCGATCTGTTCCACGGCCACGTCGGTGCGTTCGACACGCTGGCGATCGCGTTGGAACGCGCGGCGAAGATGATCGAGCGCGATGCGCTGGCCGAGTTCAAGGCCAAGCGTTACGCCGGTTGGGATGCGCCGTTCGGCAAGCAGATTCTGGAAGGCGGTTTCTCGCTGGAATCGCTGGCCCAGGAAGCGCTGAAGCGCGATCTGCGTCCCGCGCATGTTTCAGGTCAGCAGGAGCACCTGGAAAATCTCGTCAACGCTTACATCTACAGCTGACGCATGTTTCTCGGAATCGATCTGGGTACCTCGGCCATCAAGGCCGTTTTGATCGATGCGGCGGGCAAGGTGCGTGCTGTCGCTTCGCACGCATTGAGCCTGTCCAATCCGCAGCCGCGCTGGTCGGAACAAGACCCGCACGAGTGGTGGCAGGCAGCGCAGTCGGCCATCGAGCAAGTGCTGGCCGAAGCGGGCAAGGCGGGCATTTCCCCGCGCCAGATCGCCGGCATGGGCCTTTCCGGACAGATGCACGGCGCCACCGTGCTGGACAAGGCCGATCAGGTGCTGCGTCCGGCCATTCTGTGGAACGACGGCCGCTGCGATGCGCAATGCGTGGAGATGGAAAACTGGCCGGGCTTTCGCGAGATCACCGGCAACCTCGCCATGCCCGGCTTCACCGCGCCCAAACTCTTGTGGCTGCGCGAGCATGAGCCGCATATCTTCGAACGCATCGCCAAGGTGTTGCTGCCGAAGGACTACTTGCGGCTGTGCCTGACCGGCGAATACGCCACCGACGTTTCCGATGCCGCCGGCACCTTGTGGTTGAACGTGGCGGAGCGTCGCTGGAGCCAACAAATGTTGGAGCTGACTGGCTTGTCGCAGGATGCGATGCCGTCGCTGCACGAAGGCAATGCGGTGACGGGTTATCTGAGTCAATCACTCGCCGACCGCTGGGGCATGCAACGTGTGCCTGTCGCGGCAGGCGGTGGTGATAACGCAGCCGGTGCGGTGGGCGTCGGCATCGTGCGCCACAAGCAGGCGATGTTGTCGCTGGGTACCTCGGGTGTGTATTTCGCCGTCTCCGATGGGTATCTCGCGCGTCCTGAGCAGGCGGTGCATAGTTTCTGCCACGCGTTGCCGGGCACTTGGCACTTGATGTCGGTGATGCTCAGTGCGGCCAGTTGCTTGGACTTCACGGCGAACCTCACCGGTTACGCCGATGTGCCTGCGCTGCTGGCCGATGCGGAACGCACCGCAGTGCGCAGCAACGCGCCATTCTTCCTGCCTTACTTGAGCGGCGAACGCACGCCGCATAACGACGTGCACGCGGCCGGTGCCTTCACCGGTTTGCGTGGTGATACCGCGCGCGCCGATCTCGCCAACGCAACGCTGGAAGGCGTGGGGCTTGGCTTGCTCGATGGCATCGAAGCGGTGGATGCGGCCGGCTTGCATGCCGACGACATCACCGTGATCGGCGGCGGCTCGCGCAGTGCCTATTGGACGCAGATGCTGGCCGACATCATCGGCCGTCCGCTGACCTTGCGTGCCGGCGGCGAAGTGGGTGCGGCGCTGGGCGCGGCGCGCCTGGCGTATCTTGCCGCGGAGCCGGGTGCGAAGCTGGAAGACGTGTGCGAAATGCCCGAAATCACCGCCGTGCGCGAACCGGATGCGACGCGGCATGCGTATTATCGCGAGCAGCGGCAGCCGATGTTCCGGGCGTTGTATCGCCAGCTGGCCGGTGTGTATCGGGTAAGAGGGACGACATGACGAAGCTTGATCAGCTCCCTCTCCACTCCGGGGAGGGCATTTTGTTTTTTCCCTTTTTCCAAGGGAAAAGGGGTGGGGTGAGGGGCTGTGCGGAGCGTAATGCCGATCCCGTGTGTGCAATGATTTATCACTCTCGGCCGTCAGCGAATGCTGGTCAATCCATTTCGCTCTTCGGCAAGAAACCAAAATGGATTCCCGCTTTCGCGGGAATGACGGCAATGAGGGCGCTCGGCATAAGCCTGTTGTTGGCAGCATCGACATTTTTCACCACCACCGCCCACGCCAGCAAAGACCACCCCGTCATCGGCTTCTCCATCGACGACCTCCGCCTCGAACGCTGGGCGCACGACCGTGACTACTTCGTCGCCGCCGCCACCCAGCTCGGCGCCAAGGTCTACGTGCAATCGGCCGACGCCAGCGAAGAGCGCCAGGTCGCGCAGCTGGAAAACCTCATCGCGCGCCAGGTCGACGTGCTGGTGATCGTACCGTTCAACTCCAAGGTGTTAAGCAACGTCGTCGCCGAAGCGGAGCGCAACGGCATCAAGGTGATTTCCTACGATCGCCTGATCCTCAACGCCAACGTCGATGCCTACATCACCTTCGACAACGAACGCGTCGGCGAACTGCAGGCGCAAGGTGTGCTGGATCGCGCGCCGAAAGGCAATTACTTCCTGCTCGGCGGTTCGCCTACCGACAACAACGCCAAGATCATCCGCCAGGGCCAGATGAAAGTGCTGCAGCCGGCGATCGACAGCGGTGCGATCAAGATCGTCGGACAGCAGTGGACGCCGGATTGGGATGCGTCCAAGGCGCTGCGCATCGTCGAAGATGCTTTGACTGCCAACGCCAACAACATCCAGGGCGTGGTCGCCTCCAACGACGGCACGGCTGGCGGCGCCGTGCAGGCGCTCGCAGCGCAAGGTTTGGCCGGCAAAGTGCCGGTGTCGGGACAGGATGCGGACCTGGCCGCGGTCAAGCGCGTGATCGACGGCACGCAAGCCATGACGGTGTATAAGCCGATCAAGAAGATCGCCACCGAAGCGGCGCAACTGGCCGTGCAATTGGTGCGCAATGAGCAACCGCACTACACCACCACCTTGAACAACGGCACCAAGGACGTGAACACCGTGCTGCTGACGCCCATCCTGTTGACGCAAAAGAATGTGGATGTAGTGATCAAGGATGGCTTCTACACGCACGAACAGGTGTACGGCCGCGGAGCGGACAAGCCATGAGCGATTACCTGTTCGAAATGCGCGGCATCCGCAAGTCGTTCAGTGGCGTCAAAGCGCTGGACGGCATCGACCTGCAAGTTCGCCCCGGCGAATGCCTCGGCTTGTGCGGCGAAAACGGTGCCGGCAAATCCACGCTGATGAAGGTGCTGTCGGCCGTGTATCCGCACGGCACCTGGGAAGGCGAAATCTTCTGGCAAGGCAAGCCGCTGCACGCGCGTTCCGTGCGCGACAGCGAGCAGGCCGGCATCGTCATCATCCATCAGGAATTGATGCTGGTGCCGGAGTTGTCGGTGGTGGAGAACCTCTTCCTCGGCAACGAACTCAAGCTGCCCGGCGGGCGCATGAACTACGAGGCGATGTATGCCCGCGCGCATGCCTTGCTGAAAGAGCTGCAACTGGACGACGTCAACGTGGCGCTGCCGGTAAAGGCTTTCGGCGGCGGCCATCAGCAGCTGTTCGAAATCGCCAAAGCGCTGGCCAAAGATGCGCGACTGTTGATTTTCGACGAGCCGACGTCGTCGCTGTCCGTGAAAGAAACCGAAGTGCTGCTTGGCATCATCGAGCGGCTCAAGCAGCGTGACATCGCCTGCATCTACATCTCGCACAAGCTGGACGAAGTGGCGCGCATCTGCGACACCGTCAGTGTGATTCGTGATGGCAAGCACGTCGCCACCAAGCCGATGAGTGAGCTGGACGAAGACGGCATCATCGCCATGATGGTCGGCCGCCGGCTGGAGACGCTGTATCCGAAAGTGGAACACGAGATCGGCGAGGTGGTGTTCGAGGCGAAACACGTCACCTGCTACGACGTCACCGATCCCTCGCGCCAGCGCGTGAAGGACGTTTCGTTCTCGCTGCGGCGTGGCGAGATTCTTGGCATCGCCGGCTTGGTTGGCGCAGGCCGCACCGAATTGGTCAGCGCGATTTTCGGCGCGTATCCCGGCCGCAGCCAGGTCGAACTGGTGATGGATGGCAAGCCGCTGAAGATCCGCTCGCCGCGCGATGCGATCCGCGCCGGATTGGGTCTGGTGTCGGAAGACCGCAAGCGCTACGGCATCGTGCCGTTGCTGGGCGTGGATCAGAACATCACGCTGGCGACGCTGCAGCATTACGCCAGCGCGGGTCACCTCGACAGCGGACGCGAATGGAGCGTGGCGGAGGAGCAGATTGCCTCGCTGCACATCAAAGCTTCCAGTGCTGCGTTGCCGATTGCCAACCTTTCTGGCGGTAATCAACAAAAAGCGCTGTTCTCGCGCATGCTGCTGACCAAGCCGCGCATCCTGATTCTGGACGAACCTACGCGCGGCGTGGACGTCGGCGCGAAGGTGGATATCTACCGCCTGATCTTCGAGCTGGCGAAAGAGGGGATCTCGATCATCCTGGTGTCGTCGGAACTGCCGGAGATTCTCGGCACGAGCGACCGCGTGCTGGTGATGGGCGAGGGGCGCTTGTGTGCGGATCTGCCGAACGATGGGCTGACGCAGGAGCAGGTGATGGCTGCGGCGATTCCGCAGGCGAAGAGGGCGTAGAAGCACTGCTCCCTCCCCTACGTGTAGTAGGGGAGGGCTGGGGTGGGGTGAAGCAAGCTCGCGGTGAACTCAAACATTGCCGCAAGCTCAAGCAACCCCACCCCAACCCTCCCCTGCACGCAGGGGAGGGGGCATGGCACCTCGCATAACTGAAACAGATCAAGGAACACGAGCTTCAACATGCGCGCACAAGAACTACGCACACTCTTCGTCCGCTACAAGATCCTGGCGCTGCTGCTTGCGCTGGCGGTGATCTGGGTTTTCTTCCACATCGCCACCGACGGCGCCTTCATCAGCTCGCGCAACATGTCCAATCTGCTGCGCCAGACTTCGATCACCGGCATGCTGGCCTGTGGCATGGTGTTCGTGATCATCGCCGGTGAAATCGACTTGTCGGTTGGCTCCCTGCTTGGCCTGCTCGGCGGCATCGCCGCAGTGCTCACGGTCAATCTGCAATGGGGCTCGTGGCCAGCGGTGGGCATCGTGTTGCTGATGGGGCTTGCCGCTGGCTTGCTCAACGGCTTTATCGTTACGCGGCTGCGCGTGCCTTCCTTCATCGTCGGCCTGGGCGGCATGCTCGCTTTTCGCGGCGTGCTGCAAGGCATTACGCACGGCGCGACCATTGCGCCGGTGCCGGCGGACATGGTGTATCTCGCGCAGGGCTACGTGAATCCCACGCTGTCGAACTGGCTGGCGGCGATCATCTTCGTGGCGCTGGTGGCGATGACCATCATGCGCCGCCGCCGTCGCGCCGCCTTGTCGATTCCGCAGTCTGCTGCATGGCGCGATGCCGTCAAAGTGATCGCCATCGGCGCGGTGATGGTCGGTTTCCTGGTCGCGCTCAATCGCTACAACGGCGTGCCGCTGCCGGTGATGATCCTGCTGGCGCTGCTGGCGATCTTTACCTACATCGGCACGCAAACCGTGTTCGGGCGACACATCTATGCGGTGGGCGGCAATATGGAAGCCAGCCGTTTGTCGGGCATCGACGTGGCCGGTGTGAAGATGGTGGTGTTCGCGCTGATGGGTTTGATGTGTGCCTTCGCGGGCATCATCAACACCGCGCGCCTCGCCGCAGGCTCGCCTTCCGCTGGCACCAATGGCGAGCTTGATGCGATCGCCGCGTGCTTTATCGGCGGTGCTTCCATGCGTGGCGGCGCAGGTACCGTGCACGGTGCACTGATCGGTGCGCTGGTGATGGCAAGCCTCGACAACGGCATGTCGATGATGGACGTCGACAACTACTGGCAGTTGATCGTGAAGGGATCGATCCTGGTGATTGCCGTGTGGGTGGATGTGCTGTCGGGTACCAAGCGCGATTGATGCCTTGCAGGGAACTATCCGTAGGTTGGGTTAGCGCAGCGTAACCCAACGTTTCTTGGCAACCCACAGGTATACGTCGAACATGGTGGATACATCGCGCCGCAACACTTTCAAATTGCTGCTCGCCAGCGCCGTCGCCGTTCCCTTCGTCACGAAGGCAAGCGCCACGTCCTGCGCACCGGCCAAACCCCAATGGGCACACGGCCCGGAAAACCAGCGCAGCGCCGACCTCGGCAACGGCACCTTTTTGAACCCCATCGTCGCCGGCGATCACCCCGATCCCACCATCCTCAAGGATGGCAGCGACTACTACATGACGTTCACGTCGTTCTGCTATTACCCGGGCATCGTGATCTGGCATTCCACCGATCTGGTGAACTGGTCACCGATCACCGCCGCGCTGCATAAACCCCTCGGCACCATCTTTGCTGTCGACCTGTGCAAGCACAACGGCCGCTACTTCATCTACATCCCCGCCGACACGGGCCATGGCTGGTCTATCCATGTGATCTGGGCGGATGACATCAAAGGCCCGTGGAGCGATCCCATCGATATGAACATCGTGGGCTGCATCGATCCGGGACACGTGGTGGGCGAAGACGGCAAGCGCTATCTGTTCGTCAACGGCATTCGCATGGTGCGCCTCACCGACGATGGCCTTGCGGCGGATGGCCAACTGGAGCATGCGTATAGTCCGTGGCGCTATCCGGACGATTGGGTGGTGGAAGATTTTGCGCCGGAAGGGCCGAAGCTTTTGCGCCACGGCGAATGGTTCTATCTGATCACTGCCGTGGGCGGCACCGCAGGACCGCCGACCAGCCATATGGTGATTGCCGCGCGTTCCCGATCCATCCATGGTCCATGGGAACATTGCCCGCACAATCCGCTGGTGCGCACCACAAGTGCGGATGAACCATGGTGGTCGCGCGGTCATGCGTCGCTGGTGGAAGGTCCAGCAGGCGACTGGTGGATGGTGTATCACGGCTATGAGAACGGTTTTCGCACGCTCGGCCGACAAACCCTGCTGTCGCCGATGGCGTGGACGTCTGATGGCTGGTTCAAAGCCACTGGCGGCGATCTCTCCAAACCGTTGCCGATGCCCAAAGCTGGCAAACGCAGCGCTTCCGGCGTGGCCCTGTCGGATGACTTCAGCACCAACCGGCTGGGTGTGCAGTGGACGTTCTACAACCCACAGCCGGAAGACATGCAGCGCGCGAGTTATGAGGCCACTGGCTTGCGCATTGCGGGCAAAGGTCAGTCCCCAGCGGATACCTCACCGTTGACGTGTTTGGTTGGCGATCGTTCCTACGTGGCTGAAGTCACGCTCGATCTTATCGGCGATGCCGAAGGTGGCGTGCTGCTGTTCTATAACCCGAAGGCATTCGTCGGCATCGGCTTTACGCCGGAGCAGATGAAAACCTTCGAATACGCCTCGGAACTCACCTGGGCGCGCAAACCCACACGTACGTCCAGCGTGCGTATTCGCGTGGCCAATGACAACAACGTGGTGACCTTCCATTACTCGCACGACGAAGGCAAAACCTGGACGTTGGTAGATCTGCGCATGGAAGTATCCGGCTTGAACCACAACACCTTCGGCGAGTTTCTCAGCCTAAGATTAGGTATCTACAGCGCAAACACCGGCAGCGTGCGGGTGCGAAATTTCACGTACCGCGCTGTCACCTGAGTGTGCGATCGTAGGTTGGGTTAGCGCAGCGTAACCCAACATTTTCGTAGCGATTCGTTGGGTTACCCCCGGATCAAGTCCGGGGTAACCCAAGCTACGAAGCAAGCGAGTGGCCCATTAATACAGTTTGTTGGATCACTCGAGCCCTCCCGGCCTTGATCCCCAGCCTTTAGCCTTTGCACACGTTCGCAGCCCCAGACTGCGAACGCTCCAGTGCAGGCAGCGACATACCAACCCCTGGTGGCGCTGGCTGGACGGCGCCGGCATGGATGTGAATCCATGCCGGCGTTTTTTTGAAGACAGCTTGTGGCCTGAAGTGACAGTGTAGGCTCCGTGACGCAACATTCACGCTAATTATCAAAACAAAAATCACCCCTTACGAATTTGGATGTTCAAACGCATATCCGCGTTTTTTGATTTGACGTTATGCGCCTGCGCGACTATCGATAACGTCGGTCATGCAGCGACAAGGCTGCATGGGAAAGGGGAGTGACAATCCATGTATGCATGAGGGGTTCGACTCCCCGCGGGTGTTTGCACGCCAAAAAACTTGGCTTGATTCATCACATCGGGAGAAAGACATGACGAAGAAACTCGCTTCGATGGTTGCCGGCGTTTTGCTTTGCGCAGGTGTGGCCGGTACGGCACACGCAGGCCCTTACAACCTTTATCCGCCGTATTTTGCGTGGGACAACAATTTCAACAACAGCAATATCGCTTGGAGTCCGTCCAGCGGCCAATACCCGCAATGGACGGCCTCGTTCAATTTCTCCAGCAACAGCCTTTACGGTTATCCCGCCAGCATTCGCGGCTGGCATTACGGCTGGAATCCCACCGGCGACACGCTGTTTCCAAAACAGCTTTCCACCGTCAGCAGCATTCCGGCGGCGTTCTCGTACGCTTCCGGCGGCAGCAACATGGCCGGTGATTTCGCGTACGACATGTTCCTGCGCAGCGACAACCAGAAATCCACGCCGCAACTGGAAGTGATGATCTGGGCCGGCAACAACTCCTATCCGATCGGCCAGCCAATCGCCACCGGCGTCATCACCGAAAACGGCGTCACCTACGATCTGTGGTACGGCGACAACGCCGCCGCGGGCTACTACGTCTACACCTTCCTGCCACAGCGCAGCAGCGTGCCCACGAGCCTGCCGACCAGCGGCAGCGCCAACATCGACATCATGCATTTCTTCAACAAGCTGGTCGGCCGCGCCAGCTTCAGCAAATCGATGTACCTGGACGTGGTGGAAGCCGGCTGCGAGATCGTGCGCGGCAACGGCTGGGTGAGCACCACCTGGTTCCAGGTGAATGCGCAATAGCAGGTAAAAAAGCGGCGCCGAAGATGTGGGCGGATACATCTTCGGCGCCGTGAGTCGACAACGGTTGCAAAGGGAGGAAAGTCAACCGTTGCGCATGCCGCCGATGATTACGGTGTCGTCCAGACGACCACTGGGAGGTCGTCTGGACGACACCATCGCGCGAATGCCCTTGCAGTCTGGCCAAACACTGCGGTCATGCCCAGGGCGCAAAGGGTCAAATCCTTGTGCGAATGGGCCAATATCAGTTGAGCACCTCGCGCCAATTCACGCGGTTGATCTGATTGGGATTGCCTTTCTGATTGACCGCCTTGAACGTGGTCACGCCTGCGGAGGTACTGGAGGCCAGCGTGACTGTGCCATCGGTGTTCTGCAGCAGCGACAGTCCGGTGGGCGCCGCGGTGGTGGTGAGATATGTCACCGGCGAACCGCCGCTGAGCAGCACGGTCTGGCCCGCATAGTTGGTGGCATATAGCGCCCCTTGCAGCGAGCATGGGTCGCTGGAAGGAATCACCGTAGTCCACGCCACAATGTTCAAGCCGGTCACGGCCGCTGGCGCCACCACGATGCGCTCGGTACCGCCGTTCGTGCCGCCGGCCGAGTTGGTGAGGTCGTAATACCAGCCGGCCGAGCTGTCGGTCAGCGTGGTGATGCCCTTCGTCAGGTCGGTGAGCGCGGTCAGCGAGTCGCGGGTGAGCGGCAGGCCGCTCGTGGCGGGCGTGGAACCCGAACCGTCACGCAGGGCGTACATGGTCTGCTGCTGCGTATCGGTGAGATCGCCGATGTCGAGGAACTTGCCGGTACCCACGAACACCCAGCGTAGGATATTCAATCCATTCGAGCTCAGGCTTTCTTCCACGCGCGGGGCGGTGGTGATCGGCTGTGGTTTCTTGGTGGTTGGGTCCTTCAGCGTGGCAAACAGCGTGACCGGATAGTTGCCGGTGGCGGCACCGGATGAATCCACCGCGCTTTCGGTCAAATCGAAGCGCCACACGTTACCCAACAGATCGCCTGCGTAAATCTGATCGACCGTGCCGTCGGTAACGTCCTGTGTGAATGCCGTGGCCTGCGTCAGGCCGGCCGGCGCGATCGCGCTGCCCGCGCCAGTGTCGATCTTCTGCAGCATCGCGCCGGTCTGCGCGTTCAATATGTAGAGAATGCCGTGTCCTGCGAGGGTGCCGCTGGTGTTGTCGTAGCCGGAAGTAACCGCCACCACCCAGCCGTATTTGCGCGTTTTGATGATCAGGGGCGCGCCAAAGCTGTAGCCCATGTCGGCTTCCGTGAATTCCCACAACACCTTGCCGGCTTGCGATGTTTCCACGGTCGAACTGCTGCTGGTGTCCACCGCAGTCGGCACGCTGGTGACGTCCAGCGCATAGATGTCTTTGCCACCCTTGCCCAGGCCACCCACCAGGATGGTGTGCCAATTGGCCGTGGATGGCGAAGAGGCGGTACCCGTGGTGGACGCGATGGGGTTGCTCTTGCCATCGCTGATGTAGTTGAAATCCACGTCAGCCACCTGTGGCGTGGCATCGACATAGAAGTGGTGCGCGAAGTTGTTGGTCGATACGCCGTTGAGGTTGCCCAGCGCTGGCAGGCCGTCCACTAGTGGCGTGCCGTTGGGGCCATTGAACAGAAGGCTCGGAATGTAGGCGAAGAGTTCGCTGCCGCCGCCGGTCACCGTATTGGTGGTGGTGGACGATTGAAAATCCGCTTCGAAGGCATGCAGCATGCCGTCGTTGGCGCCCACGTAAACGACCGGCTGACGGTTGGCCACGCTGCTGGCGAAGGCGGTGTAACCGGGGTTGTTGGTTTCGGAGTAGGAGGTCGACAGTGCGCTCTGCACCAGCACGGCTCCCGAATTCACGATGTCGCCGAGGATATGCGTGCGTGCGCGGAATTCCTTCGTTTCGTTGCTCTTGTCGCCGCGCAGATAGTTGACGAAATCGCTACCGTGAGTGGTGGCGTCGACCGCTGTCTGCTCTGCTGAAGACAACTGGCTATACCGGAACGGTACGCCCTTGCTGCCGTTCCACGTAATGATGCGCCGGCCGGTATCCCAGCCCAAGCTGGTGGTGCCGCTGGAGGTGTTGGTTGCCTGGGTAAGCGTGTCCAACTGCAACTGCGCATGCCACGGCGTGCTGCCGGTGGCGGCGTTTACCGCGCTGCCAGTAGAGGTGGTGGCGATGAAACCCGACACGTCACCCGTCCACGTTACCGGTGTGTATTGCGTTGTGTAGGCAGGGAAGCCGGCGACCGGCGCGTAATAGGGCGCGGTGCTGGCAGTAAGGTTGGTGAGTCCATGGCTGCTGTTGACGGTCAGGCCAGAGCCGCTTTGCGACGAGGTAGACGCCACGTTGTTGAAGATCTGCTGCAGGCCGCTCTGGATCAGGCTCGCCTGGTTGCCGGGAAAGTAGTTGTCCGGGCGAAGGTTGTTGGCCGCCGCCGTGGTGCTGTTGGTGTGCCACGTAAGTATGTTGGCCGGCTGGCCGTCACCGTTGACGTCATTGAAGCCACCGTATTTGGCCGCCAGCCAGTACATGTCCGGGCCGGCACCGCCGGTCGAGCTGCCGCCGGTCAGATTGGAAGGGTTATAGGTGGGGTCGTTCTTGCTGCCGTCAAAGATGCCCGGTTCCAGCACGTCCACCGTATACGTGGTGATTTTCTGGTTGCCAGTGATGTCCGCGCGGATATCCTTGGTGTGCGCGTAATACGCAAGGCCAGCCATGTTGTAGGTCGCATACTCGCCGCCAATTTCGTACGTTGAACCAAGTGCGGTGACGTTGAGGTATTGCGCCATGGTGCTTGAGGCAGCTGTCGTACCCTGCGCCTCGATCAGCGGCAGATTGCCCAGCTTGGTGACGTAGTCGGAAGCGTCCAGCGCCGTGCCGACGTTGCCACCCACTGTCAACGGCGACAGCAGCGTGCCGGCACTGCTCTTGGCGGCGGGCGCCGACGTGGGCACGGCCGTGTCATACCAAGTGTGCGCATCGCCGATCGTTACGATGGCATTGTTCTGGCAGGTGTACTGAATGGGGTCGTTGACGGTCGGGCTGGTGGACTTGGCAACCGCTGTACCCGTGAATACGGGGAACGTGGGGTCCATGCTATTGCTCTGCGTGAGTCCCGTGGTGTAGCTCGCATCCAGCGGTACCTGCATGTAGTAAGCGAGTGTTGCCCAGTACAGGTCACCCACGGTGTCGTACTGCTCATAGCCATTCCCGTAGCCGAACTTGTTGAGGTAATTGATGGTGCCGCTGTCCGTGAACGCCGTGCCACCCGGAGCGGTGGCATACGTGGAATCGGAGCTGTCCGGATTGGTGTTGAAAATGCCGGTGGTGCCGTCCCATTCCGCATTCGGGTTGCTCAGCGGCGTGCCATAGCCGTTGTACTTGGTAGGGCCGTTATCACGCAGCAAGGCGCGCACCACGCCGTTGGGGTGCGTATCACCCCTCTGGAACGCATAAGCCGAGGCGCCCACGCGGATTTTCGTGTAGTTCTGCTGGATCAGCCCTTCGGGCTTGGCATACGAGCCGGCGCCCACGTAATCGGTCGATGCATGCGCCGAATTGCAGTTGCTTTCCAGCATGCCGGTGGCGCATACCTGCACTTGCGCGTTGTAGACGGTGTAAAAATTGGCGCCGCCATCATTCACGACCGTAGGCGTGTTGTTGTTTTGCCTGCTGGGCGGTGTGTAGTTGTTGGAAATGATGAAGCTGGAGCCTTGCTGGTACGAGAACAGGTACACCGTGTTCAGCGAGGAATAATTGCTGTCGCCAATCACGCTGGATGGCGAAAAAGTAGTGCTCGAGTTGAGAATCTTGATCGGGAAGTTGTTGATGTTGGTTTGCGAATTGAGGTTGGATCGCTTCAATACCGTGGTTGTCGCGGTATCCACCGAACGATTGCCACCAGTCAACGCCTGACGAAATTCGTCCAGCGACGTCATCAGCGCCCAGTTGAGCATGTTGCCGCTCCAGTGACCGGAGCAGGTGTGGTCGGAGGTCTTGCTCACCGGCACGAAATAGCCGTTGCTGCTGCTGTAGTCGTAGCACTTGCCCGCATCGAAGTAGCCCAGATACGTCGCGCTGGCGGAATAGCCGCTGCTGTCCTTATAGGCCGCCACCGTGCCGGTGGGGTACTCCACCGACAACGCCAGCATCAGGTTCGCCGGCACGTTGGAGGTGCTGTATACCGGGGTATCCGAGAGCGTGGTGGGCAGCGCCGAGGCCATTGCGCCGGCACTGGCCGTCACGGCCATCGCACAAGCCAGCAATCCGCGGTTGAGATGAAGATGGCGAAGAAACTTGGGCATGGCCGTTTCCGAAAATAAGAGACTGGTGCTTAGCCGGGCAGTGCGTCGGCACGCTCAGCGCATGAAGGTCTGCACGTACGCGGTGGTTTTCTTGCCGGGGCCATCCACGCGCACCGTCAGGCGAAAGGCCGCATAGGCGCCGTTGCTGAAAGTGAGGTTGTCCGAGTTCTGGTTGGACTGGGAGCCGCCCAGCAGTGATGCACCCGGCACGATGCAGCGGATCGGCGTGGCGGCGCCCGATGTCGGGCACAAGCGTTCCACCACATAGGTAATGGTGTTGCCGTTGCTGCTGGTTGCCGTGCCGATGCTGCCGGAGGTCTGCTTGATCAGCACATCCGGAATGTCGCCGGTGGAGCGCGACGTGGCCGGTTGCGGTTCGGCGTAGTAGCCCAGTGGTGCGTTGTCGTTGTCGCTGTTCGGCTGGGTGAAGGTGATTTTCTGTTGCGCATCGACATAAGCCTGTTCGGCTTCCTGCAAGGCGCTTTGGCGAAAGGTGAGGCTGCCGGCGACGGTATTGCTGGTATCCACCGAGCGCATCAGGGCCAGTGCGGCCAGCAGCGATACCACCAGCACGATGATGGCCATCAGGGTGGAAATCATGCCGCCTTGCCGAAAGCGTTTGCCGAGCAAGGTCAGCGGTGTGACAGAGATATGCATGGCGCGGCCTAGTAGTGCGTGATGACCAGTGCGTTGCGCACCGGAATCGTGGTGTCGTAGACCTTGTAGCGGTACTGCGAGCCGGTGTTGAAGGTGTATTGCAGCGTCTTGTCGAGATCCGGGAACAAGGTGAGTGAGGAGGTGGACGGTTTGTAATCGCTCGCGCGCTCCGGCAATCGGCTTTGCGCCACGATGGCGATGCGGATCGCCGTGATCTGGCCCATGGCCTGGGCAGCTGCTGCCGTGCTGGCGGTCAGCGTGGCGATCGACCAGCTGCCCGTGGGCTGCACCCATTGTGTACTGCCGCCGCTGCTGGTCTGGACGCCATACAGCACCTTCATCTGCACGATGCCATCGGCAATCGGCGTGACCGTGGCGGCCTGGCCATTGACCGGGCGTTGCAGCAAGTCGTACGACACCAGCGAATTGGTGGACGGATCGATGCCGAACAGCGTGAAGTTGGGCCGGGAACCCATGTCGAACAGATAGGTTGCCGTCTTCAGGCCGGTCGCCGGACTGTTGGTGCTATCCAGCGTCAGCGTCGTATCGGTCACCTGCGTCGCGGTGGACGAACTGGTCAATTGCGCCAGCGCGCAGGTGCTGTCCGACAGTGTGCCGAGCAGGTAATCGCCGGTCATGATGCCGAGATTGTTGCCCACCGTGACGCTGCTGCTGCCGGTCGCGTTGGCGACTGCGATTTTGAAAACCTGCAGGGCCGAATTGCCGCCGACGACGCCGAGCACGTCGGGATTGCTGCCGCCGGAAGCGGCCAGGACGGGCACCAGGCGCGTCGTAAGCGGCCAGCCCGATGACGTGAACGGCGCGGGCAGGGCCGATTGCGCCGGCAAGGTCTGCAGTTGGCTGCCGCCCGTGGTGGTATAGGCCGTGACCGGACAACCCCACACGCCATAGTTTTTGCCTTGCACGATGCTTGAACCCGCCGTGCGCACCTGGCGCTCCAGCGCATACAGCGCATAGCTGCCGTTCTGTTGCGCGTCGTTGCTGCCGGTGGTCGTGCGCTTCTTGCCTTCGTACACCACAAAGGCCGCCATGATCGCCAGCAGGCAGATCATGCTCACCAGCAAACCCACCATCAGCTCGATCAGTGAAAAGCCGCGCTGGCCGGCCGGCGCAGGGGAGGTCATCGAGCGCTCAATAGCCGATCGAGGTAACGGAAACATATTTATGCACGCTGCTGTCGCTGGGGGCTTGCCAGTAGACGGTCACCGTCACCTGGTACTGGGTGTTGCCGGAGTTGGGAATGGTTTGCGCAGCGACGCTGATGCTGGGCGGGTTGGCTTTTACGCCGGGCACGCAACCGGTTGCGGCAGTCGTCGACGTGCAGTCGGCCGTGGTGTTGTACCAATCGACATATTTGCTGCCGCCGGTACCACTGCTGCCGGTGAAATCCGCAGAGATGCTCGATGGCGCATCCGCCCACATCTGGGCAATCACCTGATCGGCCAGCATCGCGGCGTTGACGCGGTAATTGGCGGCGCTGGTCATTTCCACGGCCGAGCCTTGCAGCGCCACCATGCCGAGAATGCCGACCGAGAAAATCAGGATGGCCACCATCGCATCGATCAGCACGATGCCTTGCTGCAACTTCTTCATGGACACCCCATCACGTTGTTGCTCAACTTGAAGGCGGGGTCGCACATGTTGACCATGCCGCCCGGCGAAATCGTGGTCACCAGCCGGCGACTGCTTGCTTGCTGCGAAGTGTTGGCGGCCGTTGCATCGATGCGCAGGATCGACGCGCTGCCGTAGGCAGTGGGGCGCCCCAGTGAGTCGAAGGTGACACCGGCGGGGACACCGCCGCTGACCATGGTGCTGTACGCGCTGGATGTGGATGAACTTGCTGCCACCGTGTTGGTGGCGGTGGAGGCGCCTACTTGCACGTTGCTTTGGCTCGGCGAGTTCCAGGCCTGAATGGTGCTGACGGCGGAACTGCAATCGGTGGCGGCTTGAGCACTGGCTGCCGATGCCGGCAACAGACAGACCTGCCAACTGGTGGCGGACGTCAGCTGGAAGCGCACATAGCTTGACCGTTGCGCCGCTTCATTGCGCGCGAGACGCAGGCCATTCTGGATCGACTCGGTCACCGTGCGAATGCGCGTGTTCAACATCCACTGCTGAAAGCTGGGAACGCCCAGCGCGACGATGATGGCGAGAATGGCAACGGCCACCATCAGCTCGATCAGGCTTACGCCGTGCTGACGCACCGCTGTCATTGGCAGGTGCCTTTGTTGGTGACCCAGCAACTGGCTGGCACGGTGTACCAGCCATTGGCGCTGGTGGTGGCGCGGTTGTTGTTCTGGTCAATGGTGAAGGCGAAGTTGGCCGTCGGCGTGCCGGTATTGCCGGTGGCAGTGATCGTGTAGGTGCTGGCGGTAGCCGTGCAGCTATAGGTGAAGTACTTCGCCATGCTGGCGCCAGCGCTGCCGGTAGTCGCGGTTGGCATGGAAACGCCGCAGTTGGTGGCGGTGGAACTGCTGCTGGCCGGAAGGTATTGCCGGTTGTCCTGATAGAACTGCTCCATCGCCACGCGCAAAGTGCTGAGGTTGTTCTGCGCCTCGGTGAGTTTGCTGCGCGTGATGTAGTTGCTGTAGATGGGGATCGCGATCGCGGCAAGAATGGCAATGATCGCCACCACGATCATCAGCTCGATCAACGTAAAACCTGCCGCGTGGCCGCAGCGCCTGCGTAACGTGCTCATTGACCGCCCCTGTACGGTGTGGAGCCTGTGCGAGGCTCCGGGAAATGGCGCCGACGATTGCTGACGGCGTTGGAATCATCCTTGAGAGTTGTCAGCAAACGTGCGTTCGCGATAGCTGCTGACGGGATATTCCGGATTTATGCACGCAATGCCCATGGCAAGAGGGGACAAGTTGATGTCAGCTTGGGACAGTCGGCGTGTAATGCGACGCCCGGCACACGTTCGTAGCGAACGCATGCACGTAGTCGGTGACAGCCGGACGATCGCCAGCGACGTCCCTGGGTCATCCAAAACAAAAAAACGGGAATAAACCGGCGCAACCCAAGGTTATGCCCCATATGGGCAACCCGACCGTTTCCATCATTCTGCCGACGTACAACCGATTGGCTTACTTACGCGAGGCTGTCGCGTCGGTTTTCGTGCAGACGTACGACCATTGGGAATTGATCATTGCCGACGACGGCTCTTCGGAGGAGACGTGTGCCTACTTGCGCGCGATCGCCGATCCGCGTGTGACCGTGCTATGGCTGCCGCATACCGGCATTCCGTCGATCGCCCGCAACCAGGCCATTCGGTGCGCACGCGGGCGCTACCTGGCGTTTCTGGATTCGGACGATCAGTGGCGGCCGGCCAAGCTTGAGGTACAGCTGGATGCGTTGCGCGCAGCGCCGGATTGCCGCTGGAGTTATACGGCGGTGGATTTGATCGATGCGGAGGGACATCCGGTCGATCGCGATGGACTTGCGCCTTGGGTGCCGTATGCGGGCGACATCACCGAGCGCCTTCTGTGGATCCATGCGCATATCGCCATCGACGCGGTGATCGCCGAGCGGCGCCTGGTGCTTGACGCGGGTAGTTTTGACGAACACCAGCGATTCGGCGAGGACTATGACCTTTACATCCGCCTGGCGATGCGCAGCACGGTGAAGGTTATCGACGCGCCGTTGGCCGTTGTGCGTGCTGGCAATGGTGAGAACTACAGTGCCAATCGCATCGAGGCATACGAAGGGTGGGTGCAGCTGTATGAGAAATATGCGGCAACCCTCCCCAGCAAACGGCTCCGCGCGATTGCACGGAGTCGTCGTGCTGAAAACCTGTTGATACTGGCGCGGCTGTATACGAAGGCTGGTCAATCATGGGCTGCCTTGCGCACGCTGCTGCTTAGCACGCCACGATCTTTGCTCGTCTATCCGCCGTGGGCATGGTGTGCCGCGAAAGAGGTGGCTCGTGTCTGCCTTGCGATGACGCGGCGACGTGCATGAATGCGCGTGTCGAATGTTCGCGTAGGCGGGTATGAATCGTAGGCTGGGATGAAATCCCGGCATGATTGGCATGGCGATGCTGGGATTTCATCCCAGCCTACGGCCCTTAAGATTTCTTCCGCTGCCGCAAACCCCAACTCATCATTCCAGCGAAAGCTGGAATCCAGAGACTTTGAGGCCGTAAAGGCACTGGATTCCAGCTTTCGTGGAATGACGAGCAAGAGTTTCCGGCGATTGAAGACCTTAAGTTCGGAGCATTAGGGCCAGGGTTGGGGGCGCTTGGGCTTGAGCGTACGACTGAATTTCCCGAGAAAAATGAGCGTGGCGTTGTTCGGCTCGCGTGGATCGCTGCGCTTGCACCCCACCCCCTGCAAGCAGGGGAGGGAGCGCATCATGGCGAGCGTCAAGTCATACCGCCTTGTCAGGCCGTCAGACGAGCAGCCAGCAATTTATCGAGATGTCTTCAAGTCACGCGCAAACATGTTCCAACTCAATTCATCACTTCCCGCCAATTCACCCGCTTGATCAGCGGCTGCGAGGGAGGGGCGTTGATCGGCTTGCGCCTGTTGTTGCCGGCGGTGTCGCCGGCGATCACGCCGACGGTGCCATTGGGGTTTTTCACCAATTGCACGCTGGTGAGCGCCGCGGCGGTGGTCGTGGTGGACGTCACCGGCGTGCCGTTGTTGAGCAACACCGAAGCGCCGGTGTAGTTGACGGCATACAGTGAGCCTTGCAGGGAGCATGGATCGCTGGAGGGGATCAGCGTCACCCACGCCACCACGCTCAATCCGGTGGCCGTGCTGGGCGTTACCACGATGCGCTCGGTGCCGCCGTTGTTGCCGCCCGCCGAACCGGTCAGGTCGACATACCAGCCCGATGCGTTGACGGTGAGCGCGGCGCCGGTGAGCAGGTTAGTGACCGGCGTCAACGCATTGCGTGTGAGTGGCAGGCCGGTGGTGGCGGGTGTGCTGCCGGTGCCGTCGCGCAGGGCGTACATCGTCTGGCGCTGCGTGTCGGTGAGGTCGGTGATGTCCAGGAACTGGCCGGTGCCCACGAACACCCAGCGCAAGGTGCTCAAGCCATCGGTGCTGATGCTTTCTTCCACGCGCGGCATGGTGGTGATCGGTTGCGGCTTGCCGTCTTTGTCGGTGAGCTTGGCCAGCAACGTCGGCGCGGGATAATTGCCGGTCGGCAGGCCGGACGTATCCACGGCCGCTTCGGTGAGATCGAAGCGCCACACGTTGCCCAGCAGGTCACCGGCGTAGATCTGGTCCACGGTGCCATCGGCGATGTCGCGCGTATAGGCCGTGGCTTGCGTGAGGCCCGCCGGTTTGTCGGCGCTGCCTGCGCCGGTGTCGATCTTCTGCAAAATCGCCCCGGTCTTGATGTTGAGAATGTAGAGAATGCCGTGCCCGGCGAGTTTTCCGCGCGTGTTGTTGTAGCCGGAGGTGATGGCCACCACCCAGCCGTATTTGCGCGTCTTGATGATCAACGGTGCGCCGTAGCTATAGCCCATGTCGGCTTCGGTGAATTCCCACAGCACGTTCTTCGATACCAGGCTCTCCACCTTCGCGCTGCTGGTGGTGTCGACGGCATCGGGCACGTTGGTCACGTCCAGCGCATAGATACCCTTGCCACCTTTGCCGAGACCGCCGACCAGAATGGTGTGCCAATCCGCAGTGGTCGCGGTGGACGTCGGATTCGCATTGCCGTTGCTGGTGTAGGTGAAATCCGCATCGGCCACCTGAGGCGTGGCGTCGACGTAGAAGTGGTGCGCGAAGTTGTTGGCCGATACGCCATTGAGGTTGCCCAAGGCGGGCAGGCCATCCACCAGCGGGGTGCCGTTGGGTCCGTTGAACAGCATGCTGGGCACGTAGGCAAACAGTTCGCTGCCGCCGCCAGTCACCGGATTGTCGCGCGTGGCGCCTTGGAAATCTGCTTCGAACGCGTGCAACATCCCGTCGTTGGCGCCCACGTACACCACTGGCATGCGTTTGGCGACGTTCGCGGTGAAGGCGGTATAGCCGGGATTGGCCGACTCCGTATAGGCGTTGGACATGGCGCCTTGCACCAGCACCGCGGCCGAATTGACGATGTCGCCGAGAATATGCGCGCGTGCGCGGAAGGCCGTGCTTTCGTTGCGCTTGTCGCCGCGCAGGTAATTGACGAAATCTCCGCCGGCGCCCGTGGCGTCGACCGCTGTCTGCTCGGTGGCGGACAAGCGCTCGTAGCGGAACGGAATGCCCTCGCGGCCGTTCCAGGTGATCACGCGCCGGCCGGTATTCCAGCCCACGATGTTCTTGGACGAGCTGTCGGACGTGGATTGCGTCAGTGTGTCCAGCTGCAATTGCGCGTGCCAGGGCGAGGTGCCGTTGACGGCGCCGATGTTGCCGTCGCTGTCGGCGGTGGCGACCATGCCGCTCACGTCGCCGGTCCAGGTTACGGGCGTGTACTGCGTGGTGTACGCCGGAAAACCGTTCGCCGGTGCGTAGTAAGGCGCGGCGCCGGCGGTGACGCTGGACAATGCGCGGCTGGTGTTGATGGTGACGCCCGAGCCGGTCTGCGACGAGGTGGATGCGATGTTGTTGAAGATCTGCTGCAGGCCGCTCTGGATCAGCGCCGGCTGGTTGCCCGGAAAATAATTGTCCGGGCGCAGGTTCTTTGCTTCCGCCGTGGTGTTGTTGGTGTGCCAGGTAAGCATGTTGGCCGGCTTGCCATTGTCATCGACGTCGTTGAAGCCGCCGTACTTGGCGGCCAGCCAATACATGTTCGGGCCTGTCCATCCTTGGCTTGCTTTGCCGGGCGCATACGTGTCGCGGCCAGGCGTGCCGTCGAAGCTGCCCGGTTCAAGCACGTCGACCACGTAGCTGGTGACTTTCTGGTTGCCGGTGATGTCGGCGCGGATGTCGTTGATGTGCGCGTAATAGGCGAGTCCCGCCATGTTGTAAGTGGCGGAGACGGCACCGCCCGCTTCGTAAATGCTGCCCAGTGCGGTCACGTTGAGGTACTGCGCCATGGTTTTGGAGGCGGGCGTGGCGCCCTGTTTTTCGATCAGCGGCAGATCACCCAGTGCCGTCACGTAAGCGGAAGCATCGAGCGGAACGGCCACGGTGCGGCCCGTCGTCAGCGGCGCAAGCGGCTTGCCCGCATCGCCATTTTGGCTTGCGGGCGCCTTCGACGGTACGGCTGTATCCACCCAGGTATGCGAGTCGCCGATGGTGACGATGGCGTTGTTCTGGCAGGTGTACTGGATCGGGTCGTTGACCGTGGGGTTCTTCGACGCGTTCGCCGGCTTGCCGGAAAACACAGGGAAGCTGGGATCCGTGCTGTTGCTTTGCGAGATGCCGTTGGTATAACCCGCATCCAGCGGCACCTGCATGTAGTAGGCGAGCGTGGCCCAGTACAGGTCGCTGACCGTGTCGGACAGCTCGTAATGGCCGCGGTAGCCGAATTTGTTGAGGTAATTGATGGTGCCGCTGTCGGAGAACGGGATGTCGCCTGGCGCTTTGGCGTAAGCGTCATCGGCAGCGTCGGGGTTTTGATAGAAGATGCCGGTCTTCGCATCCCACTCGGCGTACTTGTTATCAATGCGGGCGCCATAACCGTTGTAGGCCGTAGGGCCATTGTCATGCAGCAGTGCACGCACCACGCCGTTGGGGTGGTCCCAGCCGGATAGAAATCCATAGCCCGCCGCGCCCACGCGGATCTTGGTGTAGTTCTGCTGGATCAGGCCATCCGGCTTGTTGTATACGCCGGCGCCGACGTAATCGGTGGGGCTGTGTGCCGAATTGCAATTGCTCTCCAGCATGCCCGGCACGCATACCTGCACCTGCGCGTTGTAGGTGGTGGCGAACTTGCCGTCTTGGGGGGAGTCGATGAAATCCTGGTTGTTGGAAATGATGAAGGTCCAGTCCTGCCCATACGAGCGCAGGTACACCGTGCCAAGACCGGCGTAGCGCCTGTCGCCGATGACGGTGGCAGGGGACACGTTGATGGTGCCGTCTGCGGCCTTGCCGATGATCTTGTCGGGAAAATTCTTCAGATTGCTTTGCGCCGCATTGAGCCGGGAACGCCGGAGCACGGTCAGTTTTTCTTTGTCGATCGCGCGGTTGCCGCCGGTGAGCGCCTGTCGAAACTCGTCCAGCGCCGTCATCAGCGCCCAGTTGAGCATGTTGCCGCTCCAGTGGCCCAGGCAGACGGGGCCGGTCGTGCTCACCGGCGCAAAAAAGCCCCCGCCGGTGTGCTCGTCGTAGTCGTAGCATTTGGCCGGATCGAAATAGCCAAGATAGGTCGTATTGGCCGCATAACCGGTGCTGTCCGTATAGGCACCCACGGTACCGGTGGGGTATTCCACCGACAGCGACAGCATCAGGTTTGCTGGCACGTTGGAGGTGCTGTACACCGGCGTGTCGGTGAGCGTGGTGCCGGAGGAGGCATGGGCGGCCAATGCCGTCATGCATGCCAGCAGACTGCAGTGGAGACGAGCTTTGCGCAGGGACGTGAGCATGGCGATGTCGGTAATGAAAGTTGGCGGCGCTTAGCGCAGGATGGTTTGCACGTACGCGGTGGTCTCTTTCGGACCATCCACGCGTACCGTCAAACGGAATGCCGCGTTGGGCAGGTTATTGAAGGTCTTGTTGTCCGAGCTCTGGTTGGAGACGTTGCCGCTGGTGATCGTCGCGCCCGGCACGATGCAGGTGGACGCGCTGGCGGTGCCGGTGCTCGGGCATAGCCGTTCCACCACGTAGGTCACCGTGTTGCCGTCGTTGTTGTCGGGGACCGTGCCGATGCTGCCCAAGGTCTGCTTGATCAGCACATCCGGAATGTCGCCGGCCGAGCGTGCGGTAGCCGGTTGCGGCTGCGCGTAATAACCGAGTTCTTTGTGATCGCCATCGCTATCGGGTTGCGTAAAGATGATCTTCTGCTGTGCATCGACATAAGCACGCTCGGCTTCCTGCAAGGCGCTCTGGCGGAAGGTGAGCGTGGTGGCGATGTTGGTGCTGGTATCCACCGACCGCATCAGCGCCATCGCCGCCAGCAGCGATACCACCAGCACGATCACGGCCATCAGGGTGGAAATCATGCCTTGTTGCCGGAATAGGGCATTCATATCGTTGGGCCTAATAGAACTGGGAGACCATCGCGTTGCGCACCGGCACGGTGGTTTCGTACACCTGGTAGCGAAACTGCGGGTCGCGGGTCATGCTGTATTGCACGTTGCCGGGCAGCTCCCGGAACAAGGTCAGTTGCAAATCGTGGTTGCCATCGCCGCCGCTTGCCGGCTGATCGGCAGCGCGTTCCGGCAGGCGGCTTTGCGCCACCACCGCGACGCGAATCGCCTTGATCTGGCTCATCGCCACCGCAGCTGCTGCGGTGCCTGCGGTCAGCTTGTTGATCGCCCAATTGCCAGTGGGCGGCACCCAGGTGAGGTTGCTTGAGCCTGTGGTCTGGATACCGTACAGCGCCTTCATCATCACGATGCCGTCGGCAATCGGCGTGACCGCGGCGGGCTGGTTCTCCACCTTCCGCTGCAGCAGATCCCACGACACCAGCGAACCGCTGGCAGGATCGACGCCGTACAGCGTGAAGGTGGGCGAGGGGCCGAGATCGAAGAGGTTGGTGGCGGTCTGCAAGCCGGTGGCGGGACTGTTGGATGTATCCAGCACCAGCGTGGTGTCCGGCACCTGCGTCGCCGTGCCGCCGTTGCCGACGATGTGCGCCATCGCGCAGCTGCCGTCCGACAAGGTGCCGGCCACGTAATCGCCGGTAAAAAAGCCCAGCGCATTGCTCACCACCACGCCATTGCTGGATGGCGTGCTGCTCACCGCGACGCTGAATACCTGCAGCGCCGAATTGCCGCTTACGACACCGATCACGTCCGGCCCCGTCTTGCCGCCGGCGGCGATCAACACTGGCACCAGGCGCGTGGTGAGCGGCCAGCCCGAAGATGCGAACGGTGCAGGCAGCGACGAAGCGGGAAGCACTTTCTTGCTGTCGGTGTAGGCAGTAACGGGACAACCCCACAAGCCATGATTCAAGCCTTGCACGATGCTTGAACCTGCCGTGCGCAGTTGGCGTTCCAGCGTGTAGAGCGCGTAACTGCCGTTCTGCTGCGCATCGTTGCCGCTGGTGGTGGTGCGCTTCTTGCCTTCATACACGGCAAACGCGGCCATCATCGCCAGCATGCAGATCATGCTCACCAGCATGCCCACCATCAGCTCGATCAGCGAAAAGCCGCGCTGGTGCGTTGTCGATGGCATGCGTTGCTCAATTGCCGATGGCGGTGACGGATACATACTTGTGCACGCTGTGATCGCTGGGAGCCTGCCAGTGGACGGTGACCGTCACCTGGTAGGCGGTGTTGCCGGTGTTGGGGGTGGATTGCTGTACGACGTCGATGCTGGGCGGGTTGGCTTTCACGCCGGGCAGGCAGTTGTGAATGTGCTGCTCGTTCGCGCAGTCCAGATCCTCGAACCAGCTGGTGTAGGCGCTGCCGCCTTTGCCATCGCCGCCTTTGAAATCGGCCGCAAGCTTGGTGGGATCAGATGCCCACATCTGCGCAATCACGTGATCGGCCTGCATCGCCGCGTTGATGCGATAGTTGGCGGCGGTGGTCATTTCGATGGCCGAGCCTTGCAACGCGACCATGCCGAGAATGCCGATCGAAAAAATCAGGATCGCGATCATGGCGTCGATCAGCACGATGCCCCGCGGTGGCAGGGCCATGGTACGAAGCGGCTTGTTCATGGGCACCCCATGACGTTTGTTTTCAAGTCGAAAGCGGGGTCGCACATGTTCACCATGCCGCCCGCTGAGATGGTGGTGACCAGACGCCGGCTGTCCGATTGCTGCGATGCTTTGGCGGCCGTGGCATCGATGCGCAGGATCGAACGGCTGCCGTACGCGGTGGGGCGCCCGAGTGCATCGAAGGTGACGCCGGCAGGAACGCCGCCGCTGATCGTGGTTTTGTAAACATTGGAACCGGACGCATAGGTGGCTACCTTGCTGACGTCCGTGGCAGCGCCTACTTGCACCGTGCTTGCGCTCGGCGAATCCCAACGTTGGATGATGCGGGTGGCATTACTGCAATCCGTGGCCGCCAACGCACTGGCAGCGCTGGCCGGCAACTGGCATACCTGCCAGCTGGTGGCCGAGTTCAATTGAAAGCGTACGTAGCGCGATTGCTGCGTGGCTTCGTTGCGCGCCAGGCGAAGACCGTTCTGGATCGATTCGGTCACCGTCCTGATGCGCGTGTTCAAGGTCCACTGCTGATAGCTGGGAACGCCGAGCACGACGAGAATCGCGAGGATGGCCACCGCGACCATCAACTCGATCAGGCTCACGCCGCGTTGGCCGGCCATGCTCACTGGCAGACTCCCTTGGCGGTGACCCAGCAGTTGTCCATCGAGCCGCTGTACCAGTTGTTGGCGCCGGTGGTTGCGCGCGTGTTGTCCTGGTTGATGGTGAATTCGAAGTTGGCTGTCGGGGTGCCAGGAACGCCGGTGGCGGTGATCTTATAGGTGGTGCGCGTGGCGTTGCAGTTGTAAGTGAAGTACTTCGCGATGCTGTTGCCGCCGTTGCTGCCGTTGTTTGTAGGCATGGGTGGGCCGCAGTTCGTTGCCGTAGCCGTGCTGCCGGCTGGGGTGTACTGCCGGTTGTCCTGAAAGTACTGCTCCATGCTCACGCGCAACGCGCTCAGATTGTTCTGCGCTTCGGTGAGTTTGCTGCGTGTGATGTAGCTGCTGTAAATCGGCACCGCGATCGCCGCGAGAATGGCAATGATCGCCACCACGATCATCAATTCGATCAACGTGAAGCCAGCCGCTTGTCCGCGACGTTCGCGTGGTGTGCTCATGAGACGCCCTGTAGGGTGCGGAACCTGCGCAAGGCTCCAGGAGATTGCAACGAAGCGCGATGACAACCGCGTTGGATTTATCCGCGCGAGTTATCAGCAGCGTTCGTTTGAAATGACGTTGATGAAATGATCAGTACTCATGCGCGCGATGACCATCGCAGGAGCGTACAAACTTGCTATCACACCGGGACAGCGCGCGCATAATGCGATGCAAGGCGCATGTCTTCATGAAGTGGGTGTGTCTTTTCGCGATAACTGCAAGGCGGTTTGCGGCGAATTGCGGGGTTTTCTTAAAGCCAATGACGGTAACTTAAGCCGAGAAGCTTGATGTAAGCGGGGATCAGCTCCCTCCCCTGCGATAGCAGGGGAGTGAACCGCCCCGGGTTTCGAGGAGGCTCCAACTCTTGAGAAGATGGAGCCATGAACAAATCGAGCAAATTCTCCCCGGAAGTCCGCGAGCGCGCTGTGCGCATGGTGCAAGAGCATCGCGGTGAATA